>Ga0172372_10012801_pt1 | contig 10484 bp, 9 predicted proteins | sample LakKiv5m_2_FD_114544 | JGI IMG/M metagenome (GOLD analysis project Ga0172372, IMG submission 114544) | Freshwater microbial communities from Kabuno Bay, South-Kivu, Congo - kab_092012_9.5m | ecosystem: Environmental > Aquatic > Freshwater > Lake | place: Democratic Republic of the Congo... | reverse complement strand
TCATCGAGAGATGCATAAGAAATATGCCATTGATGCAGTGCCAACGCTGTTGATCGCAGACGGTCAAGGCGTAGTGCACAAAGGTTTTCTTGGGCCAGCAAGCGCAACCGATATATGGGCTGCATTAGCTCGCGTGCGCGATGGACTCCCTGACCCCCATGAAGGGGATTGCCACTAGTTGTTTGGTGTGGTTTGGCGACTTGGTTCGCCGAGCCCTTGTTGAATGAGTCGTGAGACCATTGCACCATCGATTGTTTCTTGATCGAGAAGTGCTTGTGCAACAAGGTCGAGACCACGGCGATGCTTCTCAAGAGTTATGCGGGCACGAGCTTCTTGTTCGCGAAGAATGCGACTTATTTCGTCATCAATCTTGCGAGCCATTTCATCGCTATATTCGCGACCACTCGTCATGAGGTCTTCACCAAGGAATACTTGCTGTTGACCTGCAAATGCCATTGGGCCCACTGCGTCACTCATGCCCCATTCGCGCACCATGCGACGAGCGATGTTTGTTGCTTGCTCTAAGTCGTTCGCGGCTCCGCTGTTCAGTGCTCCGAACACAATCATTTCTGCCACGCGTCCACCCATTGCTTTGCAGATGACATCCTCGAAATATTCGCGCGAATAGGTGTGGCGCTCTTCAGGGAGTGACCAGGTAACACCAAGTGCCATTCCTCGCGGCAAAATGGTCACCTTATGCAACGGGTCGCTGTAAGGAAGCACGGTTGCAAGTACGGCATGTCCACCTTCGTGGTACGCGGTTGCGCGCTTCTCTTCGGCGTTCAGCACCAAACTTTCACGTCGTGCGCCAAGTACAACTCGGTCACGAGCATTCTCAAAGTCAATTCGCTCAATATGAGTTGAACCACGGCGCACTGCAAAAAGTGCAGCTTCGTTAACGAGGTTTGCTAAGTCTGCACCGCTCATGCCAGGGGTTGCTTTTGCCATGGTGTCGAGGTCGATGTCTGTACCCATGCGCTTGTCCTGTGAGTGCACCTTCAAAATTGCGAGACGCTCATCGGACTCCGGAAGCGGAACAATGATCTGGCGATCGAAGCGACCAGGACGAAGAAGCGCTGGATCAAGAATGTCGGGACGGTTTGTTGCCGCCATCACGACAATGCCTTCGGTTGCTTCGAAGCCGTCCATTTCAGCGAGCATTTGGTTGAGTGTTTGCTCACGCTCGTCGTGTCCACCGCCGAGCCCGGCTCCACGCTTTCGACCAATGGAGTCAATTTCGTCAATGAAGATAATCGCGCGTCCCATTTTTGCTGCTTGCTGGAACAAGTCGCGCACACGGCTTGCGCCAACACCCACGAACATTTCCATAAAGTCGGAACCGGTTACTGAAAGAAATCCAACACCTGCTTCGCCAGCAACTGCTCGCGCAAACAAGGTTTTTCCTGTTCCCGGAGGTCCTACGAGCAAAATGCCTTTGGGTACGCGCGCACCAATTTCTTTAAAGCGCTCTGGCATACGAAGGAAATCAACAACTTCTTTGATTTCCTGCTTCACACCTTCATATCCAGCAACATCAGCAAACGTGGTGCTTGGTTTGTCTGCGTTGTAATTCTTCGCGCGACTGCGACCAATAGACATGATGTTTCCGGCTTGGCCCATTGCACGGCGTTGCATCCAAATGAAGAAACCCATGATGAGGAAAAATGGGAGCAATATTGGAATCAAGTTCGTGAAGAAATTGCCTTGAGGAGTTGAGTAGTCGTAGTCGACACCTTTTTCCTTGAGCAACTGCTCGTCCGCATCGGACAGCGATGTGGCTCCGGTGGTGATGAACTCACTTCCGTCAGACATTGTTCCGCTGATGGTGTTGCTCAAGTTATTGATTTCAACACTGCTGACTTTGCCGCTTTGAACAAGGTCAAGAAACTCTGTATAGGTCACTTTCGTGGCGGTTGCAGCAGGCCACAAGCGTGGACCTGCAATGAGTCCAGCTGCAACCGCAATCAATACCCACACTGCCCAACGAGGCATGGGGGTGCGCTCCTTGCCTGACTTGTTCTGGCCAGGCTTGGATGAACCCGGCTTTCCTGAAAGAGGGGAGTTCTTACGCTTGTTGGACTGTGGAGGAGGTGGTGGGAGTTTGCTCACGGGGTCATGTTACGGGCAGATGTTGCAAGGTGTCTCGTCGTGCCTTGCTACGGCTCAAATCCACCTTTTTATATGCCACAAGAATTAGGTTTTACACCGTGACCCGTAAGTGTTCTCGTCCTGTCTGCAAGGAAGATGCGTCAATGACGCTGACCTATCAATACAGCCGTGCTTTGGTCTGGATTGATGACCTAGCGCAGGAAAGCGATCCACATGCGTACGACCTGTGCGAGCAGCACGGCAGGCGGCTTACGGTTCCTGGCGGATGGAGAATGGAAGATCGTCGCGATCGTTTCCGCTTGATCGTGCCAAATCGTCTTGCTGGCTGATCATCCTCAACTGGTTCCGCCGTTCCGCGTGTTCGCGGTGTGGTCATTGACGTATCTCTTCGCCAATGTTTGTGGTTCTGTTGCTATCTCGGTTCTCGGCTATGCCTCTACAGACGTTGTCCCAACTTGGGTGCTTGCGTTGTCGGCATTGACGCTGTGGGGTCCGTACATCGGTGTGTTGCTGTGGGTGTCGAATCGACAAGGATCTGGAAACTTTGCCCAGGATTTCGCATTACGTTTTCAGGCAAAGGACTTGTGGGGTATTCCACTTGGAATGGCGAGTCAATTGCTTTTGGTAGTTCTTGTGACGCTTCCATTCCAGTTGATGTTTCCCTCACTGTTCAACAAAGAAGCAGTTGAAAAGCGAGCAAACGATTTGTTCGATGCGGCGCAGGGTGGGTGGATGGTGCTCCTTTTTGTGATTGTCGTCGTTTGCGCGCCTCTCGTGGAAGAGATCGTGTATCGAGGATTCATCCAACATAATTTGGCGGTTGCTTACGGTGCTCGAATTTCACTGTTTCTTGCTTCCTTCTGGTTTGCTGCAGTGCATTTGCAACTTGCAGAATTTCCAGGGCTGTTTGCGTTTGCGCTCGTGCTTGGATTGTGTTTTTCACGAACGAAGCGCCTAGGGCTATCCATCGTTACTCACGTGTCGTTTAATGCAACAGCACTAACAGTCATGGCGCTGACTCGCTAGCAAGTCGTGGTACATCTAGGCTGACTACGTGGAACCTGAAGTAACGCACGACGAAATTCGTTTCGATGCGCAATCCGAAGATGCTGTCAGCAGCAAGGAAAATCGGTTCGAACAGAACGTCGCTTACTGGAAGAAGCTGTCAACGATTATCGCCGTTGCGGGCCCAACGATCTTCTTGCTTATGGCGCTTCACCCAAATCTGATTTTGCGAAACAACATTCCAACAGGTGGTGACATGGGCGCCCATGTTTGGGCGCCGGCGTATTTGCGAGACCATTTGCTCACGAATTTCAAATTGTCTGGTTGGAGTATGGACTGGTACTCCGGTCTTCCGATTTATCGGTTCTACATGGTGGTTCCGGCGCTAATGATTGTGTTGCTAGATGTGGTTTTGCCGTATGGCATTGCCATCAAGATCATCGCAGTCATCGGCATCTTGGCGCTTCCGTACACGACTTGGCTGTTTGGTCGATTCGCGAAGTTCGCTTATCCACTGCCTGAACTCTTTGCGATTGCGGCAACCATCTTTTTGTTTGATGAAAGCTTCACGATTTATGGTGGCAATATCGCATCAACGATGGCGGGAGAGTTTTCGTTCTCGATTTCGTTTTCGCTTGCCATGCTGGGCTTTGCTTTGCTCGCTAAAGGATTAGACACAGGAGAGCATCGAGTCTCTGCCGCCATCATCATCTCACTGTCGGCATTAAGTCATGGAATTGTTCTGTTGTTCGTGTTCGGCGGTGCAGCACTCATGCTGGTGGTGTGGAATAAGCGAGAATCATTGCAGTTTGGCGCAAAAGTCATAGCTCTAGCCGTGTTGCTTTCCTCGTTCTGGGTAATTCCGTTCGTTACGAGTCATGCCTATATGACGGACATGAAGTACGAGCCGCGGCCAAGTGGGGTTAATGACTCGTTCTGGAAAATGTTCTTTCCTTTGCACATTTTGCTTGATGTTTCAATAACCGCATTGGCAGTTATTGGTGCGATTTCGCTAGTGCGAAGCAAGCATAAAGCTGGCACATGGATAACGCTGCTGACGCTTGTACTTGCAGCCGGAGTGTTCATCGCTCGTAACAGCTTGCCAATCATTGGATTGTTATGGAATCCGCGCATCCTGCCGTTTTTCTTTTTGCTGAGGTATTTCCTTTTTGCTATCGGGTTGTATGAGCTGGCAGCGTTCGCACTTCGAATGAAGTCCATGTCGCGCATTGCACGTGTAGAACCGGGAACTCCTGTTGTCCTTGATATTGCAAAACCTCACGACAACTTCACGTTTAATCTTGCGCTGCTATCTGGTTTTGCCTTGTTCGTGCTCGTGGCAATTGGGTTTCGATTTCAAGAACTTCCATTCGGGTCAACTCAAGTGAATTCGGCCGGTCAATACGAATATGTATGGGGACCGCTTCGGACTAAATCAACTAATGATGGTTTCGTAGATGGTTGGGCGCGTTGGAACTTCACTGGTTATGAGGGCAAGAGCGCATACGGCGAGTATTACGGCGTTGTTCAAACGATGAAACAACTGGGCGAAGATTCGACGCAGGGTTGCGGGCGAGCGCTGTGGGAAAACAGTGGGGAATTAAATAAATATGGAACCACGATGGCGCTCATGTTGCTTCCGTTCTGGACTGATGGCTGCATCAGCTCAATGGAAGGGCTGTTCTTCGAAGCTGCGGGAAGCACTCCGTACCACTTCATTACGGCCGCGGCAATGTCGAAACAAAGCAGCAACCCAGTGCGCGAACTGCGGTATGACAACAACAACGCAGTAATTGGTGTGCGGTACCTGCAGGAACTTGGCGTGAAGTACTTCATGGGTTTCACTCCTGAAGCAATTGCTCAGGCATCCCAACAAGAAGGACTCACTGAAGTTGCGCGTTCTGGGCCTTGGGTCGTGTATCGAGTTGCAGATAGTGATGTGGTGACGCCGTTGGCAACACAGCCAGTAGTGGCAAACATTTCTTCAAGTAATCCGCGTGAGCGTTGGCTCGAGATTGGGACAAGTTGGTTCCAACACCCAGAGACGTGGGTAACTCCAATTGCGGACGATGGTCCCAGCGAATGGCAACGCATTGACGTAGCCGTGGACGAATCGCTGCGCGAAGGTGAACCGAACTCCAATAATCGACGCGTTGATGTGGTGAAGCCGGCAACTGCACTTACGCCAGTTCCGTTAGAGCCTGTAGTGGTGAGTAACGTCAACATCGGCGAAGAAAGCGTGCGCTTCTCGGTCGACAAAGTAGGCATTCCAGTTTTGGTACGGGTGAGCTATTTCCCCAACTGGAAAGTAGATGGTGCGAAAGGTCCATATCGCGTTGCACCAAACATGATGGTGGTGATCCCAACGAGCACCAATGTAAATATGCATTACGGCTGGACCATGCTCGATTACGTCGCTTACTTACTGTCATTCGCTGGTATTGCGTGGATCGTTGTAACCCGACGTCGCAGCAAACAGACAGCCGAGTAGTCTCTTCATTCATGCCGGATCTCAATGCAATTGTTAAGGCTTATGACATTCGTGGCATAGTTCCCGAACAGTTGGACGCAGACGTGGCATATGCAATTGGTGTTGCATTTGCAAAGTTCGCAAACGCGCCCCACATCGTTATTGCTCATGACATGCGCCCAAGCGGTCCGGAGCTGGTTGATGCATTCCAGAGGGGAGTGTTGGCACATGGTGTCAGCGTTACCAATCTGGGGCTCGCATCGAGCGATTTGTTGTATTACGCATCAGGCAAACTTGATTCGCCTGGAGCAATGTTTACGGCTTCGCACAACCCGGCGCAGTACAACGGAATCAAATGCTGTCTATCCGGCGCTCGTTCTATCGGAATTGATAATGGACTGCGTGAAATTCATGCTCTCGCAGCCGAGGTACTTGCAGGTCGCGAGCCGGCATTCGCTGCAACAGCAGGAACGTTGAATCATGTCAACATGCTGGCCGAGTTTGCCGATCATGTTGTGAAATTTATTGCGAGTGACAAGTTGCGAAAACTGCGTGTTGTTGCGGACACGGCAAACGGAATGGGTGGGCTAGTTGTTCCAGCAGTGTTTGAACGCCTTGCCGATTTTGAATTGGAAGTGATGTACGGCGAACTAGACGGTACGTTCCCAAATCATCCTGCAGACCCTTTGCAGACAGCGAATCAACGGGACCTCATGGCGCGAGTTCTCGCAGGTGGTTTTGATGTTGGTCTTGCATTCGACGGCGATGCCGATCGTGTGTTTCTTGTTGACGAATTAGGTCAGGGAATGTCGGGGAGCACCACCACTGCGATGCTCGCGACACGCTTTTTGCGACTTAACCCTGGTGCAACAATTTTGTACAACCTCATTTGTTCACGCGCAGTTCCTGAAATCATCGCTGAGCATGGCGGTAAGGGAATCCGTACCAAAAATGGTCACAGTTACATGAAGCAGATCATGGCCGAAACAGGCGCGGTGTTTGCTGGTGAGCATTCGGGGCACTATTACTTTGCAGACAACTACCGAGCCGATAGCGGACTTATTGCCACCATGGGAATTCTTGGCGAAATGTGCCGAACGGGAAAGAAACTGTCGGATATCCGCAAACCGCTTGAGCGCTATGCATCAAGTGGCGAAATCAACACCACTGTTGCCGATATCGGCAAAGTGATCGCTCAAATTGGGCGTGACTATGCCGACCACACTCAGGATCACCTCGATGGCCTCACTGTGGACTGTGGTTCGTGGTGGTTCAATGTTCGCCCAAGTAATACAGAGCCGTTGCTTCGCCTCAACCTTGAAGCCAGTACGCGTGACGAGTGCGATACGCATGTGGCTGAGTTGCTCTCAGTCATCACCGCCTAGTCTTGGAATATGTCTCTCGACTCAAAATTGCTTGAAATTCTGGCTTGCCCAGAAGACAAAGGTCCGTTGTTTTATTTTTCCACTGACGCATTTTTGTATAACCCACGTCTGCACCGTAAATACCTAGTGCGCGATGGCATTCCTGTAATGTTGGTCGAGGAATCCGTCGCGGTAGATGCCGCAGAGCACACAGAGCTCGAACGAAGAATCGTTGCGGAGAGTATTCATCCCACCTTCGTTTAAGGAGTTTCTATGTCTTCATTTGCACAACGACGTGATTGGCGCGTCGCCGATCTTTCCCTCGCACCTTTTGGTCGCAAGGAAATTCATCTAGCCGAACATGAAATGCCAGGCCTTCGTGCGCTGCGCAAAGAATTCGGCAAAACTAAGCCATTGAAGGGCGCCAAAATTTCTGGCTCTTTGCACATGACCATTCAGACTGCAGTGTTGATTGAAACACTCGTTGAACTTGGCGCTGAAGTGCGTTGGGCGAGTTGCAACATCTTTTCAACTCAAGACCATGCAGCAGCAGCAGTGGTTGTTGGACCAAACGGTTCCGTTGACGAGCCAAATGGTGTTCCCGTGTTTGCCTGGAAGGGCGAAACTCTTGAGGAATATTGGTGGGCAACTGACCAAATGATGACGTGGCCAGACGGCGACGGACCAAACATGATCTTGGACGATGGTGGCGATGCAACCATGTTGTTGCACAAGGGTGTTGAGTACGAAGCAACAGGTGTTGTTCCGGATCCAACATCTGCTTCAAACCCAGAGTTGGCCATTGTTCTCGGATTGCTTCAGCGCACGTTGAAGACCGATCCAAAAAAGTGGACCGTCATGGCAAAGGGCATTAAGGGAGTCACCGAAGAAACCACAACAGGCGTGAAGCGTTTGTACAAGATGGCGGAAAAAGGTGAACTGTTGTTCCCGGCAATCAACGTGAACGACAGCGTGACCAAGTCAAAGTTCGACAACTTGTATGGTTGCCGTCACTCACTCATCGATGCGATTAACCGCGCAACAGACGTGATGCTTGCAGGAAAAACTGCAGTCGTGTGTGGCTATGGCGACGTAGGTAAGGGTTGTGCACAAAGTCTTCGCGGGCAAGGTGCTCGAGTAATCGTCACCGAAATTGACCCAATCAACGCATTGCAGGCAGCGATGGAGGGCTACCAGGTCGACACGCTTGAAAACATGGTGTCAACTGCAGACGTCTTTGTAACCGCAACTGGCAACGAAGCAATCGTCACGGTTGATCACATGGCCCGCATGAAGCACAACGCAATTGTGTGCAACATTGGCCACTTCGACAACGAAATCGACATGGCTGGTTTGGCTCGCAGCGGTGCAGTACGTGACGAACTGAAAGCAGGAACCGACCTGTGGACGTTCAAAGACGGACACGCAGTCATCGTCTTGGCAGAAGGTCGCTTGGTCAACCTCGGTTGTGCAACTGGCCACCCAAGCTTTGTGATGAGTTGCTCGTTCTCCAACCAAGTCATTGCGCAAATGGAGTTGTTCGGCAATCTCGATAACTACCCTCTCGGCGTATATGTGTTGCCGAAGCACCTTGACGAAAAGGTTGCTGCATTGCACCTTGATGCACTTGGTGCAGTGTTAACGAAGATGACTGACGAGCAAGCCGACTACCTGGGCATTCCGCCAAGTGGCCCGTTCAAGCCAGAGGCGTACCGCTACTAATTCGCTATTCGCCCCATTGCTCATCTTGAGTGCTCGGAGTGAGCGCTTCAAGGTGCAGCAATGGGAGCGTGCGCGCAACAATTGGTCCGATTCCGAATGCGAAGACGAGCGTTCCAACTCCGACTGCACCACCAAGTGCGAATCCGACGACGAGCACCGACACTTCAACGATGGTGCGAGCGCGACTTACTCTGATGCCGCGTTGAGCAAGACCAGTAAACAATCCATCTCGCGGTCCTGGCCCAAGTCCGGCACCGATATACATGCCTGAACCAATTCCCAAAATGACGATGCCTCCAAGCATGAGTGCAATGCGCAATGGCAGCGAATCGGCGCGAGGAATGATGTCAATGACGACGCCGGCAACAAGACCGATTTGTACAGCATTCAACAATGTGCCGATGCCTGGCTTTTGACGAAGTGGAATCCACAGGAAGAGCACCAAAAAACTGGTGAGGATAAGTGCGCGGCCAAAAGGCCAATCAATTTGTTTGCTCAAGCCATCATGGAAAACGTCCCACGGTGCAAGTCCCATGTGTCCCTGTTTTTGCATTCCAACGCCAATTCCGAACAGGACCAGTCCGCCTACACATCGTGTGAGTCGTTGCACGGGCCGATCGCGTAACGGTGCAATGAAGTAATTCGGCATTGTCTAACCGTAGTACTCGGTGCTGAGGAGTTTGGGGTTGTTTTCTTATCGTTGTGCAGGGTGTGGGCAGTTAACGCGTACATCGTGTGAACACTGTGCATCCAAAATTGCATCGTGTCCACCGCCGTACTGCAGAGATGCACTCGTTGCGCTTTCTTATGCTGGGCTCGTGCGCGATTTGATGCTGGCGTTCAAGTACCGAAATCATCGGGCCCTTGCAACATTGTTTGCACATCGTCTCGTTGCAACATTGCGAACATCAGTGGAAATCAACAGCATTGATGTGGTGACGTGGGTGCCAACAACACGTGAGAGACGCACCGCACGCGGTCACGACCAAGCCGAGACCCTCGCGCGAATGATCGGACGATCGCTTGGTGTGCCGGTGCGCAAACTCTTGGTGCGTGAAACAGTTGGGCATCAAACGGGGCAGAGTCGGGAAAAGCGATTGGTTGGCGTTGCTCTCCGCGCTCGATCAATGAATACTCCAACCACAGTTTTGGTGGTCGATGATGTAGTGACAACTGGCGCAACGATGCGAATCGCTGAGCGTGTGCTGTATCAGGCTGGCGCGACGAGGGTCATCTGCGCTGCCGTAGCCTCCACTCCCGCCCCAGCACGGCGCAGGTAGGATCATTGACTGCATGGCACTTCTCGATCGCATTCTTCGTGCCGGCGAAGGCAAAAAGGTTAAGGCACTTGCTTCGCTGGTGCCCGATATCAACGCTTTTGAGCCCGAGCTAAAACTGCTCTCTGATACTGCGTTGCAGGGCAAAACTGCGGAATTCCGTCAGCGCCTCGAGCGCGGCGAGGACGTGGATGACTTGATGGTGGAAGCCTTTGCGGTTGTTCGCGAAGCGTCCTCACGTGTAATCGGTCAGCGACACTTTGATGTGCAGCTCATGGGTGGCGCAGCACTGCATGCCGGTTGGATTCCTGAAATGCGCACCGGTGAAGGAAAGACTCTTGTGTCTACTTTGCCCGCGTATTTGAACGCATTGTCAGGAAAAGGTGTTCACGTCATCACGGTGAACGACTACTTGGCACGTTTTCACGCTGAGTGGATGGGTCGCATTCACCGCTGGATGGGTCTTGAAGTTGGTCTTGTGATACCTGGCGTGCGTACGTCGCCAGAGGAAAAGCGTCGTGACTATGCCGCAGACAT
>Ga0172372_10012799_pt1 | contig 10485 bp, 10 predicted proteins | sample LakKiv5m_2_FD_114544 | JGI IMG/M metagenome (GOLD analysis project Ga0172372, IMG submission 114544) | Freshwater microbial communities from Kabuno Bay, South-Kivu, Congo - kab_092012_9.5m | ecosystem: Environmental > Aquatic > Freshwater > Lake | place: Democratic Republic of the Congo... | reverse complement strand
GTTGACGGTGGGAGGATAGTTGCGCCTGAACTCAAAGTCGGTCCGCAGGTTGCTGGCGGCGCAAAGATGTTCGGTGAGTGTGCGCATGCGCTGTTCCACCAAGTCCAGCACCGCCACTGAAAACGTGCGCACCGTGCCCTGTAGCTCGCAGGTGTCGGGAATGACGTTGGTGGCCTCACCCGCGTGGATCATGGTGACCGACACCACGGCTGCGTCCACCGGCTTGACGTTGCGGCTGACGATACTTTGAAACGCTTGCACCAACTGGCACGCCACCGGCACCGGGTCAATCGCGTCGTGCGGCATCGCGGCATGACCGCCCTTGCCATGCAGGGTGATCTTGAATTCGTTGCTGGAGGCCATCACCGGCCCGGCGCTGGCGGCGAACTGGCCAAACGCCATGCCCGGCCAGTTGTGCAAACCAAACACCGCCTGCATGGGGAAGCGCTCAAACAAACCATCCTTGATCATCTCGCGCGCGCCACCGCCGCCTTCTTCGGCCGGTTGAAAGATCAGGTAAACCGTGCCGTCGAAGTCTTGATGTGTAGCCAGATGGTGCGCTGCTGCCAGCAACATGGCGGTGTGCCCGTCGTGCCCGCAAGCGTGCATCTTGCCGGGGTACACACTGGCATGGGTAAAGGTATTGCGTTCTTGCATGGGCAACGCGTCCATGTCAGCGCGCAGCCCGATCGCGCGCCCGGAAGACCCAGACTGAATGGTGCCCACCACGCCGGTGGTGCCCATGCCGCGATGGACGGGTATGCCCCATTCGGTCAGCTTGTCCGCCACGATATCGGCTGTGCGCTGCTCCTGAAAACACAGCTCAGGGTGGGCGTGAATGTCGCGGCGCAGTGCGACCCAGGCCGGGTCGGTCTGATCAAAGTCGGGTAACAGATGCATGCGGTGCGGCCTTTTCAAGGATTCAGCCACAATCATGCCCGAACTGACCCACTCACCCACCGGCCATGGCAAACGACCCAGCAGCAATACAGGTTTTGGGCGCCTGCCCGCACGACTGCCCCGACACCTGTGCGCTGATCACCACAGTCAAAGACGGCATAGCGGTCAGAGTGCAGGGTAATCCGGCACACCCGCACACCAGTGGCGTGCTGTGCAACAAGGTGTCGCGCTACACCGAGCGCACCTACCACCCGCAACGTATCTTGCAGCCGCTCAAGCGCAGCGGTCCCAAAGGCAGCGGCCAGTTTGAACCGGTGAGCTGGGACACCGCGCTGCACGACATTGCCGCGCACCTGCAAGCGATTGCCGCGCGCGATGCGCAGGCCATCCTGCCCTACAGCTACGCCGGCACCATGGGTCTGGTGCAGGGCGAGAGCATGGCTGCGCGCTTCTTTCACAAGCTGGGGGCGTCGCTGCTGGATCGCACCATCTGCGCTGCTGCGGGCGGCGAGGCGCTGTTGCATACGCTGGGTGCCAAGGTGGGTATGCGGCTGGAGTTTTTCAGCGAAGCCAGCCTGATCCTGATCTGGGGCAGCAATTCGATCTCCAGCAACCTGCACTTCTGGCGCTATGCCAACCAAGCCAAGCGCCGTGGTGCCAAGTTGATCTGCATCGATCCCCGACGCAGTGAAACAGCCGAAAAATGTCATGAGCATATTGCCTTGTTGCCCGGAACCGATGGTGCTTTAGCGCTATCGATCATGCAGCAACTTATCGTTCACGACGAGCTTGACCACGACTATCTGGAACGCTACACGCTAGGTTGGCCGGCGTTACGCAAACGTGCGCTGCAATGGCCGCCGGAACGCGCCGCAGCGGTATGTGGCATTGCCGCCACGCAGATTGAAGGCCTGGCACGCGACTACGGTGCCTGTGCTGGCAACACGGCCACCGCATCAGCGGACACACCGCGCAGCGCTGCCATCCGCGTCAATTACGGCGTACAGCGGGTGCGCGGCGGCGGCAACGCGGTGCGGCTGATTGCCAGCCTGCCAGCATTGATCGGCGCCTGGCGCCGGCGCAGCGGTGGCGTGTTGCTGTCAAGCTCAGGACACTTCCCGGTGCGCAAAGACGTGTTGCAACGCCCGGACTTGTTGGCAGAGCGAACGCCCCGACATATCAACATGTCCTGTATCGGCGCCGAGCTGCTGCGCCCGGCCAGCGCCGCATTCGGTCCAGCTATTGAGGCCCTGGTCGTCTACAACAGCAATCCGGTGGCCATTGCCCCGGACTCGACGCGCGTGGTGCAAGGCTTTGCGCGCGACGATCTGTTTACCGTCGTGCTGGAGCATTTTCAGACCGACACCGCCGACTACGCCGACTACATCCTGCCAGCCACCACGCAACTGGAGCACTGGGACATCCACAGTACCTACGGCCACACCGACGTGCTGTTGAACCGCCCAGCCATTGCGCCGCTGGGTCAGGCGAGGCCCAACACGCAGATCTTTCGCGCGCTGGCGCAGCGCATGGGCTTTACCGACCCCTGCTTCGCCGACGCTGACGAGGCCTTGTGCCGTCAGGTGTTTGGCGACGCGGTGAACTTTGACGCGCTGCTGCAACACGGCTTTGTAACGCTGCCCACGATGGACGCGCCATTTGCCAAAGGCGGCTTTCCCACGCCGTCAGGCCGCTGCGAATTCTTCAGCCAACGGCTGGCTGACCAGGGCCTGGATGGATTGCCTGACCACGTGTCGAACTACGAATCGACGGGCAACTCCAGCGACTACCCACTGGCGATGATTTCCCCGCCAGCGCGCAATTTTCTCAATTCCACTTTTGTCAACGTCGACAGTTTGCGCACGCCCGAAGGCGAGCCCATGCTGGAGATGCATCCGGACGACGCAGCCGCGCGACAGCTCAACGACGGCGACACGGTACGGGTGTTCAATGCGCGCGGCAGCACGCTGTGTCGATTGCGCATCAATGGCCGCGCCCGCATTGGCGTCGTCAATGGCCTAGGTGTGTGGTGGCGCAAGTTTGGTCTGGACGGCAGCAACGTCAACCAGCTCACCAGCCCGGCACTGACCGACCTGGGTGGCGGGCCGACGTTTTACGATTGTCTGGTGCAAGTGCAGGCCGTTTGATCACCTGCTGAACCAAATTTCCAAGCCCCAACCAACTACTGGAAAGTTGCAGGCTTTGGGGCAAATTTATGGGAATTTGGTGGGATTCCAGGTGCAGGACATCGAGCCTGCGCATGAGGGCCAGGTCTGCTGCAGGGGTGAGCTTGGGCAGGTAGTACACCGTGCCCCGACTCAGACCCAGCAATGTCGCCTGACGCTTGATGGAGAGTTTGTGGGTACGGTCGATCATGGCTTTACTGCTGCAGCAATCCCGCTTTGGTGAGCGCGAGTTCTAAAAAATCATTCTCCAGCGTCAACTGTCCGATCTTGGCGTGTAGCGGCACCAGATCAACGGTTTGATCATGGCTGGCACCTTTGCCGGCAAAGATATCGGCTGCGTTGGCCAGCAACTGCTTCTTCCAGTCGGTGATCTGGTTGGGGTGTAGTTCGAACTGTTGGCACAGTTCAGCCATTGTTTTGTCTTCGCGCAAGGCCGCCAGTGCCACTCGGGCTTTGAACGCCGCTGTGTGAATACGCCGGGATCGACGTACTGATTTCTTGGCCATGGAAAACTCCTTCTCGCCAGACCATCATCGGCCAGGCATTTTGCCCAGAGTTTCCATTTATCGCGCTGTTCAGTTTTGCGCGGCCACTTCTCGTGGCGACCGGGTGACTTCAATTCAAGACAACAGCAACATATAAAATTCAATATACTCGCACCATGAAAGATGTTGAATTCAGGGGTTCATCTTTGGCTGACTTGCGAGACTTTCCCAAAGCCGCAATGCGCGAAGTTGGGTATCAACTCAGCATGGTGCAACGTGGACTTAAACCTGATGATGTCAAGCCCATGCCAACTATCGGCGCTGGCGTGGCTGAACTGCGGATATGGGACGATACAGGGACATTCAGGGTGATGTATGTCGCAAAGTTTGAGGATGCCGTGTACGTGCTGCACTGCTTTCAAAAGAAAACTGAGCAAACCGCTAAACGCGATATTGACCTTGCACGCACGCGATTCAAAGAACTGGTGAAGGAGCTTTCAAAATGACACAGCGATTTTCCAGCGTGTGGGACGCCATTGAGGACACGCCGCAACAGGCCGCGTGTATGCGGGCACGCGCTGAACTGATGATGAGCCTGAGTGAGGTTATCCGTGGCCGTGGCATGAACCAATGTGAAGCTGCTGCATTGTTTGGTGTCACACAACCGCGCATATCTGACCTGATGCGAGGCAAAATAAACCTGTTTTCGCTGGACACCTTGATTGATATGGCCGCCACTGCGGGCATGTCACCCAAGGTCAAAGTGACCATGCCACACGCCAAGGGCCGCCAGCAAATACGCCGGATGCAAGAACTGCGACGGCATAAACACTTTTTGCGCCAGCTAGACCGACGGGGCGAAAAGCAGGTTTCCCCGGGCCTCTTTTTGGCAAAGCGGGTGTGATTTGCTGCAACCCCATGGCGCTGATGGCAGCAATCGGCCACGCTGCAAATGGCAACCATACGGCAACGAAAACACCAAAGCCGCCATAACAAAAAAGCCTGCTACGAATAAACTAGCAGGCTTTCATTATTTGACAACGTTAAATCTGGTGGGATGTGCGGGGATCGAACCCACGACAAACGGATTAAAAGTCCGCTGCTCTACCATCTGAGCTAACATCCCTCTCGCGTTGGGCACAGGCCTGCGCGAAGCGCGCAATTGTATCGACAATTTTTTTGCAATTCTCGCGTCAACTACCCAGCCAACTGATTCAGCACGTATCCAGCAGCGCACATTCCGAAGGTTGCGGTAACGGTCACCAAAGAACCATAGCCATGACAATTCAGCGTACCGTCACCCGCCACCTGACACGAGGCATCTGGCAGGGCAACGGCCTCAGCGCTGAAGACGCAAGTCACCTGCATGCGCTGCTCTCCACGTGCAGCGCCATGGTGTCGGCGCAACGCATAGCGCACCTTGGCCAATAGCGGATCGTGTGTAACCCGCGACAAATCGTCCAAGTCAACCCGTTGTGCGTGTCGCTTGCCACCCGCCGCACCCGAGGTTACAAAAATCTTGCCCTGCTCCTGGGCCCAGTGGGCTAGGCACACCTTGGTCTGCACTTGGTCACAGGCATCAATCACGGCATCTACATCTGCCGGTACGATGCGTGACCAGTTCGAAGGTGTCGCGAAATCATCCACGCACTGGACCTGACACTGTGGAAAATAGCTGGCAATCCGGTCGCGCATCGCCAGGACCTTGGCCATGCCCTGCGTCGCAAGCGTGGCATGAATCTGCCGATTGATGTTGGATTCAGCCACGTGATCCAGGTCGATCAGCGTGATGCGGCCCACCCCGCTGCGCGCCAGCGCCTCAGCCGCCCATGACCCTACGCCACCGATGCCCACCACCAACACATGCGACGTCCTGATCTTGTGCCCGGCCGCCACCCCATACAGTCGGCTCAGGGCCGAGAAGCGGCGGTCCTCAGTCATGCAATCAGGGGTCAACCGGCCATGCCCGCTATTTCAGCGTAGCAAGACGCTCTTTGGCAGTTGCAGCTGCCTCTGAATCTGGATACGCCTTGACCAGATCTGCAAGTGTCTTGCGGGCGCCTTTGGAATCCTTGAGCTCAAGTTGACAGTTCGCCACCGACAATACGGCATCAGGCACCCGAAGGTGCTGCGGGGCACGGCCAATCAGCGAACGAAAATTGGCAATGGCTTCTTTGTAATCACGTGTGGCGTACTGCGCGTTACCCAACCAAAACAGGGCCGAAGGCACATACCCGCTGCCAGGATAGCGACTCAAAAAAGAAACAAGCTGGTTCTGCGCCACTAAAAAGTCGCCTCGCCTGAACACCGCCAACGCAGCATCAAATTCACGCCGCTCAACGGGTTCCGCCATGAACTCGACACCATCCACCGTCACTTTGGCGGGTTCCAAGCGCGCCAACCGGTCCTCCAGGGCATGGCGTGCCTGCGCGTCGCTTCTGGCTTGCAACTGCAAGTCAGCCAGTTCCTTGACCAGCTTTTCATGGAGACCGCGCAGTCCGGCGATCTCAGAACGCAACAACTCAATCTGCTGCTGCAACGCCAGTTGCCCTTGACTCAAACCTGCGGCCTCTTGTGCCGCCGCCTGGCTGACCGACTGAGCCAAGGCCTGTCGGGCCTGCTCACCTTCCAGGCGCAGGGCTTCCACCCGTTGACGCAATTCCAGAATGGCCTTGCGTGCGTCTGTATCTTCAAACAAGGCTGCGCTGGCTGCCGTGCTCAGCAGCAACATACCCGCAAACAGTCCACCACGGCCGACGCCGCGTGACCAAAATGATGAAAAGCGGCTCATCGGTAACGGATCTCTGCTCGCCGATTCTTGGTAAACGCTGATTCGTCAGTGCCCTGCACCGCCGGCTTTTCCTTGCCGAAACTGACCGCCTCCAGCTGGCTGCCGGCAACACCCAAAATAGTCAGCGCGGTAACAACCGCCTCAGCACGCTTCTGGCCCAGCGCCAGGTTGTACTCACGCCCGCCTCGCTCGTCGGTATGCCCCTCAATCACGGCCTTGCGAGCGGGCTGCCCTTTGAGCGACCGGGCGTGCTCGGCAATCAATGACTGAAATTCAGGTTTGATGACAAAACTGTCGTAATCAAAATAGACCACGCGCCGTTCGTTCACAGCGCCTGCTTGCGGCGCTTGTGCGGTCAGGTCCACCGGCGCAATACTGGTACTTGAAGCGGCCGGAGCCACCGGAGTCGTGTCAGCCACCGGCTTCACTGTGGCGTCACTGACTGGGACGTCGTTCAATGGTACAGAGGTACCACACCCGGTCAACACTGCACTCATCAACCCCATCCATATCCATCTTTTCATTGATCACTCCTGAAAAAATCACCGCCCAAACGGACCCCAGTGAGGCTCGCGAATATCGCCCCCTTGCCCACTCAATTTAGCCTTGACCCGGCCGTCCAAAGTGCTTGTCATCAAAGCCTCTCGGCCCTGTTGCTGGGTGGCGTACACCACCATTTTGCCGTTCGGCGAAAAGCTGGGGCTTTCGTCCGAAGTGCTGTCGCTGATCGGATGGACTTGGCCGCTTTGCAAATCCATCATATGCAATTTGAAGGCGCCTCCTACCCGGGAAATATACGCCAGCCAACGGCCATCCGGGCTCAGCGCAGGTGAAATGTTGTAAGTGCCCGTGAACGTCACCCGTTCGACGTTTTGTCCAGTGACGGACGCTCGGTAAATTTGCGGTGAACCACCGCGATCACTGACAAAATAAATGCTCCGGCCATCGGGCGCAAAAACGGGTTCGGTATCGATGCTGCTTGACTGCAGCCATCGACGTGGTTCGCCCCCGTTGGCATTGATCAGGAATAGCTGTGAACCGCCGCCCAAACTCAGCGTCAGTGCGATGGTTTTCCCGTCAGGGGACCATGACGGCGCACTGTTGGAACCTTTGAAATTGGCCACCAGACGACGCTTTCCGGAACTGACGTCATGCGCGTACACCACAGGTTTGCGCGACTCGAACGAAACATAGGCCAACTGGCTGCCGTCCGGCGACCACGCCGGCGAAATGATGGGCTCCGCACTGGCCAGCGCTGGCGCGGCGTTCTCGCCATCGGCATCAGCCACCCACAACTGGTAGCGCTGCGCCGCCTTGGTGACGTAAGCGATACGCGTCGAAAACGCGCCCTTGTCACCGGTGAGCTTCTCATAGATGAAATCGGCAGCTCTGTGCGCGGCCAATCGCAGATCAGCGGCTGTTACGGCAAAACTCTGACCGCCCAGATCCTGCCCTTTCACCACATCCCAAAGACGGTATCGCACATCAAATCGGCCATCTGCCAGCTTGCTGATACTGCCAGTCACCAGTGCATCCACACCCGCTTGGCGAAAAATCGCCAAATTCGGCAGGGTCAATTCATCCAATACGCCCACACCAGCAACTTCAACCGGGCGAAACTGACCACTGCGCTCCAGGTCCGCCTGAACGATCGCCGAGATTTTCTGCGGCGCAGCGTCTTGCCCCTTGAACGCAACGAAACTGATCGGCACCTGAGTCAAGCCAACGCCGGAGACTTCAACGCGGAACTGGGCGTGAGCTGGCTGAACCAACACCAATACCGCCGCGCAGGCAAAACACAATCCAACCAAAAGCCGATGCAGGCTAGACAAACAAAACGTCATTTTTTCTGATTCAGACAGTAAAGTGCGAAGTACTTGCCAAAAGCGGCCTGGGCCTGCATGGTACACACTGCAAAGCCCATGGCCCCGTCCAGCACCCCAAGGCGGAAAAAATAGCTTCGGATGAAGGCCACCACACCCGCCATCGCAGCGCGAGCCATGCTGGTCTGCTGCCCCGCCGCGTGGCGCTGTTGCGCCCAGGCCTGGCTGTACTGTTCGAGCTTGCGCCAATAATGCACCGGCGTGGGGTAGCTGTAATGCAACAACGTGTGTTTGAAGCGCCCCACAGGGCCAGAGGTCAGGACGCGCTCGTGCACCAAGTCGTCGCTGAAACGGGCCGCATCCCGACGAAACAGCCGAACCACATAGTCTGGTGTCCAGCCGCAGTGATGAATCCATTGACCACAGAACTGCGTCATGCGAGGAATCTCCCAGGTATGCGTTGTGCTGACGCCCTCCACCACGGTCTGGATTTCCGCCTGCAATTCAGGCGTCACACGCTCATCTGCATCAAGAGACAGTACCCACGAATGGCTTGCCAAGGCCAGGGCACGGTTTTTCTGGGGGCCAAAACCCGGCCAGTCCGTGGCCAACTCCACCCTCGCGCCGAGCGCGAGCGCCATTTGCACTGTGCCATCCGTGCTGCCCGAGTCCAGCACCACGACTTCATCCGCAAAGGCGACCGACCGCAGGCAAGCCTCGATGTTGGCAGCCTCGTTTTTAGTGATGAGAATGACGGAGAGATGGGGCACAAACACAAACGGATTGAAGTTGCGGCATGGACGTTGGATGGGCACGCACCCCTGCGCCTGAACCGTACAGGCCGGGATCATAACTTTTTGCTTCAAATTTCAGGTCGTTCGCTCGCATACCATACCCGGAGCAAAAAAACCATTCGGGTAGACTTGTCGTGCAGAGTCATGACAGCTCGCGCCTGTCACCTGCGTACCTGTTTGAATTCAATCGCCTGAACGCGCCGCACCCAGCATGAAACGTCATCCATGACATCGCACCTCCTACCCCAGCCGAGTAGTCGGGAGCTCTACTTTCGTCTGCTTGGTTACGTTCTACCTTACAAAAAAGTCTTTTTGCTGGCCCTGTTGGGTATGGTGGGCACCGCTGCGACCGAGCCCGTATTTCCAGCCCTGATGAAATACCTACTGGATCATGGCTTCCAGACCTCCGATGCACGACTGGTCTGGGCCATCCCATTGGGGATCGTCCTGCTTTTCAGTGTTCGGGGATTGTTCTCGTACTTCACCAACTATCTGATGTCGTGGATATCCACCCAACTGGTGGTGGACCTGCGACGGGAACTGTTCACCAAAGTCCTGCACCAGCCCGTGCACTTTTTCCACGAGCAATCGTCGGGCAAATTGATCTCACGCATCGTCATGGATGTGGACAATGTCAATGAGGCAGCCACCAACATGCTGGTGACACTGATGCGTGAAACACTCACCGTCACCGCCTTGCTGGTCTACTTGCTCTACCTCGACTGGAAGCTGACCCTGTTGACGCTGATCATCACGCCACTGATCACCTACATCATCAAAGCGTTCAGCGCGCGCCTGCGTCGCGCCAGCCGTGACGGGCTGGAGTCCTACCGCCAGATGTCCTACGCCATTGAAGAAACGGTCGAGTCGGAAAAAGTCATCAAGGTCTTTGACGGCTACGCCCAGCAAACGCGCAAATTCCATCAGGCCACCGAAAACTTTCGCCGCGCCAAGATGCGCTGGTCGATTGCGTCCGCCGCCATCACCCCCATCACCCATCTGGCGGCCTCGTTGGCCGTAGCCTTCATCATCTTTTCAGCCCTGAGCCAAACCACGGGCCAGGCCGGTGCGTCCGCTGGCGGATTCATTTCGTTCATCACGGCCATGTTGCTGTTGATTTCTCCGATCAAGCAACTCACATCCATCTCACCGACCATTCAGCGCGGACTGGCCGGCTGCGAAAGCATCTTCGGGATTCTCGACACACCATCGGAAAATGACCCAGGGCAGCGCCAATTAGGACACGCACGGGGTGAAATCGAATTTGCTCAGGTTTACTTTTCTTACCCTGGCGCGGATCGATTGGCCTTGCAAGACGTCAGTTTTCGGGTCGCCGCTGGCCAAACCATCGCGCTGGTGGGTGCCTCTGGCGGAGGAAAGACCACCGTCAGCGCCTTGATCCCGCGCTTCTACAGTCCCAACTCAGGGCGCATTCTGATCGACGACATCGACGTGACTGAACTGTCCCTGACCAGTCTGCGTCAGAACATCGCCCTGGTGAGCCAG
>Ga0172372_10012797_pt1 | contig 10486 bp, 5 predicted proteins | sample LakKiv5m_2_FD_114544 | JGI IMG/M metagenome (GOLD analysis project Ga0172372, IMG submission 114544) | Freshwater microbial communities from Kabuno Bay, South-Kivu, Congo - kab_092012_9.5m | ecosystem: Environmental > Aquatic > Freshwater > Lake | place: Democratic Republic of the Congo... | reverse complement strand
AAGGCCATAATCCAGATGTAATTACTTGTATTGCCAACTTATCCAACGATGAGGTATTTACTCCACCCGAATTCGCAGACCAAATGCTTGATTCATTAGAGGTGGCTTGGGCAAACAGTCATGGGGGCCAAAATATCTGGGAAAATAGCGATCTCACGTTCCTAGATCCTTGCACTAAATCAGGAGTATTCCTCAGAGAAATCGTCAAAAGACTTAATATCGGGTTGATGCATTCAATTCCTGACCTGACTGAAAGAGTTAACCATATAGTCACGAAACAAGTCTTTGGAATCGGAATTACTGAGCTCACCAGTTTGCTTGCTCGAAGAACGATTTATTGTTCTAAAAATGCAAATGGTATTTATTCTATTGCTAGAGGATTTCCAAATGAGAAGGGCAACATTTGGTTTGAGCGGACTGAACACACCTGGAATGGCCAAAAGTGCCTTCACTGCGGTGCGAGTAAATCGGAATACGGAAGAACTGGAGACCTAGAAACCCATGCCTACGCTTTCAATCACACAAATAACCCAACTCAACTACTTAAGAATATGTTTGGAGCAAATATGCGTTTCGACGTAATCATAGGAAATCCTCCCTACCAGCTGAGTGATGGTGGAGCCGCGGCTAGCGCTCGCCCGATTTACCACCAGTTCATTGAGCAAGCCATGAGTTTAGAACCTGCTTATGTAGTAATGGTTACCCCATCGCGATGGTTCGCAGGCGGAAAAGGTCTCGATGATTTTAGAAAGGAGATGCTTGCAGATAAGAGGTTACGTATAATTGTTGATTACATTCAGGAGAAAGATGCCTTCCCAAATGTAAATATAAATGGTGGAGTTAATTATTTCCTCTGGGATCGTGATCACGAGGGCGATTGTGAAATAACGACAGTCTCTCCTGGAGGAAAAAAGAGTGAACCTCTTGTTCGACCTTTGAATCAATTCGATATATTTGTTAGACGAAACGAGACGATGCCTATTCTTGCCAAAGTCCAAAAGAAAAAAGAGGCTACCTTTGATAAACAGGTTTCATCGCGTAAACCTTTCGGATTGGCTACGGATTTTCACGGATCTTCAGTGGGGACAAAAAAATCAAACATAAAGTTCTATGGCTCAGGCAAAATTACATGGGTAAACATAAACGACATAGAACAAAATCGAGGTTGGGTTCAAAAGTGGAAAGTTCTAATTCCAGCGGCCTCAGATGGAAATGAAAACTACCCACTTCCAATCTGGGATCAGGCAGGTCCATTTGTAGCTGGCCCTGGAGAAGCGTGCTCAGAGACATATCTCGTTGCATCTCTCGCCAAAACAAAAGCAGAAGCAGAAAACATTGCAGCGTATATGCGTACCAAGTTCTTTCGATTTATGGTTTCTATAAGAAAGGTTGCCCAACACAATAAAATTGAAAACTTTTCATTTGTTCCTGATATCCCTATGGATAGGAAATGGACAGATCAAGAGCTATATAAGAGGTACGCATTCACAAAGGAAGATATCGCCTTTATTGACTCGATGATTCGTGAAATGAAATTTACGAATGAGTAGACCCGTTGAGGATTTATTTCCTGAAAAGCCCGAAGGACGTCTCCGTATTTACGCATGGTCCACTCAAGAAATTAAGAAGTATGCGGGTTGCTTAAAAGTCGGTCACACGACGCAAGATGTGAATAGTCGGATCATTCAGTCACAAGGCCAAGCCAGATATTCGTACCAGCTTGAAGTTGATGAATGGGCAGAGAGGCAAGATGGCACAGTCTTTAGAGATAGTGCTGTGCGTGAGCGCCTAAAGCAGAAAGGTTTTGAAAACGTAGAACTTGAGTGGATGAGATGCTCCGCTAAAGATGTGCTGGTTGCGATCAAGGAACTAAAGACGGGGACTGCAAAAGCAGGGACACACACAGAGGATTTCAAACTTAGATCTGAGCAATCGACAGCCGTTAAGAAAACATATGAGTACTTTCAATCTATTTGGGCGGATAACAAAAAGAATGTTCCCCGCTTTTTATGGAATGCAAAAATGCGTTTCGGCAAGACTTTTGCTTCCTATCATTTGGCTAAGAAATTAGAAGCCAAGAAAGTCTTGGTCGTAACCTTTAAACCAGCAGTTGAAGATGCCTGGCAAGTTGATCTTGAGTCTCACGTAGATTTCGAGGGATGGCAATACTTTTCAAAAGCTACGGGTGGCGACCCAACAGTTGCAAAGAAGAAAACACCCCTAGTGTACTTCGGGTCATTTCAAGATCTACTGGGGCGAGACAAAGCAACTGGAACAATTAAGGCCAAGAACGAATGGCTACACACAACCAATTGGGATCTCGTAATCTTTGATGAATATCACTTTGGTGCATGGAGAGATAGCGCAAAGGAGCTTTTTGAGGGTGAAGATGTAAACGAAGCTAAGAAGGAAGTAGCGAATGAGTTTGGTGAAGAGCTTAATGTTTTTGATCAAGCACTAGTTGAACTTAGCGGTTCTGAAACCAACTTTCTACCCATTAGTACTCGGGCTTATTTGTATCTCTCCGGTACTCCATTCAAGGCGCTTGCAACAGGTGAATTTATTGAAGAGCAGATATTTAATTGGACTTACACTGATGAGCAAAGAGCTAAGCAGGCATTTGCAAGAAAGTATCCTGAAAAATGGAATCCATATGCAGCATTGCCAGAGATGCGACTCCTTACATATCAGATGCCAGATGAAATTGTCACAATAGCTCAGCAAGGCGAATTCGATGAGTTTGATTTGAATGCATTCTTTGAAGCAACAGGGAATGGACAATCTGCCTATTTTAAACATAAGGATGATGTCCAGAAATGGTTAGACATAATTAGAGGGGCATATCTACCAACTCAAATTGATGCACTAAAAATGGGAAAGCGACCACCATTTCCGTATTCAGATACAAGATTGCTCCCTTATATGCAGCACTCCTTTTGGTTTATGCCAAATGTTGCCTCATGTCATGCAATGGCAAATTTATTAGCAGAAAAACAAAATGTTTATTGGTATGACTACAAAGTACTGACAGTGGCCGGCACTGGTGCAGGCATTGGGTTAGAGGCCCTACCTCCAGTTCGTAAGGAAATTGGAAGTGGGTTTGAATCGAAGACGATCACGCTTTCATGCGGAAAACTAACCACGGGCGTCACGGTTCCACAATGGTCTTCGATGCTCATGCTACGTAACTTGAATTCACCAGAAACTTACTTTCAGGCTGCCTTCAGAGTTCAATCTCCTTGGTCAATCAAGAATCCAAATGGTAATAATCCCCGAGAGGAATCAGTGCTGAAACCTGCCTGTTTCGTTTTTGATTTTGCCCCTACTAGGGCCCTGCGTCAAATTGCAGAATACGGTGCAGGACTTTCACCCGAAACTTCAAATCCCGAAGTTGCAGTTGAAGAACTCGTGAAATTTTTGCCTGTACTTGCATATGACGGATCAAACATGACTCAGATTGATGCCGGGGGAATACTTGATATGGCAATGGCTGGAACTTCAGCTACTTTATTAGCGAGGAAGTGGCAGTCAGCAATACTTGTAAATGTTGACAACGATACTCTCCGAAAGATTATGGCTAGCGAAGAAGCCATGAACGCAGTGATGAACATCGAAGGATTTAGATCCCTAGGGGTTGGCATATTCGAGACCGTGGTAAATAAGAGTGAGTCCGTTCGAGACACAAAAAGAGAAAAAGGCGATAAAATCACAGAGAAGCAAAAGCGACAGTTAACTGAGGAAGAAAAGGACTACAAGACAAAGCGTAAGCAGATTCAAGAGAAGTTGATTAAATTTGCTACTCGCATTCCTGCTTTTATGTATTTAACAGACTTCCGAGAAAATACTCTCCAGGATGTAATTACTAAATTGGAACCAGATTTATTTAGATCTGTAACTGGTCTTACGGTTAAGGACTTCAACCTTTTAGTTTCTCTGGGTGTGTTCAATGCAACGCATATGAACCAAGCTGTTTTCGCTTTCAGACGCTATGAAGACTCTTCACTGTCGTATACGGGAATTGATTCTCATCCTCGATTACGCCACTACGGCTTATATGACACAGTGGTCGCACTCGATGAGGAGACTGTCTAAGGTTAAGTGCCAAGCTTCATGCTTGGTTCGACTCGATTTAAAAAGTAAAACCAATTTTCATTAGGTCTATGGCTCTAACTAAAGCTGCTTCCGTATTTGCTCTAATTTTTACCACTATCCCACAGCTCTGGACTTTATATTGAGTGCCTCGAAAAAGCAGCCAACAGCAAGTATGCCTCTAAAGAGTTGATTTTTGTTAGATATAGATTACGGAGCGTAGAGCTCTATCACTTCTCGGTTACTCTCAGTAACCTTTGCATCATGATCAGCGCCCAGATTCGCGAGGTCCTAGAGCTTCAAAGGCAATACACCTCTAAGAACACTCCAGCTATGCAGCGGCGTGGAATCCTGATCCGCAAAGAGATTGCCACATCTTTAAATGAAAACCTTGATCGCTTCAAATCCAAGTACGAGGTCGCGATCGAGGATCTATGGGTGCAGGGTAAAGACGGCGACGGAAACAAAGCTGAGATTCCTTGGGTTCGACTTGCCTCGAAAGAACTTAGCCCTAGTGCGACAAAGGGCTGGTACGTAGTTTTTTTATTTTCTGCAACTGGATCAAATTGCTACCTAAGCCTTGGGCACGCAAGTACAACGTACGATGGAAATTCGACCGAACGGCGATACCAAAAGGCACTACCGCCTGAGGTTGCAGGAGGTCTCATGAAGTGGGGACGAGAGAAACTACAACTTGATCAGGTCAAGAATCCACGCCTGAAGTTCTCACGAAACCTAGAAGCGAAAGGAAATCTTGCAGAGGCCTACGATCGCACTAGTTTGTGTGGATTTGAATATCGAAAAGAGAACATTCCTACAGATGAGCAGATTCTGAGTGATGTTGAGTTTCTACTTGGATTACTCTCCAAGATTTATCTTCTACAGGAAACCGATGCAACGATTCCAGGCAGTGAAAGCCCGGAGCATCAAGAGGCAGTTGCAGCAATCGAGCAGGCTGCTGGTCGCGACTTAACCGGTCCTCGACGTCAAGGGCGCTCGCGATTACCTCAGGCTCATAAAAAGGTGATTGAAGAACATGCTGTTGAAGTTGCTATGAAGCACTTGGAGAAGAAGGGCTTCACTAACATCAAAAATGTGGGAAAGAACCACTCTTATGACATTGCTGCAAAACTAAACGGAGTGGATTTCTACATAGAAGTAAAGGGTACGATATCCCTTGGGGAGAAAGTCGTACTTACGAAGAATGAAGTTCGCCTGCACCGCCAGGAGCACCCAAACAACGCACTGATTGTTGTCAGCCAGATTGATCTTGATCGCAGTGAGCCACCATCAGCTGGCGGTGGCAAGATCCGCCTTATATCTCCATGGGAGATTGAAGATTCTGACCTAGAGGCCCTTGGTTACGACTACAAGATAAATGGATAGAAATGACTACTCCGATTGGGATTGAAGACTCCAATAAGCCTCTCTTTGTATATGGAACTCTTATGCCTGGGGAGATCGCATACCAGCAGATTGCTGAATTTGTATCTCATCATCAACAGACAAAATTGCCTGGCTATTCATTAATGATGCGGGACTTGATGCCGTTAGTGGATAAATCCAGTCACGCAGATCTTGTCGAAGGATTTCTTCTAACACCAGTTCCGGAAACATCGTCAGTTTTTTACGAGAAAATCATCAAATTTGAAGGCGTTAACTTTGAGCTCACGGATTGCATGTGTATTGATGAAAACGCTGAGCAAGTTCAGGCTAAAGTCTTTCAGGGGGTTTCAACAGATTATGGCCGCCCTGAGAATTTGAGGCTAAAACGTTGGTCCTCCAAGCTAGACCCACTCCTAGCAAGAAGCTTCCCAAGTCTAATTCGAGACATTCAAGAAACCGTCAAATTCACGCCGAATTCCTTTGCTGAGGCTGAAAATGATTGGAAAATGAAAAATAGGAAGATCTCAAACTTTTTGCTCCTCAGTTCAATTCTTGAACATATCTGGTCTCTATCTCATGGCGCTCAATTTGCTGGTGAGAAGGGAGAGATAAATAGCTTGCTTAAAAGTATGGCTAACTCCGACGCGTACAAGTTAGCATTCAAGTTGGCTAATAGCCTAAATTTAATCCCATACGTTTCAATAAGTGACTCTAGAGATGTACGAAGGGGCCCTATCTCCACGACAAAGGACTCCGGTGCGCTACGCACGTGGTACCGAATAAGAGGAAATTCTCTTCACCGGGGAAAAAGTGGTAGCGATACTGAAATTGTTGAGGATGCCTCAATTGGGCTCGGTAATCTCCTGATCTATTACTTGGAATCTCAGGTTCCAGGCATTCGAGGGGAATGGGATAAAGAAGTTCCAAATTTGCAGCCAATAGTTAGGTGAATGAGTTTTATCCTCTAATTACTAACGCAAACTCATCGACATCAATTCCTAGAGAGCGCATCCAAGGAACTGAATTATTCTGGTTTAACGAAGAATCTGGAAGTCTTACGGATGTAACTCTGCATCTTTCCGCAACAATTTTGAAGCTCATCTCATATAACTTTCCTGAAGGATAATCGGTTTGAATTTCTTCATATCTCTCGATCACCTCTTCACCATCATATTCTTCATTTACGCCAAGGTGTCTCGTGACTGGTGCAATCCACCAACTGGAACCATTTGAGTGAATTAGCCCTTCTCGATCTGCCTGAGATTTGAGTTGCGAATTACTAGGGTCAAAAATTGAGGCCATTGTTGGCATTAAATCCATTTCAAGTGGACCTTCGATATTTTCATTGCAAACAACAACCAGGTGTTTAGGTTCATCGTGTGCGGCATAACCCATGGGTGTTATAACCCACATGGGAACGTGTTTCTCTATGAGTGTGCAGCAAAAACCTGGTCTCCAGAGTCGGGAACTAGCAGGTCCTCTAATCTCTTCAAAAACAGAGCGCATCGCAAAAATTGCTAGACCTGTTGCCTCTCCTGCCATTCAGAATCTCCCTAGACCGTGATGTCGACTGAACTAACTACTTGAGCCATTTCTTAACGCGGCGGACGCAGCCATCAATGTCATCTCTAATTTGATACACCCAAAATCTTTGAACATCCCAGCCCAGCTCGATAAGCCTTTGGCTACGCAACATATCTCTTCGTACATTTTCACCTGACCAGTGTCGGTGATACAGCTCACCGTCGACTTCAATATCAAGTTTTCTATCACCGTCAACTAGGGCAAGATCTAAACGATATTGATCTACTGAAAGCTGAGGAGTCGTTTTTATGCCTGCCTGATAAAGTGCTTCATAGAGTTTAATTTCGAAATCTGAAACAAAATTGTCGCGGCGCTCGCTAGGAAATTTTGGTCCATAATCTTTGTTTACATCAGTCATCTTCTTTTCAGATGCTTTGCCGACTTGCTCCACATATTTTACGAAGGCTTGAATATGAGGGACTTTATTGAGCTCTTTTGCATCGCTATTTCCGACAACTATCATTGCAGCCCGTGCTCGAGTCACTGCCACATTAAATAGATTTGCTTGGCCGGAGACAAACTTAATGGCCGAATCTGGCGCTCCGCTTTGTAAGGCTGGGGACATAATAATTACATCGCGTTCGTCTCCCTGAAAACTATGTGCTGTGGCAACTAAAATATCTGCAGACCTCAAAAACCCAGTTAAATCATCTCGCTGTGCTAATAAATCGCTTATCATTCGCGCTTGCGGTGCAAAAGGAGTCACAACGCCAATGCTTCCTTTGTATCCCTGGCCCGCCATTCTTTCTATTTCTTCGACAACCTTCTTTGCTTCCTGCGCACAAGTTACGCTTCCTTGAGATGGTCTGATGGAAGATCCTTTAACCTCTACCCATCTGATCGCAGCTCCGTCTTTCTTCGGTCTTACCAATTTTTCATGCTTCGTAGCGACCCGAAGTTGGCCGTCATAAAATTGCTTATTTGAGTATTCAATAATCTGTGCATCTGACCTATGGTGGTCTCTAAGTGTGATCATAGAATCTTCATCGCGGATTGCTGCTGCTAGATCGAATAGAGATTGTGAAGAGTACGACCACTCGAGTGACTCAATCAGTTGATTTTGGTCTAACAACATACGATCTGTTGAAGTGTCGATATTTGCAACGTGCCGAAGCTGAAGGGGGTCTCCGATTATGACCGCTCGCTTTGCTCGCATTAGAAGTGGCAGGGCGGAAGCGATATCACACTGACTAGCTTCATCGATAACTACAAGATCAAAAAAACCGGGACTAAATGGAACCCTATTTCTGATAGACAATGAAGTTACCGCCCAACAAGGTAAGAATTTGCTAACTGTTGGAAATAATCTCTGCTGTTCTGATTTAAGGGAAGCAGTTGACTTTCCATCTGTGGCCCGAGCTAGCATCGTAACTGTGGACTGAAACTTGGTCAGCTCTCTACGGTCATTCTGTGAGAGTCGTTCTGGAATGGTTCGCAACCAGGTCTGCCATAACTTTATACTCTTTATCGCTGTTTGTTCCTGCAAAGTAGTCACTTTATGTGCATGCATACCTAAATCTTCCGCGGTCGAAAGTTGCTCCAATTTGGCTTTGTATTTTGGAATCTGTTCTATCCCTAGAACAATTGACTCAATGCTCGATGCCAAGAGTTTCCATTCATCAATATCCGCAGTCACGGTGGGAAACTGATATTTAAATATTGCAAAATGTTTTTCTAAAGAAGTTCCAGCTTTTGACAGTAATGCGATACGAGATTTTCTGCCTATTCCTGGAAATATATTTGCAAGAAAGCCTTGATTACCTGGAGTGTTTTTCTTTACAGCTTCATTGAGTTCGGAGGCTGTGAGACGCATAGCGCTAATATCAAGGCTTTGTATCACAGCTGAAACATCTTCGCCAATTTTTTCGCGAATGGGTTCTAATCGTGCCTCGAGATCATCCACTTCGTTTCTAAGCGCTAAAAGCGAATCAATCTCTCTCCTCTCGGAACTAAGGGCAAGGGAAAGATCCGTGTACTCCTTCTGAGCACGTTCGAACTCCTTGACATCTTCTGGTTCAGTTTTCATGGACACAATCCGTGTCAAATAGTCTGAAAGCCGTTCTTGTAAATCTCGGGCGCCTAGTCTTAATAGGATTGGCCTTTGGCCGAGTGAATTAACACGTGTCTCCACTACATCAACGGCTTTGTTGTTCTTTGATGAAAACAACACTGTCGTACCTTGCATCGCAGCATTCACCAATATGGAAGAAACAACTTGGGATTTGCCAGTACCGGGTGGACCCGTTATTACCGTTAGAGGTTGCGTAAGAGCTCTTGTCACAGCGTCTCTTTGCTCGCTATTGAGCGGAATTGGTTCAATCAATGCATTCTCAGATAAAGAGGTGGCCGAACCAGCGCTATAACCCAGCCACTTAGACAGAGAGCTGTTCGCCAATTCGGTGACAGATAAATTGGAAAGCGCTCTCAGTTCGGTTTCAAGGCCCATCGTGTACTTGGGCCTTTCCGACATAAAAATCGCTGAGCGAATATAAAGACCGACTCTATTCACATCAGTTAGAGGAAAAGCGGGTGGTGATTGGTTTTCTCTGCTGTCTTCAGCTGCAGCTTCAGAAAGCTCTTCAATCCAATTCCAATAATCATAGTTCTTGCGCAGATGCTCCATTACATCTTCCATGGATTGAACTTTCCCATCTGCACCACCTAGACCCAACTCTTCCTCTAGTTCTAGTACAGCTTCTTGAAGTTCACTGGAAGACGACACTCCAAGTATCTTCTTAAGTGCTTCAGGGTTAACAAACAATGGACTATCTGTACAATCTATTGATCCACCGGCCTGCTCTATTGGGGTGATAAAGAGCGGATATAGTAAATATCCTTTCCAGTCACTACTTTTACTTTCAAGATAATCAGCAAAAATTATGTGACCCGCATAGAGTTGTTTTTCTTTCTTGCTTTTTGAGGAATCAATAACTTTTCTTGCGGCAGTATTACCTGTAAGTTCCACTGGAGAGACGAAAGGGTTTGATGCGAGTTCCGCGAATTCCGGAGTGAACTTGCTTTGAGCAAAGAATTTAGCATCGGGTCGGGTTGATCGACTTAAGCAGGCAAGGTAATACTGACTAAGTCGCTTGTGGAGATCCTGGATCTGCCCGTTAGGTGAAATAGCCATGGCTCAAACAGTAATTGAGCTCACCGAAAGAACCAATAGGTTGACCAGTTTAGGTAGCAACCGGGTAGTGATGCGAATAGTCATTTCGACATGAAATTCAATAATTGAGCGTTTACTAGGCTTATTACATGCGGTAGTGTGCGTGATTAGTAGTGCGTAAGACCTTACTTCCGTTAACTCTTAATCACCGGGCAGTAGGTTCGATCCCCACACAACCCATGTAAGACTTTCCATAGGTTTCGCTATCGACCAAATGGCACCTTCCAGAGTTCTTCATAACTCCAGCGATTCTCTCTT
>Ga0172372_10012792_pt1 | contig 10487 bp, 6 predicted proteins | sample LakKiv5m_2_FD_114544 | JGI IMG/M metagenome (GOLD analysis project Ga0172372, IMG submission 114544) | Freshwater microbial communities from Kabuno Bay, South-Kivu, Congo - kab_092012_9.5m | ecosystem: Environmental > Aquatic > Freshwater > Lake | place: Democratic Republic of the Congo... | reverse complement strand
CCGCCGATGAAATTAGCCCCGACCGCCGGGAAGACATCTGGGTGTTTCACGACGGAAGTGTTCAAGGGCCGATGAGTGAGATGGAATTTCTGCGGCAAGCCGGCGCGTCACGCTGGCCTGCACACGCCTTGGTGGTGCGGGAGAACAAGACGGTCTTGAACACGGTGGACGGGCTGCGCGACCTGATCGAAGCCGGGCACCGGACACTGAACTGAACCTGCAAGCGACTTCCAACCCCCAACGCACAAGAGCCCCATGAAGCCCGCACAAATTTCGATTCTGAACTGCATCCACTGCGGCACCGCGATCACCAGCATCACGCACCGGCTCAACGACGGCTTCTGCATGCCCTGCTGCGATTCGTTTCCCAGGCTTACTGGCACGCACACGCTCCTCGCCGAGGTCTCGGAAGTGGACGTTGATGCCGAATTGTCCACACGCGGCAAAACGTCTAGCTCGACCCTGCATCGCTGGCTGCGCATCAAGTCGCGTCGTGAGCCGGGTGACCGACTCTTTCGCTTCCGGTCTGATTTGCAGCAGCCCTTTCTGCGATTCTGCGACGGCGTTGTCTGGCAGCGCGATGGAGCCGTCCTGTCCGGCATCGTGCTGCGCACGGTGTTGCTGTTGGACGAAGGAGAATGGATCGGCGAACAGGTGAGGGTCGCCACCGCCAGCGAAGTCGCCGAGAATCCCGCCGTGCAGGACGCGGTTCAGCCCGGTGACACCGTGTTCCACTACCTGAACACCCGCTACCCGGAGAGCCTCGCCGAGGCTGGGCGGGAAGGCTTCGCCGTGGTGCGGTCGAAGCGCTGCGTGGCGCGGGTCGTGGTGAGCGCGTGAGCCGGGCGCGCAAACGCTGATACCGACGTGACGGCGACCCAGCGCAGGAGGGCAGTTGGTTCAACTGCCGTGTTGCGCGGTGTCATGCCTTATGCAGGTCGTCCGCACGGATGTCGCTGTGCAAGGGCTGCGCCAGGCGCTTGTCTCCCGCGCCGGGCTGCGGATAGCCTCCCGCCATGAAGCACACCAACCTGAAACAGTTCCTCGCCCTCCAGCAAGCCCTCGCCGTCGAGCGGCAGCGCGTTCAAGCGCGGTTGGCGGAGATCAACCGCGTGCTGGGTGATGGGCATGCGGTCACGGCTCCGGCCTCCGGCCCACGGAAGTTCAGCGCCGCCACGAAGGCAAAGATGGCGGCAGCGCAGAGGGCGCGGTGGGCGAAGAGAGGTGCGAAGGCAGATTCCGCCGCCGCCACCGCGCCGAAGAAGAAGCGCCGGTTCAGCGCGGCGGGTCGGGCGGCCATCATTGCAGCGACGAAGGCCCGATGGGCTAAGGTCAACGCGCAGAAGGCGAAGTCCGGCGGGAAGTAGCCGCTGGTTTCGCCGGAAGGATTTGAAGCCGGGCGGTTGTGACCCAGCCGGCTGGTGAGGATCGTTCATGAACGTCGAGAACCGCCAACGCATCGTGGAGCAGTATCTTGGCGGGATGAGCACGTCGAAGATCGGCATGGCGACGGGGCTGGGGGCCGGCCGGGTTCACCGGCTGCTCCTGCAGGCGGGGGTGAAACTACGGGGCCGGCACGAGCGGCTGCCGTTCCCGGTGGAGCGGCTGGCCATCCCGTCGGCGCGCCTGGCCGAACTTTACCGCGACGGTGCCAGCATCGAGCGGGTGGCCGCGCAGGCCGGTGTGTCCTCCTACCGGGCGACACAGCTCCTGCGGGGCATGGGCGTGGCGATCCGCACGCGCCCGCCCAAGCAGGGAGCCCAACTTTCCCCGGCGACAATCGCCGCCCGCTATCGCGCCGGGGCGAGCGCAAGTGAACTGGCTGAGGCTGCGGGGATCAACGTCGCGGAAGTTCGCGCGCTGCTCGTCGCGGCCGGGGAGGAGTTGCGTCCGCCGCTGGGGCACGCACAGGGCCGGCTGGATGACCGGCGGTTTTCCCCGGAGAAGATCGAGCAGCTCTACGAGGAAGGCGCGACCGTGCAGTCATTGGCGAAGCTGCTGGGTGTCTCGCGGGAGCTGATTCGCACCCTGCTGCTCAAACGCGGGGTGAAGCTGCGCGGAAGGGGCGGCCGCCAGCCCAGCGCGGAGCCGGGCGACCTCGTGGCCGACCCGGATGAAGTCGCCCGACGTTACCGCGCCGGGCAGGGCATCGCGAAGATCGCCGCATCAGTGGGCGAAACCGCGTGGCAGGTGCGGACGGTGTTGCTCAAGCTCGGCGTGCAATTGCGCGGCCGGGCCGGGAATCGCGACGATGAGTTGAAACCGCCCTTGGTGCCAGCCGAGGAAGTCGCGAAGCTCTACGCTGAGGGACTGGGGCTGGATCCCGTGGCGGCGAGGGCAGGCGTCAGCCGCAAGAAGGTGAGGCGGCTGCTGCGGGAGCAGCGGGTGCCGGTGCGCGGAAGGGCGGAGGCAATGCGGCAGCCGGCGCAGGCCCGGCGCATTTCGGACCGGGCAGTCGCCCGACGCTACCGGGCGGGCGCGACCCTGGATGCGCTGGCCATTGCCGCCGGCAGCACCGTGCCCGTGATCCGGCGCATCCTCGCGGACCAAGGCGTGGCGCTACGGCCCAAGCTGGTGCCGCTGCGACTCTCGGAGGAGCAGATCGCCTTGCGCTACCGGGCCGGCAGCAGCCTCGCCCAACTCGCGGCCGAGGCGGGCTGCTCGTCGCTGTATCCGATCCGGCGAATTCTCCAGCGAGCCGGCGTGCCGTTCCGGGGCAGGACGGATTTGAACGTCCAGCGCGGCGCCAGGCCGCAGCTCACGGAGGAAGCGATGCAGGTGCGCTACGAGGCCGGCAGCAGCCTGTCGCAGATCGCCGCCGTGGCGAACATCCACCCGGCCCGAGTGGCAACCATCCTCCACCGGCGCGGCGTGAAGCTGCGCAGACGCGGCGCAACGCGGCTGGCCGACACGGAGCGGGTCGAGATCCTGCCGGAGCGGATGGTGGAGCTTTATCTCGCGGGGAGCACGCTGGAGCAAATCGCGGTGCTAGCCGGCAGTAACCGGGACAGAATCGCTGACATCCTGCGGCGGCGCGGGGTGAGCATCCGCCGCCGCTGACGCCGGGCTTCGAAGCCGAGTGCTGGCTTGGATGCAAGACACCAATCGAGAAAGGGGGACACGCAGCACCAACCCTGGTGTAGGCACGAAGGGAGTTGGACACCGGAGACGACTGCGGCGATGACGGGGAGCGGCGAATGGGCGGCAGCCGTGTGGCCTGGGGGCATCAGTTTCCTCAACCCGAGCCTTGGGCCTTATGTATTGGTGCGTTCGCCACCGCGTTGCTTCCATGATGCCGGAATGTGTGAAGTCTTATTGCCGCACTTCGGCGGTTGTCCGAGGCGAGGCGGATTTCACCCACCGCGCTAAATCATGAAAATTCGATTCATCGGGGCAGTGGGCACGGTCGCCGGCTCATGCACGCTCCTGGAGCATCAAGGCGAATACTTCCTCGTGGACTGCGGGGCAGGCCTGGACGCCGTCGCGAACGCTACCACCCCACTCGACTTCAACCCGGCACGACTCCGGTCGGTGTTCCTGACCCACGCGCACCTCGACCACTGCGGATTGATTCCGGCCTTGATTGCACGGGGCTTCCGGGGACGCATCAACTGCACCTCCGCAAGCCGCGATCTGACGCTCAACGCGCTCGATGACTCGGTGGCCTTGCGTCACTGCGACAAGGCGCATGTACCCCCGCCCGCGCAGTGCTGCTGCCCGGACGAACACCCCGAGTTCAAGTGGGGCCAATACGTTGGGGCCACCAACGGCCTGACCTACTCGTTGGCGCGAACTTCACATGTCCTCGGGTCCGTATCGATCTCATTTCAGTTCGAAGACCCGACCTCGAAGACCGGGCGCACCACCATCTGCTTCAGCGGAGACGTGGGATGCAATGAAGCCGAAAACTGCCACCAAGCCCTGCTGGCCAAGCGCTACTCTCCCGACTCCTACGCCAACTATCTGGTCCTTGAGTCAACCTACGGAGGGCGGGATCGCCCGGCTGATTCCAGTTCGTTTGACCTTCGTGTTCGCGCGCTCGCCAGCATGTGTCAGCGGGCGCTGGAAATGGGTGCGCAACCGCTGATCCTGATTCCGTGCTTCACGTTGCACCGCACGCAGGAGCTGCTGGCGGACCTGCATGCCATGGTCAATCGCCACTTGGACGCCGGAACCAAGGCAGACTGGCTGGCCCGACTCGGTAGGTCGCCCACCTCGGACAGTCCCTTGATTGATCTGGCCATCGAATCAGCGCTGGCGTGGAAGCACACGGCCGTATATCGGCGCGAACTTCCCCGGGTGCTGAGTCGAGGCAAGCGCAAGCCGCTGTATCTGAACTCGGAGTTTCAAGCTCGCGCTTGCGCTGGTGGCGAGAGTCCTCAGGCCGTCGTGGAGAACTTGTTCAAGGAGCCGCTGCTCCGGCCCAATCGCCTTGGCGATCTCCGGATCAGAAAGGTTGGCGACCATCTGGACAAGGGCGCGATCAGGATCGTGATCGCCGGATCTGGAATGTGCCAGGGTGGCCGCATCATGGAACATCTCAAGGCCGGCCTGGCGCGGAAGGACGTGCTCGTGGTCCTGATGGGCTTTCAGGCCTTTGGGACACCGGGCGCGGAGCTGCGGAAGCGAGTGGACGATCCGCACGCCGCCATTGACCTCACCTCTTGGGGGTTGCCGAGCGAGGTCAGCGCGACCGTGATGGATCTTGGGCGCTTCTACTCCGGCCATGCCGACCAATCGTCCTTGATCAGGTTTGCTTTGGAGAAGGACTCACCAACGCACAACTTTTCGTCCCTGCGCAGGATATTCCTGAATCACGGAGACAACGACGCCCGGCGGTCGTTGAAAGAAGCGCTCACGAAGTGGGCGGCGGACAACCCGCATCGGTCGCGTCGGCTCGAAGCCGTGGACCTGCCTGACCGCGCCAGCGGCTGGTTTGACCTGACGACCAGTCAGTGGACTGATGGTTGTGAGGTGGGCATGGACGGCCTTGAGAGCGTGGTGGCGGTCTTGCTCAGGAAGCTCGCCCGTCTCGAAGCCGAAGTCGCCGAGCTCAAGAGCGTTCGCCGATAGCTGATTCGTAGCCAAGGGCCAACAGGGCCGTTTCTGAAGCGTGGCCGCCTACGCCGCGCCCTTCAGGCTGTCGTCGGCATCCTTGATGACGAAGCGGGCCTTGAGGCGGGCAACCTCGCTGGCGAGGCCGGCCAGCCGCACGCTCGCCAGCACCTCGTTGAAGTCCTTGTAAGCCGCCGGGGCCTCGTCCTTCGGGTAAGTGCGGCAGTTGGTGAGGATGTCGTGGGCCGTGAACTCGTCGTCCACCGTCTTCTGGTCCAGCGCCCGGTCGGCGGCCTTGCGGCCCATGGCGCGGCCCGCGCCGTGGTTCACGCTGAAACAGCTCTGCTCCGCGCCGGCGTCGGCCACCATCACGCAGGAGCCGGCGGTCGGGTTGCCGGGGAGGAGGATCGGATGGCCGGTGGCGGCAAACGGCGTCTGCTTGAGCGCGTGATGCCCTGCCGGGAAGGCCCGCGTGGCCCCCTTGCGATGCACCCAGCACGGCTGGTTCCCCACGATCTCGCGGCGCGCAATGTTGTGGCTGATGTAATAGACCAGCGAACCCTTCACGCCGGGGATCAGCTCCTGAAACGCCTCCAGCACCAGGGCGTTGATGAGCAGGTGGTTCATCGTGGCGAAGTTCGCGCCCAGCGCCATGTCGTCGAGATAGGCGTCCGCCTCCGCCGTGCCCAGCGGCGCATACACGAGCTCCCGGTCCGCGCCCGGCAGCGGGATGCTCCAGGTGGCGAACTTCTCCTGCAACGCCCGGAACTGCCCTTGGGCGAGCTGGTAGCCGAACCCGCGCGACCCGCAGTGCGAGAGGAACGCCACGCAGCCGTCGCGCAGGCCGAAGACCTCCGCCGCCTGCCGGGCGCGGTCGTGGTCCGCGACCTGCACGGCCTCGCACTCGCCGAAGTGGTTGCCGCCCCCGTAGGAGCCGAGCTGCTGCACCTTCGACTCGAAGGCCGGGAAGCGGTTGGTCGAGAGCAGGAAGTCGAGCCGCGTGGCGAGGTCATCACGCTGGTCGTTGTGGCCGACGTGGAACGCATCCTCGCAGCGTGAAGCCCAATCAGGCGGGATGCCCAGCTCGCGGCAGACGCCCTCGGACGCGCCCTCGACGGCCACGCGGCGGCCCAGCTCTCGGCTGATGCGCCGGGCCTTCTTCGCGGCCCGCTGGTTGCGGCCCGCGCCCGTGGGTGTGCGCTCGACGATGGCGTTGATGAGCGCCCGGCGCAGGGGCTTGTCGGTGATCTGGTCCACCGGGAGGTCGAGTTGGAGCAGGCTCATCGAGCACTTGATGTCCACCCCGACGGGGCCGGGATAGACGTGCGTGGGCGAGACCAGCACGCAGCCGACGGGCGCGCCGTAGCCGGCGTGCGCGTCGGGGTTGAGCACGAGGTCGGTGACGCCGGGAGCGCCGCGCGAGTTGAGCGCCTGCCGAAGGCATGTGGCGTCAAACCCGTCGCGGATCTTGCGGGTGCCGATGACGGTGATGGGCTTGCCCTGGCTGCCGAGAGCCGGGAGGAAGCCGGTGGCCTCGCCAGTCTCGTGGATGGCGGGCGCGGGGCTGTCGGGAACGATGTTCATGAGGTCGGGTCAGTTTGATGGATTCGGAACGAACTGTCTGTTACGGAAAGGGAGGCGCGACGACGAGGATTCGGGAAACGAAGCCCGCTGCTCTGCCACTGAGCTACTTCACCACGAAGGGTGAAGGCCGGACTCGAACCGGCGGCCGGCGGATTAGATGTAGTTGCTTCGGCATTCGTCGCGCCAAAGTCGGTGACGACCAGGGGTGATGAAACGTGATACGCGCTCTACCGTTGAGCTATGGCCCCGTGTTGCTGGAGCCACCGGGATTCGAACCCGGAACCTCGTCCTTCGTAGGGATGTAGTTCCATCGGCATTCGTCACCTAAAGTGGGCGGACAGCGCGACCAAGGGGGCAGGACGGAACTGAGCTATCCCGCCGCGTGGACGGAACCGGATGTCGAATCCGGGCCTCCCGGCGTTGGCCGGGCGCTCTGCCATGTAGTCCTGCGGGCATTCGCGCCGCCGCAAGTTTTCTCAAAGAACAAATCTGCCAGGCGGGCCGACGAGTTGGTGCCGGGACGAACAGTTTGGAATGTAGTCCACAGCGGCATTCGGCCCGCCCAAAGCGGGGTCGGCGACCAGTTGTTGGGGAAACCATTGCTCTACCCACTGAGCTACGGCGGCATCGAAGCCGCCGGCGGGAGTCGAACCCGCGACCAATGTAGTTCCACCGGCATTCGCCGACCCGAAAATCAAAGAGCCACCGTCCCGGTGGGGCGGAGCCGCGCCGTTGCGCGCCCCGCCCCACCGCTTCACAACCGCACCGCCTCAACCACGCCGACCCAGTGGTCCGCGCCGAGCCGGCCCTCGGCGAACGCGGCGACCACCTCGAACACAGGGTCCGAGAACCCGCCGATGTTCAGCACGTCCGGCTGCTCCGCCGCCTGCGTGGTCGTGTAAGGCTGGAGGTCAATGCACACCAGCCGCGCCTGCGGGTTGAACCGCTTGAACACCGCCCACTCGCGCATCGTGGCCGTGCCCCGGCCGCGCCCGGCGTCCACCCACGACTCGTTGTCCGAGACGAAGACCACCAGGTCGCCGCGCGCCTGCCGGCGGTTCAGCTCGGCCAGCGGCGCGGAGCAGTTCGTTCCGCCACCGCCGATGGCCGCGAGCTTCTCCGCGTTCGTCATCACGCTGTCGCGGGCGTTCAAGCGCAGCTTCACCACGCTGTTCTCAAACGGCAGGACTTCGGCCTGCGGGTTCTGCCGCACCAGCGTCGCCGCCACGAGGGCCGCGACGTCAATGCACCGCACGGCGGTCGTCGCGCCGGCGCGGTGGCCGGTCACGGGCGAGCTCATCGAGCCGGACACGTCCGGGCACACGAACACCTTGCCGGGCACGGCGGGCACGTTGGCCGTGGCCGCCTCCATCGCGTCCTGCAGCGCATCGCGCACGAGCGACGGCACGTCGCCCCCGGCGGACTTGAAGGCCGCGAGCAGCTGATACGGGAACACCCGCGCCCGCTTCACCGCCTCGGCATCCGCGAGCCGGTGCGCGACGAGCTTCACCATCGTGCGGTCGTCGAACACCCCGTGCCGCGCAAAGGTGTTCAGGTTCATGCGCGTCATCTGCCACGGGGCGCGCCGGGCGATGGCCGTCCACTCGGTCCGGCCCAGGTCCAGCGCGGTCAGCATCTGGAAGGGCACGTCCGGCACCGGTCCGCGCTGTCCGGTCTTGGCGGCCTTGAACGCCTCGAACTGCTGCACCAGCTCCGGCAGCACCGCCGCATCGTGCGGGCGGTCGAGCAGGTAGCCGTAAAGCGCGGCGCGCTGCGGCGTGGCCGGCTGCGGATGCACCAGCTTGATGACATCTGCCAGCGACGGCGCGTTGCCGACGGCGGCCCGGAAGAGCTGCTCCTCCGTGCGCCCGGCGAACCACTGCCGCACGAGCCGCTTGCTCACCGTGCCGAGGGACTTGCGGCCCACGACGCCGGAGCGGAGCACCTGCACGAAGTTGCGGACCATCTTGGCGTCATCGCACACGCGGGGGAACACCTTGGCCAGCAGCTCCGCGTCCCGCGTGGCGAGCACGGCGCACAGCACGGCCGGCATGTCCTTCATGAAGCCGCGCTCGCGCGCATAAACCGCCGTCCGGGCGAGGAACCCGGCGTCCACCTGCCGGGCCAGGGCCAGCGTCTTCGCGAGCTGCTCCTCGGCGGAGGCGTAGAAGGTCGAGTTGAGGCAGCCGGTCGCCGCGAGCTGCGCCAGCGCGTGCTTCGGGGCCAGGGCGTAGGCCGGCGCGCCGTGGTCGTTGACCGCGTCGGTGCGTGGCACCAGCGCGCCGCGGAGGGATTGGAAGAGCGTTTGATTTGCCATAACGAGCCTTTCGTTCTGTCACATTCCATTAACAGGGACCGTGCCAACCCTCGCAGCGGCCTGTGCGGCAGCGGGAATACCCAGCAAACACAGGGGATTTCGCGCCCATTTGCCTGTTCCTGGCGGCGGGTGTGGAAAACCTTGTGAGCTGTAGCATCTAGCCATTAGGCTAATTACCAAGCGATTATTCCATGAAGCAGCGCAAACTTGTCGTGATTGGCCTGCTGGGCAGCGTGCTGGACTCCGGCTTCCACCAGGAACGCTGGCAGAAGTGGCGGCCCACCATCTCGCTGGCGAAGCATCCCGAGCTGCCCATCCACCGCTTCGAGCTGATCTACGACCCCAAGTTCACCGACCTGGCCCGCTGCGTGATGGCCGACCTCGGCCGGGTGTCGCCGGACACGGAGGTGCGCGGCACGGAGCAGGCGCTGCGCGATCCGTGGGATTTCGAGGAGGTGTATGCCGCGCTGCACGACTTTGCGCGGGGCTATCCGTTCCGGCCGGACGAGGAGGATTACCTCGTCCACATCACCACCGGCACGCATGTGGCGCAGATCTGCCTCTTCCTACTGACGGAGTCCCGGCACTTCCCCGCCCGGCTAGTGCAGACCTCGCCGGTCCAGCCCAAGCGGCGCGGGCCGGAGGGGCGGTTCAGCCTCATTGACCTCGACCTCTCGAAGTATGACCGGCTCGCCTCGCGCTTCGTGAAGGAGCAGAAGGAGGCGCGCACGTTCCTCAAGTCCGGCATCGCCACGCGCAACGAGCGGTTCAACCGGCTCATCGAGCAGATCGAGCACGTCGCCATCCAGGCGCGGGAGCCGCTGCTGCTCACCGGTCCCACGGGCGCAGGCAAGTCGCAACTGGCGCGGCGCATCTACGAGCTCAAGCGCGCCCGGCACCAGCTCACCGGCCGGTTCGTCGAGGTCAACTGCGCCACGCTGCGCGGCGACACGGCCATGTCCGCGCTCTTCGGCCATGTGAAGGGCGCCTTCACCGGCGCGCAGAAGGACCGGCCCGGCCTCCTGCGCACGGCGGACGGCGGCGTGCTCTTCCTTGATGAAATCGGCGAGCTGGGGCCGGACGAGCAGGCGATGCTGCTCCGGGCGCTGGAGGAGAAGCGCTTCCTCCCCTGCGGCGGTGATGCGGAGGTGGACAGCGACTTCCAGTTGATTGCCGGCACGAACCGCGACCTGCCCGCCGCCGTGCGGGCCGGCCGGTTCCGCGAGGATCTGCTGGCGCGCATCAACCTGTGGAGCTTCACGCTGCCGGGCTTGCGCGAGCGGCCCGAGGACATCGAGCCGAACCTGGACTACGAACTGGAGCAGTTCGCCCGGCGGGCCGGGACGCGGGTCACCATGAGCCGGGAAGTGCGCGAGGCGTTCCTGCGCTTCGCCACTTCGCCGGCGGCACGCTGGCCGGCGAACTTCCGCGACCTCAACGCCTGTGTCACCCGCATGGCGACGCTGGCCAGCGGCGGTCGCATCAGTGCCGAGGGGCTGGCGGCGGAACTGGAGCGCCTGCAGTCCGCCTG
>Ga0172372_10012791_pt1 | contig 10488 bp, 5 predicted proteins | sample LakKiv5m_2_FD_114544 | JGI IMG/M metagenome (GOLD analysis project Ga0172372, IMG submission 114544) | Freshwater microbial communities from Kabuno Bay, South-Kivu, Congo - kab_092012_9.5m | ecosystem: Environmental > Aquatic > Freshwater > Lake | place: Democratic Republic of the Congo... | reverse complement strand
GACGATGCGTTCGTCACGGCGCGGTATGCGGCGCGGCTCGCCGCGGGGCGGGGGCTGACGTTCGTCGATGGGGCGCCGAGCGACGGCGTCACGGGCCCGCTGTGGCTGTTGCCCGGCGTGCTCGCTGCGTCGTTCGGTGCGAGCGCCATCGACGCGCAGAAGTGGATGGGTCTCTGCATGATGGGGATGAGTGGCGCGCTCGTCGTGCGGCGCGCATCGCGCCGCGCGGGCGGGGCGCTCGCGGGGCCGCTCGTGGCGCTGCTCGTCGTCGTGGGGCCGACGCTCGGTGTGTGGGGCGTTGCGGGGCTCGAGACGGGTGCGGCGACGCTCGCGCTCACGGGGGCGCTTCTTGCGGCGGTCACGCGTCCGCGTCCGCGCGCGCTCGTCGTCGGGCTGTGCGTCGGCGCGCTCGCGTGGCTGCGCCCGGAGGCGTGTGCGGCGGGCGGTGTGGCGCTCCTCGCCGTGTTCGTGCGCGGCGAGCGACGTGCGGCGATGACGGCGTGTGGCGTCGCGGGCGGCGAGCGACGTGCGGCGATGACGGCGTGTGGCGTCGCGGTGGCGCTCGGTCTCGGCGTACTTGCGTATCGCCTCGCGCTCTTCGGTCACGCGCTGCCGCTCGCGCTCGCGGCGAAGCCCGGTGAGCTCGCGTGGGGCGTGCGCTACGCGGGGCTCGGTGCGCTCGTGACGACGGGCGGCGCGGGGCTCGCGCTCGCGGCGTTCGCCGGAGGTCGCGCGCGGGGCGGCGAGCGCTGGCTGCTTGCGGCGGTCGTCGTGCACCTCTGCGCGGTGGCGCTCGCGGGGGGCGACTGGATGCCGGGCTTCCGCTTGCTCGCGCCGATCCTGCCGATCGTGGCGTGGCTCGCGGGAACGCGGGCCGCGCGCGGTTTCACGCTCGCGCGGTCGCACCTGACGCGCGCCGTCCTCGCGCTCGCCGTGCTCGTCGCGCTCGTCGTGCCCGCGCTCGACCTCGCGGTGCAGCTGCCGGAAGTGCGCGCCGCGGGCGAGGCGCGCGAGCGTGTCGGGCGTCCGCTCGCGCGTTACCTCGCGACGAATGCGCGCAACGTGGCGCTCGTCGACGTGGGCTTTCTCGCGTGGGCGGGCGGCTTCGACGTCGTCGATCTCGGGGGCATCACGGACGATGGCGTTGCACGGATGCCCGGCCCGCACCTCGGCAAGCGCATCGACGCGGCGTGGCTCCTCGCGCGTGCGCCCGACGCGCTCGTGCTGCACGCCGCGGTGCCGCCCGAGGTCGACATCGACGGCACGCTGCGCACGCTCGCCGGCTATCCCGTCGAGCGCCGCGTCGCTGCGATGCCCGAGGTGCGCGCGCGCTTCCGCGTCGCGCGTGTCGTGCCGTACGCGCCGGGCTACGTGTACGTCGTGTTGTTGCCGCGTGATGCGCAGCAGCGCTGAGCCGCGCACGTCGTGCGTTCAATCCCCGTCGGGCGCGCCCGTGGCCAGCTTCCGGTACAACGTGCGCCGATCGATCCCGAGGACGCGCGCGGCCTCGTTCTTGTTGCCGCCAGCTCGGCGCAGGACGCGCGCGATGTAGCGGCGTTCGAGTTCCTCGAGCGAGATGTCGTCGGAGAGCGACTCGGCGAACTCGGTGTCGGCGGACGTGCCGCGCGTCGCCCGCAAGTCATCGAGCGTGAGGGTGTCGTACTCGCCGAGCGCGATCGCCCGCTCGAGCGCATTCGATAGCTCGCGAACGTTGCCGGGCCAGCTTTGTTGCGTCAGCCAGCGCACCGCGTCGGCGGTCACGCCGATCACCTGACGCCCGAGCCGCCGGGCGTGCCGCGCGCTCAGGCGATCGATGAGCGCTGGGATGTCTTCGCGGCGCTCTCGCAGGGGTGGGATCTCGAGGCGAACGACGTTGAGGCGATGGTAGAGATCGGCGCGAAATCGCCGATCACGGAGCGCCTCCTCGAGCGGGCGGTTCGTCGCGGCGACGACGCGTGCGTCGAAACGTGACTCGCGAACGCCCCCGAGCGGACGGACCTTCCCGGACTCGAGGGCGCCGAGGAGCTTGGGCTGCACGTCGAGCGGGAGCTCGCCGATCTCGTCGAGGAAGAGAGTCCCGCCGTCTGCGTCGACGAAGAGGCCGCGTCGCTCAGCGCGGGCGTCGGTGTAGGCCCCTTGCCGCGCACCGAAGAGTTCGGCCTCGACGAGCGAGGCGGGGAGGGCCGCACAGTTGAGGTCGACGAAGGGGCGCTTCGCGCGCGCGCTCTGCGCGTGGATGAAGCGCGCGAGGACACCCTTGCCGGTGCCGCTCTCCCCGGTCAGCAAAACGCTCGCGTCCGTGCGCGCGGCACGCGCGGCGAGGTCGAGGATCCGCCGCATGCTCGCGCTGACGGCGACGAGTTCCGTGTCTGGCGCTTGGGTCAGGCTCGCGCGGAGCCGAACGATCTCGCGCTTCATCCGACGTTCGCGCAGGGTGCGCTCGAGGCTGTGCAGCAGCGCGTCGATGGTGAACGGCTTCGCGACGAAGTCCGCAGCGCCCGCCCGCACGGCCTGCATCGCGAGGTCGATCGTTCCGAAGGCCGTCATCAGCACGACGAGCTGGCTCGGTCGCCGCTCTTGGATCGCGGCCACGAGGTCGATGCCTCGCATGCCGGGCATCTCGACGTCGCTGAGTACGAGGTCGTACGCATCGTCGTCGATGCGCTGGAGCGCGTCGGCCGCCGCGCCCGCGGTGTGGACCGCATAGCCACCTTCTGCGAGCGCCTCCGCGAGCCAGTCGAGCAGGGCGCTGTCGTCATCGACGACGAGAATGGAGCGCGAGCGCGTCATGCGGAGTCTCCGCACGCAGGGAGCCTGACGACGACGCGTGTCCCGTCCGGGGAGCCCGCGGTGAGGGACACCGAGCCACCGTGTTCCTCGACGAGACCTCGCACCACGGCCAGGCCGAGACCCGTGCCACCCTCGGCTTCTCGTGTCGTGAAGAAAGGCTCGAACGCCCGGGCGCGCACCGCGTCGCTCATGCCGTGTCCGTCGTCGCACACCTCGAGGACCACGGCGGCTCGCGCGGGGCGCGACGCATCGTCGGAGAGGACGCCGGGTGCCACGCGGATGCGGACGGTCCGCGCCCCGGCCTGTAGGGCGTTACGGAGCAGGTTGAGCGCGACCTGCTGCAGCTGGTCCGGGTCGCCTTCGAGGAGCGGCGTCTCGGGCTTCGTCGTCATCTCGAGCGACGCGCTCGCGCGCCGTGCCTCGTGGCTGAGGAGGTCGACGATCGGGCCGACGATGACGCCGAGATCGAGCGGCACGCGGCGCGGTCTCCGCCGACGGGACACGGTGAGGAGCTGCGAGACGGTCCGCGTGATGCGTTGCGCCTGCTCGACGAGGATGCCGGCGACGCGCCGCACCTCCCCGTCCGTCGACTTGCGGGCGAGGTCCGCCGCGCGGCCTTCGAGGACCTGGAGCGGGGAGCCGATTTCGTGCGCCAGGCCGGCGGAGAGGCGACCGACCGTGACGTACTTGTCGACGTCCTCGAGCCCGCGCTCGAGTCGGTGGCGGCGCGCGATCTCCTCCTCGCGCTGCTCTTTCGTGACGCGCAGGTCCGTCACGAGCCGCGCGAGCGCGTGGGCGGTCGCGCCGACCTCATCGTTGCGGAAGGTGGAGACGTCCGGCGGATCGAGGTCCCCGCGTTGAACGCGCGCCATCGTCGTGATGAGGCGCTCGAGCGGACGCGCGACGTAGGCGCGGTTGACGAGGTAGGCGAGCAGGGCGAGCACCACCACGAACGCGCCGATGCCGACCGCGAGCGTGCGCCGCGTCGCGGCGAGGTCCTCGCGGAGCCGATCGAGCGGCGCGATGACGACGAGCCGTGCGTCCCGCTCGCGCACGAGGTCGAGCGGTGCGTCCACGACGAGGATCTCGTCCTCGCCGGAGCCGACGAAGCGAGCCTCCGGGTGTGGGGCTGCCGCGGGAAGTGTCCGGGCCGGAGCACCCTCCGAGGCGGCGAGCAGAGCGCCACGCGCGTCGAAGACGAAGACGTCGACATCCGGCGCCATCGGCTCGAGCGCGCGGAGCGTCTCCCGGATGTCTTCGGATTGCCGATCGCGGAGCGCGTTCTCGAACGCCACCTGCAACGAGCGCCCGAGGAGGGACGCCGCGGCCTGCGCCGCGCGACGGAGCTCGCGCTCTTCGTCGGTGAGCTGCCACGCACCGACGACGCCCGCGAACACGACCGCGACGCAAGTGAGGGCGAGGGTGGAGCGAGTAGCGATCGACATGTCTCATTTTGCGACACCATGTCGCGCCGGTGCGACACATGCGCGAAATCGTCGCACCGCGCAAGCCCGACGTCCCGCCGCGAGTGAGATGGAACACCGCTTGCTGTCGAGCGCGCCATGGTGTCTTCCGCTCGCTCCCGCGCAGGCTCATTCGGTTGGCTGCGGGTCGCACTCTTCGTGGGCGTCGCAGCCTGCGGCGACTCTCCCCACACGCCGGCGAACATCAGCGCGCCGCCCTCCCGCCCGGTGGCCGACGGCGTGGTGGAACTCGCCGAAGTATCGCTCCCCTTCGTCACCGTCGAGGCCTACGGGGAGGCGTCGGCTCCCGCGCTCGTGCGCGCGCCCGGGCGGATCGCGCTGCGGGACGGTGCGGTCGCTGAGGTCGGCGCGCCGGTCGCCGGTCGCGTCGTCGCGGTTCACGTGCGTACGGGCGACGCCGTGGAAGCCGGAGCGCCGCTCTTCACGCTGGCGAGCGCCGCTGCGGCCGCGCTGCGGGGCGACCTCGCGCGGCAACGGGTCGTTCGCGACGCGGCGCGCGCTGCGGAGGCCAGGCAGCTTGCGATGATCGAGCAGGGCGTCGGCGTGCCGGCGACGCTCGCTGAGGTGCGCGCCGCGCTCGCGGCGGCGGAGGCCGAGCTCGCTGCGCTCGAGGCGTCGGCGGCGGCGATTGGTCCGGGACGTCGTGCGGAGACGGTCGTGCGCGCGCCCGTCGCCGGGACGGTGCTCGCGCGTGACGTGACGGTGGGCCGCACGGTGGATGCGGGTGGAGAGCCGCTCGTCACCCTCGGCGCCGCGGACGCCATCTGGGTCGTCGCGAGCGTGTTCGAGCGCGAACTGCCGCTCGTGCGCGTGGGAATGACGGCCGAGGTCAGGCTCGCCTCGGTCGCCGAGCCGCTTCCGGCGCAGGTCGAGCGAGTGGCCGCGCGCGTTGACCCCGAGACGAGGCGCGCTGACGTCTACCTCGCCCTGCGCGAGCCCCCGCCCGCGGGGGAGCGTGCGCCGCGCGCGGGGATGTTCGCCCGCACGACGATCGACCTCGGGGCCGCGAGCGCTTCGGTGCCGTCGTCGTCGGTGCTCGTGAAGGAGGGCGGGCGGACGGTCGTGTACGCCGAGATCGGGCCGCGCCGTTTCGCCCGGACCGACGTCGAGGTTGGCCATCCCGTCGATGGTCGCGTGCCGATCCTCGCGGGGCTCGAACGCGGCGCAAAGGTCGTGACGCGCGGCGCCCTGCTGCTCGACGGCAACGCCGAGATGGTGCGGTGACGTCGTGCGGGCCTTCCTCGCCTTCTGCGTCGAGCGGCGCCTCGTCATCCTCTCGCTGACCATCGTCGGCGCCCTCTACGGCTATCGCGCGTACCAGAAGACGCCGATCGAGGCGTTCCCGGACGTCACGAACCTCCAGGTCGTCGTGATCGCGCAGTACCCCGGGTTCGCGCCGCAGGAGGTCGAGCGGCAGGTCACGATCCCGCTCGAGCGCGTCCTCAACGGGGTGCCCGGGGCGATCAACCTGCGCAGCGAGAGCCTGTTCGGGCTCGCGTTGATCTTCCTCACCTTCGACGACGACGCGGATGTCTTCCGGTCGCGCGCGCTCGTCAACGAGCGCGTCACGCAGGCCGAGGTCCCCGAGGGCGCGGTCGTGCGTCTGGGCGCCGACGCGACCCCGCTCGGCGAGGTCTTCCGTTATCGGCTCGCGAGCGATCGCCACGACCTGCATCAGCTCCGCGCGGCGCAGGAGTTCCTCGTCTCGCGGGTGATTCGACAGGTGCCCGGCATCGCGGACGTCGTGAGTTGCGGGGGCTTCCTCGAGGAGCTGCACGTCGAGATCGATCCGCTGCGCGTGGAGTCGTTCGGCGTGACGCTCGAGGAGGTCCGCGACGCGCTCGCGCGCTCGAGCGTGAACACCGGCGGCGGCTTCCTCGTCTCGGGAGCGCAGGAGCTCACCATCCGCGGTGTGGGTCTGACCCGCGACGCCGCCGATCTCGGCCGCGTGGTCATCCGCACGCAGGAGGGCCTCCCCGTGACGGTGGGCGACGTCGCGCGCGTGTTGCAATCCGCGACGCCGCGACGCGGCACGGTGGGGGTGGGTGACATCCCCGAGACGGTCGAGGGCATCGTCATCCTGCGACGCGGCGAGAACCCCTCGGCCGTCCTCGAGGCGCTCCACGCACGCCTGCGCGAGCTCGAGGGCGGAGCGCTCCCCGCGGGGATGCGCATCGAGCCGACGTACGATCGCTCGCTGCTCGTCGACTCCACGCTGTCGACGGTGCACCGCAACCTCGTCGAGGGCTTCTTCCTCATTCTTGCCGTGGTCTGGGTGTTCCTGCGGACGCTCCGTGGCTCGCTGGTCGTCGCGGTCGTGATTCCCCTCGCGCTGCTCTGCGCGTTCAGCGGACTCCACGCGCTCGGCATGCCCGCCAACCTGATTTCGATGGGGGCGATCGACTTCGGCATCCTCGTCGACGCGGCCGTCGTGCTCGTCGAGAGCGTCTTCCATGCGCTCGGGAAGGAGCGACCGACGACGCGGCCCCAGGTGCGTGCGCTCGTCGTGCGGGCCGCGCATGCCGTCAGCCGCCCCACGGTCTACGCGATGGCCATCATCATCGCGGCGCTGAACCCGGTGTTCTCCCTCGAGCGCGTCGAGGGACGCATCTTCCGCCCGCTCGCGATCACCTACTCGCTCGCGCTGCTCGGCGCGCTGCTGCTCGGCATGGCGCTCGTCCCGGCGCTCCTCGGCTTCGTGCTGAAGCCCTCGGATGCGGAGCACGCCGAGCCCCGCTGGCTCGAGCGGCTGCGTCTGCTGCACCGGCGCGCCGCCGATGCAGCGCTGCGCTCGCGCGTGGCGATGCCGGCGCTCGGACTCGCGCTGCTGGCCACGGCGGGCGTCGTCGGGACACGTCTCGGCACGGAGTTCCTTCCGGCCCTCGATGAGGGCGATCTCACCATTTTCGTCGAGATGCCCGCGAGCATCTCGCTGGCGGAGGGCCGGGCGATGTTGCTGGAGGTGCGGCGCCGTACGCAGCGGCTTCCCGAGGCCGATCTGATCGTCAGCGAGCACGGACGCCCAGAGGGCGGCACGGACAACGAGGGGGTCAACATGAGCGAGACCTTCGTCCACCTGAAGCCCCGCGCCGCGTGGCGGCCCGGGCTCGACACGCCGGCGCTGATCGAGGAACTGCGGGCTTCGCTCTCCGAGATTCCTGGCCTGCGCTTCAACTTCTCGCAGCCGATCAAGGACAACGTGGAAGAGTCGGGCAGCGGTGTGCGCGGGCAGGGCGTTCTGAAGATCTACGGCCCCGATCCGCTCGCGATGCGCGCGGCGCTGCAACGCGCGCTCGAGGTGCTGCGCCCGATCGACGGCATCGTCGATCTGGATCTCTATCGCGACACGAGCGTGCCGCAGCTCCGCATCGATTTGGACCGCGACGCGCTCGCGCGTGAGGGCGTGTCGGTTGCGGACGCGCAGCAGTTCCTCGAGACGGCGCTCGCCGGCAGCATCGTCGGCGAGGTCTGGGACGGCGAGCGTCCGGTCCCCGTCCGCGTGCGCATTCCCGGGCCCGAGCGCGCCGACGTCGGGCGGATCGGTGAGCTGCTCGTGCCGACGCCCGCTGGTCGCCGCGTGCCCCTCCGTGAGCTCGCGCAGCTGCGGGTCGAATTGGGGCGCGCCTCGATCAACCGCGAGAACAACAGCGGCACGATGGCGCTGAAGTTCAACGTCGAAGGGCGCGACCTCGGGACGGTCATCGCAGAGGCGATGAAGGCCGTCTCGGCGGTGCGCCCGCCTGAAGGTCACTTCTTCGTCTGGTCCGGCGAGTACGAGAACCAGACGCGTGCCATGGCGCGGCTGCGCGTCATCGTCCCCCTGTCGATTCTCGTCGTGCTCGGACTGCTGTACTCCGCACTGGGCTCCGCGCGCGCGGCTGCGTCGATCCTCGCCGTGGCGCCCGTCGCGATGACCGGCGGTGTCTTCGCGCTCTGGCTCGCCGACGTCGCGCTGTCGGTGAGCGCCGCGGTCGGCTTCATCGCGCTGCTGGGCCAGGTGTCGCTCATGGGGTTGCTGGTCTTGTCGGCGATCGACGAGCGCGTCGCGGGTGGACACTCCCCGCGCGACGCAGCGCTCGAGGGCACGGCCGAGCGCCTGCGCTCCGTCCTCATGACCGCGCTCCTCGCGATGCTCGGCCTCCTCCCCATGGCCTTCGGAACCGGGGTCGGCAGCGAGACTCAGCGTCCCTTCGCGCTCGTCATCGTTGGCGGGATGGTGACGACGCTCCTCACGGCGCTCTTCGTGCTGCCGTTCGTGTACGGACATCTCGTACGCCCGCGCGGCGAGCGCTCGCGTGACGTCGAGTCGACCGATGGCCGCGAGGAGGTGGCGTGATGCTCAGGCTGCAGCAGCGGCGGGCGCCGCGGGTTCTCACGTGCCTGTTCATGCTCATGGCTGCGGGTGCGGGGAAGCCGGCAGCCGCGCAAGAAGGGCCTGCACGCGCTACGTCGCTCCCTGCCGAGGTGAGCCTCGACGAGTTGGTGTCGCTCGTGCGCACCCGCTCTCCTGCACTGCGTGCAGCGCTCGCGGAAGTGCGTGTCTCGGACGCGGACATCGACGTCGCCGGGCTTCTTCCGAACCCTGAGGTCGACTACGTCGTGATGGGGCGCGTGCAGGGCAACGCCGCCGCGATCAACGGTTCTCAGCACCAGATTTGGCTGGAACAGCCCATCCTGCTCGGGGGTCAGCAGAGCTCGCGTCGCGATGAAGCACGCGCCCTCTCTGCAGCGCACCGGGGCGACGTCGGGGCCCTCGCGTGGTCGCTCGAGATCGAGGCGCGTCGGCGCTTCCTCGAACTCCTCGTGGCCGACGAGCGCGTTCGTCTCCTCGAGGACGCGCAGGACCGGGTCGGTCGGCTCGTCGGGGTGGTCGAGGGGCGTGCCGCGGGCGGCGCGCAGAGTGAGTACGATCTCCTCCGCGCGCGTCTCGTGGCGCATCGCGTCGCCGAGGAGGGGATCGCCGCGAAGGCAGAACGGCGTCGGGCAGCGACCGCGCTCGGCGTGCTCCTCGGGGTCACGGACTGGGCGCCTCGCCCGCGCGGCACCCTCGACGAGCTCACGCAGGCGTCTGATCCGCGCTCCGATGGTCCGGCGCCGGCGGTGGAGGCGGCGCGCCTGCGTGTTGTCGCTGCGGAGCGAGGGGTGGCCCGCTGGCGCCGCGAGCGCTGGCCGACGCTGGGACTCGGACTCGGGGCGTATCTGACGACCGACGGCGGCTCGACCTCGTTCTACGGGGGCCTGTCCGTGCCTCTGCCAGCGTGGGATACCGGGCAGGCGCAAATCCGGCGTGCACAGGCCGCGCGCGAGTCCGCGGAGGCGCGGCTCGTCGCGGTCACCACGACCCTCCGCGCGCGGGCCGACGCGGCGTCTGCGGAGTTGGCGGTGCGCCGCACGCACCTTGCATCGCTCGACGCCGACGTCATCGCCGAACTCCCGCGCCTCGAAGCGATGGCCGAGGCTGCGTTTCGGTCCGGGACGGCGGAGGTGTTCGAGCTCCTCCACGCTTTCGAGACGAGTCTCGAGGCGCGCGCGCGTCGCGTTGATGCGGCCTCGGCAGCAGCCTCCGCCTGGATCGACCGGCTCGACGCGGTGGGTGCGCTGCGCTCGACCGGCACGGCTCGGTGACGCGTCGCCGTCGACGTTGGATCACGCCGCTGGGCGGCTCGCGCGCAGCCGAATTTTCGTGCAAGGCTCGGCCGCATGGAGACGCGCCTCGCGCCGGGCTTCCTCGCGGCCACGCCCCCGCTTCGCGATTCGAACTTCCAGCGCGCGCTCGTGCTGCTCGTCGAGCATGGCGCAGAGGGCGCGCTCGGCTTCATCGTGAACCTGCCGGGCGAGACGGCGCTCGCCTCGGTGCTCGAGGAGCTCGAGCTGCCCATTCCGCCCGCGCTCGCGGAGCGCATCGCCTTCGTCGGCGGGCCGGTGTCGCCCGACACGGGCTGGATCGTCTACGACCCGACGACGATGCGCGGTGAGGCGGAGGAGGAGGCCTCCACCATCGCCGTGAACGAGCATCTCGCGGTCAGCGCCTCACGCGACCTGCTCGAGGCGATCGCGCATGGGCGCGGTCCGGAGCGCGCGCTCTTCCTCTTCGGCTACGCGGGCTGGGGGCCGGGGCAGCTCGAGGGCGAGCTCGAGCAGGGCGCGTGGATCCCGCTGCCGCTCGACACCCTGGACGTGTTCGCGGTCGCGCCCGACGCGCAGTGGGCGAAAG
>Ga0172372_10012790_pt1 | contig 10488 bp, 8 predicted proteins | sample LakKiv5m_2_FD_114544 | JGI IMG/M metagenome (GOLD analysis project Ga0172372, IMG submission 114544) | Freshwater microbial communities from Kabuno Bay, South-Kivu, Congo - kab_092012_9.5m | ecosystem: Environmental > Aquatic > Freshwater > Lake | place: Democratic Republic of the Congo... | reverse complement strand
GGGTGGTCGAAGTCGTAGAGCACCTCGTTGACCACGAAGGCCGTACAGGAGGCGTTCGCGGCGCCGCGCGTGTCGCTTGCGCGCCAGCTCAGGCACCAGGCGTTGCCGTCGTCGTTGCCGGTCTGTGTGCGGGCTGCGGGGTCGAGTTGCGTCGTCGTGCCGCCGCGGGCCGGGAAGGCGCCGAGCGGGATGTTCGCGGCGAGGTCGGTGTGCAGCGCCGTGAAATCGACGCGATCGATGAGGTAACCGCGCGGCTCGAGGAGGTCGAGGGTGTCGCCGGTGTCGTCGAGATCCGGCGCGCTGCCCGGCTCGCCGTAGACGAACGCGGCGCCCGCGGGGATGTCTGCGGGGTTTGCGGGGTTCGGCACGCCGAACGCGTACGCGCCTGCGGGGATGACGACGGGCTCGCTGAGGGTGCCGGTCGGATCCGTGGCGCTGCGGATGAGCCCGGCGCCGCCGAGGGCGTCGCGGAGGGCCCAGCCGCGCACGTCGGTGTCCGTCGTGTCGAGCCCGTGTAGTTCGACCATCTCCGTGCCGAGTGCGGAGAACTCCGTGACGATCACGCGGGGCAGCGCGACGCAATCGCGCGTCGCGTCGCAGAAGGAGCCGGCGGGACAGCGAGCGTCGGAGGGCGTTGCGCGGCAGCCGAGCGTGGCGTCGCAGGCGTCCACGGTGCAGGCGACCCCATCATCGCAAGCGGTATCGACCGGCGTGTGCGTGATGGCGCCCGTGGCCGGCGCGCACGTGTCGACGGTGCACGCGACCTCGTCGCTCGTGTCGATCGGTGTGTTCGAGACGCCGGTCGCCGGGTTGCAGGTGTCAACGGTGCAGGCGTCGCCGTCATTCGGGTCGACCGGCGTGTTGGAGGGGATGCCGGCCGCACAGGCGTCCACGGTGCACGCGTCACCGTCGGAGGGCAGGTCCGCGTCATCCAGAATGATGCCGTCGCCGCCGCTGCCGTCGCAGGCGTTGCGGAGGCAGTCCCCGAGCGTCTGCGCGGCGAGGGCGGTGCCCGCGGCTGCGAAGGCCACACCGCAGGTGTTCGCGTCGCAGGTACGCGCGCTGCATTCGGTGTCGGTGCCGGGGCAGTCCGTCGCGGCCGCGCACTCCACGCAGCGGGCGTCGACGCAGAAGCCGCTCGTGCAGTCGGCGGCGAGCGCACAGCCGAGGCCGATTGCGCAGGGCGCGCAGGCACCTCCGCAGTCGAGGTCGGTCTCGGTGCCGTTCTTCACGCCGTCGCTGCACGTGGCGTCGCGGCAGGTGTTCTCGATGCAGACGCTCGAGTCGCAGTCCGCCGCATCGAGGCAGCAGCCCGCGATCGGGCTGTTGGAGACGCCGGTCGCAGGGTCACAGGCGTCGAGCGTGCAGAGGTTGCCGTCGTCGGGGTCGACGGCCGACGAGGCGCATTCGCCTGCGCTGCAGGTGTCGATGGTGCAGGCGTCGCCGTCGTCGCAATCCTCGGGAATCATGCAGCGCGGGCCCGCGTCGACGTCGATGGGGCCAGCGTCGGTATCCATCGAACCGCCATCTTCCAGGATGGGGCCGGCGTCGTCTTCGATCGGGCCTGCATCCAGCGGACCCGCGTCGACGGGCGGCATGTCGGCGTCGCGCGTCGTGGCGTCCGTGGTGTCTGCGTCGGTCGGGAGCGGGCCGGCGTCCGTCGGCGGCGTCGGTCCAGAGTCGTCGCCGCACGCGGACAGCGAGAGCGAGAAGACGCAGACCGAGGCGAGGAGGCCGAAGCGAGACGCGAGCGTACGGATCACGAGGGACTCCTCGGGCTGGGGCGGAACGGCGAAGGCAGCGATGCGCCGGCGCGCACCTCGCGGCGCCCCCGTCGCGCGGCCGAGGATGACGCCCGACGCTGGGCGTGGCAACGACGGACGCGCAATTCTTGCGCCTTCCGGTTCAAGGGGAACGCGTGTCAGCGGTCGAAGCGGTTTTGGGTCGGGAGCGGCGCGCCCTCGTGCAGCGCCCGCGCGAGCCGCACGACGGCGGGGCGGTCCATGCGGATGTACCAGGCCTGCGCGAGGTGGCCGCCCTCGTCGTGGTAGACGGCGACGTTCGGCCCGCGTGCGCAGGCGCCGAGGCAGCCGCTCTCGGTCAGGCGCAACGAGCCGCCGCGGGTGTAGTAGGCGAGCTTCTGCGCCTCGAGATCCTGCCAGACGCCCGCGAAGAGCTCCGCGCTGCCGACGCGGCGGCACGATGGGCCGGTGCACACGAGCAGGTGCGCGCGGGTCGGCACGAAGGGGGGCAGATCCGACATCGGGCGCAGCCTAGTGTCGCCGGGGGCGTGCGGCGAGGCGCGCCTCAGCTCGTCGGGTGAAGGACGGGGAGGCGGCCGGGCTCGCGTCGCGCGAGGCGCATCCGCCAGTCGACGCCCACCAGGCTGTTCGGGCTCATCGGGTTCCAGACGTTCTCGCCGTGGAGCGGCTCGCTCGTGAAGATCAGGTGGTTGACGTAGCCGGTCTCGCTCGGCGCTTCGCAGGCGGGGGAGAGGCTCGCGCAGTGATCGCGGTCGGCGCAGCGGGTCTTGTGCGTCGACCAGTAGAGGTCTTTGCCGCCCTGGTGCGCGACCATCGTCGTGCCGTCGGTGACGATGCAGGTGAGCAGCAGGCGCTCGCCGTCCTCGAGCGGCGCGCAGCGGGCGCGCACCTCGGCCATCGTGCGACCGAGCGCGTCGAGGACGTCGTCGACGACGTGGGGTTTGTCGAGGGGGCCGCGCTCCGCGAGCCGCGTGAGGAACAGGAAGAAGAGCACCTCGCTGTCGGTGTCGCCGAGGATGAAGCGGCGCAGGCGGGGCGAGACCTCCGCGACCAGCTCGGCGCGCCAGCGCTCGCTGAAGCGCGGGATGTCGCCGTTGTGCGCGAAGACCCAGCGCCCGTATTGAAACGGGTGGCAGTTCAGCACCGTGAGCGCGCCCTGCGTGGCCTTGCGGACGTGCGCGAGCACCGTCTCCGACGACACCACGCCGCTCACGCGGTGAAAGAGCGCGTCTCCGAGCGCGTGCGACGCGCTGCGCGTGACGTGGGGCGCACCGTCGACGTAGTAGGCGACGCCCCATCCGTCCGGGTGCGCTTCGCTCTGACGGCCGAGCGCGTTGTCCGCCGCGACGAGCGAGCGGTGCATCTGACTGGGGATCACGCTGCGGAAACCGAAGAGCCTGCACATGACGGCGGGATGAGGATGCCACGAGGGCGCGTCGAACCGCTGCGCTTTGCGCGGAGAGGAGTGCGGGGCGTGGCCATCTGCAGTGCGCCTGCGAGCCCGGCGCGCAGCACGGCGAGCGCGGGCTTGCGTAACGAGGCGACGCGCCGCGACTACGTGCGCGTCATGGCGCTCGTCGATGTGCCGTCCGCGACGGATCGCGCGTTTCTCGACCTCGAGCGGCGGCTCGCCGGGATGCACGTCGGTGCGGTGGTGGTGCTTGGGTCGAGCGATCTCGTGATGGCGGATGGCGCGCCGGATCTCGCGCGGATCGGCACGCTCGTCGCGGCGGGCTCGCTGCGGCGCCGCGCTTCCGTCAGCGCGTCGCGGCGGTGCCGGTGCTCGGCGCGGTGTGGGTCGACGATCCGGGGTTTCGTCTCGAAGCGCATCTGCACCGGGCTGCGCTGCTGCGACCCGGGCGGGACGCGGAGCTGTTCGAACTTGCCGGCGCGATCTTCTCGCGGCCTCTGCCGCTCGGTGGGCCGCTCTGGGAGTTGTGGCTCGTCGAGGGCATGGCGGCGGGGCGACTCGCGATCGTACTGAAGGCGCACCACGCGCTCGTCGACGGCGTGGGTGGACTCGGGGTGCTCACCGCGATCGTGCGCTTCGCGGCGGAGGACGCGCATCCGAAGGAGCCCGTGTGGCTCGCGCAGCCGCACCCGCTGCCGTGGGTGGTGCGCACCCTCGCGCAGGCTCGCGTTCGGCGGCTTGGCGAGCTGCGCGCGGGGCTGCGCGAGACGGTGCGTGATCGATCGGGGCTGGCGCGGGCGCGGGACGTGGCCGTCTGTCTCGCGCGGGTGAACGCCGTGCGCAGCGTGTTCGGCGGAGCCGTGAACGACGTCGCGCCTACCATCACTGCGGGTTGTTTGCATCGATCCGTTTCGCGGATGGGGGATGACGTCGACCACCTGCGTTCGTTCCGCGCGCTCGTGCCCGTCGATCTGCGGCCGCGCACGGGGGAGGCGGGGATCGGCAACCACATCGCGCTGCTGCTCGCGGAGCTGCCCGTCGGTGAGCCGGACGCGCGGGCGCGCCTCGCGCGGGTTCGCGAGACGATCGACGAGCTCAAACACGGCTCTCACGAGATCGAGGGCACGGCGTTTCTGGAGCGCGTGGGCGACCTCGCGGGGCCGAACCTCGTGAGCCTCACGTTCACGCTCGCCATGCGGCTGCGCGCGTTCAACGTCGTCGTCACGAACATGGCCGGTCCGCCCGTGCCTGCCTATCTCGCGCGCTCACCCGTCGAGGCCGTGTACCCGCTCGTGCCGCTCTTCTCGCATCAGGCGCTCGGTCTCGCGTGGCTCGGCTACGACGGCTGGCTGCACCTCGGCCTGCACGCCGATGCGGCCGTGCTGCCTTCGCTCCACGCGGTGAGCGCCGACTTCACGGCAGCGTTCGAAGAGCTCGCGGCGGCGGCGTCGCCGGTGCTGCACTGACGCTGCGCGGTGCGCGCGGAACGCGGGGCCTCAGCGCGAGCCCCGCTTCGCTGCGCGCGGCGTGCGCGCTTTCGCGGGTGGCTGTGCAACCGGCGGCGTGACGAGCGGACCCATGCGCTCGCGCATCCGCGCGCTCCACGGGCACGGGGCCTGCGTCGCGGGATCGAGGCGCACGAGACGGGTCGTCGCTTCGGCGAAGAGCTCGTCGCCGTGCTTGGCGCGGACCTGCGCCGCGATGACGAGGCTCGAGCGGCCGAGGTGCGTCGGCGTCAATTCGACGCTGAGGTCGCCTTCGCCGCGCACGGGTTTCAGGTAGCGGATCTGGTGCTCGGCGACGACGTGGAACTTGTCCGGGTTGATGGAGACGTCGTCCTCCCAGAGAAAGCCGAGCGCCTGAAACAGCTCGCCGCGCGCGCGCTCCATGAAGAGCAGAAACCGCACGTTGTGCAGGATGTTGAGCGCGTCGAGGTCGTCGAAATACACGCGCTGCACGGAGCGAAACGGCGTCTTCATCGGAGGAGCGGTGTAGTCGCTCGGCGCGGGCGCTGCACGCCGGATCAGCTGCGCTGCTTCAACTGCGCCAGCAGCGGCGAGTCGAGGTAGGTGCGCGCGGCGCTCATCCCGGAGACGCCGCCCGAGACGATGAACGTCATGAATTCGGCGCCGTCCGCGTCGATGGCTTCGATGCGCGTGCGCGGCACGACGACGACGTTTCCCGCGAAGTTGTAGGACTGTGGGAGGTAGACCGCGACGTGCCCGGCGAGGCGCGGATCTTCGAAGTGCTCGCATGTCACGAAGCCGAGGAGACGCAGCGCGCCCGCGTCGTCGAGGCGGAGCAGCACGGGCTTGTCGAAGGTGCGCTTATCGCCGACGAAGGCGCCCATCAGATCCTTGAGGGATGTGAAGAGCAGCCGCACGACCGGCAGCTTGCGCAGCACCGTCTCGACCCAGCCGATCACGCGGCGACCGACCACGTTCGAGGCGATCCAGCCGATGGCCGTGATGGCTGCGATCGCGAGCAACAGCCCGAGCCCGGGGAAGGGCAGCGGCACGATCGAGTCGAGCTTCCGCAGGACGAGCCAGACCACGTAGAAGGTCGTCGCCGTCGGCACGAGCACGAGACAGCCCTTCAGGAAATTCTCGACGAACCGCTTCATGGAGCCTCCGCGGAGGCAGCATAGCCCCGCGATTTCGGGCGGTGCGCGTCGTGACACCCGCGCGCAGGCGACGTAGCTTCGCGGCGTGAAAAGAGAGCCGCCCCGCGCCCCCGGCGACGAGATCGAGGTCTACATCCGAACGTACACGTCACTGCTGCGCTCGAGCGGCGAGGTGCCTGTGCGCGCGTTCGAGGAGGCGCACGAGTACAGCGACGCGAGCCTGCACGCAGGTGCGCGCGAACCGCGCCCGGACGTCGCGGCGTTCGCCTACGCGGCGGCGCGGCTCCCGGCGCAGATCGCGTTCGCGCGGATCGTCGTGATGGGGCAGTCGCACGAGCAGTTCGAGGGCGCTGGCTTCGCGGTGCGTGCGGCCCACTGGACGCGCGTGACGACGCGTGGGCGGCGACGCCCGCTGCGCTGGGACGGCGCGGGCGCCATCGCGGCGTTCGTCACGAGCCGCAGCGACATCGACGACCTCGTCCCGATCCTCACCGCGTACCAGATCGAGTGGAACAAGATGCACGCGCTGCTCGCGCGGGACGACGTCGGTCGCGCGCTCGCGACAGCGCCCTCCGATGCGCCGCTCTCGCCTGCGCCGGGCGCGCTCGCCGGGCCGCTCGATCTCAGCGAGGAGCAGGTGCGCAACCTGCTCGTCGCGCTCGGTACCGGCTGGCCGGCGGCGCTGCGCGAGATCGCGCGGCGGCCTTCCGATCTGCTCGTGCGCCTGCTGAGCGCGGGCTTCATCGAGTATCAGCGCGCGGCGATGCGCTGGTGGAGCGGCATCGAGCCCGCGTATCTCCGCGAGACGCTGCCGCGTCGTCGGCCCGTCTACTTCGTCTCGTCGAACACGCACTCGCTCGTGAACGTGCTCGGCGGTTACGCGCTCGCGCATCGCGCGGAGATCCTCGATTTCGCGCAGCGGCGGAACCCGGAGGGCCTCGCCGCGCCGCTCGAGCAGGCCATCGCCGCGGGCGATGAGCACGAGGCGGCGAACATCGCCTACTACTTGCTGCGCGCGTTTCTCCACGACGAGGACGGGCACGCGCACGAGCGGCTCGCGACGGTGCAGCGCTTCGACTCGGAGAGCGGCATCGCCTCGCTCGAGAGCCCGGGGCGCGTCGACGTCGGCGCGCAGCTCATCCGGCTCTCCGCGGTGCGCGAAGACCGCGTCGACCCGCGTGCGCGCGTGCCCGGGCTCGCGCGGCTCGCCGAGAGCGACGCGGTGATCGTCAACATCGATTACCCGCTCGGTATGGCGGCGTATCACCACCTCTCGCGCATCGCGCAGGGTGTGGGCGAGCTGCGCGGCGTCTACGTGATGGGCAAGGGCGCGACGCTCAACGGCCGCGTGGGCGATGTGATGATCGCGTCGAACGTCTACGACGAGCACTCGAAGAACACGTACCTCTTCCGCAACTGCTTCTCGGCGAGCGATGTGCAGCCCTTCCTGCGGCGCGGCACGGTGCTCGATCATCAGAAGGCGCTCACGGTGCGCGGCACCTTCCAGCAGAACCGCGCCTATCTCGGCGCCTTCTACGCGGACGGCTACAGCGTGCTCGAGATGGAGGCGGGCCCGTATCTCTCGGCGGTCTACGAGATCGTCAGCCCCGACCGGCACCCGAACGAGGAGATCGCGCATCTCTCGAGCCGCACGCCCTTCGACGTCGGCGTGCTGCACTACGCGTCGGATACGCCCTATTCGCGGCGGCAGAGCCTGCTGTCGAAGAGCCTCAGCTACTTCGGCGTCGAGAGCACCTACGCGTGTACGTACGCGATTCTGCGCAGGATTTTCGCGCAGGAGATCGCGCGGCTCGACGGGCGCTCGGCTGACGCTCGCTAGCGCGCGTCGCGCTCGGCGTCGGCGACCGGGTCTTCGTGGAGCACGTAGCGCGAGTGCGGGTGACGCCGCCGCGCGTGGCAGGCGATGCCGGAGGGCGGAGGACCGGGCTGCGGCCACGTGAGCGGCGCGACGGCCGAGAGCCGCCCGTTGCGGTGGCGCATCCCGGGACGCAGCAGCCGCGCGGGGTCGCAGTTCTTGCCGCCGTGCATGAGCTCGAAGTGCACGTGCGGGCCGCGGCTGATGCCCGTCGACCCGAGCTCCGCGAGCACGCCGCCCGCCGGCACGCGCTCGCCGGCGACGACGTAGTTCGCACTGTTGTGGGCGTACATCGTCACCCAGCCGCCCGGGTGGATGACCATCACCATGTTGCCGTAGCCCGGGACTTCGTCGCCGCTGTACGCGACGATGCCGGGCGCAGCCGCGCGCACGTTCCAGCCGATCTCGCCCGCGATGTCGATGGCCTGGTGGTAGCCGCCCTCGCCGGAGCCGTAGCCGCGCACGTACCAGCCGTTCGACACGGGCCAGCGCAGCGTGCCGGGTGTCGGCGGTGCACGGCGACCGCTGACGGCGGCGCGGGCCCACTCGGGGCGCACGCGGCCGTGCAGGAGCTGCCCCGCGATCTCGCGCGTGCCGAGCCCGAAGCGCCGCGCGACCGCGAGCGCGCGTTGCTCGGCAGGCGAGCTGCGGCGCCGTACGTGGCCGCGATCGTCGGCCTCGACGCCGGGCACGAAGAGGCGCGCGCCCTCGCGCAGCGCCGTCACCTCGGTGAGCGAGAGCGAGTTGGCGCTCATGATGCTCGCGACGCTCGAGCGGAACGCGGAGGCGATGTCCCAGATCGTCTCACCGCGCGCGACGGTGTGCGTGACGCCTTCGCGCGGAGGCGGCGCGGGGTGGGCATCGACGTTCGCCTGTCGCAGCCCCGGGATGATGAGCGTGCGCCCGGCGCGGAGGGCGCGGACGTCGTCGTCGCCGAGCTGGTTGCGCTCGAGGATCGCCTGCGCATCGACGTCATAGCGGCGCGCGAGATCGTGAATCGTCTCGCGCTCGCCGAGCGTCACGTAGGCGCCGTCGCGGAGCGGGGGGAGGGCGGCGCGCTCGGCGTCGCGGGCCGCGGCGCGCTCCGTGGCGGTGGGCACGGCGACGGTCGCGGTGACGCCCGGGATCCGCAGGCGGCGCCCCTTCGAGAGCCGCCGCACGTCGCGGGCGCTGCGCCCGTTCGCGGCGACGATGTCGTCGACCGAGACGTCGTAGGCGCGCGCGATGTCCCAGAGCGTTTCGCCCTCGCCCACCTCGTGGAGTACGAACGGCGCGCCCGCATCGGGGGGCGTGGGGCGACCTGCGTCGCGTCGCGGTGCCCCGGCGTCGCGCGTCGTGGGCGGCGGCGTGCTGGCGGGCTGACCGCAGCCGTTGGCCCCGACGACCGCAAGCAACACGGCGAGCGCGCACGTCGCTCGACCTGATGCAGCGCGGACACGCGGGTCGGCCTCGGCGCGGAAGGCGGTGGGCACAGCGTCTCTGGCTACACGCGCGCGGCGTCTCGCGCAAGAACGCGCGGGCCGAGCGACTCCCTGAGTCGTCGCGCTTGCGCGGCGAGTCACGCGGCGCAGTCTCCGCTCGCATGATCGACGTCGCGCTCACGGTGGCAGGCTCCGACCCTTCGGGCGGCGCGGGTCTGCAGGCGGATCTGAAGACCTTTCACCAGCACGGCGTGTACGGTGCGGCGGTCGTCACGCTCGTCACCGTACAGAACACGTGCGGTGTCGCGCAGGTCGTGCCGCTCGACGCGGCGCTCGTCGGCGCGCAGCTCGATGCGGTGCTGGACGATGTGCCGCCCCGCGCGTGGAAGACGGGCGCGCTCGGCAGCCGCGCCGTCGTCGAGGAGGTCGCGCTGCGGGCCGCGCGCCTCGCCGTGCGTGGTGTGCCGCTCGTCGTCGACCCGGTGATGATCAGCAAGCACGGCGCGCCGCTCATCGACGCCGACGCGCGTGACGCGCTCGTGCGGGCGCTGCTGCCCCACTGCGCGCTCGTGACGCCGAACGTGCACGAGGCCGAAGCGCTCGTCGGCTTTGCCGTACGCACCGTCGAGGACGCGCAGCGTGCCACCCTCGCCATCGCGGCGCTCGGCCCGCGCGCGGTGCTCGTGAAGGGCGGGCACCTCGAGGGCGCGCCCACGGATCTGCTCTTCGATGGCCGCGCGACGCACGTGCTCGCGGGGGAGCGCATCGACACGCCGCACACGCACGGGACGGGTTGCACGCTCTCCGCTGCGATCACCGCGCGGCTCGCGCGCGGCGCGACGCTCCTCGAGGCGTGCGCCGGGGCGAAGGCGTGGCTCGCCGAGGCGCTCCGCACCGCGCCCGGAGTGGGCGGCGGCATCGGGCCGGTGAATCACCTCGCGCCCGTGCACGATCTCGCGCTTCCCGACCGGTCTGCGACGCCGCGGTGACGTGATGGCGGCGAGCGCCGTCGCGCGTGGAAACGTCGTGCAACCGCGAGGCGATTCCCGCATCATCGCGGACGTGCGATTGTCGCCCATCACCTCTCGCGCCGCCGCGCTCTTCGCTCTCCTCACCGCGGCCCTCGCTGCCTGCGCTGACGGGGAGACCGCGCTGCTCGTCGAGGTCGATTCACCCGACCTCGCCATCCCGGCCGACATCGACACGCTCCGCTTCGAGGCCGAGAGCGGCCTCGGGCTGATGGCGTCGGGCACGTTCGCGGTCTCGACGGACTGGCCTCATTCGCTGGCGATCCGCCCCCGCGAAGAGGGCGACGAGGGCGCGGTCGTCGTGCGCGTCACGGGACTGAAGAGCGGCGTAGAGGTCGCGACGACGCGCGTCGAGGCGGCCTTCCG
>Ga0172372_10012789_pt1 | contig 10488 bp, 9 predicted proteins | sample LakKiv5m_2_FD_114544 | JGI IMG/M metagenome (GOLD analysis project Ga0172372, IMG submission 114544) | Freshwater microbial communities from Kabuno Bay, South-Kivu, Congo - kab_092012_9.5m | ecosystem: Environmental > Aquatic > Freshwater > Lake | place: Democratic Republic of the Congo... | reverse complement strand
GAGGCCGAGCCAGCGCATCAGGTCGATCAGGGCGTCGTAGGACTCCTGCGTGTTGCGCGCGGTGTCGGTGTCCTCGATGCGGAAGACGAACGTGCCGCCGTGGTGTCGCGCGAAAGCCCAGTTGTAGAGCGCGGTCCGGACCAGACCCACGTGCGGGCTGCCGGTCGGCGAGGGCGCCATCCGGACGCGGACGGGAGCCGACGGAGCGGCGGGGTCAGTCACGTGCAACCACCTTGTTGGTGAGGGAGCCGATGCCGGCGACGGAGACCTCGACCTCGTCGCCGACCTGGAGGGGGCCGACACCCGCGGGGGTGCCGGTCAGGATCACGTCGCCCGGCAGCAGCGTCATGACGGCGCTGACGTGGGCGATGAGAGCGGGGACGTCGAAGACCATGTCGGCCGTGGTGCCGTCCTGGACGAGATCGCCGTTGAGGTGGGTGCGGACCCGCAGGTCGGACGGGTCGAGCTCGGTCTCGATCCACGGTCCGAGCGGGCAGAAGGAGTCGAAGCCCTTCGCCCGGGTGAACTGCCCGTCCGCACGCTGGAGGTCGCGCGCCGTCACGTCGTTGGCGACGGTGTAGCCGAAGACGACGTCGAGGGCCTTCTCGGCCGGGACGTCGCGACAGATGCGTCCGATCACGACCGCGAGCTCGCCCTCGTAGTCGACCTGCTCGCTCTGCCGCGGGTGGAAGACCGGGTCGCCGGGCCCGACGACGCTGGTGTTGGGCTTGAGGAACATCAGCGGTTCGGTCGGGACCTCGTTGCCGAGCTCGGCGGCGTGGTCGCGGTAGTTGCGGCCGATGCCGACGACCTTGCTGCGCGGGAGCACCGGCGCCAGCAGGCGTACGTCGGCGAGCCGGTGCTCGGTCTGCGTCGGCTTCAGCCCGACGTAGAGCGGGTCGCCCGCGAGACCGACGACGACCGCGTCCTCGGCGATCTCCCCGTGCTCGTCGACCTCGCCCGTCACGACCCCGAACTGGGGGTCCTCACCCGTCGTGAACCTCGCGATACGCACTCGGCGAGCCTACCGACGCGGTGCGCGGCCCGGGTCGTGGCGTCCCTAGGCTGGGGACATGCCGTCCACCGCCCTGGAGACCGCGGAGCCCGCGGTCCTCCTCGAGTCGGTGTGGCGCCTGCGCCGAGCGGCGCACGAGGCGCGGTTGGATCCGTACGTCGGACCGCACCTCGAGCGCCGGCGCCGCGGGATCGCGCACCCGGTGCACGACTTCCTCTTCACCTACTACGCGCAGCGGCCCGCGGCGCTCCGGCGGTGGCACCCCGGGCTCGGTGTCGCCCTCGCCGGGCCGGACGCCGACGCGTACCTCGACCAGGCCGGCTACCGCCGGACCGAGGCGGGCGTGACCGTCGACGGCGCGCTCCTCCACGACCGCGCCCGACTCCTGCGCCAGACGCGCCACCTGCTCGCCGCCACCGCCGCGCGGCCGGCCCAGCTCGGCTGCTTCGGCATGCACGAGTGGGCGATGGTCTACCGGCTCCGCCCCGACGAGGTGCGGCACGCGTCGTGGCCGCTGCGACTCGGGGCGACCGCCACCGACGAGGTGGTCGAGTCCCACCGGATCCGGTGCACGCACTTCGACGCCTACCGGTTCTTCACCGACGACGCGCGCCCGCTGAACACGCTGCGCCCCCGGTCCGACGACCGGGTCGCCTTCGAGCAGCCGGGGTGCCTGCACGCCGGGATGGACCTCTACAAGCACGCCTACCGGCTCAGCCCGCTCGTGCCGTCCGACGTGGTCGCCGACGCCTTCGAGCTGGCGTGGGACATCCGCATCCTCGACATGCGCGCTGCGCCGTACGACCTGACGGGCGTGGTGCTGGACCCCACCGGCGAGCCCTGGACGCCGCTGCCGGTCGAGACGGCCGACGGCAAGCAGGCCTACGTCGAGGCGCAGGCCGGCTTCGCCGCACGCGCCGCGCCGATCCGGGCCCGCCTGGTGGAGGAGTGCGAGCGCCTCCTGGCCGCGATCCCCGCCGCTCAGTCCTCCTCGACCCACAGACAGAACGGGTGACCGGCCGGGTCGAGACAGACCCGGACACCGTCCTGCGGCTGGTGCTCGTGCACGACCGCCCCGCAGGCCGTCGCGTGCGCCACGGCCTCCGCGAGGTCGCGGCAGCCGATCTCCAGGTGAGCCTGCATCTGCTGGGTGTCCGGCTCGCCGGGCCACACCGGTCGGCGGTGGACGGGCTCCCGCTGGAAGCCGAGCGACACCCCCGGGAGGCGGACGACGCACCAGTCCGCCTCGCGCACCGCGACATCCGCGCCGAGCAGGCGCGCGTAGAAGTCGGCCAGCGCGCCGGGGTCGGGGGCGTCGAGGGTGACGGTCGTGACCCGGACGCCGCCGGGGCCGCGGAGATCCTCCATGAGCCCACCGATGCCCGGTGAGCCACTCACTCACACCCGCGGCGGATCGCAGGTGCGCGGAAGGCGGTGGTGGCCTAGCCTGCGGCGGATGACCACCCCGGACCTCTTCACCGCCGAGGAGCGCGCGGTCCTCGACCGGTTCGTGGTCGACGGTCGGCTAGCCGTCGTCCCCAGCAAGGGCGCGAAGTGGCACCTCGTGCTCGAGCTGCTCGCGCAGGAGTTCGAGCCGGGTGAGCGCTACGCCGAGACCGAGGTCAACGCGCGGCTGCGCGGCTTCCACGACGACGTCGCGAACCTGCGGCGCCGCCTGGTCGATGCCGGCATGCTCGCGCGCGCGGAGGGTGTCTACCACCGCTGCGGCGGGCGGGTCGGCCCCGCGACCTGAGCCCGGGCTCCCGGCCTCAGCCTCCGAGCGGGGCGGTCCGGGGCCACGGGGCGACGGTCTCGAGCTGTGCCGCCACCGCCAGCAGCACGCCCTCCTCCCCCGGCCGGGCGGCCAGCATGATCCCGACCGGCAGCGGGCCCGCCGGACCGTCCGCACGGTGCAGCGGCAACGAGATCGCCGGCATCCCGGTGACGTTCCACGCCGACGTCCACGGCGTGAACCGCTTCTGCGCCTCGAAGTCCGCAGCAGGGTCGCCGTCGTCGCGCAGCGCGCCCACCGGCAGCGGCAGGTCGGCGAGGGTCGGCGTCAGCACGAGGTCGTACGGCGCGAGGGCCCGCAGGGCGGCGGCAGCGTGGCGGCGCAGCGCGCCGATCGCGAGCCCGAACGCCGGTCCGCTGACCGCGTGTCCGCGGACGCCGAGCCAGCGCGTCAGCGGCCGGAGCAGGTCCTCGCGCCCGGCCGGTGCGGCCGACAGTGCCGTCAGGACGGCCCAGCAGGTCTCGAAGTCGGCCACGGCATCGACGGGCAGCGGTCGCGGGACGTCCTCGACGACGTGGCCGAGGCCGGCCAGCAGCTCCGCGGCCCGCTCGTACGCGACCACGCACTCCGGGTGCACGTCGACGTCGGCGATCAGCGGCTGGACGAACCGCGCGACCCGCAGCGGCCCCGGCTGGTCCTCCACGTGCGCGAGGAAGGACCGCGCAGGTGGCGTCGCCCACGACGGGTCGCCGACCGCGGGCCCGGCGAGGACGTCGAGCATCGCGGCGGCATCGCGCACCGTGGTGGCGATCGGCCCGGCGGTGGCCAGGCCGATCGGGTCGCCGTACATCGGGGCGCCGCTGATCCGTCCGCGGCTCGGCTTCAGCCCGACCAGACCGCAGCAGCTGGCCGGGATGCGGATCGAGCCGCCACCGTCCGAGCCCTGCGTCGCGGCGACGACGCCGGCCGCGACGGCGGTGGCCGCACCGCCGCTGGACCCCCCGGCCATCCGGGTCGGGTCCCACGGGGTGACGGCGGGCGGCTGCCCGTCGGGCTCGGTGTAGCAGGGCGAGCCGAACTCCGGGGTGCTCGTCTTGCCGATGCTGATCAGTCCCGCGCGCTCGATCCGCTGCACCACCTCGTCGGAGACCTCCGGGACGAAGTCGGCGAACGCGGCCGAGCCGAAGGTGGTGCGCACCCCCGCGGTGAGGTTGAGGTCCTTGATGGCCGTCGGCACCCCGTCGAGCGGCCCGCGGTGCTCGCCGCGCGCCCGCGCCGCGTCGGAGTCGGCGGCTGCTGCGAGCGCGCGCTGGGGCGTCAGCGTGGTGAAGGCGCCCCAGTCCGCCGTGGCCTCCGCCCGCTCCAGCGCCTGCGTCACGAGGGCGACGGAGGTGGTCGCACCCTCCGCGAGCGCGCGGGCCTGGTCCAGCACGGTCGGGTACGCCTCGCCGGTCATGGCGGCACCGTACGCCGCGACGGGTCGTGGGGTCAGGCGCCGTGGCGGCGCAGGCCGAACGTCACCCCGTCGAGCAGCGCCTCCCAGGAGGCCTCGATGACGTTGTGGCCGACGCCGACGGTGACCCAGGACGAGACGCCGTCGCTGGTCTCGATGAGCACGCGGGTGATCGCGTCCGTGCCGTGGCCCTGGTCGAGGATGCGGACCTTGTAGTCGATGAGCTCGAACTTCGCGACCTCGGGGTAGGCCTGGCCGATCGCCTGCCGCAGCGCGTGGTCGAGCGCGTTGACCGGTCCGTTGCCCTCCCCGGTGACGACGATCCGGGCCCCGCCGGCCCGCAGCTTCACCGTCGCCTCGGACAGGGCCTCCTCGCCCGGTCGCGAGTCGGTGATGACCCGCCACGTCTCGACCTCGACGTACGCCGGCCGGCTGCCCTGGACCTCCTCGGCGAGGAGCAGCTCGAACGACGCGTCGGCGGCCTCGAAGGTGTAGCCGCGGGCCTCCAGCTCCTTGACGCGCTCGGTCACGCGCGTGATGACCGCCTTGCCGCTCTCGCTGCCGGCGTCGAGGTCGAAGCCGAGCTGGCGCCCCTTGAGCTCGATGCTGGCGCGACCGGCCATGTCGGAGACCAGCAACCGCATGTCGTTGCCCACGCCGACCGGGTCCATGTGCTGGTAGAGGTCGGGGTCGACCTTGATCGCGCTCGCGTGCAGCCCGGCCTTGTGCGCGAAGGCGCTGACCCCGACGTACGGCTGGCGGGAGGCCGGCGGGAAGTTCGTCACCTCCGCGACGGCGTGGGCGATGCGGGTCGCCTCGCGCAGCGCACCGGTCGGCAGCACCGGCCGCTCCAGCTTGAGCTCGAGCGCCGCCACCACGGCGACCAGGTCGGCATTGCCGGTCCGCTCGCCGTAGCCGTTGATGCAGCCCTGCACGTGGGTCGCCCCGGCGGCGACGGCGGCCAGCGAGTTCGCGACCGCGCACCCGGTGTCGTTGTGCGCGTGGATGCCGACGCGACCGCTCCCCTGGGCGACCACCGCGGCGACGACCTCACCGACCCAGTCGGGCAGCATCCCGCCGTTGGTGTCGCACAGCGCGACGACGTCCGCGCCGGCCTCGTGCGCGGCCGCGACCACCTCCAGGGCGTACGCCGGGTCGCGGCGGTAGCCGTCGAAGAAGTGCTCCGCGTCGACGAAGACCCGCATCCCCTCGGAGCGCAGGTGGGACACGGTGTCGCGCACCATCGCGAGGTTCTCCTCCCGCGTGGTGCGCAACGCCAGCTCGACGTGCCGGTCGTGCGACTTCGCGACGAGGCAGGCGACGGGTGCTCCGGAGTCGCGCAGCGCGGCGACCAGGACGTCGTCCGCCGCTGCCACGCCCGCGCGTCGGGTCGCTCCGAAGGCGGCCAGCTGCGCGTGCTCGAGCACGAGCTCCTCGCGGGCGCGACGGAAGAACTCGGTGTCCTTCGGGTTGGCCCCCGGCCAGCCGCCCTCGATGAAGCCGACGCCGAGCCCGTCGATCAGGCCCGCGATCGTCAGCTTGTCGGCGACCGAGAGGTTGAGGCCCTCCTGCTGGGCGCCGTCACGCAGCGTCGTGTCGTAGACGTGGAAGCGGTCGCTGGTCACGGGACTCTCCGGTCGGTGCGGTGCGGACCCCTCGACGGTGCCAGACGGCCGGCGGCCGCGTCCGGCGATCTCGCCATCCGGTTGCCGGCGCGGCGACCCTCATCCGGGACCGGCGTCAGCGTGCGAGCCCGCCCAGGAGGGTGCCCTCGCCCCACGGCGAGCCGACGGCGGGATCCCAGACCGGCTCGCCCGCGCCGACCGACCACGCGAGCACGGTCACCAGCAGCGCGAGGACGAGGACGCTCGTCCAGCCCCGCTCGGAGCGCCGGGTCAGGGTGGCCGCCAGCCGGCGCGCCGGCAGGCGCACCCGGGTCGACCCGGGCGCCCGCCACAGTCCGGCGGCGACGATCCCGCCGACCGTCATCAGCAGCAGCGTCTCGGACACGCCCAGCAGGAGCATCACCAGCACGGCGAGGAACGCGGCCAGACCCGTCCACGTCATCAGCACGAGCGCGCCCCAGGACGCGACCGCGGCGTACCAGGGGCTCGAGGCCACCGACAGCGGGACGTCGTACCACCGCGGCCTCCCCCGGATGAGGCGCCGCTCCCGCGTCGCCGAGGAGGTCCACGAGACCGTGCGCAGCGTGAGCACCACGAGCGCGAGGAGCAGGACGGCCAGGACCGGCGCCGCCGCGGTGCCGAGCACGATGGCGGCCACCGTCCCGACCGCGAGCAGGCGGCGCTGCGTCGGGCCGGGATCCGCCGGCGCGTCGGCGTCACCGGGTGCCTGGGCATCGGCATGGGCATCGGCATCGGCGAGGAGCGTCCGGCCGACGTCGCCCTCGTGGTCGCCGACGGACGCCGCCGGGCTCGTGCGATCCGGGTCGTCGACCTCGCGGGTGTGGTCCCACACCAGGGGCATCGTCATCGGCATCGCGGCCGTGAGCGGCTCGTCGTCGTCCCCGAGCCCTCGCGGGTCCTCGGCGTACCGCTCCTGCCAGCGCGCGAGCCGGTCGAGGACCTCCGGCAGCGACGGGCGCTCGTAGGGCACCGGGGCGAGGCACTCGGCCAGCAGCGGTCGCATGACCGGGTCGACGTCGCGCAGGTCGTGCTCACCGCGGCGCACCCGGTCCATGACCGCCATCGCCGGCCCCCGGCCGTACGGCGGACGACCGGTCGAGGCGTAGGTCAGGGTGGCGGCCCACGCGTGCACGTCGGCGGCGGGTGTGGGGTCGTCGCCGTACAGGATCTCGGGGGCGAGGTAGCCCGGGGTGCCGAGCAGCCAGCCGGTGTGGGTGATGCGGGCGTCCTCGGCGAGCCTCGCCAGCCCGAAGTCGATGAGGATCGGGGCCCGGCCCTCGAGGAGGACGTTGGAGGGCTTGATGTCGCGGTGCAGGACACCGACCGCGTGTACCGCGCTCAACGCATCGGCGAGGGCGTGCGCGAACCACACGAGCGCGTCGCCGTGGATCGGCCCGTGGGTGCGGACGTGCTGGTGCAGGGACAGGCCGGGGACGTAGCGGGTCGCGACGTACGGCAGCGGCCCCCACGGGTCGGCGTCGATGATCTCGGCGACGCGCGGGCTGCGGATGCGGCTCAACGAGCTCACCTCCCGAGCGAGGCGGGCGCGGGCCTCGTCGTCCCCGACGACGTGGGGTCGCAGCACCTTCAGGGCGACACGGCGACCGTCGTCGTGCTGCGCGAGGTGCACCACGCCCATGCCGCCCTCGCCGATGGTCGTGAGCAGGCGGTAGGGCCCGACCTGCCGGCCGGCGACGTCGGAGGCTCCCGGCGGCGGCGCCGGGGGGCTGGGGAAGGCCACGGACTCACCGTAACCCGAGCAGCGCCCCGGGTCGGGTCGCCCGGGCGCCGACCGGTGTCGTGTCAGCGCTCGACGCGCGCCAGCCGGTCCCGCAGCCGCTCCACCGCGGCCGGGTCCCACGGCGCTGCGTCGACGGCCGTGAGGCGTCGGTCGAGCACCGGGCGCAGCATCCGCTCCCACGCCACCGTCGGGAGGGTGCCGTAGCGGTGGCCGTTGCCCTCGTCGAAGTCGTTGCTGACCGCCATGTCGACCGCCAGGTTGAGGAAGGTCACCAGCGGACGCCACTCCATCTCGGGGTTGACGCTCGGGTCGCGGGGCTCGCGCAGCCAGTCCGGCCGCCGGAAGGCGGTGTCGGGGTCCCACCACACCACCCCGTCGTCGGGCTGCTGGAGGAAGACGGCCTCGGCCCCGGGTGCCCGCAGGTCGGAGTCACGGTTGGCGAACACGATCCGCCGCCCGTCGCCGACGACCGGCCGCACCTGCCGGGAGCCCGGCTGCCGGACGGCCTCGGCCTCCTGCCGCAGCGGCGCGAGCGCCGGCGAGCCGACGAAGAGCGCACCGTCGGTGCGCGCGACCAGGTCGTCGAGGTCGGCGTACGCCGTCTGGAGCCCGTACGCCCCCAGGCTCTCGCCGGCGACCAGCAGGAGAGGACGGGGCGCGGGTCGCCGCGCCAGCTCGGCCTCCACCGCCGCCAGCAGCGCACGACCGGCCGCCCGCGCCGTCGTCCGCTCGCCCAGGAAGGCCAGGGGGCTGGGCAGGTGGGAGTACTGCGTCGCGACGGTCGCGACGTCGCCGTGCAGGAGGTACTCGACCGGCTGCACCACCTGCTCGTTGACCCACCCGGTGCCGGTCGGTAGGACGACCAGGATCGCGGACCGCTCCCAGGCGCCGAGCCGGGTGAGCTCGGCGACGGCGGTCGCCGCGCGCTCGGCGGGGTCGTCGGAGTCGGCCCGCCCGACGAAGGCCCGGATGGGTTCGACGACCGGTCCGTTGAGGCGCTGCGGGTGGAAGGCGGCCAACCGGGCGGCGGTCGGACCGCGGGTCACGAAGGCGCGCCCCTCCCGACCCAGGCTGGCGAAGGTGAGGCTGGACGCCGGTCCGGCCGAGCGGCGGACGCTGGTCGGGGGCGGGTCGGCGTCGAGGTCGACCTGGCCGTCGGCGAGGGCGTAGGCCTCGTTGACGGCCGCGAGCGTGCGCTGGAAGACGTAGGTGTCGAGCGCCGCCAGCAGGCCGCCCGCGACCATCGCCAGCGCGACGAGCGCGGCCAGCCACGACGGCAGCACCACCCGGCCGGCGCGGTGCAGGACCTTCCACGCCAGCCGCAACAGGTGGGCCACGACGATGAGCACCGTCGCGATGGCCAGCGCGAGGGCGAACGTGCCGACGTACGCCCACACCCGGCTCCCCGGGTCGTAGCCCAGACGGTCCCAGGTCCACGAGTGCTCCCGCACCGCGACCGCGGCGACCTGGACGGCGCCCAGGACGATGACCAGCAGCGCCACCCGGCGCACCCGCACCTCGGTCGCCCGGGTCCACGGTCGTCGCTCCCAGCCGCGTCGGACCAGCAGCGGCTGCGCCGCGGCGAGCAGCACCCTCTGGGCGGCCACGCCGATCCCGTAGCCCAGCGTCATCGCCAGGCCGGTCACGACCCCCTGGAAGTACCACGTGCGCGGGAGCAGGGTCGGGCTCAGCGACACCCAGGCGCCGAGCAGGCCGACGGCGAGACCGAGGACCGAGGGGTGCAGCAGGACGCGGTCGCGCCAGCGCCAGCCGACGGTGGTGCTCACCGCGGGGTGGACGAGCCGTCGCCGGCGTCCAGCTCGGCCACGAGACGCGGTCCGGCCACCTGGCGGTAGGAGGCGTCGACGAGCTCGGCCACCTCCGTCCAGTCCAGCGCGGCGTCGTCGAGGTCGATCCCACGCCAGCCGGCCGGGCCGAGGTACGCCGGCACCCAGAAGCGGGGGTCGTCCTCGAGGGCCTGCGCCTCGCCGGGGTCGGGCTTGATGATGAGGGCGTGGTCGTGGCGCTCGTGCGGCCCCGCGCTCTGCTTGACCGACCCGCCGTAGTAGACGAAGACCCGACCCTTCTCGCCCGCGCGGAAGGTCGGCCGTCCGTGGGCGACCTTCTCGACGCACGCGGGGAGCGCCGTGCACAGGTCGCGGAGCCGGCCCAGGTAGGGGTCGCGCTCGTCGAACATCAGCGGGTGCGGCATGGTCCGGAGGGGTCGAGGGCCGTCAGGGCCGCGTCACACGACGCGGTGCAGCCACCCGAACGCGTCCTCGGCGCGGCCGTACTGGAGGTCGACGAGCTGGCGGCGCAGCTCCTGCGTCACGGGTCCGACGAACTCCGGGCCGGTGCCGACCTCGGCCTCCTGGTCGCCGTCCGCCCAGCGCAGCAGCCCGACGGGGGTGACGACCGCGGCGGTCCCGCAGGCGAACACCTCCGTGATCGCCCCGCTCGCGACGCCCTCGCGCCACTCGTCGATGGAGAACCGTCGCTCCTCCACCCGGTGGCCGAGCTTGCCGGCCAGCTCGATGATCGAGGCGCGGGTGATGCCCTCGAGGATCGTGCCGATCTCCGGGGTGACGATGTGGCCGTCGGCGTGGACGAAGTAGAGGTTCATCCCGCCCAGCTCCTCGACGTAGCGGCCCTCCTGCGCGTCGAGGAACACCACCTGGTCGCAGCCGTGCGCGGTGGCCTCCTGCTGCGCGACCAGCGAGCTGGCGTAGTTGCCGCCGGTCTTCGCGGCACCCATGCCGCCCCGGCCGGCACGGGTGTACTCCTCCGTCAACCACAGCGAGACCGGCTTGACCCCCTTGGCGAAGTACGCCCCGGCGGGCGAGGCGATCACCATGAAGGTGACGTGCTGCGAGGGCCGCACCCCGAGGAAGGTCTCGGAGG
>Ga0172372_10012786_pt1 | contig 10489 bp, 11 predicted proteins | sample LakKiv5m_2_FD_114544 | JGI IMG/M metagenome (GOLD analysis project Ga0172372, IMG submission 114544) | Freshwater microbial communities from Kabuno Bay, South-Kivu, Congo - kab_092012_9.5m | ecosystem: Environmental > Aquatic > Freshwater > Lake | place: Democratic Republic of the Congo... | reverse complement strand
GTGTACGCGGCGATGAATCTGCTGTTGCTTCCCAAGCACACTTTGTTCGTGTGCGACACGCATGTGAATCTTGATCCGACTGCCGAGCAGATCGCACAGATGACTCTGTTAGCGGCTGCCGAAGTCAGGCGGTTTGGTTTAGTCCCCAAAGTGGCTTTGCTGTCGCACTCCAATTTTGGCAGTCACGATAACGCCTCGGCACTCAAGATGAGCCGTGCACGCGAAATTTTGGAACTCACCACGCCCGAGTTGGAAGTGGAAGGCGAGATGCACGGCGATGCGGCCTTGTCCGAGGAGTTGCGCAGCGTGATTTTCCCCAACTCCCATCTGAAAGGCTGTGCCAACCTGCTCGTCATGCCCAATCTGGATGCGGCGAACATCGCCTACAATCTTTTGAAGATGACAGCGGGCGAAGGGGTCACCATCGGTGGCATACTGTTGGGGGCGAATAAGTCAGCGCACATTCTGACTTCGACGGCAACGGTGCGAAGAATCGTCAATATGAGTGCTCTGGCCGTTGCCGGAGTCAGTGCAAAGTAAGGAATCGGAGAGTGGTATGAACAAACAGGAAATCGAGTTATTGAGCAAAGAGGTTGAGATGTTGATGGCAGAGCGTGCCCGTCTGCTCAATGTAGTGGGAGCGGCGGCGGTGTTGGTGGCGAATGCGGATGCCGCTTTGTTGCAACCGAACGCGGTGGATGCGGCGGAGCGGTTGTCTGAATTGTTGAACGCGTTGCCCGAGGAGACTTTGCAGGATGCATTGGAGTCGGTGAACGCGCAGATGATTTAGTGCCATCATGCAACGGCAGAAGATCGGTCTGATCCTAACGGGTGGGGGGGCGCGTGCGGCCTACCAAGTAGGCGTATTGAAAGCGATTGCCGAATTCTTGCCATATCGTTCGCGTATGCCGTTCGATGTGGTGTGCGGTACCTCCGCCGGTGCCTTGAATGCGGTGACCCTGGCGGTGAATGCGCGGCACTTTCGCAAGGGGGTGCGCTATCTCCACAACATCTGGAACAACGCCAGCGTCGATCAGATTTACCGTTCTGATGCGCTGGGGGTGGCGGTGAACAGCGGGCGGTGGATCATGGGGCTGGTGCTGAGTGTGTTCGGCAGCAATCGCTTGAATCGCGTATCCCTGCTGGATAATCGCCCGATGCGCATTTTTCTTGAACGCACCCTGCCGTGCGAGTTGATTCAGCAGAACATCGATCAGGGATTGGTGCACGCGGTGAGCGTTACCGCCTCGGGTTACGGTTCTGGCCATTCGGTGACCTTCTATCAAGGGGTGCCTGACATCAAGCCGTGGAAACGGGCGCGCCGTCTTGGTGTCCCCACGCAGATCGGTATCCAACACCTGCTTGCCTCATCGGCGATTCCTTTCATGTTCCCGGCGGTCCATGTGAATCGAGAGTTCTTCGGCGACGGTTCGATGCGTCAGATCGCGCCTATCAGCTCTGCCTTGCATTTGGGGGCGGAGCGCGTGCTGGTGGTGGGGGTGGGACACGGTGCCGCAGACGAAGCGCAAAAGCGCTCGAAGATAGACAGCTATCCCTCGCTGGCCGAGATCGCAGGCCATGCGTTGGACAGCATCTTCATTGACGGGTTGGAAGTGGACCTAGAAAGATTGAGTCGCATCAATCGCACCATCGCCATGATTCCCGAAGCCGTGCGCAGCAAGGTCAATCTGCAACATGTGGAAGCTTTGGTCATCACACCTAGCCAGCCCTTGGAGAAGGTGGCGGAGCGGCACATCGCCAACTTCCCGTGGCCGATCAGGATGTTGTTGCGGCTGGTGGGGGTGATGCGCGGTAGCGGGGCGAACTTGGCGAGCTACCTGTTATTCGACAGGCATTATTGCCGGGCCCTCATTGATCTGGGCTATCAAGATGCGTTCAAGCGCCGCGACGAGATACTACGTTTCCTAGAACAGGGCGGGACTGCCACTTGCAACGACCTGTCGCAATGACGCGCAACGATCAGACGATGCCGAAACCGCTAACCTTGGCTTTGTTAAAGGTGTTGGCGGACGGCGATTTCCATTCTGGAGAAGAGATGGCGCGCAGTGTGGGCTTGACGCGCACCAGTGTGCATAACGCCTTACGCGATGTTGCTCAATTTGGCTTGAAGTTGCACAGCGTGCGTGGACGCGGCTATCAACTGGCGCAGCCGCTGTATTGGTTGGATGCGGGGAAGATAACGGCCCTCTTGGGTGAGTTGAGTGCGTTGTTGCAGGTGGCCGTGATCGATCATGCAGATTCGAGTAACGCCGTCTTGCTGGAGCAGGCACGCCAAGGTGCGGCAAGCGGGAGCGTATTGGCGGTGGAGTGGCAGAGCGCGGGGCGCGGTCGCTTGGGTCGCCGCTGGCATTCCGGTTTGGGTGATGCGTTGACCTTCTCGTTGCTCTGGCGTTTCGAGAAGGGATTGGCTGCTTTGTCCGGTCTGAGTCTGGCAGTCGGGGTGGCCGTGGTGCGTGCCTTGCGTGAGTTGGGGGTGGCCGAGGCAGGACTGAAATGGCCCAATGATGTGTTGCTACCCGACGGTAAGTTGGCCGGGGTCTTGTTGGAGGCGCAGGGCGATGTGTTGGGGCCGAGCGCAGTGGTGATCGGTATCGGCGTGAATTTGTCGGAGCCGGATGCGGCCCGCCAGCAGATTGATCAGGCAGTGAGTGATCTGTCCTCTCACGGTGTGCCGCTATCTGAACGGAATCGGGTGTTTGCGCTGCTGTTGAAGCATTTGGTGGGCGTGTTGCAAACGTTCGCTCTGCACGGTTTCGCCGTGTTACGCGCTGAGTGGGAGGGTTACCATCATCTGCAACACTGCGAGGCCATCGTACATAGGCCGGATGGCACGCGCGTCGAGGGGATCGTACTGGGGGTGGATGCTGAAGGGGCTTTGCGCATGCGCACACCTCGGGGTGAGCAGGTATTCCATGCGGGCGAGATCAGCTTGAGGAGGGCATGATGTTATTGCTCGACATCGGCAATAGTCGTATCAAGTGGGCGCGGGTGGCAGCGAGGCGAACGGTCGCGCAGGGGGGGCTCGATCTTGCGGCTACCGCTGCCTTGCCGCAGGCCTGGGCACACCTCACGCCCCCTTCACGTATCTTAGTCTCCAATGTAGCGGGCGAAGCGGTCGCGCAAGACGTGCGTGAATTGGCGGCGGCTTGGGCCTGTCCGGTGCAATTCGTGAGTGCCAAGCCCGAGCAGTGTGGCGTGCGTAACGGCTATGCGCAGCCGCAGCGTCTGGGCAGCGATCGTTGGCTGGCAGCCATTGCGGCGTGGCATGAGGTGGGCGGCGCTTGTTTGGTGGTGACATGCGGCACGGCGACCACGGTGGATGCACTGTCTGCGCAAGGGGAGTTCTTGGGCGGGCTGATCTTGCCCGGCATCGAGATGATGCGCCATAGTCTAGCGACTGGAACGGCGCAACTGGAGACCCAGCCGGGCGCACTGAGGGATTTCCCGGTGGAGTCCGCAGATGCTATCCATAGCGGGGTGATGCGGGCGACGCTAGGCGCAATCGAGAGCCAGTTCTTGTTGTTGCGTGCCAAAGAAATGGGTGCGCGCTGTGTGTTGAGTGGTGGTGCCGCCGCCCAGGTGTTGCCGCATCTGTCCATGCCGTTCGATCACGTGGATAATCTCGTCCTGCGTGGTTTGCAGATCATTGGGGAAAGTGAAGCATGACAAAGTGGATTTTGGGTCTGTTGTTGCTGGTTAATATCGGGTTCTTCGCACTCATGCAATGGGGCGGGATGTTGACTACGGATGCTGATGCCGTTGCGCTACAAGCGCCATTCAACGCGGACAAGATCAGGCTGGTGAGCGATGTGACCCCCACGTCTGTGCAGGATGCTCCGACAAGTGCTGTGACTGCCGTCAATATCACGCCTTCCGCGCCGGCCTCACTCCTTTCTTCAGAGTTGACCGCTATCCCAACAGCGGCTAAGCAGTGTCTGGAGTGGGGAGAGTTCTCGGGGCGTGCGCTGGCGGATGTGCAAACCGGCATGGCCCCATTGCGCTTGGGAGACAAGTTGTCACAACGTATCGTCGAACATACGGGCGGATTCTGGGTGTATATCCCACCACTGACTACGACGGCGGAAGTGCAACGCAAGATAGGACAATTGAAGAAATTGGGCGTGGATGACCACTTTGTGGTGCAGGAAGAGGGGGTGTGGTTCAACACCATCTCATTGGGCGTGTTCAAGACCGAGGAAGCGGCGCGTAAATTTCACGAGAGCTTGCGTGAGAAGGGAGTGCGTAGTGCCAAGGTGGGGGAGCGTATGAGCAAGCTCAAATTCACCGTGTTTGTCTTGAAGGACGTAGATGCCACCACCGCCGAAAAGATAAAGGCCCTACAAAGGGGCTTTCCAGAAAGCGAACTTAAAACCACGGACTGCAATTGACAGGACGGGGTGAAATCGGGAGAATGCCGCCCTCTTTTTGGCTAAGCGTCTTTGGCCTTACTGTTTTGCGGTGATATAGCTCAGTTGGTTAGAGCACAGCACTCATAATGCTGGGGTCGGTGGTTCAAGTCCACCTATCACCACCAAATAAAAAAACTCCAGCCGAGGCTGGAGTTTTTTATTTTTGTGATCTGACTAAAAAATTTAGTCGGAAAACAATTGTTTCAACATCCACAACGAGAACACCACGGCGACGATTGCAGTACCGATTGCGGAAACATCAGCGATGAGTGACATAATTTTCTCCTCCAAGAGATTCAGGTTGAACATACCAACAAAAACTACAGGGAGAATCGTAGCACAATCATCATGGCTACGAAGTGATGGCGTGGGAGTACCTGACCAAACGACTAGGTCGGTGAGTGAGGGATGAAGAGGGGGGGCGGGGCGAAGCTCGCCCCGCTCCGGGCAGGGAGCTTAGCCCTTAATGGTTTGGATCGTGATCCAGATTGCGAAACCAACGGAGAAAATTGCGACGCCGATGGATGAGATGTCTGCGATGTAGGACATGCGGTTGCTCCCTTGAAAAGTTAATTAAAGTTATTTATTGAATGAGTTTTGGTGCGTTAGTCAGCCTGTATTAAAGTTGACTAAAGCGTTTCGAATTATATGAGCATAATTCTCGGGTATAGACTCAACTTTATTAAGGCTTAACAAATAAGAGGTCAATGGCTGTCCGATATTGATGGGCGTTGATCGGTAGGGGTTCAAAGTGCAAAAAAAGCTTTATATCAAGACGTATGGCTGCCAAATGAACGAGTACGACTCGGACAAGATGGTGGATGTGCTACGAAACCGCACAGCGCTGACGCAGGTGGATAAGCCTGAGGAGGCCGACATTATTCTGTTTAATACCTGCTCGATCCGCGAAAAAGCGGAAGATAAGGTGTTCTCCGATCTTGGGCGTGCACGCGAGATGAAATTGAAAAGGCCTGACTTGTTGATCGGTGTGGGCGGTTGCGTGGCTAGCCAGGAAGGGGCGGCCATTCTCAAACGGGCACCCTATGTGGATGTGGTGTTCGGACCGCAGACCTTGCATCGCTTGCCGCAGCTGATTGAAGCAAGGCTCACGAGCGGCACGTCTCAGGTGGACGTGAGCTTTCCTGAAATTGAAAAGTTCGATCATTTGCCCGCTGCACAAACCACGCACGGCGCAGCATTCGTATCCATCATGGAAGGATGCAGCAAATACTGCACGTTTTGCGTGGTGCCATACACGCGGGGCGAGGAAATCTCTCGTCCGTTCGCCGATGTGATGTCTGAAGTTGAAAAGCTCACCCAGCAGGGAGTAAGCGAGATCACCTTGATCGGGCAGAACGTGAATGCCTATTTGGGCGAGATGCCTGATGGCGATACGGTGGATTTTGCCTATCTGGTGCAGGCAGTGGCCGCCCTGCCTGGTGTGCAGCGCCTGCGTTTCACCACCTCCCATCCGCGCGAGATGTCGCAGCGCTTGATCGACCTTTACGCGACGACCCCTAAACTGGCAGGGCATCTGCATTTACCCGTACAGTCCGGTTCGGATCGCATTTTGGCGGCGATGAAACGCGGCTACACGGCACTTGAATACAAATCAGTGGTGCGCAGGTTAAGAGCAGCCAGGCCCAACATCGCCATCACTTCAGATTTCATCGTGGGATTCCCGGGTGAAACGGAGGCGGATTTTGAAGCGACTATGAAGTTGGTTGATGAGGTCGGCTTCGATGCGAGCTTTAGCTTTTTGTTTAGTCCGCGCCCTGGCACGCCTGCTGCCGAGATGCGGGATGACACGCCCCACGAAGTCAAGATGGCGCGTTTGCATCGTTTGCAAGAACGGATAGCGGCGCTGGGCCAACAGGTCAGCGATAGCATGGCAGGGACGGTGCAACGTGTGCTGGTCGAGAATCTCTCACGCAAGAGCGAGGCCGAGTTGGCGGGGCGCACCGAGAATAATCGCGTGGTGAATTTTGCGGGTTCGCCGGGCATGTTGGGGCGCTATGTGGACGTGCGCATTGCATCGGGCACATTGCATACCTTGCGAGGGGAATTGGTGCTGAAATGAAAGTCGAACACACACTCTCGCTGTCGGTGCAGTACGCCAGCAATGCCAAGAAATTGCCGACGCGCCCGCAATTCCGTCGTTGGGTGAAGGTGGCGTTGCAGCAGGATGTGCAGATGGTGTTGCGCATCGTGGATGAGATCGAAGGACGCGCCCTGAACGCCAGTTATCGTGGCAAGGATTACGCCACCAATGTGCTGACATTCGTGTATGACGACAGTGAACCGCTGTATGGCGATGTGGTCATCTGCGCGCCCGTGGTGGCACGCGAGGCGAAAGAACAGGGCAAAGACTGGCTTGCGCATTTCGCGCATCTGACCATCCATGCGGTGTTGCATCTGCAAGGCTACGACCACGAGACCCAACGCGATGCGCAAGAGATGGAGGCGCTGGAGACTGCGTTGATGCTCAAATTACGGTATCCTGCGCCTTATCTTGTTAGTTGAAGTTGAGTAATGGACGGTTCAGAAAGTAGTCACAAACCCAGCCTGTTGGAACGCCTCTCCAATTTATTGTTACGAGAGCCAGAAGACCGCGAGCAGTTGGTCGCCCTGTTGCACAGCGCCTACGAGCGTAACCTGTTGGATGCGGATGCCCTCTCCATGATGGAAGGGGTCATCCAAGTCTCCGAGCGCCAAGTGCGCGAGATCATGATCCCGCGTGCGCAGATGGATGTCATCGACATCAGTCAGCCACCGAAAGAATTCATTCCCTACGTCATCGACACCGCGCATTCGCGCTTTCCTGTGATTGATGGCGATAAAGACAACATCATCGGCATTTTGTTGGCGAAAGACCTGCTACGTTTCTACGCGGGCGAAGCGTTCGACGTGCGCGATATGTTGCGTCCAGCGGTATTTGTGCCCGAATCCAAACGACTCAATGTGTTGTTACGCGACTTCCGCAGTAACCGTAATCACATCGCGCTGGTGGTGGATGAGTACGGCGGTGTGAGCGGTATGGTCACCATCGAAGACGTGCTGGAGCAGATCGTTGGCGACATTGCGGATGAATATGACTTCGATGAGGATGAGGACAACATCATCCGTCAGGACGAGGCGCACTGGCGCGTGAAAGCCGATACCGAGATCGAAGATTTCAATGAGACGTTGGGAACGGACTTCAGCGACGAGGACTGCGACACCATCGGCGGCTTGGTACTCAAGTCGGCGGGGCAACTCCCCAAGCGCGATGACCGCATCCAGATCGGCGAATGGCAGTTCACCGTGTTGCGTGCCGACAGTCGCCGCTTGCATTCTTTGCTGGTGGAACGTCTGCACATTGAGGCAGACAAGCAGGCGTGATTTTCAACATGCTGTCATTTTGCGCAGGCGGGAATCCTGTTGAATCGACAAACTAGATTCCCGCCTTCGCAGAATGACGATGGTCAGAAACTCTCGTCGTCGCGTAGATAACGCCACTGTCCTTGTGGCAACTCACCCAGCCTGACCTTGCCGATGCGCCCCCGCTTCAATGCGGTCACGCGCAATCCCACCATTTCGCACATGCGACGTATCTGGCGTTTCTTGCCTTCGACGAGGATGAAGCGCAGTTGGTCTTCGTTCTGCCAACTCACCTTGGCGGGTTTCAACTTCTTGCCGTCCAAAGATAGGCCGTGATTCAACATCGCCAAGCCGTTGTTCACCAGCTTGCCTTGCACCCGCACCAGATACTCTTTCTCGATAGGCGAATCTTCGCCGATGAGTTGCTTGGCGACTCGACCATCTTGCGTGAGCACCAGCAAGCCTGTCGAGTCAATGTCTAGCCGACCGGCAGGGGCCAGACCCAAAGCTTGGCTGCGGTGGAAGCGTTGTGGTGATTTGTCTTCAGCCCAACGTGTGGACTGGTCGAACAGCAGGATGGCGGGTTTGTAACCTTGTTCAGCTTGCCCGGAAACGTAGCCCACAGGTTTATGCAGCAGGATGGTGACGCGCTCCTTTTGTTTCGCCTGCGCCGCTTTTTCAAGCGTGATCTTTTGCGTCGGCAATATCTTGGTGCCGAGTTCGCTCACGGTCACACCATCCACCTTCACCCATCCCTTGGCGATGTAATCATCGGCCTCGCGGCGTGAGCACAGACCCTGTTCGGACATCAATTTCGAAAGACGTATCGGTTCCATTTTTATCCTAATGCGGGAAACAATCCGCGTAATCCGCCCGCGATGAATTCCACCGCGATGGCGGCCAGTAAGAGCCCCATCAGGCGCGTGACGATGTGGCTGCCGATTTTGCCTAAACGTTGCGACACCCAAGGTGCGATGAGGAACGTCAACCAGACGGTGAGGCTGAGGAAGATGAGCACCAGCGCCATTACGCCATAGTGTCCCGTACCGCTGCCTTTGTGCGCATCCAAAATGACTGTGCTAATGGCGCCAGGCCCTGCGAGTAAAGGCGTGGAGAGCGGCACGATGGCGACAGAAGTCGTGGCATCGCCGTCTGCGCTTTCGTTAGCTTGATATTTGGGTTTATCGCCGATCAGCATGTTGACCGACATCAGTAGCAGCAAAATGCCGCCTGCTGTGCGGAAGGAATGGATGCTGATGCCGAAGAAAGCCAGAATCGCCTCGCCCAGCAGCAAGGCCGCGAGCAAGATGGCGAGCACGGAAAACGAGGCGATGCGTCCCACCCGTTCGCGCTTCTGCGCCGTCATGCCCGCTGTGAACGCGATGATGATCGGGATGATGCCCACCGGATCAATGATGGCGAACAAGCTGATGAAGATTTTGGTGTATTCGGTGAAGTCGAGCATGGGCAATGCCGGGTTTGCAAAGAAGGCGAGCCGAAGTTTAACCGTATAATGGCGCGAATCAAATTGCCTTGACCATTTTGTGAACGCACTCATCAACAATCCTTATCTCACCGCCTTTGTGGCGGGTGCGCTCGCGGTGTTCGGTTTTGCCCCATTCGGCATTTTTCCGCTTCCAATCTTTTCACTCGCCCTATTGTTTTGGCTGTGGAGCCGTGCGGAGCGTCCCGCGCAAGCGGCAGGGGTGGGTTTTGCTTTCGGGATGGGCTTGTTCTGCTTCGGTGTCAGTTGGATCTATGTCGCCCTGCATGATTACGGCTACATGCATCCGCTACTCGCGGCGTTGGCAACGACGTTGTTTGCGGCGGTGAATGCCGCGCTGCCTGCACTGGCCGGCTATACGCAGGCTAAGTTTGCAGCTTCGGCGACATTCAGAGTCCTGTTGGTCATACCCGCCATCTGGACACTCGCCGAGTGGGTGCGCGGATGGCTATTCACTGGATTTCCTTGGTTGTCTCTGGGCTACTCGCAAGTGCCCTACAGTCCCTTGGCGGGCTATGCACCCATTGTCGGTGTGTTCGGTGTGTCCTTGCTGGTGGCGCTGAGTGCCGCGCTCATCTTGTTGGCGACACAGCGGGTAGCCCCCTCTGGTGAAACTACTAGCCAATCCACTAAGCCAGCAAGCTGGCAAGTGGCTGGTTATCCCCCCGGGGGAGGGCTGGGGGGGGTGAACAAGCCGCGAGTGCAGACGCTTGGGATTTTGGTCTTGGTTTGGTTGGCGGGGGCGGCACTGAGTCTTGTCGAGTGGACGCATCCTCAAGGCGAACCCATCAAAGTGAGCTTGCTGCAAGGCAACATCGCACAGGACACCAAGTTCAACGAGGACGCGTTGATTGGCACTTTGGAGACCTATCGTCGCTTGGCCGAGAGCAGCGATGCGCGACTCATCGTCATGCCCGAAACGGCGCTCCCCTTGTTGCGCGAATACATCCCCGAGGGGTATCAGACTTTGTTGCGTGAGCATGTGCGGAAGAGTGGTGGCGACATCCTCATCGGCGCATTCGAGCGCGAAGATGGGCGTTACTACAACAGTGTGTATTCCCTCGGTACCTCCGATAGCCAGCACTATCGCAAAGACCACCTCGTTCCCTTCGGCGAGTTCATCCCCCTGCGTGACGTATTCGGTTGGCTCATCAATGAAGTGCTGCACATCCCGATGGGCGACCAAGCCCGAGGT
>Ga0172372_10012785_pt1 | contig 10489 bp, 9 predicted proteins | sample LakKiv5m_2_FD_114544 | JGI IMG/M metagenome (GOLD analysis project Ga0172372, IMG submission 114544) | Freshwater microbial communities from Kabuno Bay, South-Kivu, Congo - kab_092012_9.5m | ecosystem: Environmental > Aquatic > Freshwater > Lake | place: Democratic Republic of the Congo... | reverse complement strand
CTGCCAAAAAAGAAGGCGCCGGCTACGGCCACCATCATTCCTGCGATGGAACTGTCTATCCAAAAGGCAAGATAATACCCAAGAATGGCAATTAAAATTCCTAGCGCTGCAGTGAGCCGAAGAAGGGGGATCAGTCCTTTGGTCCAGAGGTAGGCCGTGGATGGAGGCACCACCAATAGAGCGACCACCAGAATGGCCCCTACAGACTCAAAACTACTCACGGTGGTGTAGGATACCATGCTCATCAAGGCGAGATTGACCCCTTTAGCAGGAATGCCGATGGCGGAGCTAAAGTTCTCATCGAAGCTCGTTAGGGACAATTCTTTAAACAAGAGGTAAATAAATCCCGTGACCAAGAAGAAGTTGAGACCGGCCAACCAGGTGATACGTGGACCCAAATTGAGCCCACTCGGGGTGATCCAGAGGTCAATGGGTAGATAAGCAATTTCTCCATAGAGCACACATTCCTGGTCAAGGTCTACCTTGTAGGCAAAGAGGTTGATCAGGATGATGCCGATAGCGAACAGGAGCGTGAAAGTGATGCCGATGGATGCATCGAGCTGCACTTTTGCCTTTTTGCGAAGCGCATCAATCATCAACGTGGAGAGGATACCGAGTAGGCCTGCTCCAATGATCACTTCCAAACTGCGTTGACTTCCGGAAACGAAGAAACCAATTACTATGCCTGGAAGTACAGCGTGGGAGATTGCATCTCCGGTCATGGACATTTTGCGAAGCAAGAGAAATACACCCAGAAAGCCACAGGAGATTGCAATCAAAGCTCCGGTGAGGATAATCAGGAAGGCATTGGTATCAAGCGTCATGGGCTTCGCGGGGAATAGTAACTTGGTGAGGATCGAGGGCAGGATAGTTGAGGCGCTGCTCGAGTAGCGCTTCGAGTTCGGGCGTCAGCAGGTGCTCCATTTGCTCGGCAGACTCGTGCACGTGGTCAGGAGCGATGTGGAGAAACTCGTTGAGGTAGAGCTCCCAGAGGCGGTGCAATCGCACAATGCGCATCGCATCGGAGGTGCCTTGAGGACTCAGTCGAACGCCCTGGGGATCTTGAATCAACAGGCCTTGCTTGGTCAATACCTGTAGGGAATGTTCAATTTCTTTCTTGTGAAAGGGGTACAGCGCACGAATTTCTTCCAAACTCAGCACCTCTCGCTTGGCTTCTTTGGCTTTGAATAGAGCCTTCATCAGGTGATCACGATGCATCTGTTTTACATATCGCTTACGAGAGAAAAGCCTGGGCAAAAGGCCGCTTTTTGGCGCAAGAAGGAAGGAAAGCAAAGCAATCGAAGAAAGGAAGATCACCACCCAAGGGCCGGTAGGCATCTGGGGAATAACAAAGGAAATGTAGGTGCCCAAAATCGCTGAAATCACTGAAAACAGGCCAGCAAGAATTAATAAGGTGGAAAGGCGGTTGGTCCAAAATCGTGCTGCTGCAGCCGGTGTGATCAGAAGTGCTGCCATAAGCACCACACCGATGGCCTGTATACCAATTACCACAGCGAGAATCATCAGCACATTGAAGATAAAGCGGATTCCTTGGATGGGAAAGCCGATGGCCTGCCCAAAATTGGGGTCAAAGACCATTAGCCGAAACTCCTTCAGAAATAGGCTGAGAACGAGGATAATGGTCAAAGACAATCCGCCGTAAAGCAAAAGGTCTGTTTCTGCAATGCCGATGGCATTTCCAAAAATAAAGGAATTGAGTCCTGCTATCTCAGGATTACCAGATTTTTGAAGCACAGTCAAAAAGACAATACCAATTCCAAAAAAGATGGATAGAATGCTGGCAATGATGCTGTCCTCACTGAGTTTGGTGATTTTTTTGAGCCAGGAACTTAGGAACGTAGCCAGTGCTCCCGAAAGAAAGGCACCTGTGACGATGTAGCGAGGGTCTTTTTCTCCTGCGAGCGCAAATCCCAAACAGAGACCAGGTAGCACAGCATGGGAGATGGCATCGCCAAGAAGTGCCTTTTTATCCAAAAAGGAGAAAGTACCGACATAGGCCGAGCCAATCCCCAGTAGGGTGATGCCGAGGACCACCCAGGTGATGGAGGGGTCTTGGAAGGTGAAGAAGTATAAAAAATCTTCCATATCAGCGTTGGAGCGGGTTAAAGTCTTGCTTGCGGATCAGATCGGTTACCTGAGTGAGTAGGTTGAGCTTGCCTCCGTAGGTTTTGCGGAGAAGCTCCTCGGTCATCACCTGTTCTTTGGGCCCAGAGGCCACTAAGTGCAGGTTGAGCATGATCACCCAATCAAAGAAGTTCATCGCGCTATGGATATCGTGATGTACCACCAGTACGGACTTACCTGCAGCAGCCATATCTTGTAAAAGCTGGAAAATGGCAGTTTCAGTGGCCATATCTACACCAGCAAATGGTTCGTCCATCAAGTAAAGGTCTGCCTGTTGCGCCAGTGCACGGGCTATAAAAACCCGCTGCTGCTGCCCACCGGAAAGCTCGGAGATCTGCCTGGAGGCAAAGGGGGTCATGCCCACCTGCTCCAGCGCATCTTGGGCAACTTGCATTTCTTTTTTACCTGGCCTCCGAAAAAGCCCCAGCTTTCCATAGGTGCCCATCACGACCACATCCAAGACCGAAGCAGGAAAATTCCAGTCTACCGACTCCCGCTGTGGCACGTAACTGATACGGCTGCGTACTTCTGGTAGTGCCTTGTCAAAAATCTTCACATAGCCTGAGGTAGGAGTGATCAGTCCCATGATGGACTTGATCAGGGTGGACTTGCCAGCTCCATTGGGGCCAAGAATGCCAATGAGCTTGCCCGCAGGCAAACTCAAGTCTACATTCCATAAGACTGGATGTTGCTCGTAGCTGACTGTCAAGTCATGAACTTCTAAGACGGGATGGGATACTTGCGTGATCATGGTAGCAGTTGGGTATAGATCAGAGTCAGATTGGCTTCAAACATGCCGAGATAGGTGCCTGCAGGGGTATTTGCAGCATCGAGGCTATCCGTGTAGAGCGGTCCAGCAAGTTTGACTAGCTGGTTTTTTTCGGCAGCACCTCGAGCTACAGCTTGCAGCGCCTTGGGAGAGATGGTTTGCTCGGCAAAGATGGCTTTGACCTGGTAGGTTTGGATCACTTGGATCAGTTGGGTTAGGTCCCGAAGGCCTGGTTCACTCAGCGTGGAAAGGCCTTGGAGAGAATAGACTTGTAGTCCATAGGCCTTACCGAAGTAGCCAAAGGCATCGTGGGCTGTAACCAACACCTGCTTGTTTCGAACAAGTTCGGCCACTTGGGTTCGGGTGCGCTGATCAAGTGCTGCGAGTTGCTGCAAGTAGGCACTTGTATTTTGTAGCAAGGCAGGCTTCCAGGTCGGTTGCCAAGCCTGAAGCTCTTCGCTAGCGTAGGCCAACGCCGCCGACCAGAGGGAGATGTCAAACCAGACATGGGGGTCGACACTGTGGGCTTCTGGTCCAGAGCGAATCAACTTCTGTTGTGGGATACCTCGAGAAACATCGATGAGTGGTTGACTTAGGGCAAGCTTTTCAAAGATCTCGGTCATTTTCCCTTCCAGGTACAACCCGTGATAGACTACCAGATCTGCCTGAGTGAGGAGATCCAAGTCACGCACAGAAGCCTTGTACAGGTGTGGGTCTACACCTGCAGGCATGAGGGCTACCACCTCTGCCTGATCGCCAACCAGCTGCTGTATGCCGTCTGCAAGGATACTCGTGGTAGCCACAATCAATGGCTTGCTGCGTGTAGCATCTGTGTTGGAGCGGCAACCCCATAGTGCTAGGAAAAAAAGTAGGAGCAGGGGACGGAAAGAACTCATGAGGTCAGGATGAGAATGTTGTTCGCTACGTCTTTGGACATGAAGATTGTCTTTTTTTGGTCGACAAGAATTTCGACCGATCCGTCAAACTCGACCTTGTCAAGCACTTTGATGCGTGCACCGATGTAGGCGCCCACTTTGTCTAGGTACCGCAAGAAGGCGGGGGAACTATCTTTGACGGCGACGATTTGTCCGGATTGATCGATGCCCATTTCCTGCAAGGCAATGCGTGGACGAGAGCGTACATCACCAAATTCGTCGGGGATGGGATCACCATGAGGATCAAACTTGGGGTAGTTGAGGTAGGCGTCAAGTCGCTCAATAAGCAGGGGAGATTGGATATGTTCGAGTTGCTCGGCTACTTCATGTACCTCGTCCCAGGCAAAGTGCAACTTGTCCACTAGAAAAACTTCCCATAGGCGATGCTTGCGAATCGTTTGAAGTGCAAGTCGCATACCCAGTGGGGTTATCTGTAGCCCATAATATTTTCGGTATTGGATGACTTCTTTTTCACCAAGCTTCCGGAGCATGTCGCTTACCGAGGCAGGCTTGGTCTGAATGGCAGAAGCAATGTCATTGGTGGACACGCTTTTTTTTCCTTCCTCGGAAAGGTGGTAGATGGTTTTCAAGTAATTCTCTTCGGCAGTGGTCAACTCCATGGGGTAGGGGATTTATAAGACAAATATAAAAATTAAATTAGATTATTCTAAAAAAAATATTTAAGCACACTAAATCAATTGTGGAAAACTCAAATTTGCTGGGGAAAATAGATTTTGATTTAACTTAATTATATTCTAGGAATAGCTAAATATTTAAATATATCACTGATTTAAAGTATTTTAATCAAAAATTAAATGAGGTAATTCTTTCTTTTTATCTCAAGGTTCCCTGGAAAGGATTGGAACCTTCCAATCCAAAAATCACAAACAGCCTTCCAAAAATTTCCAAAATCAGTTGGAATGGAGCGAATAATCAAGCTGGATTCAAGCGGCCTTATAGAAGAGTTGCTGCTCTTTATTCAGAAAAATCTATGAAGTTCCCAATGGATTTGTTTGTTTCGTGTTCTCAAAACCAAACCCAACCGCATAACTTCCTCAGCGGAAACCATCGGCTTCAGGGTGTATGAACCTACAAGAACAAGAAACAGATGAATTTAAGATCAACGATTGAAGCGGCTTGGGACAACCGAGAATTGCTTAAAGAAGCGACTACCCAAGATGCTATACGAAGCATTATTGCTGACCTTGATACAGGGAAATTACGTGTAGCAAGTCCTTCGACTGATGGGGAATGGATTGTCAACGATTGGATTAAAAAAGCGGTGATTCTGTACTTCCCCATCCAAAAGATGGAGACAATCGAGTTGGGTCCCTTTGAGTTTCACGATAAAATGGCCCTAAAAACCAATTATTCTGCACAGGGTGTGCGCGTAGTGCCGCATGCAGTGGCTCGCTACGGTGCCTTCTTGGCTTCCGGTGTGATCTTAATGCCAAGCTATGTGAATATCGGTGCATATGTGGATTCTGGCACCATGGTAGATACCTGGGCGACGGTAGGCTCTTGTGCTCAGATTGGTAAAAATGTGCATTTGAGTGGTGGAGTAGGGATTGGAGGGGTACTTGAACCCGTGCAAGCAGCCCCGGTAATTGTAGAGGATGGTGCCTTTATCGGTAGCCGAGTGATCATTGTAGAGGGCGTCCGAATTGGCAGTGAAGCCGTGATTGGTGCTGGTGTGACGCTTACGGCGAGTTCGAAGATTATCGATGTGACGGGAACAAGCCCAGTAGAATACAAGGGGATTGTACCTCCTCGTTCGGTAGTAATTCCAGGATCTATTCCCAAGCAATTTCCTTCGGGAACCTATCAGGTGCCTTGCGCGCTGATTATTGGACAGCGCAAAGCTTCCACAGACCTAAAAACTTCTTTGAATGAGGCTTTAAGAGACAATAATGTTGCAGTATAAAACGAAAACGAATTGTAGCATTTCCTATTTCTTTTCCCTGCTTACTGCATTTTTAATTTTTTCTTGCGCTAGTTCCCCAAGTGTTAATCCTGGGGATGAGGCTTTCAAGAAGAAGGACTACAGCACAGCCATTGCGGAATATTCGGAATCTCTAAAGACGAATCCAAATGACTTTGATCTACTTTTTGGGAGAGGTAGGGCAAAGCAGGAGCTAGGTAATCTTGAGGAAGCGCAACTCGATTTTGAGCAGGCGCTCTACCAAGATCCCAACAACTTTCAGGTCTTGTTGAGTCTCTCGATCATCCAATTGGACCAGAAGAGCTATGCAAGTGCCTTGCTTTATGCCAGCAAGGCAGAGCAGATTTCCGGAGCTCCAGCAATGGCTTCCCTATTGAAGGGGAGAGCTTTGCATTACCTTGGAATGCCTGATGAAGCTTTAAAGGCCTATGAAAATGCCATTCAGGTAGATCGAAATTTTGGACAGGCCTACTTCAGCAGGGGATTGCTGAAAGTTGCTCTGAAACGAGAAAAAGATGCTTGCGAAGATTTCAAATTGGCTGCAGCTTTGGAATATCCTGGAGGAAAAGAGATGCTACAAAAATACTGCAACTAGATTAATTTCGCTTAATAAGCCCAGAGTTTCAATAGGAGGTTTAGTCGAGGTAGGTAATTTCGTGTTTTTCCTTCTAAACCGAGAAAATAAGTTTTGAAGTTCAAGAAAGTAAGCTGTGGTCCTTGGACTGTCTCCGTTGATAAGCTGACCAAACTTATTTTTTCTCCGAACCGGCATGTACATGCTCCTTATGGTTGCACAAATCAGCAGAAGGGGTTTTTCCAGATCCCTCACAGTTTTTGCAGGTGCTAACTTCTTTCCCATTGCCTCCGCAAGTTGGGCAGGTTAGGCGTCCTTTTCCAGCACAGCGTTCGCATTCAAAAAACTCTACAATGTTGAAGATATTTACTTTTTTGAGCATTCCTGAAGCTCCACATTTGCTACAACCTACGACCCCATTTGCTTTGCAATAGGAGCAGGCCTGTTCAATCTGTTTATTTCCATCACATACTGAGCAAGTGGCATAGCGGTATCCACGGCGATCGCATAGCTTGCAGTCCTGAATTTGAGCCAAAGGTTCCTTTAATTTTTCTTTCAGCCGAACTGCATATTCATAATTTTGGCCATTAAATCCGGTCAATTCCAGGTATTTATTTACAAAATTTTGGCTGTTATCAAACTGGCCAAGGTGGAATAGTGTTTCCGAAAAGTAGTAGGGCATCTCATCTGGGAGAGGTTGGCCGGAATCAATTAAATTTCGAAAAATGGAGTTGGCAGTTTGGTAATCGCTCCGTTCCATCGCTGCCAAAGCGCCTTTCATCCAACGGTCGGTTTGGCCAAGATTAACCTGAGCTGTGATTGCCAAAGGTGCTAAAGTGAATAGGCTTAGCAGAATTAGGGATAGGATTAAGGGTCTCAAATCGGCGTAATTTGTAGCAAGTACGCAACTAGAAGTTTGTCGGTCAAGAAAAAATCAATTCATCTCAAAAAAGAGCCTTAATTTTACTTCCGAAACAACTGGATAACGGGTGAAAATTGCTGTCATTGGTGGGGGAGCTGCAGGCTATTTTGCTGCTATTCACGCAAGTGGACCTGGAATACAGGTGCTCCTTTTTGAAAAATCCCCCAAAGTGCTCTCCAAGGTTAAAATCTCAGGTGGGGGACGATGCAATGTCACCCACCAACCCATGGAAATCTCCAAACTGGTCAAAAACTACCCCCGAGGAGAGAAATTTTTGAAGAGGGGATTTGCCCACTTTTCCATTGAAGACACCTTCTCCTGGTTTGAGTCTCGAGGGGTTCCCCTCAAAATCGAAGACGATGGAAGGGTATTTCCAAAGAGCAATACCTCCCAAAGTATCGTAGATGTGTTGCAACAGGAAGCAGACCGGCTTGGAGTTCAGCTGAAACTTTCGATTGGGATCAAGACAATTCAAACTTCGGATTCTGGCTTTGATTTGCAAACCGATACAGGAAATGTATCCGTGTCCAAGGTGATTGTAGCTTCTGGAGGGCATCCAAGTTTGGCTGCATATGATTTTCTTAAGTCATTGAATCATAAAATTATAAATCCTATTCCTTCACTCTTTACCTTCAATACACCACAGGAACCCATTCGCGAACTGATGGGTATTTCGATGGGGGATGCCTTGGTCAAATTGGAGGGAACGAAATTGAGCTACCGTGGTCCGATTCTGATTACGCATTGGGGAATTAGTGGGCCTGCAGTGCTTAAGCTTTCTGCATTCGGAGCAGACTGGTTGCATGAGAAGCAGTACACCGCCCGAGCGATCATCCAATGGAATGCGGAGCTAGGGGAGCGAGACTACCTAGTGCAACTCACCAGCTATGCCCAAATCCATCCTAATAGGAAGGTAGTTTCTAATCCCCTGTTTGGGGTTCCTGCGCGGCTATGGGAGCATTTCTGCACACAAGCAGCGATTCCTGAGGCTCAACTTTATGGACAGCTTCCAAAGAAAATGCTCAATAAGTTGGTGCAATGCCTATTCTGCTATTCGGTAGGGATCCAGGGAAAAACTACTTTTAAGGAAGAGTTTGTTACTGCTGGAGGTCTGGTACTCGATGAAATCAATCCTGAAACCCTAGAAAGTAAGTTTCATTCGGGTCTCTATTTTGCAGGAGAGGTATTGAATTTGGATGGCATCACGGGTGGTTTCAATTTTCAAGCAGCCTGGACCACTGGATACCTGGCAGGAACTTCAGCTAAGGAAAGCTTAAAAACGTTATAAAACCCCTTTTGGAGGGCGTGGGGAATAAAAAAAAGGCAACACGCATTGCCTTCTTTTTAAAATTTAATCCCCTTTAACTCTAAAAATCCTATGAGTTTATTAATTGATTGAAAATTAGTTGATTAAACTTGCTTCAAGGTTAATTAAAGATGAAGTTGATTTGAAGTTTTCTCGCGATTGCCATGCCTATACTTACTTCTTCATACGCTAATCCCCCGTTTTTTTACCTAAACGGCCACTTTGAAACCATTTTGCCCAGTATTTGGCGCAGGGTGGAAGGGGTAAATTACGATCGGGTTAAAATCGATACTCCTGATGGTGACTTTTTAAATTTGGATTGGTCCAAAGTTGGAAGTAGGCAGTTGCTGCTTGTTTCTCACGGTTTGGAGGGAGATTCACAGCGGCACTATGCACGGGGATTGGTCAAGTTGTTCAACCAAAATGGTATCGATGTACTCGTGTGGAACAATCGATCTTGTGGTGGAGAAATCAATCGCCAACCCATCCTGTACCACCATGGATCTAGCTACGATCTGGATACTGTGGTCAAGCATGTGCTCGGCAAGGCGAGTTACGAAGGAATATTTCTTGCAGGAATAAGCATGGGTGGAGCCCAAACGCTGAATTACCTTGGGCAACGGGGAAAGAGCCTTTCTCCATTGATCCTACGAGCAGCGGTGTATTCGACGCCTGTTCACCTGCCTTCCAGCGCAGCTACTCTTCGCCGTCCTGCCAATACATTTTATACACGAAAGTTTATGGGCAAGCTGAAGAAGAAAATGGAGGCGAAAGGAAAGCAATTCCCTGGTTTGGTAGACCTAGATCGTTTGCCCCAAGTACGCGATTTTGATGACTTTGATACGCATTACACTGCCAAATTGCATGGATTTAAAGATGCGGCTGACTTTTATGAGCAGGCCAGTCCACATACTCGAATCCAAAATATTGGGATCCCCACGTTAATTTTAAATGCTAAAAATGACCCTTTATTGGGTGAAGAATGCTACCCTGAAGCATTCGCAAAGTCCAGTGAAGCGATTTTTTTAGAGATGCCCAAGAGGGGAGGACATACAGGATTTACGATCCCTAATTCAGAATTTAACTACTCAGAATACCGACTCCTTGAATTCCTAACTCAATCTTAACGGATTATACAGTTGGAATTGGCGATTCGTTTGCTGAAATATCGGTTTAGAAGCGTTTGAGTACCATTTCAGCCACGGTACCCCCAATGGAGAGGGAGCTAGTAGCAGCAGGAGAGGGTGCGTTGAGTACGTTGATGGCAAATTCGGATTCACGGATGGCAAAATCATCCAAAAGGCCTCCGGTACGATCACAAGCCTGTGCACGAACGCCTGCGCCACCTTCCACAAGGTCGGACTCTTGGATTTCAGGGATTAATTCTCGCAATGCTTTGGTAAAAGCTGCCTTTGAAAAGGAGCGATACAATTCTCCTAACCCTGTTTTCCAGTATTTCCCTGCTACTTTTTGAAATCCTGGCCATGCCAAGGTTTCTGCTAGTTCTGCAAAATTCACCTGTGTTTTTTTATAGCCTTCCCGCTTAAATGCGAGTACGGCATTCGGACCTGCTTCCACACCTCCTTTTTTCATCCGTGTAAAATGTACGCCTAGGAAAGGGAAGTTGGGATCTGGAACAGGGTAAATTAGATTTTTGACTAAATACTCACGTTCGGTCTTTAGCTTGAAATATTCACCTCTAAAAGGGATGATTTTCACATCGTTGATGGAGGCATCGTTCATTTGAGCTACCTTATCTGAGTAAAGACCCGCGCAGTTCACGACTAGCTTAGCTTGGAAGGTTTCTTTTGAAGTTTCAATGTAGTTAATCGAATCTTTTTGATTAATTTCCAGCACTTTATGATCGAGAAAAATTCCTCCTCCTAGCTGCATGAT
>Ga0172372_10012784_pt1 | contig 10490 bp, 6 predicted proteins | sample LakKiv5m_2_FD_114544 | JGI IMG/M metagenome (GOLD analysis project Ga0172372, IMG submission 114544) | Freshwater microbial communities from Kabuno Bay, South-Kivu, Congo - kab_092012_9.5m | ecosystem: Environmental > Aquatic > Freshwater > Lake | place: Democratic Republic of the Congo... | reverse complement strand
CTTTGCCGTCGCGCTGGATGCGGCGCTCCAGCCGAACCTCCACCGGCGCATCGATGTAGCCGATGGCGTCCGTGCGCCGCCGCATCCCCTCGGACGCCAGCACGAACAGCCCCTCCACCACCAGCAAGGGGGCCGGCACAATCCGAAGCGGCTCCGGAACCATCACATCGCGGTTGTAGGTGTAGGTCTGCAACTCCACCGCCTCGCCCCGGGCCAAGGCGTCCACGTCGCGCACCAGGGCTTCGTGGTCAATGACTTCCGGAAGGTCGAAGTTCGTCTCGCCGTTTTCGTCGACGGGAAGTTCCTCCTTCGGGCGGTAGTAGTTGTCGAGGGACAGCACGGCGAGGCGGTCGCCGAAGTAAGCCGTCAACCCGTTGAGCACCGTGGACTTTCCTGCCCCGCTGCCCCCGATGAGTGCGATGACTTTCATGGCAACAGCAAGGCAAAATCCCGCGCATTTGCGAGGCGCGGGGGTTTGTTTTGGCCCCCCAAACGGCCCGAAGCCCGCATGGCTTCAGCGAACCCGCCCGAAGCCACCGGCCGCACCACCGCCGGTTTCAGCACCCCCCCTTGAATCAGGTCCTTGTAGTACGGATTGCGCCGCTGCAATGCCGCATCGATCGCCGCTGCAAACGCCGCTGCATCCCGCGGATCGCGTGCAAACTCGACGAACCACTCATGGTACGGCAGCCCTTCCGCCGGGGCCACCTGCGGCGCCACATGGAACTCGACCACTTCGCCGCCCGCCGCCGCCAACCCTTCGGCCATCGCCCCCTCCACCTCCTCGGCAATCACGTGCTCGCCGAAGGCACTCGTGAAATGCTTGATGCGCCCGGTGACCACGACCCGCGCCGGCTCCAGCGAGGTGAACCGCACGGTGTCGCCGAGGTCGTAGGCCATCAGGCCCGCCGCGTTCGAAAGCACGACCGCGTAGTTCACTCCGGTTTTTACTTCGCCGACGGTCAGGCGCGGGCGGTCCGCGTCAAAGTACCGATCTGCCGGGATGAACTCGAAGTGGATGCCGTCTGCGACGTTGAGCAACAGACCTTCTGCGTTGCGGCTGTCCTGGAACGCGAGGAACCCCTCGGAGGCCGGGTACAGCTCCACCGAGGGCACGTCCCCGCCGACCAGCGCGCGGAACCGCTCGCGATACGGCTCGAAGGCGACGCCGCCGTAGACGAACAGGGAGAAGTGGGGAAAGACCTCGCGGACGGTCGAGGCGCCGGTGGCGGCCAGCAACCGCTCGTAGTACATCTGGACCCACGAGGGGATGCCGCTGATGAGCCGCAGGTCTGCGCGCGACGTTTCGCGAACGATTGCGTCGACTTTTTCTTCCCAGTCCGCGATGCAATTCGTTTCCCAGGAGGGCATGCGGTTGCGTTGGAGCACCTGCGGCACGTGGTGGGCAACGATGCCGCTGAGGCGTCCCACGGGAATGCCGCCCGGCGTGCGCGCGAGTTCCGGCGAGCCTTGCAGAAAAATCATGCGGCCGTCGAGGAAGCGCGCGTCGCCCGTTTCCGCGATGTAGGCGAGCAAGGCATTCCGGGCGGAGCCGATGTGGTTCGGCATCGACTCCCGGGTGAGCGGGATGTACTTCGCCCCGCTCGTCGTTCCGCTCGTTTTGCAGAAGTACATCGGCCGCCCGGGCCAAACCACGTCCGCAGCCCCCGCCACCGCCCGGTCCATCCACGGCTTCAGGCCCTCGTAATCCCGCACCGGCACCGCCGCCTGAAATTCCGCGACCCCCATGCCCGACCGCAGCCCGTGCTCCCGCCCGAACTCCGTCTGCTCCATCGCCGCCATCAGCCGCCCGAACTCCCGCTGCTGCGCGGCCACCGGATCGGCCACCGCCGCCCTGAGCCGGCGCATCGTCCAACGCGCAAACGGCACCGCCGCACTCGATTTCCATCCCATGGCCCGCGAAGGTACACGTCCCGACGGCTCGCCCCGAACGCAGAACGGGCGGCCCCGTCTCCGGAACCGCCCGTTCGTCGCAGCTGCGTGCTCCGATTACCGGACCACCAGCTTCTTCGTCATCCGCATGCCGTCGGCCACCAGCGTGTAGCTGTAGATGCCGGCCTGCAACCCGCTGACATCGAAGGTCGAGCTGTGCTCGCCCGCCGGCAGCCGGCCCGCTTCGATGGACTGAATCAGGCGGCCTTGGAGGTCGCGCAGTTCGAGCGCCACCGTCCGCGGCTGCGCGAGTTCGAACCGGACGGTCGTCGTGCCGTCGGTGGGGTTCGGGACGTTTTGGTGCAGCAACATGCCGTTCATGCCAGCGATCTCGTCAACTGCCACGCGCTGCGAAAGGATGAGGCGCACCGCCGGCGTCGCCGTCTGCGAGGTGAACCAAACGAAATCGCCCGACCCTGCCTGCTCGTAGCTGCCCGTCGAGTTGTCGGTGTCGCTGTTTGAGTTGCCGAGCACCGTCAATTCCGTGGCACTCTCGAATTCCACAATCACCCCGGCGAAGTAGAAGAAGTCAGAGGTCAATTCAATGGGGTCTTCGAACGGCAAGTACACATACTCGCTCGTCGCCACCGAGTTCGGGGTCCACGCATCGTCGTACTGCCAGAAGGTGCTCTGGAAGGGGCTGTCCGTCAGGCCCACCGCCGGATCGAGGGTGTAGAGGCGCGTTTCGAACTCGAGGTCTCCGCCGCCCGAGTTGGGTCCGAACCGCACCGTCACGCCATACGCCGTCGAACCTTCGTTCGCCATGGTGTAGTAGTTGCCGTAGCCGCAAGGGTTGAACAGGCCGGCCACATCGCTGTCTTGCGGGCGGAATTCCACATTCAGCGCAGTTTCGTCGTCGTGGCCGTATTCGTCCGTCGAGTACACGATGGACTTCTCGAGCACGTTGTCGTTCGGCGTCTCATCGGCATTCGCAGAGGCGATGGTCGCGCGGAGGAGGTACTCGCCTGTCGCAGTCGGCACCCAGCCGGTCTCGATGTAGAGGGTGTCTTGGGGGTTCGACGGGCAGGCCACCGCGTTCGCGAAGCTTGCCACCGTGCCGAGTTCTGCCACCGTCGTGCTCAACACGGCTCCGGTGCCGTCGAGGATTTCCACCGTGATGGTGGTTTCGTCTTGGTTCGCGTTGCCGCTGTTGCGGTACAACACGCCTGCGAGCAGGCCGCCGTTTGCTTCGGTGATGGCTTGTTCCAGGGGGGTGACGCGGTACTCGAAGATGTTGTACACGTCGCCGTTCGTCAGCTGCACCACCGACAGGTCGTTTGCGACGGGGTTTTGGGAAACCACCACGTCGTCGATGCCCCAGTAGTAGTGGCTGTAGCCGTCGCCCGTTTCGGGGGCTTGGAGGTAGGAGAACCGGATCTGCACCTGGGAAGAACCGGCGGCCACACATGACACGTCCACCGAGGTGGTCAGCGGATTCGCAGAGGCCGTGTTTGCGGATTCAATGAACGTCCCATGCCCTTCAAACGTCGTCCACGTCAAGCCGCCGTCGCCGGAAACTTCGAGGAAGATGGGGGCGTACGGGTAGCAGCAGTAGCGGAAGTACTGCTCCCACGTGACCACCACCGAGGTGGCCGCGGAAAGGTCCATGACCGGCGAGGTCAAGCTGCCCTCGGTGTTTTCGAACCCGTCGGAAATCGGCGTGTTGAAGTAGTCGCAGTCAAAAATCATCCACCCGTCGAGGTCGGAGCTCGAGTTGAGCGACGGGATGTTCGTCGAGAACTCCCCTGCCGGCGGCTCCACGCCTGAGGCCGTTCCGTTTGCGTAGTGTCCATCGCCCGCCGCATCGACCCACTGCCAAATCAACCCGCCGCCCGTGTCTTCTGCCGTCCATGGACCGAAGCCGTTGTTGCCCGAGAACCCGTTTGCAAAGTTCTCCGCAAACAAAATCGTGCCCCCGCGCGAAGCGACGTGCTCATACGCAGAAACCGTCGGCTCGGTGCGCAGCGGCAAATCAATGGAAGTCAGCGGCGCCGGCCGGCGTGCAAAATCGTGGCGATCGGTCAAACGCTGGCCCCACGCGGAACCTGCGAGCAGCGATACGCCCAAAGCAAAGTAGATGTGCTTCATGGAGGTAAGTGGTATTCAGGCCGGGAAATTACGCACGCACCCGCCACGCACACCCCCCAACCTCCCTTACGGCAAAAAAAAAGGGCCCCGTCGCCGGAGCCCTTCGTTCGCACGTGCGGGGAATTACTTCACCGACAACCGCTGGGTGGTCGGTTGGCCGTTCACGTACACCGTGCAGGTGTAGAGGCCGGCGCTGAAGTTGCCGAGGGCGATTTCGCTGCTGTGGTAGCCCGCTGCGAGGGTGCCGCGGTCGAGGAAGAAGACCTCCTTGCCGGTCAGGTCGCGCACCGCGATGACCACGTCCGACGTTTGGTCAAGGCGGAACTGCAGGCGCGTCACGTCCGAGGTCGGGTTCGGGAAGGCCGGGAAGACCTCGAAGCCCTGGTTTGCCGTGAACTCCGACACCGAGTTGACCGCGTTCGGGTTGAGGTTCAACCGCACCATCGGGGTTTCGTTCGTGTAGTACCAGTCGTACGCGCCGCCCGAACCGAACGGACCGTAGACGAAGCTCGTTTGGTCCTGCGTGTACTTGCTCTCCCAAATCTGCACGTTCGAACCGCCGTAGTGCTCGAAGCCCGCGCCCACGAGGTCGCCTGCTGCTGCCGTGTACGGCTCCTCAAGCACAAGGGTGTACCACAACACTTCGGCTTCCGTGCCGTCGTTCGTGCTGGCGTCGACGAGGTCGAGTTCTGCCGAGCTCACAAGCAAGCCGCCGTACTGCTCCACGAGGAAGTTTGCATCCGCCCCGTCGAAGAGGTGCGCGATGATCGGTGTGCCGTTTTCAGAACCTTCTGCGATGGCCACGTCGATGGCGTAGATGGTGAGGTCGTTGAAGATCTGCATGGGGTTGCAGGCGATGAAATCGTCCGTGCCGTCGCCCGGGAAGAGGCCGAGCATCTCGCCGTTGTCGCGGCCGAAGTGCAGGTCCGACACTTCCACCGAAGCAGAAGCCGAGTTGTTGCCCGGGTTCTCGTCTTCGAAGTCCGTCGCGACCGCGGCGGCCAAATCGTACGTGCCCACGCCGCCGAGCGTGTAGGTCACGCGGAGCGTGTCGCTGCCCTGGTAACCGAGGGTCACTGCGTTCGAGGTGCCTGCATCGGTGCCGTTGACCGTGAGGGCCATCGCAGTTCCCGTTTGGTCCTGGTAGCCCACGTTGTACACCTTCGCCGCGTAGTCGAGGTCAATGACTTGGCTGGACGCCCAAACGCCGTATTCGTAGATGCCTGAGGTCTCGTAGTCCGTGTACGACGTGTACGTGTCGATGCGGACGTCGTTTGCCGGGGTTTCGTACACGCTGATGTCGTCGATCTCCCAGCTGTAGCCCCAGGTACCGACCCAGCGGAACCGGATCCAAATGGTGCCTTGGCCACCGGCCACCCCCGTGATGTCAAACTCAGCAATCTGCGGGTTCGTGGTTTCGTCCGAGGTTTCGAAGGTCGGGAACACCTCCCAACGGGCTTGCACCGGGCCGTCGCCGTAATCGACGAAGCCGTCTGCTTCTGCCACGGTGCTGATGTCCGGCCAGGTCACCCCGTCCCGCGACACCTCCACGAGGCACTTCTCGCTGTCGTCGGAAGAGCCGTTGTCCCAGCAGCGGTAGCGGGTTTGGAACCCGACGCTCACATACGGGAAGGCGCTGCAGTCGATGGCGTTCGCGGTTTGGAACCACGCGTTCTCGATCCACGATGCGCTGTAGTTCGCGTCGGCCCCGAACAGGTCGGAATCAATCATGATCCAGCCGTCATTCGCCGTAGTGGAGTTCAGGTCACTGGCCGCAGAGCCATTGCCCGTTCCGCCGGCCCACTGGTTGTACGGACCGGTCGGTCCTTCCGTCGTGCACCCGAAGTTGATGTCGATGCCTTCCCACGGTTGGCCGGTTTCGCCTGCGCCGTTGTCAAAGACCCAGTCGCTGCAGTTTGCTGCCGCACAGGTATTTGACCAAATCTCCACACGGTTCGCGCCTGCTGCTGCGGGCGTTTCCACTGCAGACACGCGGCGGAGCTGCGCGTCCTTCATCGGTGCCACCGGCTGACGGCCTTGGGCCACTGCTCCCGCAGCAACGCCCACCGCCACCGCGGCCAAGTACAGATGCTTCATAAAAAAGGAATTGAGGTTGATTTTGCGACAAATATAGAAATCGCAGCAGGCGCTCGGCCCGCCGATTCCCCGAGGTTCCAAACGGCCCGGCGTGAACAACGTCAGCTCACGCAGGCTGCGCTTCCGATTGCGGCGCTGCGACGTAGGCCTCCAGCGGCGGACAGGTGCACACGAGGTTGCGGTCCCCGAACGCATTGTCCACCCGCGCCACCGAAGTCCAAAACTTCCGAGCGCGCAGCCCCTGCACCGGGTACACCGCCGTTTCCCGGCTGTACGGATGCGTCCAAGCCGTCGCGCAGGCCTCCTCCGCTGGATGCGGCGCCATCGCCAGCACGTTGTCGATCCGGTCTGCGCGGCCCTCTTCGATGTCCCGGATTTCTGCGCGGATGGCGAGCATGGCCTCTGCAAAGCGGTCCAACTCCTCCAGCGACTCGCTCTCGGTCGGCTCGACCATCAACGTGCCGGCCACCGGCCACGAGACCGTGGGCGCATGGAATCCGTAGTCGATGAGGCGCTTCGCGATGTCCATGACCTCGATGCCCGCCGTTTGCTTGAAGGCCCGGCAATCGAGGATCATCTCGTGGGCCACCGTTCCGTGGGTGCCGCGGTAGAGGATCGGGTAGGCCCCTTCGAGGCGGGCCCGCAGGTAGTTCGCGTTCAGGATGGCAACTTCCGTGGCCTCACGCAATCCCTTCTCGCCCAGCATTTTAATGTAGCCGTACGGGATCAAGTCGATGAGGGCGCTGCCGAAGGGGGCGGAGCTGATGGCGTGGATGGCCTGTGTGCCGCCCGTCGTTTGGACCACATGGCCCGGCAAGAAGGGGACCAAATGGGCAGCCACCCCGATGGGCCCCACGCCCGGGCCGCCGCCGCCGTGCGGAATGGCGAACGTCTTGTGCAGGTTCAAGTGGCACACGTCCGCACCGATCAGACCGGGGCTAGTCAGGCCCACCTGGGCATTCATGTTCGCCCCGTCCATGTACACTTGGCCGCCGAACAGGTGCACCAGCCGGATGATTTCCTGCACCCCTTCTTCAAACACCCCGTGGGTCGAGGGGTAGGTGAGCATCAACGCGCCGAGCTCCGCCGCATGGTGCTCCGCCTTGTCCTGAAGGTCTGCCAAATCCACGTTGCCCTCGGCATCGCAGCCCACCACCACCACGCGCATGCCCGCCATTACGGCACTGGCCGGGTTCGTCCCGTGGGCGCTGGACGGGATCAGGCACACATCCCGGTGCGACTCGCCGCGCGCTGCATGGTACGCCCGGATGACCATCAACCCGGCGAACTCGCCCTGGGCCCCTGAGTTCGGTTGGAGCGAAACGCCCGCGAAGCCCGTGACTTCTGCGAGGTCGGCGCACAGCGCGTCGAGCATCGCCCGGGTGCCCTCGGCTTGGTCCGGCGGACAGAACGGATGCAAATCGCTGAATTCCGGCCAAGTAATGGGGGTCAACTCCGTGGCCGCATTGAGCTTCATCGTGCACGAGCCCAGCGGAATCATCGCGTGCATCAAGGACAAGTCCTTGTTTTCCAGCTCTTTGATGTACCGCATCATCTCCGTCTCGCTGTGGTAGCGGTTGAACACGGGGTGGGTGCAGTAATCCACCTCCCGCCACATCGACCCGAGGAACCCCGGATCTGCGCCCGGACCTTGCACCGGGGACACCCCGAAGAGCGTGCACAAATCGCTGACGTCTGCCGCGGTGGTGCGCTCGTTGAACGCCACCCCGACGTGGTGGCCATCGGCTTCGTACCGCAAGTTGATGCCCGTGGCCTCCGCCCTCGCGCGGAGCGCGGACACGCCGTCGGGGCCTTCTTCGACGCGGATGCGCAGGGTGTCGAAGTACCGCGGGTTCACTTGGACGAATGCCCGCGTGCCGCGCAGGGCCGCATCGAGGGTCCGCGCTGCACTGTGGATGCGCTCTGCAATCCCCCGAATTCCTGCAGGTCCGTGCCAAACCGCGTACATCGACGCCATCACCGCCAGCAAACTCTGGGCCGTGCAGATGTTCGAAGTGGCCTTGTCGCGGCGGATGTGCTGTTCGCGGGTTTGGAGCGCCATGCGCAACGCGGGCGCTCCGAGACGGTCCTTCGACACGCCGATGATGCGGCCTGGGAAATTCCGCTTGTACACGTCGCGCGCAGCGAAGAATGCGGCGTGTGGACCGCCGTAGCCCATCGGCACCCCGAACCGCTGCGAGCTGCCTACGGCGACGTCGGCACCCATCGCTCCCGGCGACTTCAGCAGCGCGAGCGCCATCGGATCCGTCGCCACCACCGTGGCAATCGAGCGCTCGCGCAATGCAGCAATCAGGTCCGTCGCATCTTCCACCGTTCCATCGGCATCCGGCACCTGCAACATCGCCCCGAACACCCCGTCCCACAGGTCTTCCCAGTTCCGCCGCGACGCCACCACCACTTCCACGCCGATGTACTGGGCCCGCGTGCGCACGACATCCAACGTGTGCGGCCACACCTTCTCGTCCACGAGGAACTTGACCGCCCCTGCCCGCTCGACTTCCTTCGGACGCGAGGCAAACAGCATCGCCATCGCCTCGGCCGCAGCCGTTCCCTCGTCCAGCAGCGACGCGTTCGCCACATCCATGCCCGTGAGGTCGCAGACCAGCGTTTGGAAATTGAGCAGCGCCTCGAGGCGGCCCTGTGCGATCTCCGCTTGGTACGGCGTGTACGCCGTGTACCACCCCGGATTCTCCAGCACATTCCGGCGGATCACGGAAGGCACCTCGACCGGGTGGTACCCCATGCCGATGTACGTCTTCATGACCCGGTTTTGCGCGGCCAACTCCCGCACATGGTCCAGGTACGCGGCCTCCGTCAGGGCGGGGGACAGCGCCATCCGTTCACGCAGGCGAATGCTCGCAGGCACCGTCAAATCAATCAACTCCGCGACGGAAGAAACTCCGATGGTGCGGAGCATTTGGGCGTGGTCGCTCGTGCGTGGTCCGTTGTGGCGCGTGGCGAAGCTCGTGTGCTGCATGGTCAGGCAGGATTTCAGTGGCCCAAAGATACGCCCGGCGCACCCCTCCGCGTTGTAGTTTCGGCGGGATGAAAGTCGCCGTCAACGCGGTGCTCAATGCCGTCAAATGGCCCCTGGCACTCTGCACCGCGGCGGGCCTTCCGTGGCTCGTGCTCGCCTCGTGGCAGGCACTCACCCCGGCCTTTCGTGTGGACCTGCTGCCGGTGTGGGGCGCGGCTGTGGCCGGCGCAGTGGGGGGCGGCTTTTTTTGGACCCGCACGGCCGTCGGACGCTTCCTGGCCACGATGGAGCACGAACTGGTGCACGTCCTCTTCGCGTGGCTGACGTTCCACCGCGTGCAAGGGCTGCGTGCCGGGGCCGATGGGAACGGTGTGGCCACGTTCGAAGGACCGGGTAACTGGCTGATTTTCTTGACTCCCTACTTCACTCCGCTCCTGTGGCTCGCCTCTTGTGTGGGCGTGGCTGCGGCCGGGCTTCCCTCCTCCACAGCCCAACTCCTCATCGCGGCCCTCCTCGGCGGCGAAATGGCCTCCTCCGCCCGCGAAGTCCACCCGGCCCAAACCGACTTCAAAGCCGCCCACCGCCTCTTCACCGTCCTCTTCCTCCCCGCCGCCCTCCTCCTCGTCTTCGGCGCCTGCTGGGCCTACGTAGCACACGGCACCCCCACCGCCGCATTTTCCCACCTCCACCTCCTCTTCACCACCGCCTACGACGGCATTTCAGGGTGGATTTCCGAACTTAAAATCCGGATGGAGGGATGAGGCGCGGCTTCGCCGCGGGGAACAGTGTGAGTGTGAGGGGGGAGGCGCCGCTTCGCGGCGGGAAACAGTGTGAGTGTGGAGGGTTGATGGGGGAGATTGTGGACAACTTCCGGGCGGAAATTTCAGCAGGTTAGGGGCGATTTGCGGGTTCTCGATTTGGCCCGCAAGTGGACGTTGGACATGCGCAAATGCGCCTTCGAAACGCGCTGCGATTTCTTCACGATGGACCAAATCGTCCGCGCAGCCACCAGCGTCCACCTCAACCTCGTCGAAGTGATGCGTGTGGAGGGGGCGCTTCGCGCCTGAGGGATGAGGACGCGACTTCGTCGCGTAAAATGAGTGTGGAGGCAATAATGTACTTCGAGTGAATCTCCATTCCGGAAACCTGAAAGCGGCGAAGCCGCGCCCTCTCGCCGCGCAGCGGCGCCTCATCCCTCACACTGTGAAGCGGCGAAGCCGCGCCCTCTCGCCGGCAAAGCCGGCGCCTGTTCCCTCTCGCCGGCAACGCCGGCGCCTCATCCCTCAACCCTGTTCCCTCTCGCCGCGCAGCGGCGCCCCCAGCCTGCGAAGCAGGCGCCCTCTCGCCGGCAACG
>Ga0172372_10012783_pt1 | contig 10491 bp, 7 predicted proteins | sample LakKiv5m_2_FD_114544 | JGI IMG/M metagenome (GOLD analysis project Ga0172372, IMG submission 114544) | Freshwater microbial communities from Kabuno Bay, South-Kivu, Congo - kab_092012_9.5m | ecosystem: Environmental > Aquatic > Freshwater > Lake | place: Democratic Republic of the Congo... | reverse complement strand
GTGAGAATCTTGCCGTCCTGTATGTCGACCTCGCCCGAAGCCGGCTCGTACTCCAATCCCGAGACAATTAGCCGGTATCGCCCCGCTGGGACCTTGCTGATGCTGTAGTATCCATCGATGTCACTCATGACACCATGCGGGGTCCCCTCAAGGAAGACACTGGTAAACATGACCGGTTCCCCGGTCTTTGCATCCCGCAAGAATCCCTTTACGGTGCCTTGTGCCCAGGTGCCTCCTGGGATGAGAAAACCAATGAACAACATCCAACGCGCAACGCGGCTGATGGCAAACCCTGACCTGAAATCTTGCATGGTGCGCGAATTTAGCGTGAACGCCAGCAGGTTTTGCGGGCAGACGCTGGATGAAAACCACATTTTTCAGAGGCATCCCTTATCTTCGGCATGCGATTTGTCAATCCGTACCGTAAGAAATCTCAGGAAGTCATGAAGAATTGGTTCTTTGCCACAGGGCTCATGCTCACGCTTTTCGCGCAGACATTGATGGGTGTTGCCCAAGACGAGAAGCCCTTGATTCCAGAAAGTGTCTATGACGAGATGTTGATGTGGATGGTCGATGGCAAGTACGAGAAGGTCCTTTACAAGGCCATTCGATACACGGAGGAGGAAGCCACAACCAAAGAACCCCGGCCCTATGTCTTCATGGCTGAGGCATACTTCCGGATTTCGCAAAGCGACGATGCCGTGCTCAAGACGAAGTACCCCAATGCACTGAAGGATGCCTTGAAGTATGCCGTCAAGTTTCGCAAAAAGGACAAAGACGACCAGTACTTCGCGCAATACATGGAGTTCATCAACGCACTTCGCCGTGCAGCCATGAACGAGGCAGAAGCCATGGTCGACGAGGAGAAGTTTGCCAAAGCGAAGGGCATGTACAAGTATTTGTACGACCTCGATGCTGAAGATCCGGGTGCTTGGATCATGTATGGAACGGTCCTATGGAAAGCAAAAGCAACCCGGGACGCCCAAGAGGCATGGGCCGTCGCAGAGAAGCTCCTCACCGAGCAAGGCGGAAAGGGCCTGCAGCCCATACAGTTGGATTTGCTGAAGTATGCCATCCTCTACACGGCGGAACAATTGGAAGCCGCTGGAGACAATGCGGGAGCTGTGCGTTGGGTCCAGCTGGCTGGGCCGCTCTTTGACAAAGACAAAGAATTCACCGCTGTCAAGCGTTCCATTGGTGGCTGAACCCCGATCAAAGGATCATTTCACTGGGGTTGCGATGCCCGCTGCGCGATAAGCTTCGCGCAACACTTCGGCTTCTTTTTCCCAATGCAAATCAGAGGCAGCAACTTCCAAACCTCGTTGGTAGTTTCCTAAGGGCTTGGATAGCATGGTTCGAATGCCAATGGCCCAACCCGCGGGTGTATCTTCCGAAACAACCTCCCCTACTCCAAATTCCACAACCAGCGATTTGCAGTCGGGCAAATCATTGGTCAACACAGGAACGCCCGCTTGGATGTACTCGAACAGTTTGTTCGGAAGGCAGTACAGATAACTCAAGCAAACAGGGGCAACGGAAACCAGGCCCACATCTGCAGTCCGCGTCCAGGACAAGACCTCATCATAAGGGACCGCAGGCATGAAGTGCACATTTGGGCGACTTCTTACTGCGTCATCCACCAAAGGTTGAAGGGGGCCATAGCCCATGAAAACCAAATGGATGTTTTCTTCCGCAAGAAATGAAGCTGCCGCAATGCAAACCTCCAAACCGCGGTTGAACGTGAAAGCACCTTGGTAAAGCACGATGCGGGAATCCGGTGACAATCCGAAGTGAGTCCGAAATCCTGTAACGGAAGGATGTCCTGACCGCTCCTTTGGGGCATGGGGAACGTTGCGCACCAAGAAGATGCTCCCCATCCCCGAACCTTGGTACTTGTGCTGGTAGTATCGAAGGATGGAAGGACTGACAACGAGGGTTACCGCTGCATGCCGGATGAACCTACGTTCCAACCAGCCGATGGTTCTTCGCATCCAATGAGGTTGGGCATTGCGTTCTGATTCGAGTTCGTGGCAATCGTAGACCAGTTGTAGCCTTGGTCTTCGCAACTTCGCCGCCAGCCCGAGCACAAATGCCTCAATGTCATTGCAATGCCAAACATCCGCTGAGGAATGACGGAAAACCACCTGACCAGCCAGTTCCAACCACTTGAACAATCCCCACAATTTTCCTTGAGGCAGACGATGACTCCGCAATCGCAAACGAGTGACCTTGACCCCATCTTCTCCCAGTTCATGCGCTGGCAGCCCCGGCCGCCAAAGCGCCAAGACCTGCACCATGTGGCCCGCATCGTGAAGCGATCGAGCGATTTTCAGCACGCGGTTATCACGGGTGAAATCATTCAGAACGAGGACATTGATCTTACTCATGTCAAGTGCTTTTCTGCCCGTTGGACCGTCCAAGCCATCTGGGCCATGCTGAGCAGGTAGTAAAGGACCTTTGCCGCCACGATCCCCCGCAAGGGATCGAGATCATCTGATCCACCTGCTCCCATGCTGCCCAACCGCCATCCCACCACCACAAACACCAAATGCAGTCCATCCATCACAAAGATGGCCTTCGAACGTCTCAATTTGTGCAAGATCCCGCCCAAGCCCGCTGTGATGAAGTTCAAGGCGAACCACGGGGCCAAGATGCGCATCACGCCGCGTGCAGGTTCCCAGTCCGCACCAAAAAGCCATCCCACCCAACCCACCGGAACCGAATAAACCACCAAGCACACGGCGAATGCCACCCCACCCATTCCCGCTGCAGCGCGCCAAAATGCCCGGCGCAGGGAGGCTGCGTCTGAAATTTGGCTGATGTGACGGTAAAAAACGGGGGCAAAAGCCTGGGATATAACCGTCAACGGCTGCAACACCATGCGGCGGGACAGGGCCACCAACCCCAGTACCCACATATCCACTTGTGCAGCCAGCAACACCACATGAAGCCATTGGGCCAATCGGTTGGTCAAACTCCCCATCAAAATCCAAGTGGGATAATCGGAATAAGCTCGAACTGCCGAATGCCATTCCTTCCAAGACAGGCGCCACCAGCCCCGGGAAGCGGTGCCAAACCATCGCCTCAGGTAAGCCGTGCGGACCACCGTCCCGGCGGAGACCCCCCAAACCAGTCCCCCCAGCGCTAACGGTGTACCCGAAGCGAGCCACTTCACCGATTCCGTGGCCCAGGGCCCAATGGCATTGGAGGTGGCGACCGTTCCTGTTTTGCCCAAACGAAGCCCCCAGTATTCCCAAAGTTTGGCCTGAGCGCTTGAGAAAGTCATCGCTCCAGCCAACACGGCAAACATGGCAGCCCCCATGGGTTTAAGACCCAATGTGGATTGCCAGAGCCCCAAAGTGGCCAGTCCTGCGACGGAACCGAGCAGAGAAACCCACGCCGCCGCCCACATGCCGGCGCGCAAGAGCGACCGGGCCTGGAACTCCGACTCGGGCAGCATGACCGCCTGCTCCAACCGCACCGTGGCGGCCGTCATGCCCAGCGACAACACCAGTGCAAACCACTCCAAAAGGGCAAAATCATCCGGCCCATACAGCCGCGTGAGCACCAATCCCGACAACACCGAAACCGCTTGCCCGGCGATTGTTCCGCCCATGATTTGGCCTGTCTGGAGCAGAATCCTCCGCAGGCCAGACGGGGCGTTCACGGGCATCAGCGCGCGGGGAGCTTCTTCAACGGTCTGACCCCGCCCGCGTACATCCTTTCAATGATGTCCACCACTTTCAGTCCTTCGAGGGCATTGGTAGCGATGCGGCCTTCGCCCCGCAAGGCAGCCACCACATTTTCAAACACATGTCCGTGGTTGGCGGCAGAGCCCTTGTAGTGGCCATAGTCATTGGCAGGGTTGCCCGCGGGCAATTCGGGCATGGTGTATCCGTCAATGTCGCAGTACGTGACCTCGTTCATGTACTGACCGCCGACCTTGATGGTGCCGTGCTCGGCGATGACGGTCAAGCTGCTCTCGTAATTCGTACGGTCCACCGAAGTCGAGAAATGGAAGGAACCCAAGCCACCCCGAACAAAGGCGAAATTGATCATCCCGCTGTCCTCGAATTCCGTATTGTGGGCGTGAGAAAAATCCTCGAATCGACTGGAAATCTGATGGATATCTCCGAACAGCCAATACATGATGTCCACAAAATGGCTGAACTGGGTGAACAAGGTACCGCCGTCCCATTCCAGGGTCCCCTTCCAAGGAATGGCGCCATAATACCGGTCATCACGGTTCCAGAAACACTGGACATGGACCATACGAATGGCCCCCAGGCGCCCAGAATCCACCATGTCTTTGAGCCAAACCGAAGGAGGGGAATAGCGGTTTTGCATCACGCAAAACACCTGTTTCCCTCGGCTCAGGGCTTCGTACAAAACAGCCTCGCATTCTTGCCGGTTGAGCGCCATGGGCTTTTCGATGACCACATGCTTCCCGGCCTGAAGTGCTTCCAAAGCCTGGGTGCCATGCATGCCATTGGGCGTGCAAATGCAAACCACGTCCAACTGGTCGCCTTTCTCGCGCAACAATTCGGTGACGCTGTTGTAAAAGGGCTCCGGCCCCTCCCATCCACAGGCAGCGGCAGAGCGAACATCTGCGAGCCCCACCAACGTGCAACCCGCTTGCCGCCGAATCATCTCGGCATGGCGCTTGCCGATGTGGCCTGCACCCACGACCCCAAATCGAAAATCCATGCGCCAAAAGTACGTCCAACCGGGGGAGACTTGTGCGGGAGGTGGCGGGTCAAAAAGGGAGAGCCAGGCGCTCGGAAGGGCGGAAGATGCGGTACCCCAGTGAGAACTCCCAGAGCCAGGGGTCGGGGTCACCGTAGAAGTACTCCGCGCCGAGGGTGATCAGGCCCACCGGAGATTGCAGGACCAGCCAGGATCCGGCGATGCCGCCTGGCGCCGGCGTTCGGTCGAGGAACGGTCCCTTGTCGCTCTGCGCCACCCGGTCGAACGGGCGGAACAAGTGCCCCTCCGTCCGCCAACGGACCCGGCCGCCCACCCGCACGTCCACGATGGCTCCGAGGGCCACGAAGTTGTAACCGCGGTAACGATCTGAGAACCGGATTCGGCTCCCGAGGGTGGGCTGGAAGGGCGTCGCTTGGATGAGGCTGCCCCGGTACGTCGGGCGAAGCAACTCGTCGGAGGCCACGACCATGCCCACCCCACCGAAGTTCACCCGACCGTCCTCGTCGCCGAAGTACTGCTCTCCCCGGAGGACGAGCCGCGCCCAGTTCACCGACTGCGTCGTGGTGTCTCCCCGGGCCAGCAGGCCGTCCTCGGAACGTTGCAGTGTGGTGGTTTGGCCCGAAAAACGCTGTGCGTGCACAGCAAAGGCCCGGCCCGACCGGTTGAGCAGCTTCTCGGGCATGTCCGCGTATCGAAAACCCCAGGCCGTGACGAAGCCCCGAAAGGTCGTGCGGTCCGTGGTGTCTACCGGGAGAAATCCCTCGCCCGGGTAGTAATCATCCAGGGTACGCAGGTGGGCACCGCGGAGCGTCAACTGGCCTTCCGCGCCGAGCGGAGAAAGCACCGTGAGACCGATTTGTTGCTCCGTCAGCACCATGAAACTGGGGCGAACATCCTGGTAGAACGTGGCGAAGCTCCGGACATAGTTCCACCGGTGCAGCAGGAACTCCGGTTGCAGCGCCAGCGCAATGGGGCCGTGCGTATCCAGGCGAAGCGAAGCCTGGATGGCACTGTAAAAACTCCCGAATGCACTGTTGATCTGAGCGGTAAACGGCACGCGGCTGAAACGGCTATACGACGCCCCCGCGTAGCCAAATCCCACGGGGGATGACGAGAAGCTACCCCCGGCCCGGAAGCGCAAGTCCCTCTCTGACTTCGCCAGCACCTCCACGTCGAAGCGGCCCGTTTCCCGATTGAATCGAGCCATCGGGCGCGCGCTGGCGATGTGCTCGTCGGCGACCAGGAAGTGCAAGTTGCGTTCCAGCTGCGCGAGGCGCTTGGGCCGGCCGATGATGCGCGTTGCGTAATGGGTTTGGCCTGGCTTCAAACCCGTCACCTCCACCGAACCGATAACGAAAGGTGGGAGCTGCTGCCGGTAACTCGCCCGCCGCGCCGCAACGGCTTCCGGAAGGGCGTCTGCAAAGGCCTGGGTATCTGGCTGCAGGGTCAACATCATAGACCAAACACTGTCCATCAAGGCCCGGGTGGCCAAAGCACCTGCCACCTTCGCCTCCACCACGCGATCGAATTCAAAGGTCCCCAGCGGTGTCTCGGGCCTAACGATGATCATCTCGGGACAAATGGGTTCGAAGTTCGAAGGGCGGGTGATGATGCTCTCGATCTGGGCGGCCAAGTTGTCGGAATCGGGTTCGACGTTGGGCGAACTCACCAATGAGCCCAATAGGATGTCGGGCATGAATTCCCGGTAGGCAACGTCGCTCGGAAAGTTGTTGTACAAGCCGCCATCGTACAAGTAAGCACCTTGGACCGCGATGGGTTCCAGGTAGAACGGAAAGGTCATGGAGGCACGTACCGCAGTCGCCAAGTCGCCGTCAGAGAAAACGACGTCAGACTTCGTGGTGACGTCTGCGGCGACGCAGCGGAAGGGGACAAAGAGGGCGTCGAAGTCGCCCTGGGCAGCGGCAGTGGCGGGACCAAGTTCGGACATGAGGGCCCAGTCGGTGGGCAATGCGGAGACCCAATATCCTTGGGTGAAACCGCCGAGCGCCGAAAACCGAACGTCGACGATGGAAGGGTCCACGGGACCGTCAGCAAACCCGAACTGCCAAGGGGACTTGCCCTCCACGCGCTCGGCGAAGGCAGCGGTTTCCAAGAGGGTTTCCATTTGGGCCGGGGACCAGCCAGCGGCATAATAGGCGGCAACCAAGGCCCCCATCGAAGTGCCTGCCACATAGTCGATGGGTACGCCTGCCTCCTCGAGGGTCTTGAGGAACCCGACGTGGGCCGCGCCTTTCGCACCGCCACCGCTGAGCACGACGCCTACTGTCGGACGCAGGCCCGAGGCCGGTTGGGCGCGCGCGACAATGCCGAAACCGAAAAACCCGGTGGCACCCCACAACGCCCAAAGCGTCCGGCAGCAGCAGCGCAGCATCCCGTTGTTCACGCCGTGAAGTTAGAACGGAGCAGCCTGTGCCGGCCTAACTTTGGGCACATGCGCATCGTGAGTTTGGTTCCGAGCTGGACCGAGTGGCTCTTCGATCTCGGTTGTGGGGACGAGGTGGTGGGACTCACCACCTTCTGTGTGCACCCTCGGGATCGGTGGCGGTCCACCGCCCGGGTGGGCGGGACCAAGCGGGTACATATAGAGCGGGTGCGCGCCCTGGCCCCGGACCTGGTCATCGCGAACCGGGAGGAGAACGTTCGGGAACAGGTGGAGGCCCTGGCCGCCTTCGTCCCCGTGCTGCTGACCGACGTTCCTGACGTTCCGACCGCTTGGAGCGAGATGCAGCGCATCGCCGATGCGGTAGGCCGGGGCGCAGCGGGCCACCTTTGGATCGATCGAATCCAGACTGCGTGGGGCACTCCACGTCCAGCGACCCGCCCTGTGGCCTACCTCATCTGGGCGGAACCGTGGATGGCGGCTGGCGGGGACACCTACATCGACTCCGTCCTCCGCTGGTGGGGTGGCCAGAACGTTTTCCACGCGCTGCCCCGTTACCCGACCCTCGATGGCTCAGAACCCGCGTGGCAGCTCCATCCCGAAGTCCTGCTTTCATCCGAGCCCTTCCCCTTCCAACCCGCACATGCCGCGCCCTGGCGCCAGCGGGGGCTGCACGTGCGGTTTGTGGACGGGGAGGCCTTCAGCTGGTATGGTTCCCGCATGTGGCACGCGCGGGCGACTTTGGACGCCTGGGCCCGGGGCTGACAGCAATTTCGGACAACCTGTCAGGATTTGGCCTGGATGTTAGGCCAAACCCGCACAACTGTCAGCCCTTCTCCCCTCCCCCGGCTCCGGCACAGGAATTGCGTTCCCCCGGTTACAAAACGAAACAACAACGCTATGAGCAAAATCATCGGCATCGACCTCGGTACGACGAACAGTTGTGTCGCGGTCATGGAAGGCAACGAGCCGGTTGTCATCACCAACGCGGAGGGGAAGCGCACCACGCCCTCGATCATCGGTTTCATCGCAGGCGGCGAACGCAAGGTCGGTGAACCGGCCAAACGCCAGGCCATCACAAACCCGGAGAAGACGATCTATTCCATCAAGCGTTTCATGGGCACGGACTTCCAGCAGGTTTCTGAAGAAATCAAGCGGGTCCCCTACAAGGTCGTAAAGGGCGACAACAACACTCCCCGGGTGGACATCGACGGTCGCCTCTACACGCCGCAGGAAATCAGTGCCATGATCCTGCAGAAGATGAAGAAAACTGCTGAGGACTACTTGGGCCAGGAGGTTTCGGCTGCCGTGATCACGGTTCCAGCTTACTTCAATGATGCCCAGCGCCAAGCCACCAAAGAGGCGGGAGAGATCGCCGGTCTGGAGGTCAAACGCATCATCAACGAACCCACTGCGGCCGCACTCGCCTATGGCCTCGACAAAAAACACAAGGACCAGAAAATCGTGGTCTTCGACTTGGGCGGTGGCACGCACGACGTCAGCATCCTGGAACTGGGTGACGGCGTTTTTGAAGTGCTCTCTACGGACGGTGACACCCACTTGGGCGGCGATGACTTCGACCAAATCATCATCGATTGGCTGGTCGCAGAGTTCAAGTCAGACAACGGGGGCATAGACCTTTCCCGCGAGCCCATGGCCCTTCAGCGCTTGAAGGAGGCAGCCGAGAAGGCAAAGATCGAATTGTCCAGCACCACGTCAACGGAGATCAACCTCCCCTACATCATGCCGGTAGATGGTGTGCCCAAGCACTTGGTGCGCACCTTGAACCGCGCGAAGTTCGAACAGCTGGCTGACTCCCTCATCAAGCGAACCATCGAACCTTGTGTTTCGGCCATGAAGGCAGCGGGGCTGGACAAATCAGACATCGACGAGGTCATCCTGGTCGGCGGTTCCACCCGGATTCCGGCCGTACAAGATGCGGTGAAGCAGTTCTTCGGCAAGGAGCCCTCGAAGGGGGTCAACCCCGATGAGGTCGTCGCCGTGGGTGCCGCCATCCAAGGTGGGGTCCTGACGGGTGACGTCAAGGACGTCCTTTTGTTGGATGTGACGCCACTCTCCTTGGGCATTGAGACCATGGGAGGTGTTTTCACCAAGCTCATCGAGGCGAACACCACGATCCCCACCAAGAAATCCGAGGTGTTCTCGACCGCTTCAGACAACCAGCCGTCGGTTCAAATCAAGGTGCTCCAAGGGGAACGTGCCATGGCACGGGACAACCGTTTGATTGGGGAATTCAACTTGGACAACATTCCGCCAGCCCCACGTGGCGTTCCGCAGATTGAAGTGACCTTCGACATCGATGCGAACGGGATCATCTCTGTATCCGCCAAGGACAAGGCCACCGGCAAAGAACAAAAGACCCGCATCGAGGCCAGCAGTGGCTTGAGTGCGGAAGAAATCGACCGGATGAAGGCCGATGCCCAGGCAAATGCCGATTCCGACCGACAGGCTCGGGAACGTGCCGATGTCCTAAACCAGGCGGACGCGTTGCTTTTCCAAACGGAAAAGAACCTCAACGAGTTTGGGGACAAGATTCCTGCCGAAAAGCGATCTGCCATCGATGATGCCATCGTGGCCCTGAAAACCGCGCACTCGGCTCAGGATCTGGACGGATGCAAAACCGGCATGGAGCGGTTGAATGCAGCATTCCAGGCGGCCAGCCAAGACATGTACGCCCAAGGAGGCCCACAAGATGGTGGCAATCCCGGAGCGGGAGCCGGGGCTGGAGCGGGCAGCACCGCAGATACGGAGGTCACCGATGTGGACTTCGAAGAAGTGAAGTAATCCCCTGTTCGATAAAAAAAGGGCGAGCCGATGGTTCGCCCTTTTTTTTGCCCCGTTGAGATTCATCCACCGCATGCACGTGCGGATGACAGAACTTTGAACACGCCCAGTCGGGTTGAACATCCTCCGAGTTGCCTTGTTCTCATGCCCATGCAGGTCCCCAGATTGGCTTCAGTCCTCAACCGTCCCGATGCTCCCAAGGCATGGGCTCGTTGGGCGTTGGTGGCGATCGGTTGTGCCAGCATCTTCTTTGCCTTTCGCCTTCAACAGCTCCGATTCGATTATGACTTCGAGCAGTTCTTCCCGGAAGGTGATGATGAGACCGCTTTTTACCGCCAATTCCGGGATGCGTTCGGATCGGACAACGACTTTTTGCTGCTGGGCATCGATGTACCAGATGGAATTTACCATCCAGAGCATTTGGCCGAAATCGACCGGTGGGTGGCAGAGTGGGAGGGCCTGCCTCACATCACCGAGGTGGTTTCCCCCACCCGAATCCGCGAGCCCATCGGTGCTGGGGGGTCTGTTTTCATGCGCCCGCTGCTTCGCTGGGAAGACGGATCACGCCCTGATCTCCT
>Ga0172372_10012782_pt1 | contig 10491 bp, 8 predicted proteins | sample LakKiv5m_2_FD_114544 | JGI IMG/M metagenome (GOLD analysis project Ga0172372, IMG submission 114544) | Freshwater microbial communities from Kabuno Bay, South-Kivu, Congo - kab_092012_9.5m | ecosystem: Environmental > Aquatic > Freshwater > Lake | place: Democratic Republic of the Congo... | reverse complement strand
TCGGCCAGAGTTCCGAATCCGGCCCGCGCCGCGTACGGACCGCTCTGCCCGAATCCGGTGATGCGCGCGATCACGAGCCGCGGATTGATCTCATGCAGCACCTCGGGACCGAGTCCCCACTTCTCGAGCGTGCCGGGTCGGAAGTTCTCGACCAAGACGTCGGTGTCGCGCACGATGCGCGTGAAGATCTCGGCCCCGTCGGGGTCGCCGAGGTAGAGACCAACGGTTCGCTTGTTGCGACCGACCGTTTTCCACCACACACCATGTCCGTCGACCACGGCCCCGTGATGGCGGAACGAGTCGCCGGCCGTCGGATGTTCAATTTTCACGACGTCGGCCCCGAAGTCACCGAGGATCTGCGCGGTCAGGGGTCCGGCCAGGACGGTGCTCGCGTCGACCACGCGCACGCCCGACAACGGCCCACTGCCCGTCATGTCCCCTCCATCCGATCTGTTCCGCTAGGGGGAACAGGATTCCGATAGGGTCCGTTCTATCAGAAAGGGGGCGGAATGAGCACCAGACGCTCGACCCGCGAGCCGGCTCACGCGAAGTCCCGGGGCAGCACGACCAGTGTCGAACGGGCCATCGACGTCTTGATGCTCTTCACCACCAGCCAAGGGGCCACGCTCGGGATCACCGAGATCGCCACCGAGCTCGACATCTCCAAGGCCGTGGTGCACCGCATCCTCACCTCACTGTGCGATCGCGATGTGGTGATCGCCGATCCCGAGAGCCGCCGTTACTCGCTCGGCCCGGGCGTGCTCCAACTGGCTTCGGCCTACCGCAGTCGTCTCGATCTGCGCACTCTCGCCCGTCAGACCCTCGTGCAGTTGTCGCGCACCACCGACGAAACGGCCACCTTGTCGCTTCGCCATGGTTGGTCGCGCACCTACATCGACCAGGTCACTCCCGATCGCGAAGTGACCATGACGGTGTCGCTCGGAAGAATGTTTCCGCTCCACGCCGGTGCCTCGTCGAAGGCGCTCCTCGCGTTTCTGCCGAGCGAAGAGATCGACGCGTATCTCGCGACCGGCGCCATCGATGCCCTCACCCCGCAGACCATCGTCGACCGCGATGCATTGCGCGGAGAGCTCGAATCCATTCGTCGGGTCGGTTACGCGGTGTCGTTCGGTGAGCGTCAGGCCGGGGCGGCATCGGTCGCCGCACCGGTGTTCAGCGACGAGGGCCCGGTGGGCGTGATTTCCATCTGCGGACCGCTCGAACGCTTCGCACCGCTCACCAACGATTTCGCCCGTCGTCTGCTCGAGGCGACGACCGGGCTGTCGGCGCGTCTGGGTTATGCTCGGCCGTAACGGAACGGCGTTCCGAAAGTAAGAACCGCACGGAGGAGGGGCCATGCGACCGCACGTCGAACTCGTCGACGAACGTGACTACATCTGGCACGTGGGCGAATTCGTCCATGCCGACGGGACCGCCCGGCAGCGCAACCTCGCCTACGACGAGGAGGACGGCTCGCTGTCGGCCAAGGTCCAGTTCGTCACCGACTGGCATCGTCCGGCCGGAGTGCACCACGCCGAAACCGAGTGGTTCGTCCTGTCGGGCGAGATGACCATCGGCGACGAGCGTCTGGGGCCCGGCGGCTACTGGATGGCCCCCACCGGTGTTCTCACCCCGGCCATTTCGGTGAAAGCCGGCACCGAGATCCTGTTCTTCCGCGAGTACGGCGACTGGGGATTCGATCTCGCATCGGCCGATCGCGCCGGAGTTCGTGACGATCAAGTGCTCGTGATCCATCACAGCGCCGAAGAAGAGTGGTTGCCGGTCGAAATCGGCAGTCCGATGCGTTTCGATCTCGGTGGAACGCCCGTTCCCGGACTCTTCATCAAGATGCTGCACCGCGACGCCAAGACCGGCTTCTACACGCGCCTCATCAAGGCCAAGCCGGGGTGGCGCGAACATCCGCTCGCGCATCATCCCGTGTACGAAGAGGCGTACTGCCTCGAGGGCGGCTTCGACTACAACTTCGGAAAGATGTGGCCCGGCACGTACTTCTTCCGTCCGGCCCTCGTGCGTCACGGTGACTTCACCGCAGCCGAAGAAGTCGGCTGCACCTGGTTGTTGCGTTGCGACGGCGATCTCGTCGATTGGTACACCACCGAAGCATCGATCGAGATGAAGGGCAACGCGGTCAATTGGGGTCCCGAACTGAAGCACACGGTCGCCCCCACCATCGTGCAACCAGTTCGCTCGCGTTCGGTCGGGCCGATGCCCGACCCTCTCTACCAATAGACGAACCACCACACCGATCGACACGAAAGAGGGGACGATGTCGGGAACAGCAGGCAGCCGCGGTGTATCGCGCTACGTCTGGCTCGGTCCGTTGGTCGGATTCCTCACGTACGTGACCGGTCTGATGGCCGAGGAAGTCTTCGATCCCGTGACGTCGTGGTTGCGCGATCAATCCACCGGAGTCGTTTCGGCCGTGGTGAGTGCGCTCGGCGCTTTCGTCATCTGGCTCCTCGTTCGTCGCGAGAAGCAACGCCGTCGCCGTATCGAATCCATTCGTGCACGCGTCGCGGCGGGAAGCTCACCGTCGTGACCAGCAAACCACTCATTCGCGCACTGCACGGTGCGGCCAAAATTCATCAGGCCCGCGCGCCCCACGACACGGTTCACTTCCGCTTGCACTACCCGGCCGAATACACCGGCTCCGATGCCGAACGACTCTCGGGAATGTTGCCCGCGCTCACCGACCGAGCCCCGTGGCCGCTCGCGATCATCATGCCCGGCATCAACGTCGGCTCCGATCAGTACCGCTGGCTCGCGGTGTCATTGGCGAACGAAGGCATCGCCACGATCACCTTCGACTTGGTCGACGAACTCATGCCCGGCAACCTCGCGTTGTCACCGGGTCTCGACATCACCGCGGTCGCACCCGACACGTACGGCACCCGACCCAGTGCCACGGCCATCGCTCCCCTGCTCGGTGCTCTCCATCGCCTCGGGCGCGAAGGACCCATCACCGGTCTGATCGATGCCAGTCGTTTCGTTCTCATCGGACACTCGGCCGGCGGCACCGTCGCACTCGAGAACGCCAAGCGCGAGTGGTTCCCCGGTTTGCGCGGAGTCATCACCTACGGCGCGCACACCATGCCGGCCCTCATGCTCGGTCATCCCAAGGACACCGTGCTGCCGGTTCTCGACGACGTTCCCGTCCTGCTCATCTCCGGATCGGACGACGGTGTCATTCGCCAGAGTGCCGATCGTTACAAGGGTGGCGCCGATCACGATCCGGTGAAGGCCACGTTCGATCGAGCGGTTTCGTCCCATGTGCTCAGCCGTTACGTGGTCATCGACGGTGGATCGCACATGGTGATGGGACACCCGGGTGACACCACCACGGCGCGCGGTTTCCTCGACGCCGACCCCACCCCCGAGTCGCAGGCTCTCGACGGCGAAGTCCGCTGCCTGATCTCCGGTCTCACGATCGCTTTCGCCAAAGCCGCGCTGTCGAAGGACCCGCGACGGATGGACACCAAACCCCTCGAAGCGTTCGCCAAGAACCCGCGCGTGAGCGAATGGGGACGCAAGTGAGTCGAGCCGGCCGTCTCGTCGTCGGCATCGCTCTGCTCGGTCTCGTCGTCGGGGCCTGTGGACCCAAGCGCACCGAACTCGCCCGCGAGGCCGCCCGGGCCAGTGCCGCAGTCGAGTCGGCGACGTCGTCGGGAGGCGGCGCATCGGGAGAACTCTCCGGGCCCGGTGTCACCGACACCACGGTGAAGATCGGCTTCATCATCGTCGACCAGACGCAATTGAAGAAGTTGTTGCGCTTCGACTCGCCAGAAGTGGGCGACGTGAAGGGTCAGATCGAGGCCTTGGTCGCCGACGCGAATTCCCGTGGCGGGATCGGCGGCCGGACCATCGAGCCGGTGATCGTCGTGTTCGATGCATTGCTCGACAGCCCCGACACCGAAGAGAAACTCTGCCGCACCTTCACCGAAGACGACCCGGTGTTCGCCGTGGTTCTCTACGGCCAGGTGCAGTCGAACGCCCGCCCGTGCTACGCCAATCGCCAGACGCTCATGATCGACCAGACGTTCTTCCCGGTCGATCAGCAGACGCTCGAGGAATTCTCGCCGTATCTCTGGCAGCCGATCATGCCCGAGTACGGAAAGTTGCTGCGCGGTCTCGCGGTCGCGTTGTCCGACAATCAGTTCTTCGCCGATGGCGCCAAACTCGGCATCGTCGGTATCGACAGTTCCGAGAACCGCCGAGTGGTCGAACAAGATCTCGCCCCCACACTCGCCTCGCTCGGCATCGAACCCTCCGACATACAATGGATCGACCCGACGTCCGGCGCCACGCTGCAGGCCGGTCAAGACCAAGCGGTTCTCGAGTTCAAGGATCAAGGCATCGACCGAGTGATCGTCGTGGGCGGCTCGCGACTCCTGGCGTTCCTCGTCACCACGGCCATCCCGCAGGAGTACTTCCCGCGTTACGCCATCACCTCGTTCGACAATCCCGACTTCATCAAGCGGGAGATGCCGATGGCCCTCGACGGCGCGATCGGTATCTCCATCCAGCCCGCGTTCGACATCGCCGACTCCGAGTATCCGCGTCCCGGCAACCCATCCGAGCAGCGTTGCATCGACGTGCTCGCCGCGGCCGGTCACACCTTCGCCGAGCGCGCCAACATGCGCGAGGCTCTCGTGTACTGCGATGCGCTGGCCATGCTCGAACAAGCCGGGCGGGGTCTGAGCGGACGCGCACTCACCGCCTCGGCGATGGCCGAGCAATTCACCGCACTCGGATCGTCGTGGATGAGCGCATCGAACTACGCGTCGGCGTTCACCCCTGGCTCGTTCGACGGAGTGGCCGGCTTCCGCGCGACCATCTGGGACTCCACGTGCCTGTGCTTCACGCTCACCAAGGAAACGGTGGGCTTCCCGTCATGACGAAGGGCCCCTGGTACCGCGATCCCGCTCAGTGGTGCGATCTGCTCACGATCGCGGGCGCGGCGGTTCCGCTCCCCCTCGTTCTCACGCGCATCGACGTGATCGCGTTCGACGCCGACCGTTCGATTCGCCCGTTCCTCGCACTCGTTGCCGTCGCTCTCGTGATCGGTGTCGCCATCGCGAACGCCGTGGCCGCATCGCGATCGCGGCGCATCGTCGCGCTGGCGGCCGGTGCCCTGGCCGTCGGATTCGTCGACATCGGTGATCCCGGCTGGGTGACCCTCGGAGTTCTCACCCTCGTCGCTTTGTCGTCGGCCTCGGTTCTCGCTCATGCGGTCGCCCTCGAGCGCGCGCAATCGCAACGCTTCGTCGGTTCGGCCCTGTCGGTCGGTGCCTCCGCCGTCGGTGTGGCCGGTGCGTTGGCCTACGGAACCTGGTCGCCGGTCGTCGACTGGGGTGTGGTCACCGCGGTCGGTGGCATCGCGCTCATCGTCGCCGGTGCCCTCGGTTGGAGTCAGCCCGATTCGGTGGCCGCCTCGTCCACGTTCGATCCGCGTCTCGTCACTCGTGAAGCCGACGGCCGACCAGTCGCCGAGGCGATCAAACGGCCGATCGGACTCATCGCGTTCCTCGCCGTCGGCCTGTGGCCGCTCGCGGCGACTCAGATGCGGAGTGATTCGGTCGTGGGCCCGCGTTACCCACTCCTCACTCTCGTGGGTGGAGCGTTGGGCGCGTTGGTGATCGGCGGCCTCGGGCATCTCATCGATTCACGCCGATCCGACACCACCAGTCGACTCGTTCAGACCCTGCACGCCACCGTCGCCATCGGTGCGTTGTCCGCACTGGCGGGTATCACGTCACACACCCTCGTCGGAGCCGCCACCGGATGGGGCATCGCGATCGCCTGTTCGGGGGCGGCCATCGTGTTCGCCAGCGGCATCGTGTCGTGCGATCCCGAACCACTTGGTCGCGCTGTGGCCGTCGGCCGCGTGTTCGGACGCGCACTCCTCGGTAGCGCGCTCGGTCTCGTTGCATCCAGCATCGCCGAACCGCGCCATCACACCTGGTGGCTCACGATCGCCGCGGTGATCGTTCTTCATCAGTCGATTCGCCGTCTGCGTCGCCTCACGATCATCGACCTCGAACCGGTGGCCGAACCGATGGTCAGTGCGGTTGGTTCGTCGCGTTCGCGCGACAAGGCTCTGCTCGACGTACGTCGCCTCGACTCCGGCTACGGCGCTCTTCAGGTTCTCTTCTCGGTCGACCTGGCGGTGGCTCCGGGTGAAGTGGTGGCTCTCCTCGGACCGAACGGCGCCGGCAAGACGACGTTGCTGCGCAGCATCGCGGGCCTGCATCCCACCTGGTCGGGTCGCGTGCAATACGGCGGCGTCGATCTGGCCGGGCTCGATGCGGCCGGACGTGCGGGCGCCGGACTCATGCTCATCAGTCCCGAGGCCGCCATCGCCCGACCGCTCACGGTCGACGACAACTTGCGCCTGTTCGCCAACACACTCTCGCTCGCCGAGATGCGAGCCGCTCGTGAGCGCGCGTTCGAGACGTTCCCCAAACTCAAAGAACGTCTGCGCCAGTCGGCCGGAACTCTTTCGGGCGGAGAACGTCAAATGCTCGCTCTGGCGCGTGCCGTCATGTTGCGGCCGCGCCTGTTGCTCATCGACGAACTCACGCTCGGGCTCTCCCCCGCCGCGATCGCCGATCTCGGACCGGCCATCCGCCGGCTCAACGACGAAGGAGTCGCCATGGTGATCGTCGAGCAGTCGACCTCGGTGGCTTTGTCGTTGGCGCAACGCGCGGTGTGCATCGAACGCGGTGCGATCGTGGCCGACTTCCCGGCCGCCGAATTGCGCGCGCAACCCGACCTGATCCGCGCCATCCATCTCGATGGCATGAGCTCGGTCCTGGCCAAGAGGGCGGCATCGTGATGTGGGCCGTCGCCCTCGGCGACTTCGACATCACGACGGGTGGTGTCGCGCTCGGTCTGTTCACCGGCAGCACCTACGCATTGCTCGCGGCGGGTCTCGTTCTGGTCTACCGCTCATCGGGCGTCATCAACTTCGCCCACTCGTCGATCGGTCTTCTGGGGGCGGCGTTCATGTCGCTCGCCATTCAGCAGTACGGCATTCCGTATTGGTTGGCGTTCGCGGTGGGTGTATTGGTGTCGGCCGGGGCCGGTGCGGCCACCGAAGTCGTGGTGATCAAACCACTCTCGTCGTCACCCAAGGTCATTCCGATGGTGGCGATGCTCGGACTCTCCACGTTCTTCGTCGTCTTGTCGCTCGCCCTCAACCCCGACGGCCTGAGCGGTGAAGCGTTCCCCCAACCAGCCGGCATGCCCACCGGATCGATCGGTTCACTTCTGATCACCAAGCCGTACGCGGCGCAAGGAATCGTCGCGCCGTTGCTCCTTCTCGGGCTCGGCGTGTTCTTGTGGCTGTCGAAGACCGGCTTGGCCATTCGTGGCGCCGCGGCCAATCCCGATGTCGCGTCGATGAGCGGAGTTCCGCCGCGCACGATGATGGTGTGGTCGTGGGCCCTGGCCGGTGCGGTGTCGGCCGTGGCCGCCATGTTCATCCTTCCGACCGTGGGCGTGGTGACTCCTGAAGCGCTCGGCCCCGAACTGCTGTTGCGCGGACTCGCCGCCGCCGCCATCGCGCGCTTCGCCAGTTTCGGTGTGGCGGTTGCGGTCGCTCTCGCCATCGGCGTGATCGAACAGGTCATGACCACCAGCGACGGCGCCAAAGGCTGGATCGAGATCGTCATTCTCGCCGCGGTCGCACTGGCCCTCGCCGCCGAGCGGCAGCGCGGCCGCAAGGCCGCCGAACCCTGGACCCAAGTCGGTGCCCCGCATCGCGCACCGCTGCGACCACTCTCGATTGTCATCGCCGTGATCGCCGTCGCGGCCGCGGCCACGGTGCCGATGTACGCCAATGCCAGCGATGCGGTGAACGCCACACTCGTGATCGCGGTGGCGATCGTCGGCATCTCGGTCAATCTCGTCACCGGTCTGGGTGGTCAACTCACCCTCGCCCAGTTCGCGCTCGGCGGACTGGCCGGTGCGGTCTCGATTCGCGCCGCTGCCGACAACGTTCCGTTCCCCGTCGCCGTGGTGTGTGGCGCCGTGATCGCCGGAGCCGTGTCGGCCCTCATCGCCATTCCGTCGTTGCGTGTTCGCGGTCCGCAGTTGGCGGTCGCCACATTGTCGTTCGCCCTCGTCACATCGGCCTATCTCCTCGATCGCGGCTGGCTGCTCGGCACTCGGTAATCGCCGTCCCGCCCGAGCGGATCGATCGGCGGCATCGATCTGGCCTCCGGACGCGGCTACTACTGGGTCGCCCTGGCGGCTCTCGTCGCAGTGTTGTTGCTCGTACGTTGGATCCGTCGGACCGCGTTCGCCCGCAACGTGGTGGCCGTGCGCGACAACGAAGACGCGGCGCGAGCCATGGCGGTGTCGGCGATCTCGACGAAATTGCAGTTGGCCTTCGCCGGTGGATTGGTGGCCGGTATCGGCGGTGCGATCTACGCCCACGCCTACACCTCGTTGTCGTCGGCCAACTTCCCGGTGGCGCTCTCGATCGATGCCGTCACCGTGGCCGTGATCGGTGGACTCGGTTCGCTCATCGGTCCGGTGTTGGGTGCGGCCTATCTGGTGGGCCTGCCTCTCTTCCTCCAACCACCGGCCGAAGCGCGTGCCGGCATCGCCGGCATCTGGTTGATTCTCGTGACGCAACAGCCCCGCGGCATCACCGGGTTGTTCGATGCCATCCGCAACCGGATGCGCCCCAACACCGTGACCGAAGAAGCCCACGAGGCCCATCTCGAACGCGAACCGTTCAGCGCACAGCGTCCGAGCGGCCGTTTGCTCGACGTCGAGACGGTCACGCGCCGATTCGGATCGATCACTGCGGTCGAGGAAGCATCGCTCACCGTCGATGCCGGCGAGATCGTCGGACTCATCGGACCCAACGGTGCCGGCAAGACGACTCTCTTCGAGATCGTCTCCGGCTTCACTCGTCCGCAGACGGGCCGCGTGGTCTTCTGCGGTCGTGACGTGTCGCAACTCGGACCCACCGCCCGCGCGCGACTCGGCATCGCTCGTTCGTTCCAGTCGGCGCAGTTGTTCCCGAGCCTCACCGCTCTCGAAACGGTTCTCGTCGCACTCGGTTCGAGTCACGACGAAAAGCGCGCCCGCCAACTCCTCGACGAATTCGGTATCGCGCAGTACCGCCACGTTCAGGTGGGGTCGCTCCCCACCGGACTGCGCCGCGTGCTGGAGATGACCTGCGCCTTCGCCTCGTCGCCAACTCTCGTGTTGCTCGACGAACCGACGGCTGGTTTGTCCAGCACCGAGCGCGAGAACTTCGGCGACAGTGTGATGGCCTGGCGCGAACGCACCGGGGTGGGCATCGTGATCATCGAACACGACCTGCCCGTTCTGACCCGCGTGTGCGACCGCCTGGTTGCAATGAACCTGGGCCGCGTGATCGCCAATGGCACACCGGCCGAGGTGGTGAGCCACCCCGACGTGGTGGCCAGCTACACCGGCTGATCAGTCGCCGTCACCCTCGCCGGTGACTTTGACCTCGTTCCACACCGACTTCGCGCCCGAATGGCCGGCGTCGTACATCGACCAACTGGCGAACGCCCCGCTCACGACGATGGCCATGGCGACCACTGGACGCCACCACTTCTTGGCGGCCACAGCCTTCACGAAGCGTGGTCCGAACACGGCCACCACCATGACGATGAAGAAGACGATCGCCGCCGCGCGGGCCATGTCGCCGGCCTCCACGTGTTCACGCACCAGGTTCCGAACACTGCGATCGCGGACTGCTTCTTCGAGCGCTTCGCCACTGTTCGCCGCCATGATCGCGCCCAAGGTTCCGGCCGCGGTGACGATCACGGTCGGCCAGGCGAGGCGGTGCCACCAGGCCAGTCGCGCGATCATGAAGAGCGCGCCGATGAAACCCAGCGGTACCAACACCACCGGTAGGTGCACGAAGAGCGGATGGGCGGGAAGACCGAAGAGCGTGTTCACGCTTCGACCGTACCGACTGTGGTTCTCACGCTCGCAAAGATTCGGTACGAGGCGCGTGAGAATTCGTACCCGGAAAGCACAGAACCCCGACCGCTTTCGCGATCGGGGTTCTGCTTCGACTAATTCCGGCAGCGACCTACTCTCCCAGGGGGTCTACCCCCAAGTACCATCGGCGCTGACGGGCTTAACTGCCGTGTTCGGAATGGGAACGGGTGTGTCACCGTCGCTATGGCCACCGGAAATCTTGTGTCGTCGGGAATACTCCCTGACAACTCCAGAGCAAGCACGAGCTGTTTATCCAAGCCCTCGGCCGATTAGTACCGGTCGGCTACACGTGTTACCACGCTTCCACCTCCGGCCTATCAACGTGATGGTCTCGTCACGGGCCTTACTGCGTTAACCGCATGGGAGTGCTCATCTTGGAACGGGCTTCCCGCTTAGATGCTTTCAGCGGTTATCCCTTCCGTAGGTGGCTAATCTGCCGTGCCCTTGGCAGGACAACAGACACACCAGAGCTACGTC
>Ga0172372_10012781_pt1 | contig 10491 bp, 11 predicted proteins | sample LakKiv5m_2_FD_114544 | JGI IMG/M metagenome (GOLD analysis project Ga0172372, IMG submission 114544) | Freshwater microbial communities from Kabuno Bay, South-Kivu, Congo - kab_092012_9.5m | ecosystem: Environmental > Aquatic > Freshwater > Lake | place: Democratic Republic of the Congo... | reverse complement strand
TTAAAATATATGAGTGGCATAGGTGTTGATCGAAAAGGCGGTATAAAGTCTTTAAAAAATGTGATTGCCCAAGCCAAATTTTATTTGAACATAGGTCAAAGCGTGGTAATTTTTCCGCAAGGAACACGGGTGCCAGTTGGTGAGGGTGTTGAAAAATATCCTTATCAGGCAGGAATTACCGCTTTATATAATTCTTGTAATGTAAAAATTGTTCCTGTCGCATTAAATTCGGGTTTGCTTTGGCCAAAACATAAAATTTTAAAAACATCTGGAACGGTGATTATTGAATTTTTACCAGCAATTAATCAGGGATTATCCAAAGATGAGTTTAACGAAAAATTAATTTCCGCAATTGAAGATGCTTCTAGGGCTATTTCAAAATAATTACTAAATAGAAATGGTATAATTAAATTTTTAGTGAAGAATCGGATAGGTCTTGAGTGCGGTTTAAATCATCGCGAATTTCTAATTTTAAATTTTCTAAATCTAGGTCGCTAAGATTTTTTTCAATGAAATATTTGTTTGGAGATGCCACAAAACAAAGCCTAGAAAACGGTAAAGGAATTTTAAAATTATCCCAACTTTTATTGATAATAATAAATTTTGAGCATGAGTAAGAAACGGCAATAACAGTTGCGCCCGTTAGCTTGGCAATACTAACAATTTCACCGTTAATTTCTTGGTTAGGTCCGCGAGGGCCATCTGGGGTAATTCCTAAGGAAATACCGTTTTTAAGCCCATTTATGATTCTTTTCAGGCTCGAATAATCGATTCCCTTATGTGATCCTCTTTTGTCTTTGCTTGAGCCTAAAATTGAAATTAAACCAAATCTTTCCATCACTTCACCAACAATTTTTCCATCGCCATGTCTGGATGCCAATGTCATCAAATTAAAATTTTTAATCTCTTTCTTAATTTGTCTGGATAAAAACGAAATCATCATCAAGCGATTATGCCAAAAAGCAAAAATAATAGAATTTTTCGCAATAAAATTAAAATGATTTTCAAGGCCGATGAACTTTTTTCTTGAAGTTTTATAAACCAAAAATAGATAAAAATAAATTAAATAACTAATGATTTTTCTTGCAATTTTATTGTTAAAAAAAATTTTTTTAACAAAAAGTCTTATGTTGTTTTTAATTTCCCATAATTCAATTTTTCTATTTTTAAAAGGGATTTTGATGAACATAAAGATTTATAAATTGGTTTTTAAACCTTGAGCTTGCATTAAAACATCTTTAGCGATTGGCGCTGCCGCCATCGAGCCACTTTTGCCATGCTCCACAACTACAGAAATTGCATATTTTGGATCGTGAATCGGAGCATAGCCAATAAATATAGCGTGATTAGCATTATTTTCGCTTTCAGCCTTCGACATTTCTTTTTCTCTTTTAGATATAACCTGCGAAGTTCCTGTTTTTCCGGCCATCTCATATCCCGCAGTAAGAATTTTTTTACCAAAGGCGGTGCCACCAGCTTCATTGACTACTTTTTTCATGCCCTCCTGCACTAGTTTTAAAAATTTAGTATCAACAATTGGATCGTTTTTTAAGGCGTCATATTGTTTAAAAATATTGCTGTTTCTAACTAAATAAGGCTTAATAGGAACTCCACCATTGGCAATTCTTGAGGCTACCACCGCCAATTGAAGCGGAGTTCCAAGGACATTGCCTTGACCGATCGCCGTGTTTAAAGTGTCGCCTTTTACCCAAGGTTGACTGAAGGTTTTTTTCTTCCACTCATCGCTAGGAAGTAAGCCAGATTTGGAGCCGTAAAGACTGATGTCGAATTTTTCACCAAAACCAAATCTTTTAGCCACATCATTGAAGCGCTCATGACCAATTAGGTTGGCCAAATTATAAAAATATACATTGCATGAATGCTTGATGGCATTTACTAAATCAATAGATCCGTGACCTTTTTCTTGCCAGCAATGAAATGTTCTTTTTCCTAGTTGATATGAGCCATTACAATAAAATCTGGTAGCTGGGTTGAAGCCGGTTTCAAGAGCGGCCAAAGCTACCATTAGTTTAAATGTTGATCCGGGCGGATAAAGAGCCGAAATAGGTTTGTTGTTGAGTGGTTTTTTTTGATCATCATTTAATTGCTTCCAATAATCTTTAGAAACCCCCTCTACAAAGTTATTTGGGTCAAAGGTTGGAGATGAGCAATATCCTAATATTTCGCCAGTTTTTACATCCATTACCACCACTGATGCCACATCATTTTTTATGCGCTCAGTGATAAATTTTTGTAAGCCAAAATCTATGGTTAAGTTGATTCTTGAGCCTTCAGATGCTTGCTTAACTGAAAGTGTTCGAAGCGGAACCTCGTGAACATTTACTTCAACATATTTTACGCCATACTTACCTCGCAAAACGCTATCAAAAGTTTTTTCAATTCCGCTTTTGCCAATTCTAAAATCAGGATGCATAAATAGATGTTGTTCATTTTCATCAATTTCTTTTTCAGCTGGTAAAGAAACATATCCAAGAAAATGAGCTGTTTCCGAAGGGTATGGATATTTTCTAATAATACCGCTTTCAATTGAAACACCCGGAAGTAAATGAAAATTTGTTTCAATTCTTGCAAGATCATCCCAGCCAAGATTGTCAATTAATGAAATAACATTTTTGCGCTTGGCATTTTTGACTTTGGCATAAAAGAGACTCCTAGTTTCTTCGCTGGCTTCAAGGATTTGACATATTTTATCCAAAGATTTTTCAATGTTATTTTTTTTATCAAGATAAATTAATAGCCTAAAGTTGTTTTCGTTTCTAGTTAAAGGTAAGCCGTATCTGTCAAAAATTGTTCCTCTTCCTGCTGGATTAATAACTGGCTTAATGCGGTTGCTATCGGATTGATCTTTATATTCGTCATATTTCCAGATTTGTAAATATCCAAGTCGAAGCACTAAAATTCCAGACAATGCGGATTGAGCGAGTCCAAGTATCATCGCTCGTCGGTTGAAAATTTTGTTTTTTCTAATGTCGCGAAGCATATTATTCTTCTAATAATTTTTTGCTTAAATAATCAAAAAATGCATGCATTGGAACGTAAATAAAAATTGAAATTAAGTATTGAAGTAACATAATTTTAATTGAAATAAAATTTCCTGAGATCACAACAAAAAGAATTAATTTAAAAGTTAAAAATAAAATTAAAAAAATTACAAATTGCTTCCAAATTTGAATAAAATTTTCTCCAGATAAAATTCTTCCATTAATTATTGAAAATATTTTTATTAATACAATGTAACTAAGAGAAGTTAGTCCAAGAGGGTTGCCATTGATTGCATCATTCCATATGCCAAGAAAAAAAATAAAGGTTAGACCAAAGCGATTTTTGAATATCCCAAAATAAAAAATTGCCATTAAATCAAATAATGGCCATAAATTATTTATACCAGCAACCCTTATGTTTGTGAGGTTCATTGCTGTTAGAATAATTGCAAAAATATAAATCAAAGCAATTTTCGTTATGGATTTTTGTTCTAGCATCAATTTAAGTTAAAATTGCGAATTAAAATATGTGCGAATATTAATCAGTTCTTTATTTTTATTTAAAGATTTTATTAATATCAAATTATGTAAGTAATTTTAAAAGAATTTGTTCTTAAATCAACATCAAAATTAATAATTATTTATTACTTAAATAATTTGCTGAAGTTTTTTTCCCGTCGTTGCCGTAAGGCACGACCAAATAAAATATTCGTTGCCGACCCGTCGTTGCCAAAGGCACGACCAAATAAAATATTCGTTGCCGACCCGTCGTTGCCAAAGGCACGACCATAAAGAATATTCGTTGCCAAAGGCACGACCATAAAGAATATTCGTTGCCAAAGGCACGACCATAAAGAATATTCGTTGCCGACCCGTCGTTGCCGAACACGACCAAATAAAATATTCGTTGCCAAAGGCACGACCAAATAAAATATTCGTTGCCAAAGGCACGACCAAATAAAATATTCGTTGCCGAACACGACCAAATAAAATATTCGTTGCCGTAAGGCACGACCAAATAAATTTAGATCAAAATTAATAATTATTTATTATTTAAATAATTTGCTGAAGTTTTTTCTTGTCCTCTTTTTCCATTTGCCTTCATGGTAAGCGCATGAAGCAAGTAAAGGAATAACGGAAGTGGCTTCCGCATAAACCATTTGCTCAAAAGCAACATCAACCTTACCCCATGAACAGGCTTCTTTGAGGGTTGATGAAGAGCAGGCACCGTCTCTTTGATCGGCTACGGTAATTTGAATAGCATATTTGTGCATATCAACTTCCTTGCCTAAAATTTCTGCACAAACCACGGTATCTTGAACGAAATTTTTTGGAACTCCACCGCCAATCATAAGCAAACCAGTGGTTCCAGCTTTGATTTTAATATCGGTTAATTCTTTAAAATCACGAATTGAATCGATGGTAATATGAGATTTCGGATTTTTTACTTGATGCAATACCAGTCCAAATCCTGCGGAAGAATCGGTGAAAGCTGGGCAAAAAATCGGAACATTATTTTCGTAGGCAAGTTGAATTAATGAATCTTTCTTTTTACCTTTTTTTTGCAAAAATTTACCCATCTCAGCGATAAATTCTCTGGAGGAATAAGGTTTTGCTTTTAATGAATTGGCTATTTCAAAAATAGCGTGATCGCATTTTTGTAAATCTTCTTCATCGATGTAAGTATCGTAAATTCTATCGATATAATTATCGCGTAAAAATTTGTCGTCGATAAAAGGAGTGCCTTGATAATGTTTAAAACCCAAGGCTTCAAAAAAATCCATATCAACGATTGAAGCGCCAGTTGCAACTATAGCATCAACCATGTTATATTTAATCATGTCGGCATAAAGCTTCATACAGCCTCCAGCCGAGGTTGATCCAGCTAAAGTTAGAATTACTGAACAAGATTTATCGGCTAGCATCATGTTGAATATTTCTGTAGCACGAGCTAAATCTCTAGAGGTAAAAGACATTTTGTCCATTTGTGATATTATCGGTCTTGCATCAAATGAAGTTATGTCGATATGTTCTACTTGTTTTTTAAGTAAATCTTTTTTTGAAACTTTTTTATTTGCCATATGATTATAAATTATTTTTTTTGATATTTTGATTTTGTGCCTCGTGGTACATTGACTCAATTGGCTGATCCTTTACCTCTATTTGTAAGTTTTTATTAAAGCCATTAAATTCAGTTCTAATGCTTCTAGAGTAGGCTCCGAGTTGAGCAATTTCGATGTAATCACCAGCTTGTATATTTTCTGGTAAATAAAACGGACCCTTCATGGTATCAAGTGAATCGCAGGTTGGACCATAAAATCCGAACGCAATTTTTTCTCCAGAAAATTTAGAATCACTTTTTATTCTAATTGCTTTAGTGTGATAAATAAATCCCGGATAGCCAGCGTCAAATAGACCTCCATAAGTGCCATCATTGATGTAAAGCATGTGATTTTTTTTACCCTCAACTCTAACTACTAATGAACCCGATTCTGCAACCAAAGCTCTTCCTGGTTCGCACCAAATTTTACAGTTTTTTGATAAATTTAAATGCTCAATTGCGTCAAAAATTTCGTCAAAATAATAATTTAAATTTGGAGGTGTCATTGTTGGATAAATGGATGGAAAGCCACCGCCAATATCAAGTACATCAAGATTAACCCCAGAATCTTCGAGAACTTCTTTGGTTATCATAATTGCATTTCTGTACTCAACTGGATCCATGCATTGTGAACCAACATGAAAGCATATGCCAAGAGTTTTTGCCACAGTTCTAGCTTTTATTAAAAGACCAGAAGAATCAGATGGTAAAATGCCAAATTTTCCAGATAAATCAATCGCAGAATGTGAATTAGGAATTGATAATCTGATGTGAAGACCAAGATCTTTTGCACCTTTTGTGGCTTTAACAATTTTTTCTAATTCATCAAATGAGTCTAAAGAAAAATCTTTTATTCCAAAATTAAAATAGGCTTCGGCAATTGATTCTGGTGATTTTATTGGGTGCATGAAATACATTTTGATATTTTTATCACCAAATAATTCATTGATTAAATTTATCTCTGAAAGTGACGCAACATCAAAATGTTTAATACCATTATTGAATAAATGCTTAAGAACTTGTTGGTCGGGATTGCTTTTTACTGAATATAAAATTTCAGTAGGATTTTTGTGCGAAACAAATTCTTTTTGGAAAAAATTTACCGCTTTTTTAATCGAAGCTGGGCGAATACAATAAACTGGTATCGTTGGTAAATTTGTTTTGACGAAATCTTCAATCATCACAAGATTATTTTCCGAAGATAAATCTTCACTTGGTTTGATTTGTTTGGTGTTTATTTTGTTCTTTGAACTGGCTTTTTTGTTGCCGTTGTGAAGATAATAAACTTTTGAAGAGACTCTTCGGTCGTATTCTTGTTCTGGTTCCATTTCTTTTTAGTAAATTATGAATTAATAAAAAAACAAAAAACTTATACAAATTTTTGAAAAAAAATAATAAGAGGGGCGCAAGATAAAAAAAATTTTTTATTTGTCCACAAAAAAAATTAAATTTTTTAAAAAAAAGGTTTTTTTTAGATTTTTTACGATTGTTTTTTAAAAATTTTTGAAAAAAAATACCAATTTAGGAATTTAAAAAATAATAATTTGATATAATTTTTTAAAAAAATTAATCTTAAAAAAATATTAATCAAATAATAAATGTTATGAAATATTATCGCAAACAAATTTATTTATTTTTTTTAGCAATATCTGTAATTTTTTCAACTCAAGTTTTTGCTCAAGATGTCGTGAATGCTCCAACATCTTTTGAAGGAAAAAAAAGCAAAATTTCTAATAAAGAATTAAGAAAAAAACGCTACGAAAATGCTAGTCCTGAACAAAAAATTAGAATGGAAAAAAGACAGGAAATTTTAAGTAAATTGAGCAAAGAGCAAAGAGAGCTTTTGAAGCAAGAAAATGAGAGACATCATCAAGAAGACAAGAAAATTACTGGATATGATCCTTCGGAAATTTAATTTTAAAAACCTATGATTAAAATAATTTTATTTTTAGCTTTATTGACTTTCAAAAATTCCTTAGCGCAAGATAGAGTTGCTTCTCAAAATTCTCAAGCAACGCAAAGCCAGCAGGCAACACAAAACCAGCAGGCAACACAAAACCAGCAGGCGACGCAAAACCAGCGGGCAACACAAAACCAGCAGGCAACGCAAAACCAGCGGGCGAAAAAAAATATACCCCCCTCATATCCCGGTATTGACGATAAAATTAAAAATCTTACCCCATTACAATTAAACAAATATTCCGAAATTAATATTAAATACATGCAAGAGGAAGCAAAAAAACACAAAGAATATGGAAATAAAATTCAAGAAATTTTTAAATTTCCAATATTGATTACGAATTTTGAAATCATTTTTTCTGCTCAAGAAATAAAAGGAGGCGGAAGGGAGGTGCCTGCTAGCATAAAGCTGGAAAATGAAAAAAAACTTAATGAATATAAAAAACTAACTCCTAATCAGCGCAAAAAAGTTCGACTAGAAATTATTAATTATCGCAAAGCGATTAATAAGCTTCAAAAAGCAAGAAGAGTCGCTTTAAAAAATTTGCTTAATCATGATTTTGAAATATTTTATGAGACCGAAGATATTGCAAAAATAAGTAATGATGAAAAGACCATTGACCAAGAATTTCATAAAAAATAATTAACACCATTTCCATTTATTAGTGGAAATGATATAATTTATTTTGGTGCTCTCGGCATGACTCGAACATGCGCACATGGTTTAGGAAACCACTGCTCTATCCCCTGAGCTACGAGAGCATAAATTTTTTATTAGTGAAGTCTAATGTAGCGCTTAATTTCATCAATTGAAAATTCTTGTAAATTTCCCTTTAATCGTAAAACCACCTCACCTTGTGGATTCACTAACCATGTTTCTGGAACCGCATCAATATTGGCAATTTCCGTAAAAATTCCCTTGCTATCAACGCCTATTTTGGAAAAAGGATTTCCACTTTGTTGAAGATATTTTGTGGTATTTTCATCGATATCACGCCAAGTAATTCCGTATAGGTCAGCGATTGCTTCGCTTTGAATTTTAAGCAAAATATCATGTTCGGCATGGCAGGTTGAGCACCAAGATGCAAAGAAATTTATAATAGTATATTTGCCTTTTAAATCTTTTTTACTAAAATTTTTAGTTTTATCGTATAATTCGGGAAGCGAAAATTCTGGCAAATCCAATTTTACGCTGATAAAATTAATATCTTCCTCGGCTTCTGACCTGGAGTTATCATTGTCGCCAGAAGCTTCTTGCTCTGAACTTTCTTGACCTTCTATATTTTGTTTTTGGTTGAGATTGTAAATTGACAAGGAAATTATATAAATAAAAAGCAGTAAAATGCCAAGTGGTATAAATTTTTTCATAAAATAATTTTTAAAATGAATAATCAATTTACATTTAATTTAAAGTCTCAAGATAATAAAGCAAGAAGAGGAGAAATAAATTGTTATCACGGTTCTATTCAAACCCCAGCCTTTATGCCAGTTGGAACTGCAGGAACGGTTAAGGCTGTTAAGTTTGATGATGTACTTTCAACAAATTCAGAAATTATTTTGGGAAATGTTTATCACCTAATGTTGCGACCAAGCGCTGATTTAATTGAAAAAATTGGAGGTTTGCATAAATTTATTGGCTGGAATAAACCGATACTTACTGACTCTGGTGGATTCCAAGTGATGTCACTTGGAAAGATTGCCAAAATATCAGATGATGGCGTTGAGTTTTCCTCTCATCTTGATGGAACAAAATATTTTTTAACTCCAGAAAAATCAATTGAAATTCAACACCAGCTTGGTAGCGATATTACCATGATTTTTGATCAATGCATTGAATATCCAACGACTTATGAAAAAGCAAAGCAAGCAATGGAGCGCTCGATAGATTGGGCTAGGCGTTCAAAAAATGCATTTAAAAAAAGAGACGGATATGGCTTGTTTGGAATAATTCAAGGTTCAACATTCAAAGATTTAAGAAAAATCTCTGCAGAAAAATTAATTGAAATTGGTTTTGATGGATATGCCGTTGGCGGTTTGGCGGTTGGTGAAGGTCAAGAGCATATGTTTGAAGTTTTGGATTATGCGCCAGATTTTTTACCACATAATCAGCCGAGATATTTGATGGGAGTTGGCAAGCCTAGTGATATTGTTGGAGCGGTCGCCAGAGGTATTGATATGTTTGATTGCGTGATTCCTACTAGATCGGGTAGAACTGGTCAGGCTTTTACTAGGCAAGGAGTGGTAAATATTAGAAATGAGAAATATCGATATGACGATTCTCCTCTTGATGACAAATGCGGTTGTTATGCTTGTAAAAATCATTCAAAAGCATATTTGCGCCATTTAGTTCAGTCGAATGAAATTTTGGGTTCAATGTTAATATCTTTGCACAATATTCAATATTATCAGGATTTGATGAAGGCGATCAGAAAGAGTATTGAAGAAAAGAATTTTACTTATTTTGAAAAAAATTTTAATTCCGATTTTGACTAAAATTTATTTTTTTGGCTCAATAAATGCAGAAACTTATTAAAACTTATAATCAAAAAACTTATATTAATCTTATTATTTTTTAAGATTAATTTTATAAAACTCACTATGAAACTAAAAATATTATTCAACATTTTTTTATTTTTAAATCTTGGAATTCACAATGCGAGTGCACAAAATAATGCGTCTTCAGCCCCAGCAAAACAAGCGACAGCCCCTAAATTGCCAGTATCTAATGCGACAAGGCCACCTGAGCAAATTGAATATGAAAAAGCCTTTAAATCTTTGAGTTCAGCGCAAAAATCAAAATTTGATCAAATAAACAGAGATTTTTTCAAAAATATGATGGATGCAGTTAATATTTTGAATAATGAAGCCGAAAGAATTGGAAAAATAAATCAGCCATTAGCAATAATTAACCGAATTTTTCCAGCGCTAACGCAACAAAACTCAAATTCAACCCCATATGATGAAAATACCAATAAAATTTATCAAAAATACTTAAAATTATCGAGCAATGAACAAAAATTATTAAAAATCGAAGTCATCAAATTTAGAAAAGCTGCTAATAAAAATGAAATTGCTAGAAAAGCTAAAATGAAAGAAATATTCAAAAAAGATTTTTTAGTTTTTACTGCTACCGAAAGCATTGCTAAAATTGAAGCTGATGAAAAAACCATTCCTTCGAATTAATCTTTGAGATCCTTGATTTTTTTCTTGGCCTGATTAGAGATGCTGTTTATTTGTCTTCCTATCCCAAATTTATCCATTGCTTTATTGGTTATGTTTGAAATAAAAGGATAGGCTAAAAGTAGTATAATTACAAAAACCAAAATTCTAAGTAAAAACATAAATTTGTAAATTGACAATAACTAAATTTTTTTCTTAAATATTAGTCATTATCAAATTTAATTGCAATTTATTCAAATGTTTAAAATC
>Ga0172372_10012780_pt1 | contig 10491 bp, 9 predicted proteins | sample LakKiv5m_2_FD_114544 | JGI IMG/M metagenome (GOLD analysis project Ga0172372, IMG submission 114544) | Freshwater microbial communities from Kabuno Bay, South-Kivu, Congo - kab_092012_9.5m | ecosystem: Environmental > Aquatic > Freshwater > Lake | place: Democratic Republic of the Congo... | reverse complement strand
GTGTGTTGCATCCATCCAGCAGGATCTGTCCCTCCAGACGGCAGCGCGGTTCGAGATCGGTCAACCGGTTCAGAGCGGTCAGGAACGTGCTTTTGCCGACTCCGGACGAGCCCATGATCGCCGTGATCTGCCGCGGCGGGATCGTCAGATTCACATCCCGAAGCACTTTCCGCTGGCCATAGGACACAGACAGATGGGCGACCTGCAGCATTCCGGTGGTCAGGCCGCAACCGGCTGTGATTGTCTCTGTGGAAGCAGAGCCAGGCCGATCAGAAGCGGGATCGTGTTGAGCCGTACCGGTCATTCGCCACTCACAGTTTGCCGCCACCGGCCGGCCAGATGCATGGCGGCCACATTGATCACCAGCAGACAGGCCATCAACACAACGGCGCTGGCACTCGCCGAGGCTTCTCCGCCGGGAATGTTCATTGCCAGGTCGTAGATATGAACGGGCAGAGTTCGTCCCGAATCCAGAAGTGAAGTCGGGCGCCGGGTCACATAACCACTGGTGAAGAGCAGCGCGGCTGTTTCCGATGCGGCCCGTCCCAGGCTCAACAGCAGACCAGCCATGAGTCCCGGCAGCGCCGTCGGCAGAACGATGTGCCATAGCGTTCTTACCCGGCTGAGACCCAGCGCCGCGGCGCCTCGCAGGTACTCGTCGGGAACCCGCTCCAGAGCATCGCTCGCGAGACGAACCTGCAGCGGCAGGATCATGCAGGCCAGAGTTAAACCACCAGCCAGAATCGAATAGCCCATCCGCAGCTGGTGACAGAACAAAGTCATTCCAAACAGGCCGAAAACAATCGAAGGCAGGCCAGCCAGCAGATCGAGACAGCGCTGCAGCCACTTTCGGCCACGCGATACTTGCGATCGTGACCGGTCCTGAATCCAGAGAGCGCAGCCGAAACTCACAGGGACGCTGATGAGCAGGCAGATCGCGAGCACGGCTCCAGTCGCCATCAGTACGAAACTGATCCCTCCCTGCCGCCCGGAATGGAGCGGTTCGAGCCGGATGAACGACCAGGAGAGCCGTTCCAGTCCGGACATCAGCAAGCCTGTCGTGAGATGCAGAAACACCAGCAGTACCAGCAGAGCCGCCAGCGTGCTCGCGATCTTCATCAACCGATCCGGAACAGAACGTGAGACCTGGTCAAGCATGCCGGCCTCCAGGCGATGCGGACTGGTCCTCAGGCATCAGCAGCGTTGCGGCAATGACCACCATCAGCAGCAGCGCGGTGAGAAACAGCGCGGAGCGATGAAATCCGGACGCCTCACCCATCTCCAGCGCGATATTCGCCGTCAGCGTTCTCACCGGAGAAAACAGGCTGGAGGGAATCTGCACGGTGTTACCACAAACCATGACCACCGCCATTGTCTCACCAATGGCGCGCACGAAGGCGAGCACCACTCCGGACAGGATCCCCCGGCGCGCGAGGGGCAGAACAATCCGCACCAGAAACGTGTCACGCCGCATTCCCAGCGCGAGAGCTGTCGCACGCTGCTCGTAAATCACCCGGCGTACCGCCATCGCGGATGTCAAAGCGATGACCGGCAGGATCATCAGCGCCAGAACCATGCATCCCGCCAGCAGACTCTGGCCCGGTGGCTGCATCCGGTTGATCCACGGAACAACTTCCGACAACCCCCACAGTCCCGTGACTACCGAGGGAACTCCGGCCAGCAGTTCGAGCATCCGGTGATATCCCGTCGCGATCATGGCTGGTGCGTAGACTTCCAGGAACAACGCCGACAGCACACCAAGCGGAACCGCGATCACCAGAGCACCTGCGGTCACGGCGAGCGACGCGGCGAGCAGCGGTGTGACTCCGAAGCGTCCGGCCGATGCCAGCCAGGCGGCATCCCCCACCAGTCGCGACAGACCGGACTGACGCAGCGCCGGCAGGGCTTCTATCAGAATGAAGCCGATCATCAGGATCGCAAGGCCACTCGCGATAACCACGCAGATCCGGCTTCCGGTCGTCAGCCAGCGGTCAGGGAGCCACAGGGACAAAATATTGAGCCTCAATCAGATCGGTGTGCTGTCCGGAGCGGACGAACGCGAGGAAGGCCGAAGCCAGCGGTGACAGAGAATCGCGTGCCACAAGAGTCAGCGGTCGGACCATCGGGAAACGTCCCTCCGCCACATTGCTGGAGGTCGCGGCGATTTCTCCGGCGGGAAGCAGTCGAATGGCCGTTCCCAGACGAGCCTCAGCTTCGGCCGCTCCGATCGAGACATAGCCGACCGCGTATGGATTACCCGCCACGGACTTGATGGCCTGCAGGTTGTCACCGGCGATGACATCCGGATGAATGTCTTCATTCTTAAGCTCGAAATGACTGAGAAACACTTCCAGAGTTCCCCGCCCTTCGGCTTTATGAACGGTCACAACCGGAGCCTGTGATCCTCCGACATCCTTCCAGTCAGCCACCTCATCGCGATAGATCGCCAGAACCTGCTCGCGGGACAGCGACGGCACGGGGTTGTCCGCATGCACGATCAAGCAGATGCCATCCCGCGCGATCTCATACGCAACGAGATCGCCTTCAATCGGCTTGAGGTGCCGGGACACCATTCCGAAATCCGCCGTTCCCTGACGAACGTCGCTGACGCCGCGCGCAGAGCCGCCGGTCTGAACTTCCACCCGGACCTGCGGATGCTGTGCCTCAAACCGCTTCGCAATCTCGACAATCAGAGGAGCAATCGTGCTGGAACCAGTCAGAATCACACGCCCCTGGAGCGGCATCGCGACCGGATCGGCCTGATCCTGATCAACCGCCCGGCCGGCCGGTTGATCCGTCGCGGAAGCGGGCAGCGTCGTTGAAGTCGAACAACCGCTCGTCGCCATCCAGAGCGGCGCGACCACGAGAGTCATCAACAGAATGCCCCAGGTTCCACCCGGTAAGCAGCGCCCGTGCGCCAGTCGCATGCGAAATCTCCCGCGATAATAAGCCGGCAACAAACCATCCGGCGTGAATTCATTCCCGTCCGGCATCCGCAGCCTGGAGCGTTCAATCAAACACAATCCGGCAGCAGCCCAGGTCAATCGACGTGCCGCGCCGCTGCGACTCCACTCCAGGCGCCAGGCGATACCGCATGGCCTTGCCATCCCGTTCCGCCTCCACGATCCCGGAATCGCGCAGCACGCGCAGATGATGCGACAGAAGCGTTGGTTCGACCTGCAGTTCCTCATTGATTTCGCTGACACAGCGCGGGCCGGCCATCAACTGCCGCACCACAGACAGCCGCGTTTCATCGGCCAGAACCTTCAACAGATCGGAACAACTGATTTCCTGAGACGCCGCGTTCATGGCTGTCCTCAACATGAGCCGGAATTGAATTGAATGACAATTCAACTGACTTCGACCGCCACGTCAAGGATGCGGACGACAGCAGGAGGATCGCTGCGGTTGGCGCGATCAGGAATGGGATGTTGACAAGCTCGAAGCGCCAGCGAGTGCGTCCGGTGTTCTGAACACTCTGGCTGGCACGGCGTGCTTGTGTGAAACGTCTCGCTGATGCCCGCGCACGGTATGGATCCAATCCATTCCGGACTTTGAGTCAGTCGCGCAGGTGTCCGTCACGCCGTGCGGCGCCAGGTCACTTGAAAGCGCCCTCGCAGCGCGTCCCATAAGGCGGCCAGTGTGGTCGCATTGAGCGTCAGGAATGTGAGCTGCAGACCGAACAGCACGGAGCGCACGCCAAGACGCTGACACAGCCAGCCGGCGAAGGCCGAGTAATAAAAGCAGGCCTGCAGAATCAGCAGCAGGCGATACAGCGGCTGGTCCATCAGCAGCAGATTCGTGGCCAGGACGATCAGCAGCAGAAACGGTGACAGCAGCCTCAGCACTTTGTGCGACATGTACTCCAGCCAGATCGGATTGCGCCACGGCAGCAGCCAGGCCGGATGTTGCACGATCATCTGCGCGGCTCCGGCAATGGTTCGTCGCTTGCGAACGGCTTCCCGCCCCAGCGATGACGACGGATCGTCCCAGGCGACCGCGCGCGATTCGAAGACACAGCGATAACCGTCCGCCACGGCCTGCATTGGAATCACCACATCATCCAGCAATGTCGATTCGGCAATCGGGCGGAACAGAGCCTTGCGAATCGCGTACAGCGCGCCGGTCGCACCGGGAACGCTGCGGTAACGGGACTCCGCCTTGCGGATCAGCTTTTCGTACTTCCAGTAAGCTCCGATGCCTTTCACGGCCGTGCCGTCCGAATCCTGCGATCGAAACATGAGTTCGCCGGAGATCACTCCCACTTGAGGATCGGCGAAGTTTGCCAGCAGTTCCGGAATCGCGTTCTCCGAAAGAATCTGCCGCGCGTCACACAGAACGACGATCTCTGAAACACATTGCGGGATCAGTTCATTCAGAACCGCCGGCTTGCCGCGCCGCTCAGGAAACTCAATCAGTCGAACGCGCGGATCGGCGATGCTTTCCACCGCCGCGCGAATGTTGTCCGTCGAGCCGTCGGATCCCACCAGCACTTCGCGGATCATTTCCGATTGCGGCGATGTCAGCAGAGCTACCAGCTTCGCGCGAACCCGTTCGGCGTCGTTATGACACGCGATCACAACCGACACCGGCTCGCAGACTGGCCGGCGTACGCGCTGCAGCGGCCGCCATCGTGACAGCAGATGGATCAGACACGGATAGCCCGCGTAGATGTAGATCAGGCCGGCCAGACCGCTCCAGAACATGATGGAGGTCATGAGGAGGCACCTGCCAGCAAGGGTTCCTGAACGTGACTCGGATTCATCGGCGAACCCGCGCGATGCAGACAGACTTCATTCAGCACTTCCGCCAGCTGGCGAGTCAGCGTTCGACGTTCAAAGCGGAGTGCATCGAAGTCGCTGGACTCCGCGTGACTGCGTTCCGGCTTGAGTCCCTCCAGACGTCGCAGCAGATGCTGCGTGAGGCCATCCACATCGGCTGGAGCAAACACGTTCGCCTGCGGACAGTCCGCCAGCAGTTCGCTGACCTCACCGGACGGCGTCACCGCCAGCAGCGGCCGGTTCAAGGCGAGGTACTCGAATGTCTTCGCGGGCATGACCCGTTCGGCTCCCGGCAGATCCGACAGCAGCAGGAGCAGTTCATCCGCCGTTCCCATCAATCGCAGAGCCGTCTGATGCGCGACATATCCTTCGCGCCGCAACCGGCAGGGCAGACCGTTGAGTCGATCGAGAATCAGATCCTGTTCCGCCGTGCGGCGACCGGCGATGACCAGCTCCAGTCGCGACGCCAGATGCGGCGCGGTTTGAGCCACGCGCTCCATCGCCGCCACCACCGGCTCGATTGATGTGAGATTCCAGAGTGTGCCGACATAGGTCAGCCGCAGGGCAGGTTCGCCGGGTTCCTTCTCCGGCTCGGTGACTGACAGCCCCGCGAGATCAGCCGCATCGAAGCCGTTGTAAAGGTGTCGAATTCGAGCCGACCCGCCTGCCTCGCGCGTCAACTCTCGCAGGGACTGAGCACTGCGCCGCGTCGTGGCCACCACGGCATCGGCCTGACTCAGCACCGATCGCTGCATACGCTGCTGCAGCCAGTGCGAGAACCGGGACTTCTGCCGGTTCTCCTGATAGCTGTTGCTGATCCCCCACTCATCGCGGTAGTCCAGCACCAGAGGCAGGCCGCTGCGTCGGCTGAGTTCCGCGGCCGTCAACAGCGACGAGAACGGCGGAGCTGTGACGAAGATGGCATCGTGCGGCACTTCTTTCAGCAATCGCAGTCCCTGCCGCACCGCGTCCGGCCGCCACAGGATCTGAGCGTCCGGCTGAAGCACTGCATTGCCTGCTGCGCGGATCGCGCTCTTGATCCAGCGTTTCCAGGACGCAGTCCGGCCGGCAGCAGGCCGGGATACGTCGGCGCTCGCATTTGCAGTTCCGGCACTTGCCGAGAACGCGTTCTTCAATGCGTAGCCGGGTTCCAGAGTTCGCGCCAGGCGGATCAGAGTTTCCGGGGGAACCTCGTCACAGAGCGACGGATCAAGTACCGGCACCGATGGATTGGCGACCGTCAGCACCGAGCAGTCCCAGCCGCATTCCGGCAGGTACTTCACGAACTTCGTGACACGCTGCACTCCAGCTCCGCCCGCCGGAGGAAACACATACGCGATCACCAGAACTCGCCGACGGCTCATGACAATGTCCCTCCAGCTTCTGCTTCTACCGGCCGGTCGCCTGTCAAACAGTTTGAAGGACCTCGTCCGCTTAGTGATTCCAGACCGCGCCGTGATTCCAGACAGCGCACCAGAGTCTGTGCCGTCTCTGTCCAGGACCGGGGACGCTGCGCAGCAGCTCCCAGGCGATAGACCGGTTCGAGAATCTGCCGCATGGCTTCCGCCAGCCCCTGCGAATCGCCGCGATCCACCAGCACGGAACATTCCGGAGCAGCCAGCTCTTCAACGCTGCCCACTCGCGTCGAGACCCACGGAGTTCCGCAGGCCAGCGATTCGCGCAGTACGTTCGGCAGCCCTTCCGAGTCGCTCGTCAACACCGTGGCGGTGGCGGCGCGATACCAGTCGGCCAGGGAATGCGGTTCGACGGCTCCGGCAAACGTCACGGATGCCGCCAGTCCCGCCTGCATCACTTCCCGTTGCAGAGAAGTCTTCAGCGGCCCGCTGCCGACCAGACACAACTGCGCATCCGGTTGCGACTGGCGAACGGATTGAAAGGCCTTCAGCAGAACATCGAGCCGCTTCAGGCCGACCATTCTTCCGACCCAGAGATAAACGGGAACATCGGCCGGTAGTCGCAGTCTCTCACGCGCCGCGCCTGGATCGCCCGGCGACAACAGCCGCTCATTGATTCCCTGATAGATGGTCTGAACGCGATCCGGCTCGGCGCCGAGTTCCAGCACGGGCTGACGCAGTCCATCACAGACGGTGATGATGGCATCCGACTCCCGCAGCACGCGCTGAATCGCCACGCGCCGCCGACGGTCCTTCGGCAGCAGCAGAACATCGGAGCCGCCGATGAGTACCGCCGCTTTCGCTCCCGCCATTCGAGCCGCCCGGTATCCCGCTTCTCCGTCCGGATGAGCCCAGTAACTGATGACCCATTCCGGCTGCAGTTCCTGGACCTGTCGCTCTGTCTGCCGCCGGATCGAATGCCACATCCAGCTTCCGTAGGTGTGACGCAGAAGTTTCGGCGGATAGATGAATGTCGGCCGGATCACCGGGAACTCATCCGCAGTCAGATTCTGCGGTCCCCTGTCGCGCAGCACTTCCGGCCACGGACGCGGCGCGATGACGCGCAGCGAATGTCCCTGCGCGGAAAGGGCGCGGCACAGTTCGCGATTGAAGGTGCCGCGAACCGGCGCATCCGCCTGCGGATAAACTGTGCTCAGAAACAGAATCCTCATGGCAGCTGTTCCTGCCATCGCGAAACCGGCCGGACTTCCCGATGACTGTGACTTCATCTGTTGAGCCGTCAGTGATCCTGTTCTGTGGCTGTCTTCCGGCCACTCACGTTCTCGCGGCCATCCTGTCTTCACCGTGGCCATCCGTCTGAACTCCAGCCTCACGCAACAGTTCCAGGTACAGACCTTCGTACTGCCGCACGGTGTGTTTCACGTTGAAGTGCTGCTCGACGCGCTGCCGTCCCAGTTCACCCATGACCGGCCAGGCTTCCGGCATATCCAGCAGATCGAGAATCGCGCTGGCCAGCTGGTCGGGACTGTCGCTGCGGACAAGTCGTCCGGTCGATCCATCCATCACGATCTCTGGATTCCCGCCAACACGAGTCGTGATCACGGGCAGTCCAACGGCCATCGCTTCCAGCAGCGTCAGCGAAATGCCTTCGGTCCGGGAGGACGACACGAAGAACGCGGCCTGCTTCAACTGCGCTGGAATATCGTGCTGCTCACCGGCAAATTCGACGGCGTGCTGCAGGCCCAGTTCAGAGACCAGCCTCTCCAGATTCGCTCGTTCCGGTCCTTCACCCACGATCTTCAGTCGGAAGCGCGGACAGTCTTTGATGACGATCCACACCGCGCGGATCAGCGTGGCCAGATCTTTCTCAGGCGACAGTCGCGAGACGCTGATGGCCAGCGGCTCATGAGCCGGCCCGCGATACTCGAAGCGTTGCAGATCGATGCCGTTCCAGATGGCCTCCATCCGGTTGCTCGACCAGGGATCGTCCATGCGGCACAGCGTCGTGGAATCCTCGGAAACTCCAATGATTCGAGCGGTCAGCAGGTTGGCAATCCGGAACTGCCAGCGTGCCTTCCAGTGCCGGCCGCAACCGCGTCCGTGCTGAGTGTTGATCACCACGGGAACGCCGGCCATCCGCGCCGCCAGCGCTCCGTAGAAATGTGCGTGTGTGTTGTGCGTGTGAACGACCTGCACCTGGCCGTCCCTCATGATCTGCGCCATGCGTTTCAGACGAGCCAGCCGGCCGCCGCAGCCACTTGTCGATTCGACTCGATACCCCTGCTCCAGCAGCTCTTCAGCGGGATGGCCGTGTCCATTGAGCGTCAGGAACTGCAGGTCGAACCGGCTTCGATCGCGATGCCGTCCGAAATCCACCAGCAGCTTTTCCAGACCGCCGGTTTCCAGAGTCATGCTGACATGACAAACCTTGATTGTGTCGCGCGCTGACGCGGCGCGCCGTCCTTGAGCGGTCCGGGCGGAATCGTCTGTCGAATCAGAAACTGTCGTGGAGTTGTCGGTCAGCATGGCCGTTCGCATGTCCGCGTGAGAGAGCAGAAGCGGCGCGGTCCTCCGGTCAGACCGGACACAATGCACCCCTTCAAGTCCACCCGGACTCTAGGTCGCTCTCGACACACCGGACTGTCGCGTCCGTCGGGCCACCGCGTTTCAAGTCGCTGGAAGAGGCCGATTGACCGATCAGATGAGTTGCGCCGGCATTACTGAAAGGGCCGGACTTGACGGTCGCAGGGCTTCGCATGCTGTCGTGCGAACGGTTCAGCGACGACCGGGAATGGCGGTCAGTCCCATGCCCAGCCAGGTGGAGATCACGATTCCCGTGACGCTGTGGCCGAACCAGTCCTGATGCTCGTGGACCAGAGACCTGAGCTGCACCGCGATTTCCGGCGGAATGATTTGATTCGGAGCCACTCCCGCAATAAGCCGGTCGATGGGAATGAGCGGCCACAAGGTCATGCCGATGACAACCGACAGGCCTGCGGCGTAAGCCGCGGCGATCATTTGACGCCGTCCTTCGAGCTTGAAAATCAACGTGACGGGCAGCATCAGCCCCAGGAGCAGGAATGAGCAGTTCCGATGCAGGACGCCCGGTTCCCGGGACAGGCTGTAGATCGCCAGCGCCGCGGCTCCCAGCACCAGTCCGCCCGCCAGGCCCGCGTCGATCTTCTGGGTCCGATTCAGCACCATGCGGCCGAAGCGATCCGTGCAGAGCACCAGATTAAAGAGCGTCGAAGCAGTCCAGCTCATCCAGACCAGCAGCAGATAACCCACAGTGATGATCGTGGCGAACGGCGCGAGGACCGGTACCGACTCCAGCGCACTGCTCAGAATCCTCTGGCCAAAAAGCAGCCCCAGCACCAGCAGCACCTGAATGCGGGGCGGAAACCGCATGAGCCACAGGAACCAGCCCAGGATCCAGCGATACAGAAAATGGCGGGCTTTCATCGCTTCGATGATGCCGACGTGTGCCCATTCCAGATTCGGATCCAGCCGCAGTGCCTCGCGGAAGTGCTCCATCGCGCGCCGCGGTTCCTTCTGATGCAGCAGAGTCCAGCCCTGATTCGCGTGGCTCACCGCATCTTCCGGGTTCTTTCTCAGCGTGGCGTCGATGGTCTGACCGGCTTCTTCGCGCCGTCCCAGTCTGACCAGCGCAATGGCTCGCAGATTCGCGCAGGCCACATCATCGGGATCGCAGGCGAGTCCCTGTTCCGCCGAATCCAGACAAGCCTGCCACTGGTATTTCAGACTTTGAATTGACGCCAGAACTCCGAAGTGCGTGGCGTTCCAGGGTTCCAGCCGGATCGCTTCGCGAATCGCGGTCTCGGCGTCCTTCAGCCGATCCGCCTGCCGGTGAACGCTGGCCAGCGCCAGGAAACTGAAGCCTTCATCCGGAGCTTCATGGACGGCCTGTTCCGCCTGATGCCGGGCCTCTTCGGGCTGCTCAAGCTCCAGCAGACACAGCGCGAGCAGCGCATGCGCGGTTCCGTTGTCTTCCCGTTCGGCCAGAGCCAGTTGCAACTGCTCGACCGCGGGCTGCCAGCGTTCCTGATTCATCAGGAACTGCGCCCGCTCGATATGTTGATTCATGTCAGTTTCAGATACTTGAGGATGTCGTCATACAGGCCGCCCTGATTCGAGTAGAGCGCGTAATTCCGGGCTGAAGAAAACCACTCGCGGGTGGAAGGCCGCAGCGCGGCGGCGGCGTTCGTCAGATCCTTTGTCACCAGCGGTTGAGGAATACCCGTTTTCAAGGCTTCGCGCAGTTTCTGCTCGACAGCCTGATCAACCACGGCCTTGAGATCCGCTCCTGAAAAATC
>Ga0172372_10012778_pt1 | contig 10493 bp, 8 predicted proteins | sample LakKiv5m_2_FD_114544 | JGI IMG/M metagenome (GOLD analysis project Ga0172372, IMG submission 114544) | Freshwater microbial communities from Kabuno Bay, South-Kivu, Congo - kab_092012_9.5m | ecosystem: Environmental > Aquatic > Freshwater > Lake | place: Democratic Republic of the Congo... | reverse complement strand
CTCTCCTTTTTCAATTTTACCACCCGGGAACTCCCATTTTAAAGGCAATTTCATATTTTCACTTCTCTGAACTACCAAGATCTTCTTATTAAACAGAATGATAGCACAAGTAACTTTTATTTTTTGCAAATCAATTAAATTTTTATGAAGATAGATACTTTTTTATTAACAACTATAGATGTATATATGACCTCATGGTCATTGGTCGATTTCTATTACTTCTCCATCATATTTTTTGAAAATGATATGTCCACCTTTAAAGCTTTTTTCATCATAGCCTTAAAAATTATCTGGTTTTCTTCTGTTATAAATTCCTTTAAATAATCATTGAAGTAATCGTTCATTTTTTCCGGGGGCTCATTTTCTAAGGGATTATCTACTACGATTTCAATTTGCCTTAAGGTAGCTGCAATAAATTTCTTTTTAAGTATAACATACTGGTCATTGGTTAAATTGGTGGCTGATTTTTTCATCGGAATATTTTTCATGAATTTAATCAAATGTTATAAATATCATGATCTCTGATGTTCATTTTTAACCTCCACTGGTAAGTCATATCTGATATTAATTCCCTCAGTTTTTCACCATCACTGACAGCATATATGGTTAGATTGGGTTTAAATTGTTCAGAGGTGATAATATTGATTATGCAAAGACCAAAGAACCTCATCCACAGAGGCTCTTCAATCATAACAGACTTAATTCTAAAGTACTGCACCTCTTCCTGCGTTACATTGAAAACGCCTCTTCGTTCTTCTATGGTTCTTTCCAGAAAACTATATTTCCAGTTTTCAGCATCAAAAAATTTATACCATGCAATAATAAGTGTAGGGAAGACCAGGGGTGGAAAAACAAAGGTTAAGGCAGGAGACAGATACCATACAATATTCATGTAGTGCGATGGCTTCACAATCTTTATAAGCTTATTATTTTTCATAGTTCAACGGTGACTTTTAATTTTCAATAGAAGCTTTTATTTCATTTATCAACTGCTCCATTGCAACGTCTCCATAAGCGTGGCAAAAACCTTCTATTATCTTTTTAAATGCTGTTAACCTCTTAAAAAATGGAATCCGTGGTGAAATGTTCCAACCATTTATTTTTACAATTTCATGCGTTTCATCTGACCAGCATGTTGCATAAAAAGTGCCACTTAATGGTGATCCTGATATTGAAACTATATATAATTTTTTAAATCCGGCAATTTCATCGTAGTAAAAATAGCCGTCTTCAAAAGCTTTAAAAAGTGCTCCCAGGGAATAGCTAAAACCTCCAATATATGCGCCACCACTTTTTAAAATGCTGGGAGCCAGATAAAAATATTCAGGATTACTTAAAATAATGTGTCTGTGGGTAAAAATAAGTTTTATATTATCCTCAAATAATTTATTCATTGCCTTTTTTGAATTATTCAGGGGGTACGCTCTGAAATGCAGTAAATACAAATTTCTGGTTAATTCTATATGATTATCCACTATTTCTAAAAGATTATCCTGGATGAGTGATACATGAATTTTACTTACCGTTTTGTGTATATCCTCAAGTAGGTAATGGGAATCTTCCTCACCAAGTATTTTGCAGCGTGTAACCAGTGAAGAACCGTTGTCATACATTTCAATATCAGGACCACTATTAAAATTCATTATTATCTGATTTTAAGGTTTATAATTAGGAGATTATGATAACGGGACAAAATTAGAGTCCTTTTTTTTACTGTTTCGAAAATGACAAGGTTGTTAAGTGATGAATTGTATGGGAGCTGTAAAGCTAATCGCTTGGAAGTGAAGATATTTTCACAAATAAACGTTTAATAAAGAGAGGGATTCGGATGATGATGAAATTTTTCCTGGATAAGCCTCACCGGATTCTTGTTAAATTTTTTGTATTAATATATTCTGACCTAAGATGCCATCTCAAGCTCGCGCCTAATTACAAATGGCTTGTAAGCGTTGAAAAAAGTACCGAAAAGCTCTATTTAGCTTTGGTTGGGAGGCTTTATTGATAATTCCAATTTCACTTTAAAGTCTTTCGTCAAGTTCTACTTCTAAAGCAACGGCATCTAGGGACTTGACAGAACTTACAGAAACTCATAAAATACTGAAAAGGACTGGTGTCATTGGTGTAGGAACTAACTATGTTTTAATTGGCTCATAATTGGCTCAATTGGCTCATTTGAATTGCACATATTGTACAACAGCAGACAAGCAAGCCAAACAAAAAAATGAAAAAGAAAATGACCGCAGGTACATTAATAAATTCTATTAATATAAAAAATTGTAATTTCGGTTTAGAAATTTTCAAAACTTTAAGCTACGGAAATTATAATTATTTATCCCAAAAATGCTAAGCAAAAGACAATGCTAAAATCTTTACTGGAAGAAATGAAAATACAATTTGAAATAGCATCTACAAAGGATGAAATTTCCTTAAATGAGAAGGAGTAATATGCTAAACTTGACAAATCTATTTCTCAGGCAGAAGCTGGAAAAACGAAGGATTTGCCTAAAGACAAACAAAAAGAATTTTTGGGAATATGATTTATTGAAAAAAAAAGTACAATGAATACAGGTAATTCGACTAAAATAAACCGTTTATTACAAAAGACGCCTTCAGGTGTAGTTTTGGCCATTGGCTTAGTCAACAGGGTTATAGCCCAGAGCTCATAAGGAATTATAAAAACAGCAAATGGTTAGCAACCTTTGGAAATGGAGCAGTAAAAAGATACAATGATCCAATTGATTATCTTGGTGGGTTTTGTACTTTACAAAAGCAACTGGAATTATCAGTTCATCCGGGAGCAAAGACAGCATAGGGTTTGTTAGGCCGTGCCCATTATTTAGAAATGAACCAACAAGTGGTATGTTTGAAAGGGATGAGCAAAAGATAAGTTTTTACACCTCCTCTTTTTTGCCTCCAGCACTGAGAATGACAGAATTTTCACATAAAAACTTCAGCCTATTGGTTTCATCGCCAGCAAGAGCAATGATGAAATGTTTGTATCTGATGCCTAAAGAAATAAGTCTATATGAATGTTATGAATTGATGGAGGGTTTAAACAATTTGGTACCCAATCAGGTGCAGCAATTATTAGAAAACTGTACTTCGGTGAAAGTAAAAAGACTATTTTTATATTTAGCGGAAAAATCAGACCACGAATGGGTGAAATTTTTAAACAAAGAAAAAATTGATTTAGGAAAAGGAAAACGGAGTTTCGCAAAAAAAGGGCTATATATTCCTCAATATCAAATAACGGTATCCAAAGATTTAGAGGATTATGAGTTACCAGAAGTATAAAGCATTTCCATTCAAGATAGAGATACTTCACTTACAAGCATCAAACAATCATTGGATTTTACAAAACGTGCATTGGAACAGGCATATCCAGAAATGTCTGTGGAACACAAAAAACGAGAATCTAAACTTATAATTACAAATAAAAAGGCTTTTGTAAAAAAATTCATCAAGCCTTAACTAATGCTGATAAGGTTTTTCTCTTTAGTATTGAGATGGGAAAACCAAATTGGCATATTTATGACTTCAAAGGTTTTCCGGCTGTTCAATGGAAGTTAATGAATGTCGAGCGGTTAATCGCTGAAAATCCTAAAAAACACCTGGCTCAAATAGCTCTTTTAAGAGCAGTACTTTAGGGAAATGTTACGCTATTAAACAAAGTTTAGAGTTTGGATGCATATTCCGGGTTAAAGTGGGTTCTTTGTCTATTTTGGTAAAAAATTCATATCTGGATATTAATGAGAAAAAAATAGAAATGACCAAGAACAGGGGACAATATTAACTAGGATCTTTACTGAAAAAGGTTTTATTAACAAGAGTGTGAGCCTAAAAAAATATTCACAAAAGTGACGAAGTAACCAGTTTGACCGGAATATTCAATTTGGAGAAAAGCTTTTTGATTCAAATAGAATATCTTTATTGATAGAAATCAAATATCAATTAAGATTTAAAGGAATAGGCTTACATATATATGAAATAATTTCGCAGTTGCTTGACTTGGCTAAAAAGCACAAAGCTATCGGGGATAATATAGATGACTTGATAGATTCCGAACTTTTTGAATTAGAAGCGGAGCATCTTATCATTGATTATTGTGAGAATAAAAGTCTCTTGGTGAATGGCATTCCAACAGAAAAAAAGTAATTGCCGGAGGAAGATTTATAAGAGGACTATTTCTGTCGGGAACGATACCAATTATATCTGGATAACCTTGCAACCCAACACGAAGACGTGGCAGAATTGATGTGGACCTATGTTAACAGCTTTTGGGAAAATCAATTTGAAGGCAAAGACGAATATTTACAAAGCATAAAATACAATTTGGATTCCGGTGATTTTTATGACCTGACTATTTAAACTATGGAAAAACAATTTAAAAAAGGCTTTTTCGAATTCATCGGAGCAGCCGATGCTGAAAAAGTATATTCCAAAACTATTGGGTGGATATTTTCTGAAAGTTAAAGAACCCGAGTATAGAGCCTTACCAGATAGACATCCCATAATTAGTGACCTTACCGTTGATGGAACAATGTTGTATAATTTAAATTCTCAAAAAATAGATACCATTGAACTTATTCAATACGCTAACGGGGAGAAGGAAGTGATTCAGTTAGATTTGTAAATTCTCCATAAAAATGACTGAAAAAACATTTGGATAGAGTATCTGACTGTTCACGTTGAGCTTTTGAATTTCGTTAGAGTTTCTATTTTCGTAAACCAGAAAAATAGTTAAAACAAGGTAGCATTCACCTTTAAAAATAGGGGAAGAAAAAAAGCCAGATAGGGGAAATACAATTCCCCTATTATTATTAGAATTATAGGGGAAGGTGTTTTACTTTGGGTAAAATAAATGAATGATGAATGAAGTTTACGATGGAAGCTATTAATCTGTTTAAACTGGGTTTTTTAAAGCTGATAATGCTATTCTTTATAGAGGGAATACAAGCTCAGCAAATATGTAATAGTGCAGTTCAAGTCACTAGTTCTTGTTACCTGAATCAAACAAATGCCGGAAATCCAAAGGAATTCGATGATTATGAAATCTTTTTGGCTTATGGTCCTGAAAAAATATACAAATTAAATATTTCGAGTACTACAAATCTTCAAGTTGGTCTTAAAATTCTTCAAAAGGGTTTAGACCTGGATTTAGCCTTAGTAACATTCAACTGCTCAACAAATAAAGGGGAGTTATGGGAATATAGTATTGATGATAATACTAAAAGTCAAACAGAATTTATTCAATATAATAATTTAACGCCAGGAGTTTATTATGTGGTGGTCGATGGGGCTAACAGTAATTCTATTGGAAATTTTAATATTGATTTTACATTTGGTGGTATTCTGAATTGCTCCAATCCTGAATTAATTTCCTGTGGCAGTACCATTAATTCGACTACAATTTTTGGTTCAAATAATAACTCAGTTTATAAGTATCAAAATGAGGTCATAGTAAATAATAGTGGAAAAGAAAAAATATTCAAATTTAATTTACCTGCTATATCTGATGTTTCCTTAACGTTAACCAACAAAGATCCAAGGGTAAATTTAAATTTGTTTTTATTAAGTAGCTGTAACTTAAATACCACTATTGCGTATAGTTTAAGTCCTGCTGGTGAAACCGAAGAGATTAGTATTACAAACCTTCCCGCAGGCACATATTATGTCGTTGTCGATGGGTATAATTGCTCGCAGGGTGATTTTACACTTAAATTTGAGACTAATAAATGTCCTAAATTAATAACTCAAAAATCAGGATTAGCAACAGATAATTCAATAGCTTTAGTCGGGATTATTTCCTCTGATGGAGGTTGTTCAATCTCAAGAAAGGGTCTGGTTTGGGACACAAAACCTAATCCCACATTGGCATTGAGTTCGTCTTCAAACGCCGGGGTTGGAAATACTAGTTTTGTAAATACCATTACAGGTTTATTACCTGGTACAAAATATTTTGCCAGAGCATATTTTACTAATTGTTACGGTACTGTTTATGGGGACGAGCTGTGTTTTTATACTGCTAACCCAATTATCGGGTTAAAACAGGTTTGTTCTGGTATAGAGGTGGTTTATAGTGTAAAACCTATCAATGGAGTAGTATCATATAACTGGACTTTACCGCCCGGATGGATAGCAAGGACTTCTTTAACTGGTAATGAAATTAGGGTAGTCCCAAATACAAATACGGGTAAAATAAGTGTTTCAGCGGTGAATGACTGCCAAAATACATCATTTACTTCTCAGGATGTTATAGTATCGGCGGGTGGAAATTTTGGTACGCTCCCAAATATAATTGGGAATACTTCGGTTTGTCAAAAAGATATTCAACTTTATTTCATTAATCCAGTGGCTGGTGCTACTTCTTATATTTGGGAATATCCGCCTGGATGGGCGCCGAGATCTGGTTTGACAAGTAATAGTATCAGCCTGGCACCAGGTAATAGTGGCGGGAGAATTTCAGTAAGAGCCGTTAATTCTTGCGGACAATCAGGTTCCGTAAGTATTACCGTTAATGTTGTTAATTTATCAACACCCCCTTTAGCTATTGTTGGTTCGAGATCTGTTTGTTCGGGAACTTCACAAACATACTCATGTGAACCTGTAAATGGGGCAACTTCATATATTTGGAATTTCCCGGTAGGATGGCAACTAACGTCGGGACTTAACACTAATAAAATTACAGTTGTTCCAAATAATACAGGTGGGAATATTTCTCTGCGTTCAGTAAATTCCTGTGGAGTATCACCGATAATTAATACCCAGGTTACTGTAAATTTGAATACATCAAATACAATTAATTTATCAGGACCAATTGAAGTTTGTTCCGGAGTTGCTCAAATTTATACGGTTACTCAAATTAGTGGAGTTACTATTTACAATTGGATTCTTCCCATAGGGTGGGTATTTAATTCAGATAGGACTAAAAATAGAGTTGTTGTTATTCCTAATGAAGTTAGTGGAACTGTTATAGTGTCGGCTATTAATTCTTGCGGCAGTTCATTATCTTCTTCATTAGTTGTCGAGGTAGCTTCAATACCTAAAATAACCTCTGAAATTATAGGTGTTTCTGACGTATGTGCTGGTCAAAGTAGAATTTTTAGTGTTTTAGCAGATGGCTATCCAACGAGTTATGAATGGAAATATCCAAAAGGATGGCTTGCAAATTCATTTGAGAATAGATATCGAATTTCATTGATACCAGATACTACTAGTGGTGAATTAATGGTTAGAGCCGTTAATTTTTGTGGTGCATCGACCGTGAAAAGTCATTTTATTAAGCCTGCAGCAAAGCCAATGATTCCAGGTCCAATAAGGGGTTCAACAAATGTATGCAGTAAAAGTACTCAGATTTACTATGTGGACAGGGTTAATGGTGTGGGAGTTAATGATTATATGTGGGTTTTACCTGAAGGTTGGTTAATTACAAATGGTGCAAATACGAATCGAATCATTGTAATTACAGGAAAAAGCGGTGAGATAAGCGTGAGAACTAAAAATAGTTGTTCTTTTTCCGAAATGAATAAACTTTTAATCAATGTCAACGAAAGCCCGGGTAAACCTGGTATAATTGCTGGGAACATTGAAGTGTGTGATAATACATCACAAATTTACTCGGTAAATAATATACAAGGTGCCTCATTTGAATGGAAAATTCCAAATGGTTGGCAAGCAAATACCTCATTAAATAACAGACAAATAAGTGTTGTTCCCAAAATTAATGGTGGAACTTTACAGGTGACCGCGAAAAATGAATGTGGGACATCTTTACCAAGTGCATTAAATATAAATTTGAATACTATACCTGCTAAACCGGGTAATATTAGCGGTTCCTTACAGGTTTGTGAGGGAAAGGATCAAGTATATTCTACAGATCTAATCAGCAATAATGTGAAATTTAATTGGATTATTCCAAGTGGCTGGACTAAAAAATCAGGGGATAATACCAACTCCATTGTGGTGGTTCCTAATGCTCAAAGTGGCATATTAAGAGTTAATGCATTTAATATCTGTGGTAGTTCACCGGAATCCTCCATCAATATTAATACACAAATAATTCCTATTATTTCTGGCTCAATCCTGGGTGAGGATACAATATGTGCCAATGTTTCTAAAGTTTTTAGTGTTAATAAATCAAATAACGCTTCGGCTTATTTTTGGAAATTTCCAGATGCCTGGATTCGAAAGGATATGTTAAATAATCATTCAGTTGAGGTGGTTCCTAATGATAATTCAGGTATTGTGTCGGTGGTGGCAAATAATTTTTGTGGAAACTCAAGGGTAATTTCAAAAAATATAGTCGTTTTTGAAACACCTAAAACTCCGGTTTTTATTGAGGGAAATAATAAGTTTTGTGAGGGTGTAACTCAATCGTTTAAAGTTGCTCGAAATAGTGATAATGAAAGCTATATTTGGAATTATCCGAAAGGCTGGGATCTAAAATCTGATAAGTTTGGTAATTCTATAACGCTCGTTTCAGGTAGTGACTTAGGATCGATTTCCGTTAGAGCTAAAAATAAGTATTGTACCTCTAAGGAAGCATCAATCATTCTTGATGTTTTTCCTAAAGTAGATGTATTTCCAACCTATGTTTTACCCTCCTGTACAAAAAGTAATGGGGAAATTTCATTAAATATCTCGGGCGGAACTAAGCCCTATAATATAAGGTGGCTTGATAGTCTACCTCAATCTGCAAGTTCTACCAGAAAAGGAATTCCAACGGGAGATTATGAGGTTGAAGTAATTGATGCAAACGCCTGTAAATATGTTTTCGAATTATTTCTTAATAAACCTGATGATTGTGAAGATGATTTTGTCATTTATACATCTTTTACTCCAAATGGAGATGGTATAAATCAATTTTTTGAAATAGTGCCAACAAAACCCTTTGATAGTAATTACCTGGGAGAATTAATTGTACTAAATAGATGGTCTGAAATTGTTTATAAATCAAAATTGAATATTCCTTATGATAATTCCTGGCAAGGTCATGATTTGAAAGGAAATGACCTTCCTCAGGGAGTGTATTATTATTTATTCAAACCATATAGAAACGAAAATAGAGTTCTAAAAGGATTTGTCACTTTATTAAGGGAATAAATTTATGAAAGATACAGTTTACCTAACTTTAATCTCTTTTTTGTTAATAATTAGCTCATTTTCAATAATAAATGGTCAGCAAAGTTCCTATTTCTCAGTATTACGAGAAAATTGGGTTCTGTTAAACCCGGCTTTTTATAATCATTTATATCTTGAAGAAAATGATAGAACTACATTGATAAATGCTTCGCACAGGCAACAGTGGATTGGCGTAGTAGAAGGTGCCCAACAAAGTAATGCACGTTTTGAAAATATTATATATAAGAAAAATAAGGAAGAGTATGATTTTCCCAAAATGAAATGGGGCGTTGGCGTTGAAAATGAAACCTGGGGTTCTCTTAAAAGCACAGGATTCTATTTTAATTATGCTTATACTTTCAAACTTAATGACTTTACTGAACTTGTAACTGGATTAACTTTTAATTTTAAAAATATAAAATATAATCTTGAACCATCAAGTTTTAGACGCTTTGATGCTGATCCAATTGCTGTAAATATCAATAATCAAATTAGATGGATAGGTCATTTTAACTCTGGCATATTTATTAATCATCAAGTGAATAATCGGTCTATTGTTGATTCCTGGTATATGGGATTTTCTGGCGGTCATCTAATTCGATATCAATTTGGGAAAAATATTTACCAAAATAATGATTATAAGCAGTTTAATTTTATTGGTGGGCTGACTTTAGGAGGAAGATACATTGTAAAAAGACTTGTTTCGTATTTTGAACCTACCATTATTTTGAGGTATATACCTAATTTAGTCTATTCTAATTTTTTAAGCGAAAATGGTAAAATCAGTACAGATTTTTCTTTGCGGTACCTTATGAATGAACATTTCTGGGCAGGAACAGGTTTTGGAACATCAGGAAATTTTAGTATTGAAGCTGGATTAAATATTCAAAATATTAAAAAATGCAGGTGTTGGACTAAACCTAAAATCAGAACTGGCATTTTATGGAATATTCCCTTTGTAAATTCTACGCAAGGTTATTCCATAGAATTATTTACTTCTATTGGTTTAAATACTAGATAAATACATGTTTTTCAGTTATTATTCTTTACACATCTCACGGAGAGGCCATAATTATAATTAAAAATATCTTCATAGACGTCATCGCTAGAAAAGGACAAACTTCTGATATATAAACTATAAGTACTTGTCATTGAGGAGGTCCACCAATCTGTATAATTAGCATTTCCAGCAAATTCTCCTTTAACATTTCTTGAACCAAGGGGGTAGCCGGAAAAAATAGAATTTGAACTTCCGTTTTTGCCCTGATACCATCCATTGGATGATTTTAATTGATCGACTGCATTTTTTCTCCCACCAAGAAAATCTATTAATTTTTGCCATCCCTGGTTGGTAGGCACACTCCAGCCTTCCG
>Ga0172372_10012777_pt1 | contig 10494 bp, 11 predicted proteins | sample LakKiv5m_2_FD_114544 | JGI IMG/M metagenome (GOLD analysis project Ga0172372, IMG submission 114544) | Freshwater microbial communities from Kabuno Bay, South-Kivu, Congo - kab_092012_9.5m | ecosystem: Environmental > Aquatic > Freshwater > Lake | place: Democratic Republic of the Congo... | reverse complement strand
TCACTCAACCGAACCGATACTCTGAAGAGCCCGTTGCCTTAATTGGGCACGGCGGGTTCTGTGAGGAGTTTACCAAAACCGATTTTATGAAACTAAAATTGAAAGGTAGATTTACTTAATGAGAACCCTGAATGAGGAAGCCAAACAGACTTTGAGAACTCCTCTCCTCGCTGTTTGGACCCTGACCTCTCTGGCTTCAGCCTCAGGCTACCTGATTTCCCATTCCATTTTCAAAATGCATCGAATCACTTCAACCATGGCGATCTCGCTTGAGACCGTAAGAAGCGCTCTGGATGCAGGGGACTGGGACGTGGCACTCAGACACTTGAACATCGCGGCAGAATCAGGTTCTTTGTTTGATCTGCACATCGGGAGTCACGATGGAAATTCCTTTCAGACCATCCTTGCCGGCCCGGTTGGAGAAACTCAATGGGGCCTGCTGCCGATCTGCAGAACACTGCAGAAAGACTCCTATGCGATTTCCGGTTGCGGTCATCTCGTGAGCGCCAACGAAGTAATCACCCTCACTATCTTTCTAATGACCGCATCCGTATTTTTGGCGCTCTTAATGTGGCTTTTCAGCACGCTTCTCGGGAAAATTCTGGGCAGGATATCGAAAGAACTCGAGTCCGCGGCAAAGAGTCCTGACCATCAAAGCAATCTGTCCGGAATCGAAGAAGTGCTGACAGTGCAGAAAAAGATGAGGACTCTTATAGCAGAAAATGAAGCCAACGCACGGATAGTCTCCCAATATAATATCGCCACCCAGGTCGCCCATGACATCCGCTCCCCGCTCGCGGCCTTGAACATGGCGGAGCGGGATCTGGGCACCTTGCCCGAAGAAACCCGGCTCATCATCCGCAGCGCGATCGGACGGATCCAGGACATCGCCTCTCAGCTGATGCTCAAGGCCCGCAGCGGACAGTTTTCAGCGGAAGCCCCGGAGGCCGAGGCCACAGCCCCCTCCGAACCCGTGCTCCTCTCGTCGGTGATCGAGACCATTCTCGCAGAAAAACGAATGCAATTCCGCTCCCGAATCGGCATCCGGATCGAGGCCCGGCTCGCACCGGGCATTCATCACCAGTTCGCATTCCTGCAGCCCCGCGAATTCAAGCGGGTGATATCGAATTTGGTCAATAACGCCGTGGAGGCCTTGAACGAGACCGGTTTGATCGAAATCCATTTGGCGCCGGCAAGCGAGAGAGGTTGGCTCCGACTCACCGTGCAGGACACCGGCAAAGGAATTCCCGCCGAGGTCCTCGCTCAATTGGGAACCCGCGGCTATACGCAGGGGAAAACTGGAGGTTCGGGATTGGGCCTCCATCACGCTAAAAAATCCATCGACACCTGGGGCGGAAAATTCAACCTGTTCTCCACCGTGGGTAAGGGAACGACCATCGAAATCCTCCTCCCCGAGGCCCCCCCTCCGGACTGGTTTCTCCCGACCCTGGAGGTCGCCCCCGGAGCCCGGATCGTAATCCTCGATGATGACCAGAGCATCCACCGCGTCTGGCAAGGGCGTTTCGAATCGGTTTCCACCCCGCAGGACGCGCTCCAGCTCATCCACTTCTCGACCCCGGCCCAACTCCGTCAGTGGCACCTCTCCCGCTCCCCGCAGGACCTGCTCTCTCCGACCATCCATCTGATTGACTTTGAAATCATCGGGGCGGAGGAATCCGGCATCGATATCATCGACGAATTGGGCATCGCTGCGCACGCAGTCCTCGTCACCAGTCGTTACGAGGAACCCCATCTGCGTACTCGCTGTGCATCCCTCAAACTCAAACTCCTGCCCAAAGCGCTTGCGGGGTTCGTACCCATCCGCATCCTGGCTCAGCCCTCCCCTGCCCCGGCGGCCGAACCCGGATACGATGCCGTCCTGCTGGACGACGACTCGCTCGTACACTCGACTTGGAACCTTGCGGCTCGCACCCGCAACAAACGCCTTTGGGCCTTCTCCAGTCCGGAGTCGTTCAGGTCGAAAATCCCCGAAATCCCTCGCAGAACTCCGATCTACATTGACTCCAACCTCGGACCTGGAGTCCACGGGGAGACCCTGATCGAGGAACTCAGCCGGATGGGCTTTGAACGCCTTTTCCTGGCCACCGGCTATTCGCCCCACGATTTTGAAAAAAGACTCCGACCCCTGAGGGGGTTCCAAGGGGTCCGGGACAAGACACCCCCTTGGTGAACCTCTCCCTCCTCACCGTTTTCCCGGGTTGACCACTCCTTGGCAAAAAAGCTAAGGTCCGCCCCAATGAAAATTCATTGGTTTGAAATCTCCCCGGAAGGAAAAGAACTCCGCTTTGACCAGCGTGAGCCGTGGCTCGTCCGCGCCATCGAGCGCCTGGACGAGACCGACGAGACTCCGGAAGATAAAGCCCGCGAAACCCTCAAGTCCGCTGCGGCGGCTGCGGCTGCGGCCAAAACCTGGACTCCGAGCCGGGATGTCGATGCCGAGTACACTTTCCGCAAAGTGGATGACGTGGTCGTGGTCGACGGCCACATCGACTCCCGCGTGCGCTTGGTTTGCAGCCGTTGCGCCAACTACTTTGACCTGACCGTAAGCCCGCGCTTCTCGGCGCTCTTTTGCCGCGACCCCTCCATGGCCGGCATCGCCCACCTGGAAGCGGGCGGCAAGCCCACAGGCCAAAACGCAGGCTTTGCCCGCCACGAGCACGACTCCAAAGCGGACGCCGATGTCGAAGCCGGCAAGGATCTTGATATCACTTACCTGGCCGGCGACCTGATCGATCTCGCTGATTTCACGACCGAGCAAATTCAATTGCAGCTGCCCTTCCAACCCCTCTGCAAAGAGGATTGCAAAGGCCTTTGCGTCAACTGCGGCACCGACCTCAACGTCGGTCGTTGCGCTTGCTCCAAGCTCTCGGCTTCGAGCCCGTTTGCGTCGCTGGCCAAGCTCAAGATCCACTGAGGAAGTCAGTCTCACTCAAACCAAAGCTCCCAACGACCGGAAGGAAACCTCCTCCATGACTCAGTCCAACCCCGGCGTTTTACCCCGACTCCCTTTTGCCGCCCGGATCACCGGTACGGGCTCCGCGCACCCCGAGGGCGTGCTGACCAACGACGACCTCTCCAAAAAGGTCGAGACCAACGATGAATGGATCCGCGAGCGCACCGGCGTCCGCGAGCGCCGGATCGCCAAACCCGGCAACGCCGCCGAATTCAACTCGGCCCTCGGCACGCGCGCGGCCCTGCGCGCGATGGAGATGGCGGGCAAGACGCCGGATGATATCGACGCCATCCTGGTCGCCACCTGCACGCCCGACACCCTGATCCCGTCCACGGCCTGCTGGGTGCAGCAGAACCTCGGCGCCACCCGCGCCTGGGCCATGGATATCAACGCCGCCTGCTCGGGGTTTGTGTACGCGCTATCGGTCGCCAATCAGTATATCTCAACCGGCCTCTACCGCACGGTCCTCGTCATCGGCTCGGATGTCCTGAGCGCTTTCACCAACTGGAACGACCGTTCTTCCTGCATCCTCTTTGGCGATGGCGCAGGCGCCGTGATCGTCGAACAAACTCCCGCCGATTCCCCCAACCGCATCCTCTCGACCCACATGCGCTCGGACGGTAAACTCTGGGAATTGTTCCATATCGTGGCTGGCGGCTCCCGTCAGGAAACCACTCCTGATATGCATATGGCGTCGCTCGACAAAATGCAGATGAAAGGGCCTGAGATTTTCAAAGTCGCCGTCAAGACGCTCGCCGACTACGCGGTCGAGGCCCTGCGCGCGAACAACCTGACCGCCGAGCAACTCGACTGGACCATCCCGCACCAGGCCAACCTGCGCATCATCGAAGCCGTCGCGCGCCGCCTCGATCTGCCGATGGAAAAAGTGATCGTCAACATCGAGCGTTTTGGCAATACTTCGTCCGCTACCGTGCCGACGGCCTTTGACGAGGCTGTGCGCTCGGGCCGGATCCGCCCGGGCCAGACGGTCCTGTTTGACGTGTTTGGCGCAGGCCTGACTTATGGGAGCGCGCTCATCCGATTTTGATCACCGGGCGATCCGGGTCCCCCCCGGCCGCTCCTCCAACCTGATATCAAGGAGAACCGCATGGAAACTTCCCAATCGCAAAAGTGGCTCGCCGTATTCCCCGGCCAGGGCGCGCAGCACGTGGGCATGGCCAAAGCGCTCCACGAGGAGTTCAAGATCGTCCGCGAGACTTTTGAAGAAGCCTCGGACGCCGTCAAAAAGGACCTCCGCAAACTCTGCTTTGACGGTCCTGAATCCGACTTGACCCTGACCGAAAACACGCAGCCCTGCCTGCTCACCGCGTCGGTGGCTTCGTTCCGCGTGGCGCAGTCGGAGCTTGGCTTCAAGCCCAAGCTCGTGGCCGGCCACTCGCTCGGCGAGTACTCGGCCTTGGTCGCCGCCGGCGCCCTCCCCCTTTCGACCGCCGCCGCGTGGGTCCGCGAGCGTGGCGCTGCCATGCAAAAAGCCGTGCCCGCAGGCCAAGGCACCATGGCAGCGGTCCTCAATCTGGATGATGCCAAAATCGATGCCCTCTGCGCTCAAGCCACAGCCAATGCCAATGCCAAACGCGCATCAGGTGAGCACTCCGAACTCACGGTACAAGCCATCGTGCAGCCCGCCAATTTCAATAGCCCGGGCCAGATCGTGATCGCAGGCTCGACCGACGCCGTGACCGAGGCGATATCACTCATCAAAGCGGGCGGAGATTTTGCGGGCGCACGCGCGATGCCGCTTGCCGTAAGCGCTCCGTTCCACTGCTCGCTCATGAGACCTGCACGCGAGCGCATGGCCGAGCTTTTCCAAGCCAACCCCAAAGTGGGCGCCCTCCAGTGCGAATACATCCCCAACCGTACGGCCCGCGTGACCCGCGAGCCCGGCGTGGTGCTCGAGCTTTTGGTCGAGCAAGTGGATCACCCCGTGCTCTGGCGCCAGTCCATGACGGCCGCCCTGAGCTTGGGCTTCAAGCAAGGGATTGAATTTGGCCCCGGAAAAGTCCTCCAAGGACTGATGAAACGGATCGCAGGCGGTGCGGGACTCGAATTCGCCCACCACGGCCTTGCCGATGCCGACGGCCTGAAAAACCTGGATTCGATCCTCAAAGCCTAAAACCGCAGGAGAAACCCCATGAGCGAAACTCTACAAGTTCAAAAGCCCCTGGCCTTGGTTACGGGAGGCTCCCGCGGTATCGGAGCCACCATTGTCGAGCGTCTGGCCCGCGACGGATTCCATGTTTTTATCAATTACTCCTCCAACGAGGCCCGCGCGCAAGAAGTCCTGAGCCGCCTCCAAGCCGCAGGCGGCAGCGGCGAGCTTTTGGGGTTCAATGTCGCGGACTCCAAGCAGGTCGATGAAAAGTTTGACTGGATTGCCAAGAACCGGGGCCAGCTCAAAGTCCTCGTCAACAACGCCGGAATCACGATCGATGGCCTCTTGGTCCGCCTCAAGGACGAGGACCTCGACAAGACCTTGGATGTGGACCTCAAAGGCGCCATCTACTGCACCCGGGCTGCCGCCAAGACCATGATGCGCGCCCGCGAGGGCTCGGTGATTCAGATTGCCTCCGTCATCGGCGAGATGGGCAATGCCGGACAGAGCGCCTATGCGGCGGCAAAAGCCGGGCTTTTGGGCTTTAGCAAGAGTGTGGCCCGCGAGCTTGGGAGCCGCCAGGTCCGCTGCAACGTGATCACGCCCGGGTATATTGAAACCGAAATGACGGGAGCCTTGACTGAGGCTCAGAAAGAGGCCATTCTCCGCACGATTCCGCTCGGCATCTTTGGGTCGACCGAAGACGTGGCGGCTCTGGTCTCGTACCTGGCCTCCCCGGCAAGCCGCTTTGTGACCGGTCAGGTGATCGGCGTGAACGGCGGAATGTACATGTAAGGATTTCCCGGGATCTTCCCGGAGGAACCCGAGACTTTTTTTGCAAGGAGAGTCGAAAATGACCGATACCGTCCAGTTGGAAGATAAAGTCCGCAGCCTCATCTGCAAGCAACTCAAAGTCGAAAAGGAAAAAGTGACCCTTTCGGCTTCGATCATCGAAGACCTCGACGCCGACAGCCTCGAAGTCGTCGAACTCGTGATGGCCATGGAAGATGAATTCAAAATGAGCATCCCTGAGACCGACAGCGAGAAGCTCAAGACGGTTGGCGATATCGTCACCTACATCACTTCCAAGCAGACTCATTGATATCGAATCAGCTTTTCAAAGGGAAAGAGACTTTCTGCAGTGCAGTCAGTCTCTTTCTTTTTTTGGGCCTGCCTTTGCGGCGCCCGACTTGAACCTGAACTCCACGGAGCCCTTCACTCATGTCGCAATCTTCTGGAACCCGTCGCGTTGTCGTCACCGGAATCGGAGCCATCTCGCCGCTCGGTCTGAACGTCGCAGACAACTGGAAGAACGCCGTGGCCGGAGTCTCCGGGATCGGCACGATCACCCACTTTGATCCGACCGAGTGTCCGGTCAAATTCGCAGGCGAAGTCAAAGGCTTTGACGTCACCCAGCCCAAGGGCCCGTTTCAACCGGCGCCCGGAGTGAGCGTCACTCAGGCCTGTTCCGAAAAAGACATGAAGCGTTTTGGACGCTTCACGCACCTCAGTCTGTCGGCAAGTTTGCAGGCCTACGAAGATTCCGGCTTGGATTCTTACCGCGCCAACGTCAGTCCCGAGCGCATGGGCGTGAACATCGGCGTCGGCATGGGCGGACTCCCCGAGATCGAATCCGTGCACAATGATTTTCTGGCGCGCGGTTTCCGCCGCATCACTCCGTTCTTCATCCCCGAAGTGATCGCCAACATGGCCTCGGGCCAGCTCAGCATCCTGCTCAACCTGCAGGGCCCGAACCTCTGTAATATCACTGCCTGCTCCTCGAGCGCGCACGCAATCGGCGAAAGCTACCGCCAGATCCAGCGCGGCGACGCTGATATCATTTTTACGGGCGGAGCCGAGGCCGTGATCTGCAAACTCGGCATCGGGGGCTTTGCCGCCATGCGCGCGCTCTCGACCCGCAACGACGAGCCCACCCGCGCATCACGCCCCTTTGATACCGGTCGCGACGGTTTTGTGATGGGCGAAGGGGCTGCGACCCTCATCCTCGAGGAGTACGAACACGCCAAGAAACGCGGCGCCAAGATCCATGGCGAGATCAAAGGCTACGGCCTGAGCGGTGATGCATATCACATGACTTCGCCCGCACCCGAGGGCGAAGGCGGAAGACGCGCCATGGCCATGGCGCTCAAAGACTCGGGGCTCAACCCCGAGCAAGTGGGTTACGTCAACGCGCACGGCACCTCGACTCCGGCAGGCGACGTGGAAGAATCCCGCGCCATCCGCCGCGTGTTTCCCAATGCGCCCGAGCACATCCACGTCAACTCGACCAAGTCGATGACGGGCCACTTGCTCGGAGCCGCAGGCGCGATCGAGGCTGTATTCTCGCTCCTCACGATTCGCGACGGTGTGATCACGCCCACGATCAACCTGGAGAACCTCGATCCTGGCTGCGCCGAGCTCGGCATGGATTTCTGCGCCAACCGCGCGGTCGAAAAGAAAGTGAACTACGCGCTCTCCAACAGCTTTGGTTTTGGTGGTACCAACGCAAGCCTGATTTTTGGACGGGTTTGATTCACTAGCGCCGAAAGCTGTTCTCTTGGAAGGTCCGCGTGTTGTTCTGCGGGTTGAGATCGGCCGGACAGTCAATCACTGTGACGCGCACTTGATTGGCCACCGCAGTGCCGTATTGCACCCGCGGCTCAATCCGAGCCCCTCGCGGAAAATTTCCATCGGGCACCGTGGCCGTGCGCTCCGAGGTCTTCGACCCGTTCAGAATGAATTCCACCTTGTACTTGCATCCATGGTTTTCGGGCAAGGCACCCAGACCCTGATTGGTGATCCTGAGAAGGAGAACCCGATTGCGTTCGGCCGGAGCACCGACGACTTGCTCGATGCCATTGGAGTCGACAGCCAGATCCGGACGGGCGATCGACAGGACTCGTGAGTTGTTCTCGCCGTTCATATCACCTTGGACAGCGATACTCACCCGGATCTCGGTGTGATTGGCTGTAACCGGGACAGAAACGGATATCGGGATACGCGAGCTGACATTGGGGACCTGATGGACCCGCTGCCAGGCCCCATTCCCTGCCCGAGCCTCCAACGAAAGCGTGCCACTCGCTGCCACGGCGGGACTATGAATCACATCAAGTTCAACCAGGAATCCACCTGGGACCTGAGGATTGGCGCGCACGGCTTTGATCCGGACCGAGCCCATCATGTAGCGATCGTTCCTCCTCGCTTCCAGGAGGTGTCTCACCTGCTCGGCGCGCTCCGCCCGGTCCGTGTGTCCCGGGATATCAATCGAGGCCGAAGGCGAAGGCAGCGGCTGCCGCGGGAATCCACCTGCCTCTGCATGAGAAGCCAACTGCGCGGCCAATAAGAGAGCTGAAACCAGCGTGAGGACATGCATGCGAGGAGCATCCTAGGGAGCCGGGGCACTCTTGAACCCGAGTCCCGCGCCCCTATCCAGAGGATACGCCCCTCATGGACACTTGGCAAACTCCCCGCCCAAACGCGTGCTTGGACGGGGGCTGAGCCTGGGCCTACTTGAGGATGTCCGCACTGAGCTTGCGGATCTGCTCGGCCGAGCGGCGAGTGGATATCATCCCCGGACGCAAACGGCTGGAACCTCTCTTGGAGGTACGAGCCGTGGTGACAGCCGACTCTCCTGTATCACCCGCATCCAGGGGAGCGATCTTGACGGCACGGATTTCGGTGCTGGTCTCGAGCTCCCTCAGCTGAGCGAGATCATCCAAATTGATCGCGCCGGAGTAGACCCACTCAAAAAAGAACGCCGGAATCACCCGTTGCGAAAGGATCTGATCGCGGACCAGTCCCAGCGCGCGCGAACACGAAGTCGAATCATCAAAGCGGATGGTCTGATACACGAGGAAAATTCCTTTCCCTCCATCCCCCCTGAATCCTGCAAAAACCCCGGACTCGGTCGAGAGACTGCAATCATTGCCCTCCAGATCAAAGTCCACGTCAGTCAAGGTAGCTGAAAGGTTGCCTCCGGGGCCCTCAAAAAGAACGGCATCTCCCTGCCATGCGGCTGACCAGCCGGAAGTTTCGCTACGCGCTACAATGTTCGCTACGAAGGAGCAAGGATCCTGAGATTCGGTTGTTTCGTCTCCGGGGCTGGTGGCCTTCCCCCAAGGCTACTGTGCGGGCGAACGGTGTTGTAGTGCCGTCTCCAGGTCTCGATCACGACATGAGCCTCTCGAAGGCTGAAGAAGATCTCGCCGTTTAAGAGCTCGTAGCGCATTTTTCCGTTAAACGACTCGCAGTATCCGTTCTCCCAAGGGCTCCCGGGCTCGATGAAGAGCGGCTGCACCTCGAGCTGTTTGAACCACTTCATGAGACTCTTTGCGATGAACTCGGGGCCGTTGTCCGACCGCACCTGGGTGGGGCATCCACGCTCGACCTTGAGGTCCGCGAGTATTAGGATCACCTCCTGCGATCGGATTCGTCGCAGCACCACCGAGGCAAGGCATTCACGAGTGAACTCGTCGATCACATTGAAGATCTTGATGGGTCTGCCATCGTGGGTTCGGTCGGTAACGAAGTCGTACGACCAGACATGATTCGGACGCTCGGGCCTAAGTCGTGTGCACGAGCCATCCGTCAGCCAGAGGCGTGCTCGTTTGGGCTGTTTTTGAGGCACCTGTAGACCCTCCTCGCGCCAGATGGTGTCAACCCGGTCGTGACCCACATTCCAGCCTTCGAGATTGAGGACGCGGGCGACCTGACGGTAACCGTAGCGACCCTACTGCGTGGCGATTTCAATGACCCGTGACCGCAGTCGGTCCTGATCCGGGTTCTCGATGGACAGATATCGCTGGGTGCTTCGAACTTGTCCCAGGACCTTGCACGCCCGACGCTCGGAGATGTGAAGCCGCGTCCGTGCGGCCTCAACACAGTCTCTCCTGCGCGCCGGGCTTAGAAGTTTCCCGAAGCGGCGATCTTGAGGATATCGATATCGATCGCCTGGTTGGCGACGATCCGCTTGAGTCGAAGATTCTCCTGCTCGAGTTCTTTCAAGCGCTTGGCCTGATCAACCTTCAGTCCCCCGAACTCCTGCCGCCACCGAGCGAGTGTGACGGTAATAACCCCAATCTTCCGGGCAATTTCTTCGAGACTCAGTCCCTTATTCTGTTCAATTTCGACCGTCCGAAGATGCTGAACGATCTCCTCTGGTTGATGACGCTTTCTAGGCATTTGACCTCCCTATGATGGCCCAACCCAACATTCAAGTTGGACCGATTTCATCCGGGCAGGTCATGAGCAGGGGGTGCTGCGAGTGCCTCGCAGTGTATATGCGAAGTCTTTCGCGCGTTTCTCTTTCACTCTTTTTAGGGCTTTGCCCAGCCAAATTTGAATTAGCGACCTGCACCACCTGCACCACCTGCACCACCTGCACCACCTGCACCACCTGCACCACCTG
>Ga0172372_10012775_pt1 | contig 10495 bp, 20 predicted proteins | sample LakKiv5m_2_FD_114544 | JGI IMG/M metagenome (GOLD analysis project Ga0172372, IMG submission 114544) | Freshwater microbial communities from Kabuno Bay, South-Kivu, Congo - kab_092012_9.5m | ecosystem: Environmental > Aquatic > Freshwater > Lake | place: Democratic Republic of the Congo... | reverse complement strand
GTGCCGTCGGTCTCATAGCTTTCTACGCGGTTATGTACCGCCTGGAAAGGCGCCGACGGTATTCGCCACTGCCGCAGCGTCGGCCTCGATCGCCCGACCCGCCGCCGCCTACACCGTCCGAACCCTCGCAGTAACGTGACCGGCGCCCCGAGTGGGCGCCGGTCCCATTCCCGCCCCGAAGGGCCAACAATGCGAACCCATGACCACACGACCCGAAACCCGCAGCTTGAGACCGCCCTACGGGAAACGGTCGACCGCTACCTGGCCCAGTTTGAGGGTGACCCGTGCGCGACCGCACAAGCCGCAACATGGATCGTTGACCTACTGGCAGACATCGAGCAGTCGACAGCGGAGCGTCGCCGTGCCGCGATTCGCAGGATGCGCGCGGAAGGCTGGACCCTTGCCCAGATCGCCGCGGAAATGGGCATGAGTCGCGCCCGCGTGGATCAGATCGCGAAGCAGTAGCGCACTCGATCGGCCTTCGGCCGCCGCTCGATAAGCCGCGCAGCGGTAGCGCAGCGGCCCGCGTGACGGTAGCGCAGCACCGCCGGCGGACCCCGCCGCGCCCGTGTCCTGGTCGTACGTTTGTTCGGGACGTTGTCCACATCCGTCGGCGCCGACGGCCGACGTGGACGGCCCGACCCCGTGACGCCGAGGTTGGTGCCTTGGCAGACGATGACCTGTGCTGGGCAGACGATGACCTGTGGCAGCTTCGTCTGTCTGCGTTCTTGTTGGTTGGTTCGGTCGGGTATTGATGCGGGTATCGCACATGGTGTCTGTTGGGTGTGCAATGATGTGGGGGTCTTCCTGGCGCCACGCCGTGGCGCTCGACCGAAGGTCGCAGTCGGGCTACGTGGGTTCGATTCCCATCACCCGCTCTGCGGCCAGAAAAACAAAGGATTTCTGGCATGATCGAGAACACAAACTATGCGACTATGGCTGCGACGTGGGGTGACTATTCCCGCCGATTGTTCCCGCAGGAGCAGACGGTCACGGATGGTCAGGCGTTCATTCTGGAGTATGCGGACTGGCAGTTGTCGGTCCGTCACCGCCGCCCAGCAACCATTGAGGCATATGTCACAGTGCTGGGGGATTGGCTGGACTGGCTGTTCCCTCAGAGCCTGTGGGCGGCCACAGTGGCTCAGGCAGAGGGATTCGTAACCCGACCCCGATCGAGGCGAGCACACGGCAACGTGGGGGCCCCTGGGACGCAGCGGAGGGACGTGGCGATCCTGCGATCCACCTACCAGTTTGCTTGGGAGCGGGGCTACACGCCGTACCATCTGATGCGGGGCCTGCATGCCCCGCAGGTCCACAACAAGGATCCAAAGCCGATCCCCGATGAGCATTGGTTGCCGTTGTGGCAGAACCCCCGTTTGGGGCCGTCGGATCTGGCTGCGCTAGGGCTGGGGTATGTGTGTGGCCTGCGTCGCCAGGAAATCTATGGGTGCACGGTGTCGATGATGACGCCAACAGAAATCGTGGAGTTCCGCCGTAAAGGCGGCAAGACGCAAACGTTGCCGTGGGCGACAATGCTGAACGTGCTGACCCAGCGGCTACCACACGTCCTGCCCGATCCGATGCGGTTCCCTGCTGCTTTGGCCGAACTGGTCCAGGGGCAGCGGGGCACCGATCCGTTGTTGCGGTGGTTGTGCATCGAGGAGTCGTCGTTCAACAAGAAGATGCACAAGTGGTGTGCCGAAGTTGGCATCCCCCGTTACAGCCCGCATCAGTTGCGACATTCGTGTGCAACAAATCTGGTTCGTGCAGGTGTTCCTGTGCCGTTGGTGTCGCAGTTGATGGGCCATTCAAACCCTCAGACGACTTACAGGTATGTGCGGGCGGGTGGCCGTGAGCTGACCGAATGGCTGGAGGCACGATGACTATTGCGGACTGTCACAGTTCGAATGTATGTTCGATTGAACGGCGAGATGGGAGTGGATGATGCCTCCGAAAGCAGACGATGAACTACGTGAACGTGTCCTCGAGCAGTACCTGGCGGGCCACAAGATCGCTGACATTGTCAAAGAAACTGGTGTCACTACGCCGACCATCTACACGTGGATTCGCAAGCAGGGTTTCGAGCCGGCTCGTCGTGCCCGTTCGCAACCGATCCACGCCGCCGATCTGATGCGGCAACTGTTCGACGCTCACCAAGAAATTGGGCGTCTACAGGAACGTGTCGCTCTGCTGGAACAGCAGCTCGAGAAACGCAGACGCTGACAGCAGTCACAGTCGGTTTCTACAATGCCGAACCGTAGGTGAGGCCGCAGAAACCGTGCAGTACAACCCGCCTGCGGGCGGGTTGCCGCAGCAGCACAGTCAGCCGTTGGCTGCCTGTGGTAGCACCAGCAAAATCAAGTTCAACAACAATGCAGGAGTGACGCACACCGCCGGCCAGTTGGAGCTGGCCGGCGGTGACTGGAACCATCGATTAGATCGCGGCCCTAGCACTCGCGACTCTAATGGATCGTTTCGGATCAAGGCAACGCAGTATCTCGGTGATACCACGTAATGCCTTGATTGCGTGAGTCCTGCCCCAACTTTCAGGGGTAGCGATGCGAAACGACACATTCGATGACGTGGTTCTGACGGGCCGCGCACTGGTGACTGATGACCACCGTCGCTGGCGGCTGCCGTCAACGATGACGCAGCACGACTCGTTTATGGGGTGGTGGCAGACGCTGCGGGACGACGACGACCTGTGGCATCGCACCGACCTGTCGGTCGACAAACGTCGACTGATCGTCTGGCTCACCGAAGAATACGCGTACCTGGACTCAATCACGCCGCACACGGTTCTCGAAATTGCGAAGGTTCGGGGCGTGTTGCGTCAGATCGCCGCTCAGGGGCTGACGATCAGTCAGATGTCGATCCTGTTGGCCCGTTCGGAGGCCAACATTGTGCGTGGCTTGTACGGCAAACCACAGATGGCGTTGGACGACGTGAACGTCAGGATTTGGGCGGAGCGGATGATCCGCCACGGCCAGTCGGACTACCAGATTTCGAAGACGACGGGGTTGTCGCGTGCCGAAGCACGCACGTTCCGTCGTGCGCTGGGGATCGAGCCGACGGATTTGCGGACGTTTCCACCTGACGTTCGGGCCGAGGCGATGCGTTTGCGTACCGACGGTGTGATGCCGGCGGAAATCTCAAAGATCCTTGCGTCTCAGGGACACACGGTGTCCCGTCACACAATTTCGCAGTGGTGGATTCGTCACAACAAAGGAGCGGCAGCATGAACTGGTACATGGATGAGGACCGCTGGTTCCTGCTGGTCGGCGTTCTGTTGATCGCAGTTTCGTTCGCAGCGTTGGCGTGGGTGACGTTCTAATGCCGGGCATCGAGATCACCGACGACGCCATTGTGTTCTCCCAATCGTGGGTCAACACTTTCTTCAACTGCCCCCAGCAAGCATTCCTCGAAATGCGAGGGATGTTGCCACGCATCGAGTCCGACGCAACAGCCATCGGCACCGCCCTGCACACGGGTGTGGAACATGTGCTGCGCGGTCATTCGTTGGACGACGGCGAAACAGTTGCGATGCACAAGCTGTCGGAACTGATGGCGTTACCCAAGTTTGAGTTCAAACAGCTCAAGACGTTCGACGGTATTGTGGCAGCGTTCGAACGGGTCTATTGGGAGTGGGCGAACGAAGTGTTCCCGTCGCTCCCTGGGCCGATGGCGGTCGAGTTCCCGTTCGACTGTGCAGTGGACTCGCTGTTCGATCGCACAATCCGCATCCGTGGCGCCATCGACTATGTCGATGAAACGGGCGGCATCTCCGACTGGAAGACGACAGGGTCGTGGCGTAACTGGCAGCAGTGGGAAGTTGACAGGTTCAAGATTCAGCCGACGTTCTATTCGTACGGTCTGATGTTGAGCACCGATGCTAACCAGTTCGCTGACGAACGTGTCGAGTTCACCTATGTGGTGATGAACAAGTCACGCCAGGAACACAGCCTGTTCACGACGACCCGTGGCCCCGACGATTGGGATTGGTTGCGTCGCCAGTTGCGGTCGATTGCAAAGTTGATCGTGGCTGGTTTGGACGAGTGGCCGACCCGTGACCAGTCGGCGCTGTGCAGCCCAAAATGGTGCACGGCATGGTCGGCGTGCAAGGGCTTGTCGTATCCCGTTTGATGACACCAGTAGCAGCACCGTTTCATAATCACCGAATCCAACCTGTCTAGGAGAAACATGAACCCTGTACTTGAGAACCCGAACGTGATGCACGGCACGGTTTCGTTCAACCGTCGTGTAAGCGTCCGCCCGTACGAGTCAGCCGAGGCTGGCATCTACATCCAGTTCGACATCCCCACCGACCCTGCAATGACGGCTGAAGACCGTACGTCGCAGATCGTTGCTAACGCCCGTGCCGCGTTCTTCCAGGCAAAGGCGCTGGTGTTTGAGGAGCTGAACCTTCAGTTCCAGGTCGGTCAGAACGGGGTGATCCATGAGGTGCTGGCCGACAAGTTCGGCAAGGTCACCGAGGTCACCCAACAAAGCGCCGCGGCCCCCGCCCCCGCTGCGCCCGTGGCCGTCGCTTCGGCGACGGCCACGGCCCCTTCGCCGTCGGCACACGCCGACACTCCGCCGTTCCCCGCTGACACGACAAACCGTGACGAGAAGGCGGCGAACAAGACGTGGGCGCTGGTCGACATCAAGACCAACCCTGACGCCTGGTACTACAACGCTCCCGAGTCGAAGCGGAACCCGAAGTCGCCCGATTACAAGCACAAGGCGACGGGCCTCGCCGTGTGGGTGTCGTGATCGAAGACATCACTGTCGATGTCGGTGAGGGACTGTCGGTGACAGTCCCCGCCGACCAGGCCCCTATTGTCCGCGACGACCTCGCGATTCTGTCGGGTTTGTTTGAACGCGAAGCGGATTTGCAGCAGTGGATTCTGTCGACGTTTCCGTCGGGGACGTGCCGCACGGTCGGGTTGCAGCGGCTGGCGGAGTGTGTGTTCTGGTTGGGGGAGTCGCTGCTGCGAGGCAACCGATGACCGTCGAGCTGCTGTCAATAGCCGACATCCAAGCCGAAATCGCACGCCGCACCACCAACGACCACGCCGCCGTCGCAGCCGAAACCGCCGAACGGTACCGATGGATCCGCTCCCTGAGTGAGGCAGGCGAAGACCTGCTGGACGTTGTCCGCAACACCGACGGCCGTCTACAAATGGGCATCCCCGAGGTCGACATGATGACTCGAGGGTTCGGTCGCGGCGAACTGATCCTGTGCACGGGCCGCGCCCACAGCGGCAAAACCCAGGTCACGTTGCACATGGTGTCCCACAACGTCCGTCATCGAAACATCCTGCTGTTCACCCCTGACGAAGTGGCGCCGTTGGTGCTGTCGAAGCTGATGGCGATGCACTATGGGGTGAACGCTGAGCAGATCGAGCAGTTGGTGCGTGCCGGCGACGCCGAAACGGAACGTCTGGTTCGCAACGCTGCCACAAACGAGTTCAAAAATCTGATCGTTGTGGACGACAGTCTCACGTTGACTCAGATGACACAGGCGCTTGAGGAAGCCGAGGATTACTGGTCGGCCGCCGCTGACCTGGTCATTGTCGACTATTTGGAGTTGATTCCTGGCGACTCGGGCGTCGACGGTGTGGTCGCCAAATCTCAGGCGCTCAAGAGGTGGACAAAGCAGGCTGATGTGCCTGTGTTCTGTTTGCATCAGTCGTCGAGGTCGTCAGCTCCCCGTGGTCAAGCCGCAGGACTTAATAGCGGCAAGTACGGCGGTGAGCAGGAAGCAATCATGCTGATCGAGGTGTATCGCAAACGGGAAAACGAGTCGTTGGACGAGTTCGACCGGCAGCGGCATCGCAACACCATCACCGTGAACGTCGCCAAAAACAAGCGGCCCCCATCGAAACGAGGCGAAGTTGACCTGTTCATCGATCCTGGCACGGGTGCGATCCGTCCTCTCAGGGACGAAGACATGTTCACCTACGGCTCAACCATCCACACCGTTGAAGACGCCATGCGGGTCGGTCACGATGACACGTTCTGACATCGTCACCCAGTACGTCGACGGGCTGCGAACGGTCCTGTGGGGACGTTCCTACGACATTCTTGAAACAGATTCTCGGGCCGAGTGTGTCGCCGCTATCACGGCGTTGTGGCAGCAGTTGGATGCGTTGGAACTGTCGCTCGAGCTGGAAGCCCGTCATGCTGGCCGATGAGATCATTGATCTGTTTGCGGAGTTGCACGCCGGCAATCTGACGGCGTACGGCACCGAACACGGTTCCTGCGAACGCACCGACTATCCCGACTGGGAAGACTATGTGCGACGCATCGAGAACCATCTGCTCGGCATCGAGCCGATGGGTGTCTATCCGATGCGCCCACAAGGTTCCGACTGGCTGGTCCGTTGGGGTTGCGTCGACTTCGATGAAGGCGAACATGACTCTCGGATCCACGCCTGGAACCTTCAGGCGGTCCTGCGAGAGTTCGACATCACATCGTGGGTGTGCCGATCCCGCTCCAAAGGATTCCACGTGTGGGTATATGCGGCAAGTGAGGTCGATGCGGCGTTGATGCGCCGCGCCCTGTTGGCGGCCACACAGATCGCCCGCGCCCCATTGAAGGAAATCAACCCGAAGCAAGAGCGTCTTGAGCCGACGCAGCTCGGCAACTATGTGCGTCTCGAATATCCAGGGCATCTCGGGGCCGAACCCAATTGTGAACGTCGGGTCGCAATCGTCCAGTCAGACACCGACCCTGAAGGTGAGATGGTGTCGTTAGAGGAGTTCACGCTGGCCGCTTATGCGGCGCGTGTCACCGCTGACGAGTTGAAACGGCTGCGTCCTTTGTACCGTGAACCGCAGCATGAACGCCGCCCACGCAAAACATGGACAGAAACTGTCGGTGCCAGCCACAACGACACCTGGGCAATTTCGCCATTGGCGCGTCACATCTTGCAGAACGGCCCGTACACCGAAGCAGGCGGCCACGACAGATCGGCCGCCCTGTGGAAGGTCGCAAACCTGCTGCGTGAAGACGGCCTGGGCAGGGCCGACACGCTGCATCTGGTGTCCGAAGCCGATCAGCGGTGGGGCAAACATCACGAACGCAACACCGTCGAGTACCTGCACAAGATGGTCGACAAGGTCTACGGGCAGTGAAATACGGGTTCGTGGCACTGGGTCGCCCTCAGGTGAAACAGCGGCCACGAATGACCAGACGGGGCCGCGTATTCACGCCCGCCAAGACGTTAGAGGCAGAAGCGGCGCTCGCCGCCCAGTACGACGGCCCCCTGTTCACAGGCCCCATCGCCATCCAAATGTGTCTAAGGGCAGATCGTACGGAGTTGTGGATCGAGGATCTGGACTACGAGCCGATCCGCACGTTGCGAGGCGACCTCGACAACTACGTGAAGCTGTTGGACGGCTTGAACGGTGTGGCGTTCAACGATGACGCACAGATCAAATCGATCTACGCCTACTTCGCCGAGGTCAAGGACGGTTGTTGACGTGGGCGAGTTCCGTGAACAATCGTTCGCCGCACGGCTGGGGGCGATGGGTGACCAAGCCGAACAAGCATTCGAACAGGTACACGACGGAGGGTTTGTCCGTTTCGGACTGAACCGTCCGCCCGTCGCCGTTCAACAACTACCAACAATGGTCCGCTACACGCCCGACTATTTGACCAGCTCGGGGTTCGTGGAAGTCCAAGGTGTCGGTCGGGACCGCATCGTCAAGTTGAAGATCGAGAAGGCTGTTGCGCTTCAGCAGTGGCATTCGATCTTCAATCTTCGTTTGTTTGTGTTCGACTCGAAACGATCCGAGCATCACTATTTGGATTGGGGCCCGTTGTGGCAGCGTCTGCCGGCGATGCCTATCGGGCATTTCTCTGAAGGCAAGCCGTACTGGGAGTTGAACATCGACCAGGTAACTGGCGATGACTGACGACCCGCAGATCGACTTCGGGGAATGGCTGGCGTCCCGCCAGCGCCCCACAACGGCCCTACAGGCGTTGATGGAGGCCATGCCGCACGCCGAGCCAGCCGTGTCGATTGAGGAGCGCATGGCGGCAAAGGAGGCAATTGCGGATGCGGTCGAGACGCTGACACCAGAAGAAACGTGGGTGTTCAATGCGACCGTCATTGAAGGGCTGTCGTTACGGACAGTTGGAAAGCAGTTGGGTGTTTCAAAGAACACGGTGGCGGCCCGTCGTGACGGGGCGCTGCGGAAACTGCGGGAACTGTTGGAACACAACCCTGCAATCCAGGCCACGTTGGGAGACATGAACCGATGATTGAGCGGCATCCACACTCACAGGCATTCCACGACACCTTGCAGGTGATGGGTGCGTTGCATGATCGCAAACAGGCCGACTACGGACGTTCGGACGATCCGTTCGCGAACGTCCGTGCTTCCGAAGACTTCGGGATTGCTGGCTGGGTGGGTGCGGTGGTTCGGGCCAACGACAAGATGCGGCGCCTGCAAGCAGCGGCACGTGGCTCACAGATGAAGAACGAATCCGTCGAGGACTCGCTGTTGGATCTTGCGGTCTATGCGGTGATTGCTCTGTTGCTGTTTCAAGAGGAGAACGAACAATGACTGAACCGACGTTGAATGATTTGAAGCGCCGCAACCAGCAGTTGCTGGAAGACATGTCGACTCATGGGTTCTCGATTGATGAGAACGTGATGTTGAAGTTGCGGGTCGATTTGTTGACTGAACTGTTGGTGGCGGCGGAGATGGTCGACGCCGATGATCTTGAGTTGCGGTGGGAGACGTTGATGGGCGATTTGTTGTCGGCTGCGTCGTCTGAGGTTCAGCGTCGCATCCTGGCGCAGCAATGACCGACGACGAGCTGCGAAACATTCTCGGAGACGACCTGTACACCGAACTGTCCAACCTGGAAAAACGCTTCGACCAATCCTGTGGCCGCACACCCGTAACCCCCAACGGACTGGACGCCAACCAGATGCGCGACCGTGTCTTCCACATCGTCCTACCCATGCCTGGTGTGATCGGCATGGCGCTGGCTTCGAAGTACATGCACGCTGGCGAAGACTGCGAAAGCTGTGCGGATGATCTGGCGGGGTTCACGTCGTTGATTGTCAGTGTGATCTGGAATGCGATGTGTGAGGCCGAGTGGCGGTTGCAGCATGGCGAGTGACCGTGACGGCTTCGAGGCGTGGCTGCACCAAGGGATCGGCAACAAATGGATCAGTGTCCCTGAATGTGTGACTCACAATTTCGACAGTTTGTTGACCGATGCCGACAGGCAGCGGTGGGCCTGTCATGCCGAGACGTGTGTTCCTGTGGTGCGTTTGATCGGCCTGGAGCAGGTCCGTTGAAGATCGGGTCGTTGTTCTCAGGTGGCGGCGGCGGCGACCTCGGATTCGTGCGCGCCGGCCACGAACTGGTCTTCGGCTGCGAAATCGACCCCAAGGCACGCGCCGTGCTGCGCCACCACCACCCCGACCTGCCCATCTACCACGACGTACGAGAGGTGACCCGTGAACGACTCTCCGCAGATGGAGTCCCTGTTCCCGAACTCATCATGGGAGGAAGCCCCTGCCAAGACCTTTCCATTGCTGGATTTCGTGCTGGACTGGACGGAGACCGCAGTGGACTGTTCACCGAGCAGTGCCGCGTCGCTGATGAACTCGCTGCCCCGTGGGTTGTCTGGGAAAACGTCGCTGGCGCTTTCTCCTCCAACAGAGGAGCAGACTTCGCCACCGTCCTCGGGGGACTCACAGGACACATCCCCACTGTTCCCCATCGAGGATGGCGCAACGGTGGGGTTTGTGTCGGACCGAAACGGGTCGCTGTCTGGCGTGTGCTTGACGCTCAGAACTTCGGAGTCCCACAGCGGCGCCGTCGCATCTTCGTTGTCGCAGGTCCTCGAGCCATGGCACGACGGGTTGTTGAGGTTCTGTTTGAGTCCGAAAGCTTCGAGCGGGATACTCCGACGCGCGGACGCTCGTGGGAGGACATTGCCGCCGAAACTGCGGGACGCGCTGCAACATCTAGCGGGGGGGGTTGACCCAGATCGCCCAATGTTTGACGGCCCGCACGGCATCGAGGTTGGACTTGGAAACGGAGTCGTTCGTGCTTGAGAACGCCGAACCGCTGCAAGACGTGGTCGGCACCCTGTCGCCAGGCGCGCACGGGTCAGGACCGTCAACGGTCAACGGGCAGGACGCTTACAGCGGACAACTTGTGCCGGTGAGCGTGTGGGCCGGTAGCGCACAGCAGGACGACATTGCTGCGCCGCTGCTCGCAGAGGGGGGGGGCAGGGGTGTGCGGATGAGCGACATCGATGGAGCGACGTGGCAGGTACTCAGCACCGATGAGGGATGACGAACCGTGGAACGTCTACGAGAACCAGCAGTCCCGCTTCACGTTCAACACGATTGCGAACTGTTTGGGGCAAGGGCTGCGTCAGCAGCCTGGACAGGGGGGGGTCGTCGTGATGTATGACCAACCGCAAACCCGCACCCTCGTCCGTCGACTCACCCCCCTC
>Ga0172372_10012771_pt1 | contig 10498 bp, 8 predicted proteins | sample LakKiv5m_2_FD_114544 | JGI IMG/M metagenome (GOLD analysis project Ga0172372, IMG submission 114544) | Freshwater microbial communities from Kabuno Bay, South-Kivu, Congo - kab_092012_9.5m | ecosystem: Environmental > Aquatic > Freshwater > Lake | place: Democratic Republic of the Congo... | reverse complement strand
GGCACCGAAGAGCAGACCGATGAGGTACGCGACACCTCGCTGGATGCGCCGCAGCGAGGTCGCAGTGACTACCAGGATCCCGAACAGGCCGATGAGGACGAGGAGGCCGGCGGTGACCACCGGGCCCATGGCCGCCACTGCAGGTGCGGTCACGATCCAGCCCAACAGGCCGCCGGCCTGATCCATGCGGCCCGGCCCGCTGGTCGGCGACGGCATCCCACGCCACAGGTGCCAAAGACCGGCCACCGCGATCACCACGGCTGCGGACCCGATGGCCATCCGTCCCGTTGCGTCGGATTGGGTCGGGTGGCGCAGATAGCGCCAGGCGAGGGCCAGACAGGCGATCGGGACCAGGAAGGCCAGACTGCCGAAGGCGGCAGTGGCCACCGCCGCGGTGAGCCAGGCGAACCATTCCGTGACCCCGAACCAGATCCCGGCGGCGAAGACGCCGGCGACCGCGAGCAGGAACAGGGCGATCCCGTCCCGCCGCTGCTCGGGTTCCAGGTCCCGCGCTCCGCGCCCGATGCTTCGCGCCAGGGCCCCGACCCCGTGGGCAAGTGCGAGCCAGAGGAAGGCCAGGCCCCTGCCGATGAGGGCGAACAGTCGCGGTATCAACCCGGGCCGCTGACCGGAGCGCCGAGCAGGCGGGCCGGTGCGACGGGAGGTCCCGGTGCCAGCCTTCGCCGGAGCCCGCTTCGGGGTTGCCGCGCTACGGCGGTCGCCCCCTTGCGTCTTGGCACCACGAGCGGGCCGGCTCTGGGTGGTGCGAGAGCCGGCCCTGCTCGAGGTCGTTCCGCGACGTGGCGGTGCGGAGGCGCGGGAAGCCATTCGAGCATGTTAGCCCGGAGACCACACAAGTCCCAGAAGCAACATGCTTCTCAGAAGTTGTGTCGCACATGCTCGGGAAGGAGACAGACGACCTGCCGGGCAGGTGACCTCGCCATGTACGCTGAGCGGATGCTCGGCGACCCCCAGATGACCGGTTCCTGCAGGAACCGTCCCAAGATGAGCGAGTCAATGTGATCCCGGTGAACGCGATATGAACATCTCCCTCAGCCTGCTTGGGTACATCGATGCCGGTTCCGGGTCCTACCTCCTGGCCGCGATCGCCAGCGGCGCCGCCGGTACCTGGTTCTTCATCCGCTCCAAGATGTCGCGACTGAGCCGCCGCAAGGCGACCGACGAGCCGAACGACAGCCCCACCCCCGAGCAGTGACCCAGGGCGCCTCGGCGAGTTTCCGCGATCCGCAAAACGCCGCCGTCCACGTCGACGGCACCTGGGTGCGAGTCGCCGACCCCACCTCCGCCTCTGCCCTGGACCGCCTTCTCGCCAGCGCTGCCTATCCCAACCTCGTGGCATCGGGTGCCCTCGCAGAGTTCGAGTCGGCCGATGACGATCTCAGCGAGCGCGCACGTCGCGCCTACCGTGAGGCCACTGGCCGAAGCGTTCCGGTCGACGCCAGGGCCTACCGGGTGGCAACCGTGGAGACCATCAGCTATCCGTGGGAGTGGCCCGATTCCCTGCTCCGGTCTGCCGCCTACCTGACCTTGGACCTGCGACGGGAACTGCTCGACGTGGGGCTGGATCTGAAGGACGCATCGGCACTGAACGTTCAGTTCGTCGGCAGCGCTCCCGTCTTCATCGACATCGGCTCGATCGAGCATTGGCGCCCCAATCCGTCCTGGAACGCCTCCCGCCAGTTCATCGAGCACTTCATCAACCCGCTGGCGGTCGGCACATCCAAGCGAGTGACGGCCGCGCAGGCCTGGGACCTGGGCGGCCACCGCGGGCTGCGCAGCGAGGTGGCGCGTGAACTGATGCCTGCCCGACTGCGTCGGCGCCCCTCACTCTTCCTGCTCCAGGCATCGACCCGACCCGTCGAGCGCAACGCCCCGGCCGAGACAGCCTTCAGGGACCAGGCCGGTCGGGATCGGGAACTCGCCGGCAAGGCCACCGCTGCGCTCACGCGACGGCTGCGTCGTCAGGTGGACGCCCTCGGTGGCACCCAGCACGCGACCACCTGGCACGACTACGGCAGTCGCGCCCACTACGACGCCGAGGATCTTCAGCGAAAGGCCGCACTCGCGCGCGACTTCATCCGGGCCCATCCCGGGCGGGAACACCTGGTGCTGGACGTCGGCGGGAACGACGGGTACACCGGGGCCGACCTGGTCCGGTCCACCGGTGCCCGCGTCATCGTGCTGGACGCCGACGCAGGTGCCCTGGACGTGCTGCGCGCCGGGATGACCGGGGACCTGGCGGAGCGACTGACCCCACTGCTGGGTGACATCACCGCGTTGACCCCGTCCAGCGGTCTGCTCGGACGGGAGTTCGCTGCCTTCACCGACCGCATCAGGCCGTCTGCGGTGATCTGCCAGGCGGTGCTGCACCACGTCGTGATCACCCAGGGCACCCCGATGCCGCTGGCGGTGGACGCCCTCGCCCAGTTCGGCGCACCGGTGCAGATCGAGTTCGCCGACATCGACGACGAGAAGGTGCGCATCCTGCTGCGCCAGATCCCGAACTGGCAGGGCACCTACGACCTCGACGCCCTGCAGCAGTCCCTGCAGGCCCGCTTCGATCGGGTCGATATCGTCGGGCGCACCTCGCCCACCCGGGTCGTGGTCAACGCCTGGAACGAGGAAATGCCCCGGGCATGAACTCGCCTCGAACGAATGCGCTGCCCTCGTTCAACCGACTGCGAGCCGGTCTGATCGAGCGACTCGGGCCACGGGTCAACGTCGATCCCCTCGACATCGCGTCCTGGGTGGTGGCGATGGCGGTGCTGTCGGTCCTGGTGCCCACGGTCGAGGCGATCGCCGGCAACCAGGCCTTCTTCGCCGCTCACGGCATCAGCAGCATCGCCTGGCTGGTCGCCACCCTGATGATCTGCGCCATCGCCTGGGCCGGGCTGGTCCTGCTGACCCTGGTCGCCCTCCGGCTACCCCCACCGGCCGCCGATGCGGTGATCACCTCGTTCACCTTCGCCATGGGCTGGTTCGCCGCCGGTAATGCGTTGGCGCGAACCGCGTTCAGCGCACTGCCCGAAGTCGGCTGGCTCCTGGGAGCCGCACTGGGTGCACTCGTCGCCTATGCGGCACGCCGCTGGCGTGCCGGTCGCGCCCTGGTCGTCTGCGCGCTCATCGCCTGCGCCGTCCCGGGTGTTGCCTCGGCCATGCAGTCGCAGTCGGTCCCCAAGGGCACCCTGGACTTCCCCCAGACCGCGGGCTCATCGTCCCCACCGCCGTCGATCGCCTGGATCATCTCCGACGAACTGCAGTACCCGTTGGTCTTCGACAACCAGGGCAAGGTCCGCCCCCAGTTCCCCAACCTGGCGGCCCTGCAGGAGCAGGCAACGACCTACACCCGCGCCTTCGCAACGGCCAACTACACCGACTTCGCCGTCCCAGCCATGATGAACGGCGTCACCGACGTCTCCGCGGTCGTGGACAACAAGCGCATGCGAGCCTCCCTGGGGTTCATTCCCGGCCTCGCCTCGAACTACGGGATCGTGATGGAATCCCCCATCTACTCCTTCGACTGCGACGATCCGTCGTGCGTCACGGCCGATGCGTTCAACGAGCGGGAGCGGGACTCGACCCTGACCCGACTGGTCGGGGTGCTCGCCGACACTGCCGCGGTCGCCGGTCGGACACTGGCCCCGCCGTACGCGCAGTGGTTCCCCTCCCTGGACGGGAAGTGGCGGGACTTCTGGGCTGGGGGGGACGAGTTCGGCTCACAGGCTCCAGGGAACACGGTCGCAGCAGCCATTGCGAAATGGCGGTCGGTCGCTGACAAGGGGGTACCGACCTTCACCTTCTGGCACTCGATTCGGACCCACGCTCCCTGGGCCGTGGATCGGACCGGTGCGGACATCTACCCGCCCCGACTGCCGGTGGTGCCGGGAGCCCACATGGTCGGAACCGACGGAACCGGTCTGATGCGCAGCCGGGAGTTGGCATCGATGGAACGGCGTCTGTACGCCAACGCCGCGGTCGACTTCGACCGGCAACTCGGGGTGTTCATCGATGCCTTGAAGGAGGCCGGCACCTACCAGGACACGATGATCGTGGTCACCGCCGATCATGGAGCAGGCATCACCTTCCGCGGTGACCGACGGATGGGCGACACCGTGCAGCAACGCTGGGCCGAGGTCGCGCACGTGCCCCTGCTGGTCAAGGAACCGGGCCAGCGCACGCCGGCGACCGTCACCGAGCCCCGCTCCACCGGGCAGATCGCACGCACCATCGTGGAACAGGCCGGAGCCGAGCCCGGCCCGGACCTGCCGCTGGGTCCCTCCCTGGCAGGACCGCTGCCCTCGGCAGCCGTCTTCTCCACCGTGGCGGGTGGCCGGGGAACCCCGTGGGTCTTCGACGGTGTCGAGTTGACGGACCCGTGGGATCCACAGGACCTGGCACCGCCGGACCCGCTCCATCCCTTCGCGATCGGGATGGACCTGGACCTTCTGGGCAAACCGGTCCCGTCCGGCTACCAGCGCTCCGGGGCGACGATCGAAGTGCTCCCCGGCTCATCACAGCAGGTCCTGCTGGTTGCCCGCGGCCGAGCGGACAGCCCGACCTGCGGCCCGTCCAGTGTCGGCCTGGTCACAGCGGGGCAGTCCGTGGGCAAGGAGGTCGTCATCGGCTCGATGCTGTGGGAGGACTCGATGCGTGCCGACGGCCGCTGGGGCTGGGCCATCGTTCCCCGGTCCGCCACATCGGACTACGTCGCGGTGTGCTCAGTGTCCTGAGGTCTCAGGCCTCCACCACGACCGGGACGATCATGGGCTTGCGCCGGTGCCTGGTGCTGATCCACTTCCCCGCCGTACGCCTGACCCGCTGCTGAAGATCGTGCACGTCCACGACCCCGTCCAGCAGGGCTCCCTCCAGGGCGACCCGGACCTGGTCCAGGAGCGGGGTGAAGGCATCGTCGTCCAGCCCCAGGCCACGGGCGTGGATCTCCGGGCCGGCCACCACCTTGGACTCGATAAGGTCGACGGCGGCGAAGACGGAGATGAAGCCCTCCTCCCCGAGGACACGGCGGTCCTTCAGGAGGGTCTCGGTCACATTGCCCACACTGGATCCGTCCACGTACACGTATCCCACCGGCACGTAGCCCACGACCTTGGCCCGGCCGTCCGCCAGGTCGACCACCACACCATCATCGGCGAGGATGATGCGCTCAGGTGGGATTCCGACTCCCTGGGCCAGGGCCGCGTTGGCCCGAAGGTGACGCCACTCGCCGTGCACCGGCATCACATGACGCGGCTTGACCAGGTTGTAGACGTAACGCAACTCACCTGCTGCCGCATGGCCCGAGACATGCACCAGGGCATTGCCCTTGTGCACCACGTTCGCACCCAGCTTGGCCAAGCCGTTGATGACCCGGTTGACCGCGTTCTCGTTCCCTGGGATGAGGGACGAGGCGAGCACGATGGTGTCCCGCGGACCGACGCTGATCTGGTGGTTTCGATTGGCGATACGGGACAGGACGGCCATCGGCTCACCCTGGGATCCGGTGCAGACCAGGACGCACTCGTCATCCGGCAGGGCGGCGACCTCCTCGGCTGTGACGAGCAGACCCCCGGGCACGTTCAGGTACCCCAGGTCCCTGGCCACGGTCATGTTGCGAACCATCGATCGCCCCACCAGGGCGACCTTTCGGCCGTGCAGGCGGGCCAGGTCGATCACCTGTTGCACCCGGTGCACGTGCGAGGCGAAGGAGGCGACGATGATGCGGCCCTCGGCCCGCATGAACACCGCGTCCAGGACCGGGACGATCTCGCGCTCGCTCGGGACGAATCCGGGAACCTCGGCATTGGTGCTGTCGACCATGAGCAGGTCGACCCCCTCATCCCCGAGGCGGGCGAAGTGATTGAGGTCCGTGATCCGTCCGTCCAGGGGCAGTTGATCCATCTTGAAATCGCCGGTGTGCAGCACCAGCCCCGCCGGGGTGCGGACGGCAACAGCCAGCGCATCCGGGATCGAGTGATTGACGGCGATGAACTCCAGACCGAAGGGCCCGACCTGGTGCGCCTGGCCCTCGGCCACGTCCATCGACAGCGGACGGATCCGATGCTCGGCGAGCTTGGCCTCCACGAGCGCAAGCGTCAGACGGGAGCCCAGCAGCGGGATGTCCGCCTTGCCACGCAGCAGGTACGGGACCGCACCGATGTGGTCCTCGTGGCCGTGGGTGAGCACGACCGCCTCGATCTGGTCCAGGCGATCTGCGATGGGACCGAAGTCCGGCAGGATCAGGTCCACTCCAGGCTGCGACTCCTCGGGGAACAGCACGCCGCAGTCGATGACGAGCAACCGCCCGCCGTACTCCAGCACCGCCATGTTCCGCCCGATCTCACCGAGGCCGCCCAGGGCGAAGACGCGCAGGGCCCCATCGGGGAGTTCCGGCGGAGCCGGCAGTTCGCTGTGAATCATCGCTGACACATCAGCCGGTGAGACCGGTGAGACCGGGGTGACCTAGCCACCGAACCCCGCAACGCCCCCGGCTGCCAGGTCCCGGCGCAACTGCTCGCGCTGGCTCGGTGATGCCTCGACCAATGGCAGTCGAACCGGACCTGCAGGTAGGCCGAGGTCGGCGAGGGCCGCCTTGACCAGGATCACCCCTTGGGTACGGAAGATTCCGGCATAGACCGGCAGCAGTCGGCGATTGGCGTCGATGGCCCCCTGTACGTCGCCGGCCCACAGCGACTGTGCCATCGCCTTCAGCCGATCACCGACCAGGTGCCCGACCACCGAGATCATCCCGGCTGCCCCGACGGAAAGCAGCGGCAGGTTCAGGATGTCGTCCCCGCTGTACCAGGCGAGCCCCGAGCGAGCCATCCCCCACTGGGCCGCCTCCAGGTCGCCCTTGGCGTCCTTGTTCGCCACCACCCGTGGGTGCTCGGCGATCCGGACCAGGGTCTCGGTCTCGATCGCCACCCCGGTGCGCTTGGGGATGTCGTAGACCAGCATGGGCAGGCCGGTGGCATCGGCGATGGCGTGGAAGTGGGCGATGAGCCCTGCTTGCGGGGGTCGGTTGTAGTAGGGGGTCACCGCCATCACCGCATGCGCCCCCACCGCCTCGGCCGACCGGGCGCTGTGCACCGAGTGTCGGGTGTCATTGGACCCCACCCCGGCCACGATGGTGGCCCGATCGCCGACCGCCTCGATCACCGCCCGCAGCAGGTCGGTGTTCTCCTCGTCGGTCGTCGTCGCAGACTCCCCCGTCGTGCCGTTGACGATGAGCCCGTCGTGGCCGAGGTCGTCCACCAGGTAGGTCGCCAGTCGCCCGGCGCCGGCCAGATCCAGGGAGCCGTCATCGTGGAACGGGGTCACCATCGCCGTGAGCATCACTCCCAGCGGAGCGGACGGGGTCGACGGACCAGGCATGGGTGCAGGGTACTCGGCTACGGCGCGACGCGGCCATTGGCGACGAAGGCCTCGTGGGTGATCGGCATCAACTGCGACCACTGGTGCTCGTATCGCTCGGCCACCATCTCGATCTCCCGCTGGGGATACGAGGGGTAGCGCGATCCGGCAGCCTTGCGGCGCAGGGACAGGAAGTTCATCAGTGCCCGGGCGTTCACCGTGACGTAGGCACTGGAGTAGATGGACACCGGGAGCACCATCCGCGCCACCTCTCGAGCGATCCCAGCCTCGAGCATCGCCAGGTAGGCGGCATAGGCCTGGCGGCAGGCCTGCTGCATCTGCTCGTCGATCAGGGCGTACTGCGCCGAGGTCCCGCGCAGGAACTCGTAGGCACCGGTCTTGCCCACCTGGATCACATCCCGGTCATGGGCCGGGATGTAGAAGACCCCCTGCAGTTGGCGATAGCGGCCCGATTCCTCGTTGTAGCTGGCGATTCGATGACGCATGTGCTCGCGCCAGACGAAGATCGGAGCCTGGACGAAGAAGGTCATGGAGTTGTGCTCGAACGGGCTGCCGTGCCGCTCGCGCATGAGGTAGTTGATCAGACCCTTCGCCCCGGACGCATCCGCCTGCAGGTCGGCCAGGGACTGCTCGCCAGCCGTGGACACCCGGGCGGCGAAGACCACGTCCGCATCGCTGGCGCTGGCACGGACGAGTTCGACCGTCACATCACTTCGGAAGGTGACCTGCGCATCGGACATGCCCGGCACCGTACTCCCCAGCCGAGGCGAATGCCCGGCACCGGTCGGGTTGGCTCCGGGGTACCGGGCTCGCCATGATGAGGGATGCCAACCGGCGTCCGGCTCGCCCGGACCTCCGATGTCGACCTCATCGCAGCCGTCCAGGTGCACACCTGGGAGCGCCTGTACGGCCCCCTGCTGCGTGCGGCCGGGGTGGCCGTCGACGCAGCCGCCCTCGCCGAGCAGTGGGGATCCGCCATCCTGCAACCCCCGCATCACCACGCCCGGGTGCTGGTCGCGACGTCCGACGAGGAAATCGTCGGATTCGCCGCCATCGGGCCCAGTTTCGACCCTGACCTGGGCCAGGGCTACGGGGAGATCCATGCGCTCACCGTGCATCCCGATCGACTGCACTGCGGTCACGGCTCCCGGTTGATGGCGGCCTGCGTGGATCACCTTCAGTCCTTCGGCTATCGATGGCTTACCACCTGGACGTTGCTGGACGACGAGCCCCGGCGGGCGTTCTGGCAGTCAGCCGGTTGGCGGCCGGACTCGGCTCGCCGCGTCCTGGACAACCACGATTCGATCGGCCCTGAGCCTTCGGGAACGGTCACCGAGATCCGACTCGTCGTGGCGCTCGTGGACGACATGAACGCGGACGAGGGTGACCCGGACGACGTCCGCATGTGATCAGCGAAAGTGATCCGCCTGGGCTCGACCGCATGCTCAAGCCCAGGCGGATCATCCGGCGAGCCCCCCGCGCTGGCCGGGTCACCAGCGTGCCAGTCGAGGGGTCGCCCGCGTCGGCTTCGTTGTCCCCATCCGGGGGGACAACGACGTGGGTGATCCAATCACCGACGACGCCGGCAGGCGTTGCGGCAGCGCTTCCTCAGTCACCCAGAAAGCCGTCCTTGGCTGCCTGCGCGTACAGCTCCGTGCGCGTCCGCGCCGATCGGCCGAGGTTGGCGTACTTCGCGCGCACCCGGTCCAGGTATTCCCGCGCCGTGTGGACGGAGACGCCCATTCGATGGGCCACGGCGGACAACTTCAACCCGGACGAGTACAGCCGCAGTGCGTCCAACTCCCGTGGGCTCAGATCCGGGGTCTCCGACGCGGCCGCCAGGATCGAGGCCAGGTCGACGGACAGGTGCAGGTCTCCCCGGGCCACCGTGGTCACGGCCACGGACAGGGCCTCGAAGGAGACCCGCTTGGGTACGAACCCCAGGGCCCCGGCCATCAGTGCCTGACGCACCGCAACCGGCTCCTCGTAGGCGCTCATCAGGAGCACCCGGATGTCCGCGTCCTGCAGGATCTGGATCGACTCCAGCACGGACGGACCGGATGGACCCAGATGGACGTCGAGCAGGGCCACCTGAACCTCGGCCAGGGTCGCCAGTCGCGGACTGGGTCCGCAGTAGGCCACCGGGCTGCGGCCGGGGACCTGGCGCTCGATCAGGGCTCGCAGCCCCTCGCGGACGAGTTCATGGTCGTCGATGATGGCCACCGTCGGCCAACCCTCGCCACCGTGCACATGCAGGTGGATTTCCGAGTCAGGCATGCCGAACCTCGATCGCCTCCAGCCCGTCACCGGCGACGAACCGCATCACCAGCGCATCGCCTTCCCGACGAGCCGTCAACCGAGCGACCGCCTGGCGATCCGACTGCGGCAGCATGCGACGGATCTCGGCGAAGAATCGCTCACATGCTGGCTCGGGCCACCCCTCAGTGTCGCTGAGGCTGATGTCCAGGCTGATGCCCAGGTGATGGGCCTGCGCGGCGATACGCCCAGCGTGCCGATGGACCGGATCCGCGGCCGGATCCAGTCGCATCACGGATCGGATGAAGCGCTCCTGGCTTCCACCTTCCCGCTGGACGTCAGCGTCGCCGGGGTCGAGTCGACCCTCGGCGACCCCGTGCAGCAGGGCCAGGGCAGCTGACTGGCCGAGCAGGTCATGGCGGGCGCGCATTCGCTCCAGGCCCTGGGCCTCGGCCACGACCGCCGCCAACTCCTCGGTTCGCTGTGCCTCGGCCACCGCGAACGCGCGATTGTTCCGGCGGACGCTCCGCGCGAACACCGCCCCCGCCAGGATGATCGCCGTGCCCGGCTGCAGCAGTTCCAGCCAGGTGTTCTGCTGGGTGATCAGCCAGGACGTCAGGGCCACCAGGACGGTCCACCACGGTCCGACCGCGGTCACCACGAGCCAGAATGCGGCGAGCGCCTCCGAGGACCAGTCCTCCCAATGGCTCAGCGGCGTAGGCCCGACCGCTGCCACCTGCAGTCGGTACACCAGCGGCGCAGCGACGGATGCCAGGAGGATGAACCACACCGGCAGGTTCCGACGTGCGCTCAGCAACCACAACCCGCTGCCGAGTGCGCCCACCAGGATCAG
>Ga0172372_10012768_pt1 | contig 10499 bp, 10 predicted proteins | sample LakKiv5m_2_FD_114544 | JGI IMG/M metagenome (GOLD analysis project Ga0172372, IMG submission 114544) | Freshwater microbial communities from Kabuno Bay, South-Kivu, Congo - kab_092012_9.5m | ecosystem: Environmental > Aquatic > Freshwater > Lake | place: Democratic Republic of the Congo... | reverse complement strand
GGCCGAGGGGTCGCGCTCCGAGGGCTTGAGGATGAAGGTGTTGCCGCAGGCGAGCGCCACCGGGAACATCCACATCGGCACCATGGCCGGGAAGTTGAAGGGCGTGATGCCGACGGCGACACCGATCGGCTGACGCACGGCGTGGCTGTCGATGCCGACGCCGATGTTCTCGGTGATCTCACCCTTGAGGAGTTGCGGCGCACCGCAGGCGAACTCGACCACCTCGAGGCCACGGGTGACCTCGCCGCGTGCGTCGGAGATGACCTTGCCGTGCTCGGCGCTGATGATCGCCGCGAGCTCGTCGGCATGCGTCTCGATGAGGTCGCGCAGCCGGTTCATGAGCCGCGCGCGGCGCAGCGGCGGCGTCGCCGCCCAGGCCGGGAAGGCGCCGCGGGCGGCCGCCACGGCGGCGTCGACCTCGGCCGCGCTCGCGAGCTGGACTTCGGCGGTCTGTGCCCCGGTGGCGGGGTTGAACACCGGCGCGGTACGGCCGCCCCGGACCTCGACGGACTGGCCGCCGATGACATGAGATATCGTCTTCAAGATGTTGTTTCTTCTATGAATTATTCGTCGCGATGCCGCGACTGCAGAACCCCCGCGCCGAAGCGCGCCGGCATTTTACATCAGCCCTGCGAACCGGCGGCACTGCGCCGTGACCCCGCGCGCGATGGCCTCCCATACCGCCCCCGGGAACCCGGCGGGTAGCGTGCGCTCGACCGCCGACAACGCAGCCGGTGCACCCTCGACGAGCGCGCACATCGCGGGCCACGCACCGGGGTCCCCCAACCCGCGGGCGAGCTGCTCGAAATGGCGGGGCTGGATCTCGCGCGCCAGGTAGTGCGGTCGGCGGCCACGCTGCGCCATCGCGAGCCTCACATCCTGCATGGGCAGCCGTCGTGCACCGCGACCGATGAACGGCCATGCGGACAGCACATCGTACAGCGGCGTCAAAGAAAACCCGTCGCGCCCGTGACGGACCGAGAAGTTCTTCGCATGGCCGTCGATGGCGGCGAGCAGCCAGAACGCGAGTTGGGCGAGCACGAAGGTCCGTCGGTCCCGCTCGGGTCGCTCGCTGCGCGCGAGGATCTGGAGGATGGGTGCGATGCCCGGCCCGCCGTTGGACTCGTACTTCCGCTCGGCGGGGGTCCCCGTGGCCTGGCAGAAGTCCTCCTGCGGCAGCCGTGCGATCCACTCCCCGCCTTGCCAGCGTCGATCGAAGCGCTCGACGACCAGCACCTTTTGATCGTCGAAGCGCGCGATGTCCGTCCGCGCCACGGGAAGCCCGAGTTCCCGCAGCAGCGCCGCGCACAGCCACTCGTTCTCCACGGAATGGTCCACATCGAACGGCAGCCCCGCAGCTCCGATGGGCAGTTTGAGGATGTGCGTGGTCGGCGTCGCGCCGATCGGTCGATGCCAACGGTCGCCGATGCGCAGCAGCGCGGTCTTCTCTTGCGCGCCCGCGATCGAGAGGCGGAAGTCGTCTAAGCGGTCGGCGCCCGTGACGGCCAACGAGCCGGCCAACGCGCCGGCCAACGGGACCTGCCGCAGATGCCTCGCCACCTGCGCGTCGGTCAGGGGCTCGCTGCGGATGCGATCCCAGCCGGTGGGCTCGGTGTCCGGCGGCAGCAACTGCACCGCGCCCACGCAGTCGCGTCCGATCGCGCTCAGCAGTTCGACAGCGGCGCTCGAGCGCAGGCCGTAGCGCTGGCGCACCCGCTCGCGCAAGCGAGGATGGTCGGGAAGCAGGTTATCGAAGTAGTGACCGACCTCGGGACCCGTCAGGCTGCTGTCGCCCGCGGTGATCGGCAACGACAAGGAGAGGTTGCGGGCATACGGGCTTGCGACCCACGCGGCGTCGTAGCGGAAGGTGTCACGGCCGAGGCGCGTCTGATCCCATATGCCGACGCGCTGCCCGTTCATCCAGACGACGAGCTGCATGCGCGATCACCACGTCACAATCGGCGGAGGCTCCCTCACCGCCGCGACGCCCATGGCGCGCGGACGCAGCGTGATGTCGACACCCAGCGCCGCCAAGATGGTCATGAGCTGCCGCACGCTGACCGCCGCCGGATTCGCTTCGATGGCGGCGATGCGCGCTTGGGTGACGCCGAGGCGCGCGGCAAGATCGCGCTGGGTCAGCTTCCGCGCGCGGCGCAGCGCGCGGAGGTGCGGTCCGAGCTGCTCGGGGAGCTGGAGGGTAAGGTCATACACCTTCACAGGATACAACTTTAAAGTTATAGACGCAATTTATAATCTTAATATTGTCGTGAAGCGTTGAAGCCGCCTTCCTTCACGAGCTAGCGATGTACTCACTCGACGCCCCCCGTCTGCGCAGTTCGGCTCGTGGCGACCCCCAGGGACGGCTTACGCTGCACGCAATCGACACCTACACACGGATCCTCTTGGAGGCCGCGATGCACACCCAGATGATCCCTTCCTTCCGGCTCCCCGCGATCCTCGGCGTGACCTTGCTATGCGGCTCCCCTGTGGCCTCCGCCCAAACGGCCCCGAAGACCATCGACCATGTGCCCTCCACGCTGTCGACCGAGGCGCAGGCGGTGATGAGCAAGGTGAACGTGGTGGACTGGGACAACCGTCGCGCGCCCGCACCGGACGACCTCGCCGGCTGGAAGCGCCTGCGTGACGCGCAGCTCGCCGCGCAGGTCGGCCCCGGCGAGCGGGTGGCGGCCCGTGAAGCGGTCAGCCTCAAGGACATGACGCTCGGCGGCGTGCCGGTGGTCGAGATACGACCGAAGGTGATGAAGGACGCGCGCCGGGTGATCGTCTACACCCATGGCGGCGCGTACACCATGGCGAGCGCGCGCAGCCGTCTGTTGGCGATGCCCTCGCTGGCGAACGCCACCGGGATGCGCGTCATCTCGGTGGACTACACGACCGCCCCGGCCGGGCACTGGGAGTCGATCCAGTCGCAGGTGCTCGCGGTCTTCCAAGCGCTGCGCCAAGAAGGCTACGCCATGCGGCAGATCGCCCTGATAGGCGACTCCGCCGGCGGCGGCCTCGCCGTCTCCACCGTGCTCAACCTGCGCGATCGCGGGCTCGGCATGCCGGGCGCGCTGGTGCTGTGGTCGCCGTGGGCCGACCTCACCAACGAGGGCGACACGGCGGTCACGCTGCGCGATGCCGACCCGATCCTCAGCTACGATCTGTTGCTGCGCAATTCAGCGCTCGCCTACGCGCGGGGCCTCGATCTCACGGATCCTCGCGTCTCGCCGCTGTACGCGGACTTCGGCAAGGGCTTCGCGCCCACGCTGATCCAGGAGGGGACGCGGACGATCTTCCTCAGCACGAGCGTGCGCCTCTACCGCAAGCTCGACGACGCCGGTCACAAGCCGCTCATCGACATGTACGAAGGCATGCCGCATGTCTTCCAGGACCTGCCGGTCCCCGAGGCGTCCACCGCGATCCGCAGGTCGGCGGAGTTCATCGTGAACCGTCTGCGCTGAACGCGTCGGCGGACGCGGCGACGCGGGACGGCCCGCATCACCCGTTGTTTGGTAGACATCGCGGGTCAGGGCTGGACGGGGTAGTATTTTCCACCATGAGCGCCCCGAACGATGTCGGAAGACACACACCCGCCGCGGGATGGGTGACCATCCTTCTGTTCAGCCTGTTCGCCTGGACGATGAGCAACCTCGACCAGTCGCTCTTCGGCTACGCGATCCCGGGCGTGATGGGCGAATTCAAGGTCGGCATCGACACCATCGGTCTGATCCTGACCGTCGGCTTCATCGCAGCAGCGGTGATGGTGGTGTTCGCCGGACTTGCAGCCGACACCTGGGGGCGGCGCTGGACGCTCGCAGGGCTGCTCGCCCTGTCCGCGCTCTGCGTCGGCCTGAGCGGGCTCGTCACCGACCTCACCCAGCTGACCATCCTGCGTGCCCTCGCCTTCGGTCTCGCCGCAGGCATCGCGCCGATCACCGCCGCCTATGTCGCCGAGTGCGCGCCGGCCCGGCATCGCGGGATGCTGATGGGCGTGCTGCAGTGCGGCTATCCGCTCGGTTGGTTCCTCGCCGCGATGCTCGCGGCCCCGCTGCTCGAGACAAGCGGTTGGCGCGAAGTGTTCTTCATCGGCTTCGCCGTGGTGCCGATCGCGCTGCTCCTCGGTTGGCGCATGCCGGAGAGCGGCCGCTTCGAGCAGACGGCCGCGCAGCGGGCCTCCGCTGCGCCCGGCGCCGCAGCCGGTGGTCGAGCTGCATCGGGACTCGATTGGGGGCTTCTGCGCGGGCTGTTCACCGCCGAATACCGCCGTCGTTCGATCGCCTCGATCGTGCTCTTCTTCGCGTTCGGCTGCGCTTACGCCGGCACCGCGTTCTTCTTCCCGACCTACTTCATCGAGGTGAGGGGCTACTCGCAAGCCGAGGCCGCCTGGATCGTCGGCCTCTCCAACGGCATCGCGATCTTCGGCTATCTGGCCGCCGCCTATGTCGGCGAGTATGTCCTGCCGCGCCGCAACACCTTCGCGTTGTGGTGCCTGCTCGGGGCGATCGCACTGGTCGGGCTGATGTGGCTGCCGCGCGAGCGCTGGCACGACCTCGCGCTGTTCGCGCTCACCGCCGCGTTCTTCTACGGCAGCAATGCCGTCGTCGGCGCGCTGCTCACCGAGCTCTACCCCACCTCCATGCGCACCACCGCCTTCGCCGTCTGCGGCTCGGCGCCGCTCAGCCTCGGCTTCGCGCTGTTCCCGGCGCTGGTGCCGCTGGTCGTGCAGACGAGCGGCTGGCAGATGGCTTTCTCGCTGCTGATCGCACCGTTGCTGCTGGTGTCGGCCGCGGCGGCGCTGACGCTGCCCAACATCCTTTCAGGAAGGGACATCGACGCGGAGTGAGCGCGGCGATCCATGTCCTGCTGCTGTCCATCGCTTTTCTGGGAGCCGTCAAACCATGAGCCCGAGCACTGCAACGATCACCGCGGGTCACCTACCGACCGGTGCCACGCCGCCCACGGCCGAGGCGCTGGAGACCTTCGTGGCTGCAGCGGTCCGTGCCTGCCCCGAGATCGGGCCGCATCCGGTCTGCGAGGTGCGCTGGATCGGCCTCGATGCCGAGAGCACCCTGCAGATCTTCGATCTCATCCGGGTGCGCGACAAGACGGGCACCTTCACCTTGCCGTGGATCGTCGAGCGCACCGGCCAACCGGTGCCGCGGGTCGGTGCGCTCCTGATCCTGATCGACATGCATGGCCGACCGACCTTGCTGCTGCGTACGCGCGAGGTGCGTGAAGCGGTGTTCGGTCAGGTGACCGCGGCGGACACAGCGGTCGATGGTTCGCCGGTCCGTGATCCGTCGGTCTGGGTGCCGCTCCATACGGTGTACTGGAACGCGCTGTTGCAGCCCTTCGGGCTCGAGGTCAGTGACGACATGCCGTTCTGGGTCGAGGCCTTCGACCTGCTGTTCGATATCGACCACCGCGCTTAGAACACGGCGCATAAAAAAACCCCGGCCCCTCTTGCGAGAGGCCGGGGTCCTGCGGCGTGCCGTCAGAGCGCGCCGAAGTTGTAGCGGAAGCCGAGCTTCCAGGTGCGCGGCAGTCCTGGGAACTGCGTGGCGAACCCGAGCGTGCCGAAGTTCAGCGTCGAGTGGAAGTACTCCTCGTTGCTGCAGTTCTTGCAGCTCGCGGTGAGCGCCCATCGACCGCTGTCAGGACGGTAGCCCACCGACAGATCGAACAGGTCGATCGCCGGCGCCAACTCGACCGCTGCGTTCTTCAGACCGTTGTAGTACTCGTCCTGATGCGAGAAAGAGCCGGTGGTGATGATGCTGCCGCCGAGGCCCGGCACCGCCACATCCCAGTTGAAGCCCAGCTGATAGGACATCTCCGGCGTGCGCTTGACCTGGTTGCTCTTCGGGAAGTCGGCGCCCACGAGCTTCTTGTACTCGTTGTCCATGGTGCCGAGACTGGCGAAGAGATCCAGGCCATCGGCGGCGACGAACGCGAGCTCGACCTCGAAGCCGTCGATCTTGACCTCCGCCGCATTGACCGTCACGAAACGACCGGCGTCGTTGAGGGCGGTGATGATGAAGTCGTCGTAGTCGGCCTGGAAGTAGGTCAGGTTCGCGCGCAGCCGATCGTCCATCCACTCGCTCTTGAGGCCGAGCTCGATGGACTTCACGGTCTCGGGCTGGAAGTCGACGAAGTCACGCACATCGGTGACGCGGGCGTTCCAACCGCCCGACTTGAAGCCCTCCGTGTAGCTCGCGTAGGCGAGCAGATCGTCGTTGGCGCGGTACTGCACGGCGAACTTCGGCGTGAACTCCGAGAAGTCGAGCTTGGTCGGCGTGCCGTTCGCCAGGATCTGGGCGTTGCCCCAGAGCGGGACGAGGTTGCCCGGGACGCCCGGGTAGTTGTTGCCGCCGACATTGCGCGGACCGCCGCCCGGCGCGACGAAGTACTGGGTGTTGTTGACCGTCTTCTTCTCCTCGGTCTGGCGGCCGCCCAGCGTGAACGCCCACTGGTCGTTCAGGTTGAGGGTCGCCTCCGCGAAGATGCCGTAGCTCTCGTTGTCGTTGCGCAGGTCGCGACGGAAGTTGGCCGCGACGGCACCGCCGAACAGGAACAGCTCATCGCCGATGTCGGAGCGGTTCTTCTCGTCCATGTAGAAGACGCCCGCGAGCCAGTCCACGCGGCCGGCCTTGCCCGAGAACACGAACTCCTGGCTCAGCTGCTTGTGGTTGCTCTTGTGCGGCAGGATGTACTGCGAAGGCGCGGCATCCGAGAGGTCGAGCAGGAAGCGCTGGTTGAGGTCGCGCCAGCCGGTGATGGACTCGACGGTGACGCTGCCGAGCTTGAAGGTGCCACCCAGAGTGACGGCGGTCTGGTCGGTCTCGGCGAACTGGTCGCGCAGCCCGCTGACCACCGTGAAGAGGTCGCGGTCGGTGTTGCGCGCGAAGTCCGAACCGGTGAGGCCGGTGCCCTCCTCGTCGGCGTATTCGGCGGCCAGCGTGAAGTCGACATCGTCGTTCGGGCGGAAGCGCAGCTGCGCGCGGGCACCGTAGCCCTCGGGCGCCCAGATCTCCTCTTTCGTGGTGAGGTTCTTGATGTAGCCCTCGTCCTGACCGAGCACGAAGCCGTTGATACGCAGCGAGAGCGAGTCGCTGAGCGGCGCGTTGATCATCGCCCGACCGGTGTAGGCGTCATATTCGCCATAGGCCAGATCGACATAGCCCTTGAGCTCGTCCTCCGGCTTGCGGGTGATCACCTTCACGGCGCCGCCGGAGGTGTTACGGCCGTACAGCGTGCCCTGCGGGCCGCGCAGGACCTCGATGCGGTCCATGTCGTAGAGGAAGGCGTTGTTGTTGATCTGGCGGGCGATGTAGACGCCGTCGACATAGGTGCCGATCGCGGGATCGGAGGTGGACAGCGACTCATCCTGGCCGACGCCGCGCAGGAAGAACGCGGTGGCGCTGCCGAGACCGACGTTGTTGCTGCCGACGAGGTTCGGGACCTTGGAGATCACATCGAGCGTGTTGGTGATCTGCTGACGGTCGATGTCTTCGGCGCTGAGAGCGGTGACCGAGATCGGCACATCCTGCAGCGAGGCGGAGGTGCGCTGCGCCGTGACGGTGACCTCCGTCAGCACGAGGTCGTTGCCCGTGTCCTGCGCCACGGAGACGGTGGCGGCGGAAGCGCCAAGGGCAGCGGCGATGGCGATGCGTACAGCGCGGGCCAGGACTGGGTTCATGCGAGACCTCTGGTGGTTGGGGGTCGAACAGCGTGTTTATAAATCATTGCGGTCGGGTTGTCCCGTCCGCCGAGCGGCACATCACCGTCGGGTCTTGCGACCTCTCGCTGCGGAACTCTGGCGGCGTGTCGCCTTGGGCTTCACAACTTTTGTGCGGACCTCCTCGACCTGCACCTGCAGCACGCGGAACAGGCTGTCGATGAACTCCTTGCGCTCACCGGCGAGACGGGCCTCGTCGTCAGGGCTGAACTCGTGGGCGTCGAGATCTCCGCTCGCCAAGCTGCCTTGACGGATCTGGATGGCCTCGAGCGCGGCGAGCCGCTCGCGCAGCGTCCACACCTCGCTGCCGAGCACCACGACCATGTTCAGGATCTTGTCGACCGCAGGGTCGTCGAAGAAATAAGGGCGGCCGCCGCGGATGGTGCGGCGCATCGGACGGCGCGCGTGGTCGGACGCGCTCACTTGAAGGCGCCGAAGCAGTACCAGAGGATGCCATCGGTGAGCCGACCGGTCTTGTCGCTGTCCACCGCGGGCGGCCGCTCCGCGGCCTCGCGCCACACCTTTTCGCCGTACCAACCGACCGAGGGGATCACGAACTGCAGGTACTTGTCGGGAGCGAAGCCGGCACGGCGGCAGATCTCCTCCGGCTTGAGGTCGCGGAACGGCTTGTAGAACGGTTCGTTGTTGTAGGCGCCGTCCCAATCCAGATAGAACGCGTCGTAGGGCGAAAGCTGGGAGTTCGGCGGCAGCTCCATGTGCAGCATCAGACCGCCCGGCTTGAGCACCCGGTGGGCCTCGGCGAGGATCTTTTCGATGCCCTTGCGCGGCACCTCATGCAGGAACATCGAGGAGAACACCACATCGAAGCTCGCGTCCGGGAAGTCGAGCGCCTCGGCGTTCATCTGATGGAAGTGCAGTTCGCGGTCCTGCGCTTGGGCGCGCGCGTGGGCGTAGCGCAGACAGGGAGCGGCGACATCGATGCCGTGCACTTCCGCTTCAGGGAAGTGGTCCTTCCAGGACCCGGTGTTGTGGCCGATGGTGCAGCCGAGGTCGAGGATCTTGGCGGGCTTGAACTTCGGGTACTTGAGCTTGATGAAGCCGGCGATCGACTGGCCGATGTCATCGAGGTTCTGACCCATCAGCCCGAACGAGAACACCGCGAGGCCGTTGTCGTACAGCGACCCGGCCGCGAGATCCCCCTCCTCGTACTCGCCGTCGTAGTTGCCGGCCATGAGATGCACATCGATCGCGGACACGCTTCGCGGCACATCGAAGCCGGGCTGCAGCGTGAGCGTCCCCCGAGCCTTGCTGGTGCGTGAGCGGCTGCCGCGGGCGAGCCGCGCCGCTTTCTCCTTGAGCGCACCGCGGTTGCGCTCGAGCGCCGGGAACACCGACTGCCAGACCAGATCCTGCGTGGTCACGCGCAGGCTCGAGTAGAACTTGAAGCTCTCGTTCGGCTTCATCGCCGCATGCACCTCGGGGCCGTCCTTCGGACGACGCCCACGGCTGCGGCGGAAGGCCGGCTCGACCTCGGCGTCCCACACGGCTCGCATACCGCTTGCCATGTCGTTGAGGACATGCGCGCGCAATCCGGAGACGAAGTTCATCCTCGCCTTCTCGTCCCGGGTCTTGTCGAGCTTGAGTTCGTGCTTGAGATCCAACATGGGTATCCTCCTCGCGACGGCAGTGGACGATGTTAGCGCAACCGAACGCCCGCGTGCGCCAGGCGACATTGGCATGGATGAACACCGCGACCGGCTTCAGGATCCCCTTCACGATCCCGTCGCGAGCAGCGTGAACTGCCCGCGTGGCAGAAACCTGCGGAAGTCGCGATCGAAGCTGACGAGGTGCTCCCCGGCCTGCGAGACGGCGGCCGACAGCCACGCGTCGGGAAGGTCGTTCGCGGTGAGCCGCCGATCGAGGCAGAGGCTGCGCAGCGTCGACCACTCGGGGCCGACGGCGGCCAGATGCACGCCGGGCGAGGCGACGAGCGCGTCGACGAAGGCGACGGCGTCCTCGATGGGCGTCGCCTGCCGGAACACCTTCGGACTGGTGACGAGCCGCAGCACGCTGACCAGAACCATCGGCATCAGCGTGAACACTCCGCCCGCCGCTGCCGCGCCCAACGCCTCTTCGAGCCACCGGCGCGCGACGGCGTGATGCGGGTGGTCTTGGCGCGACGCCGCGACGAGGACATTCACATCAGGTGTCATCGTCCGCGGCCTCGAGGAGCGAACGGTTGCTGAGCGGATCGATACCCGCGACAAGACCACCGCGACCCTTGAACACCGGCAGCCGGACCCGCGGCCGCGGCGTGGCGGCGGTCTCCGCGCGCAAGCGCAGCTGCAAACCTTCCTCGATGAGGCGGGTCAGGCTCGTGCGCTGGCGTGCCGCGAGCGCCTTGGCCTCGGTGAGGAGCTGGTCGTTGAGGTCGAGCGTGGTCTTCACGAGCCGATAATACAGATTTCTGTATCGTAGTGAAAACGTTCGCAGCCCTATCTTCTGACGTCGTTCCATGATGGACCGCATGCTCTACAGCGGCGTCGACGAGTACGGCGGCGACACCCACTGGGATCGATGGGTGGTAACAGAACGGGTAGCAGAGTGACGGAGCGCTGTTACCTCAACGCCCGAACACCGCGAGCAGGAGGTGCACCACCAGCATGATCAGCACGAGGCTGGACAACACGAACAACAGGAAGCGCACGGTGATCCGGTTCCACAGCGCCTGCACCAGCGAGTGGACGATGCGCAGGCCGACATAGGCCCAGCCGAGCATGGCGTTCAGTCCGTCGCCCTG
>Ga0172372_10012767_pt1 | contig 10499 bp, 10 predicted proteins | sample LakKiv5m_2_FD_114544 | JGI IMG/M metagenome (GOLD analysis project Ga0172372, IMG submission 114544) | Freshwater microbial communities from Kabuno Bay, South-Kivu, Congo - kab_092012_9.5m | ecosystem: Environmental > Aquatic > Freshwater > Lake | place: Democratic Republic of the Congo... | reverse complement strand
TGTTTGGCGTGGTACTGAATTCACTTTGAATGCGTTGCCGTTAGGGGGTTTCGTCCGCCCTTTAGGAGAAGATTTTGTGCGCCAAAAGGGACACGAGGAGGAAACTGAAGACCGCCAAGAAGCCATAAAACGTGGTATTTCACGCTTGGTCTCGGTCAACGAGGCGAAGCCCCTTGCCCGAATTTTCTTTTTCGTTGCCGGCGCAATTGGCAATCTGCTAACAGCTTTCATCCTATTCGTTGCGATTGGCATGATGGGAATTGTTGACATAACAGGGGCAACCTTGACGGTTGTTGAGGTGCAGAATGAATCGGCGTTGTACGAACTCTTAGAGCCGGGCGATACAATTGAAGCGATTAATGGTCAAACTATATCACTCGATCACTTTGATGATGCTACACCGACGGTGTTTGAGTCCATCGGCGATGAAGCCGTGACGCTTGCGGTACTGAAGGGTGCTACGGAGGAGTTGGTTGAGGTTGAAGTACCGACACGTGAACAGCGCGTGACCAATAAAGGTCCCGTTCGGATCATGGGTGTGGCGGAAAATACACCAGCTGATGATGCGGGCATCCTAGCGGGTGATCTCATTCTTCAGATGAATGGGGTCAGTGTGACTGATGTGGTTCAGCTACAGGAACTTACAGCCCTACGACTGGGTTTGGATACCGAGATCATCGTTCAACGTGATGGAATGGAGCGGAGTGTGACCTTGACCCCGCGTGAAAATCCACCCACTGGCGAAGGGGCGATAGGTATCGTGATTCAAAATACCTTTGTTGAATCCAGTCTTGGGTTGATCTTTCAAATGGGCGTAAAACAGGAATTGGTGAACTTAGGCATCATAGACTCTATCATGTTTAGTATAGATCGTTTTGCTTCGCTCTTCCGTTCAATCATCGCTCTTCCAAGCCAACTTTTTTCTGGGCAAATTCGCCCTGCCGATGCACGCCCTGTCAGTGTTGTAGGGATTAGTCAAGTTGGGCGAGAATTCCTCGAGCGTAGTATCGAACAAGAAGAGCCGGTCATCATCCTGAATTATATTGCTTTGATTAGTGTTGCGCTTGGTTTGACCAATTTACTGCCGTTGCCAGCTTTAGATGGTGGGCGGATACTCTTCGTGCTAATTGAGTTAGTTCGCGGACGACCTTTGCCACCAGAACGAGAAGGAATTGTACATTTGCTAGGTCTCATTCTTTTGCTTTCGCTGACGGTTGTAGTGGTCTTCAATGACATTCGCAACCCAATAACCAATCTTTTACCATAGTCATATTGGAGCTAACCTGAAATGGATGATCTTACTACACCAGAAAAGCGTGCAGTATCCGTTGAACAAGTTTTAGAGCAGCTTGTCAACGAGCATATCGAATTCAATACCACTTTAGTCTATGGACTTTCTGACTTGAGCCAAGACGCTATTCAGCGTATTCGCCCTGCATGGGTGCTATTAGATGGCGATACCAAACTCACTATTGTTCGTCACCTGATTGATGTGGCTGAAGCCAACATTGAATTGCATTATGACGCTTTTGGTTGGTTGGTGCTTGAGGAGCGTGAACCCGATATTATTGAGGCGGCGATTGATTTGCTTTGGGAAAATGAGAGTTTGGAATTGATGGATCGGTTGATTGACTTGACCAGCGAAACCAACATAGATCACCTACGTCTTTCCGCTATCCGCCATCTCGAACGATTCGTTGTGCTTGGAGAATATGGTGAAATCCACTCTGAGGCTTATGCCAAAGTTTTACAACGCCTACAATCTTTGTGGTACAGTGGCGATCAAGACGCGCGGATTAGGGGTGCTTGTATCGAATCTTTGGGTAATGCTAGTTTTGAAGCGTTACCCAAATTGATTGAAGAAGCCTACTCCAGCGATTCAGAGGAGCTGCGCCGTAGTGCTGTTTATGCCATGGGTAGAACATGTGATGACAGTTGGGAAGATTTACTCTTGGACGAATTGAGCAGCAGAGATGCCCAAATGCGTTATGAAGCTGCACGCGCTTGTGGACATATCGAATCTAAGGAGGCACTGTCGTTATTGTACCGGATGGTGATCGATGACGAGCGGGAAATACAGGAGATTGCAATTTGGTCAATGGGCGAGATTGGTGGGCGCTATGCTCAAAATCATCTGGAAGAGCTAGCGGAAAGATTTGAAGATGATGAAGAATTAAGCCTGCTCATTGAAGATGCGATCGGCATGGTATCTATCTTTGACGATGACTTCGATTACTAATGTTTATCATCACCGTTCTTCAAATTTTTACGACCAACATCGTACCCATCCTTTTGATTATGTTAGCAGGGTGGGCACTTGCTCGTCACTTTGATGTAGATGTTCAGAGTATAGGTAAAGCGTCTTTTTATATCTTCTCGCCGGCTTTGACATTTCGCCTGATATACAACAGTGATATTTCTGCATCAGACAGCTTGGCGGTTCTTTTGGCAATTCTCGCTGTGTTCACAGGAGTTGCTTTGTCAACCTGGTTGATCGCGAAGCTACTTAGGATAGGACGCTTAGAAACAAAATCACTAATCGTGAGTTCAAGCGGACCGAACATGGGGAATTACGGATTATCGGTTGCTGCTTTTGCTTTTGGTGATGTCGTGCTGGAGTATGCCGCCATCATCATGGTTGCCGGCACGATCATCTATAACCTCATTGCGGCGTTGTTGTCTGAACGACAGACGAACTTCAGGCAGACCGCGACAGGGTTGCTGATGATTCCGCTGTTACAAACTTCATTGCTGGCTCTGGTGGTTCGTCTCTTACAAGTGCAAATTCCGCTTGCTGTATACCGCCCAATTGAGATGTTGAGCAATGCTGCCATTCCAACTTTGCTGATTATCTTAGGCATTCATCTTCAGTCATTGAAGCTCAGGAACATCAATTTATCGCTGATAGTGGGTATGGGAATGCGCTTGATCTTTTCCCCTGTGCTTGCCATTTTGATTGCGTTGTGGTTTCCGCTCTCTCACTTTGCCAGGGTGGCTCTTGCCTTACAGCTTGCTATGCCCAGCGCAGTGATGACAACCATCTTGGCATCTGAATATGAACTGGATACCAATTTGGTGTCATCAATGGTTGTGGCGACTACGTTAATTAGTCCGATAACTGTAAGTATGGTGATTTGGTTTTTACAACACGGTGGACTTTAAACTAGAATCCAAAAATCTGTTGCATCTTCAAAGCAATGGATGGATTGCCTTCTACCCGTAGTTTATTGCTCATGAATGCCATGATGGGGTTGAGATCACCATTTATCATATCAATGTAATCTTGCATGTCGGCGCTTAAGGTGACATCGGGGTTCTCAATTGCACCTTCACCGATGTTCACTTGCTGGTTTTCAATGGATACCCAGTATTTTCCGTCGGTGAAGTTAAGTTGGATTCTGGTAACGATACCCAACGCCTTTTCTGCGTTGAAGTTATTGAGCATTTTTTGAATGACTTCACGCATTCTTTCATCAGAAACAGACGACATTTGATTCTCCTTAGTCGTTCAGAGTAAATTGCCTTTCGCATTGCAAGTATAATCTAAAAAATGTATTCAGGTATGAACATCTTAAACATGAAGATGAGACTATTTTATTGGGTCGTGCTTAGCACGCTATGGTGTTATGTTGCATGTGTGTCCGCCGGTGTCACCCCGATTGTGATTACGGCAACGTTTAATCCCCAACCTTACGCCACATCCCAACAGAGCAACCTCCCAATCCCGACACCGACTTTGAATGTTGCACAAGGTGTTGTTCCCTCCACCTATGTTGTTCAAACTGGAGACTCGCTCTTGAATATCGCCCAACGTTTTGGACTACCGCTGTCGTCTATCATTGAACTCAACAATTTACCCAATCCGAATTTGCTGATGGTGGGTCAGGTCATCAACTTACCGAATATTCCTGTGATCGATGCCCCACCTGTGTTCCTCATATCGGATGAGCTTTTGCTCTATCGGAATGACTTTGATGTACAAAGTTTTTTGGATACACAAGCGGGTTGGTTAAGAACAGCAACCGATCAAATAGAGTTGCGCCAATCTGATGGATCCATTATTCTGGAGACTTGGTATGCCCATCAAATTATCGAGTATTATGCCCAGCGATTTAGCGTTGACCCACGAATATTGCTGACGCTTGTGGAGTTGCGCTCAGGTGGATTGACAATACCTCTGCCGACAGATGAAACCAAGTTATACCCACTTGGCAATATTGATCCTGATCGATCGGGTTTAACCAAACAGTTCACGTGGGCATATAATGAGTTGAACGACGGTTACTATGGTTGGCTCTATCGTGGGCTTAAAACCGCTACAGCAATGGATACACGATATCGCATTCGCTTTCACCCCGACAACAACGCCGCATCCATCGCTGTCCAACATGTAACCGCACAAGTTGTCCCTTATGAAATTTGGATGGATGAATTTGCAAGCCAAAAATTTAAGCTGATCTATGAACAATTTTTTGGTAGTATGCCTTCTGAAAATAGCACAATCAATCGTCCAGCAGAACAACCCATCTTAGAGTTGCCTTTTGCTCCAGAAGAAACTTGGTATTTTACGGGTGGGGCGCACGGTGGATGGGGAAGTGGCTCAGAGTGGGCGGCTATTGACCTTGCCCCACCCGATGAAAGAATGGTTGGTAGCTCTTTATGCTATGTCTCCCAGTTTCCGATTCGGGCAGTTGGAGATGGTGTCGTGGCAATCAGCGATCACGGACGGGTGATGATTGACTTAGATCATGATGGGGATATTGCTACAGGTTGGACTATTCTTTATCTGCATGTTGATACAAAATCTCGCTTGATCGAGGTGGGGCAGTCCGTCCGTCAAGGCGATGCGCTGGGATACGCATCTTGTGAAGGCGGTTTCTCTACTGCAACCCACCTTCATATTGCGCGACTGTATAATAGCGAATGGATTCCTGCTGATTGTGGGCACTGCCAGACGCAGGTCGACGTTCCTCCGATGCAATGGGGTCAATGGCGCGTGGAAAGCCTTGCGGGGCAAGAATATCAAGGGTTCTTGTCAGGTAGGGTTACACGACTTATTGCGGAGCAGGGCAGAATGTTCGGTGTAAATGATGTGACATGGTGAGAATATGAACACAAAGGCAATCATTCTCTTGTTGGGGATTTTATGGAGCGCGCTTGGGAGCGCGTTTGCACAAGATTTAGTTCCAACAGTTACTCCAGCGCAAGTACGTTTAGTTACCCCTACACCTATGATCGAATTGCTTCCTCCCACGGCGACCATGCAAGGTGAGTTACTTACGCCCACGCTTGCGCAAGAATTGGTTGTGATTGAGTTTGTCGCTGATGTCAATGCCCGCAGTAGCCCTGAATTGACTGATGAAAATGTATTAGGTTTAGTGCGTACAGGGGAGCGTTTCAATGTTTTAGGCAGGTACTTCAACTGGATTCAATTTCAATATGATCTGGCACCAGATAAAAGGGCATGGGTCTATCAAGACCTAGTACAAATTATCGGAGATGCAACCCAGATCAAAGAAATTGACCCATTTGTTGAGCCTACGTTAGATCCGTTGATTAGCGGTGCCACACAAACTCGTGAAGCCATTTTACAAGACCCCAACGGGCTTCTAACCGTGACCGCATTAGAACGAGTTATTCAATTGCCAGGTCAAGATGTGTTAGAAGGTGGCTTGGGTGAGGTGATTGCGAGTGGTACAGTCTTGCCTACCTACACATTTCCACCAGGAATTTCACGCGAGTTGCTTACCCCAGTTGATGCGACAAACTTAGGTGGCTTCACAGATTCAGTTACCAGTGAAGCGGAGGGGATTCCGCCAGTTATTCTGATTCTGGTTTTATTTGGCTTTGGCGTACTCGGGTTGGTGATTACAGCGTTGCGTTGACGAATCGTGGGAAAACGCTTGAAGTTTTCCCACTCAACAATTTGGGTTTAGTAGCTTGAGCCCGTCGAACAAGTGCTACATCCAGCATCGGACGATGCTTGATCGTGACCGCCGGTGCGGAAGGAGTGCCCACAACCACAGGATGAGACAGCATTGGGGTTATCAATTCTGAAACCACCCCCCATCAGGCTATCTACAAAGTCGATGGTTGCACCATTCAAATACATGTAACTCGTGCTGTCCACAAGAACGCGAACTCCGTCAGTAACGTTGGTGACGTAATCGTTCTGGCGAGGAGTTTCCTCAAAAGCCATGCCATACTGTAGGCCAGAACATCCACCACCACTTACGAATACACGCAGGGAATACTGGGGAATCCCACGTGCCTGCAATAAATTGTAAATGGTTTGTGCCGCTTGTGGGGTGACGGTGACGACATCTTGCTGAATACCAATCGTGATATTGTCGATCATTGACATATAATTAATCCAATCTGCTGAATTCAACACCGCTGTAGTGTAACAGCATTTCAACTTAAGGTCAATTAAATTGATAAATTTCTTTTTTATTGCTTAGGATGCTGGGATAAAATATGAACACCGCTCTGATTCGTCCATTAGAAACGATAAGCGACGAGGAATAACACCCAGCAACGTAGCGATGTAATACATGTCTATCTGACACAAATGGCTATTGTGCTGTGCAATCTCATGATACGGACAGTTTGAAGTATGCAAAATATACCCATCGTATGTGCGCTCATATGAAGCCACATAGCCTTGTTTGTTCAAGTGTTGTAACACACCGTCCAACCGATTTTCCCACGAGCCTGATTGAAAAGTCGTGCCTCCAGCAAGCTGACTGCCAATCCCCTCGAAGATCACGTTCACCGGTGATGAGGATGGCTCTGCAATACGTTGAAGCAAGGCATCTGCTAAGCGCTGGTAGTTACGTGGGAGAACACGACTTGCCTTGTCGGTCAATTGATAGGAATGCTTGGGTCTGCCCGGTTTCAAGTGCGTAGTTGAGACGGCGACAGTCACCAATTCATTCTCTTCGAGGATATGCAAATGATGCCTGACCGTAACCGGTGTGATGAAGTTTTGGAAGTGTTGCTGGATAAAAAGAATAATGTCATCAACAGTGGCTTGTTGGTGATTGCTAATTGCCTCTAAAATTTGTTGCCGTGTATTCTTGTTTTGAGGTTTAGGCACGCCGACACAACACGATGCTGTTAGACTCATATGCAGTATCATAACAAGATTGCCTACACCCTGTCAAACAAAATTCTGGATATAGCAAAAAAACAGCGTAGAATGATAACGTTTGTTTAACAATCCAACATTGAAGGATGGACTCACAATTGAGTGTTAAAGTTGCATATCAGGGCGTTGCAGGTGCGTATAGCGAACAGGCTTTGTACCAACATTTTGGTGAAAACATTGAAGCCGTTCCGCATAGATCGTTCTTGGGGATGTTCCGCGCTTTAGAAAATCATGAAGTCAACCGCATCTTGTTGCCTGTGGAAAACAGCTTCGCGGGTTCCGTGCAACAGTCCTACGAGTTGCTTTTAGAGCATGATTTTCGTATACAAGCGGAAGTTATTTTCCATGTCAATCATGCGCTACTGGTGAATCCGGGAACCGTGTTTGAAGATATACAATACGTACAATCTCACCCACAAGCATTGGCACAATGTGAGCGGTTTATTCGGCGCTACAAATTGCAACCCATTGAAGGATTCGATACAGCTGGATCTGCTAAGCAACTGAGCGAAGTTCCTCAAAAGAATTTGGCGGTCATTGCCAGCATAAGAGCGGCAGAAATTTACGAATTACAAGTTTTAGATACCGAGATTGAAGACGTTTCCTATAACTACACACGTTTTCTAGTGCTAGGCTATGAAGATGCTGACGTTGGCACCTACAACAAAACATCTATCGTCTTTGCAACACGGCATAAACCAGCTGCTTTGTACGCCTGTCTAGGAATATTTGCGAAACACAACATCAATCTGACCAAAGTTGAATCTCGTCCGCGTCGTAATAAACCATGGGAACCCGTGTTCTATTTAGATTTTGAGGGTCATTGGAAAGATGATGCTGTCAGTCAAGCCATGATTGAGTTGATACAGCATTCATCATTCGTCAAAATGCTCGGTTCATATCCGGGCGTCGCGCGCGATTCACTGAAAATGGGGATATAGGAAAGGCGATGAAGAATAAATTAGGCGTTGCCATTCTAGGGGCAACAGGTGCAGTAGGGCAACGTTTCATCCAGCTTCTGGAAGGTCATCCTTGGTTCTATGTTGCTGAAGTAGTTGGTTCTAGTCGCAGTGCGGGCAAGCCCTACGGCGAAATGGTCAACTGGATATTAGATGATCGTCCCTCTGAACGGATACAAGAACTGAGGGTTAAGTCGCTAGGCGAAACGTTAGAAAGCTCACTCGTATTTTCTGCGTTGCCAAAAGAAGCTGCTCTCGAAGTGGAAATCCCGCTGGCACATTCTGGGCATGTTGTTTGCACCAATGCTTCGGCGCACCGAATGGTGGAAGATGTGCCTTTACTTCTGCCCGAAGTAAACCATGAACACTTACACTTGGTGGACTTCCAACGCAAGCAACGTAACTGGACAACAGGGGCGTTGGTTGCGAACTCAAATTGCACGACTATGCCAGTGGTGATGTCTCTGAAACCGTTGTTACCCTTCGGGATCGAAAAAATCAACATGGTGAGTCTGCAGGCTATCAGCGGTGCCGGTTATCCTGGCGTTGCTTCATTGGATATTTTGGACAATATTGTCCCATTTGTTCCATCGGATGAAGAAAAAATGCAAACGGAAACACTCCGCATGTTGGGCAGTTTAACAGAAGTTGGTCAAGTAGCGTGGTTATCTGCAAAAACCAGTGCATCTTGTAATCGGGTGCCCGTAGTAGACGGACATACGGTTGTGATTTCGGTCGCACTACGTTCTCAACCTACTCTGAGCGAGGTTCAATCCGCTTGGGAGAACTTTGAAACCCCTAGCGAGATTCTAAACCTGCCGAGTGCTCCCCAAAAGATGGTGCAATACCTCCCACAATATGACCGCCCACAAACACGCAAAGATAGAAATGCAGGGAGGGGAATGACAACAACCATTGGTAGGTTACGGGAGTGTGACTTGCTAGGGTATAAATTTGTTGCTTTATCCCATAACACCATTCGTGGTGCTGCAGGTTGTAGTATCCTCAACGCCGAACTGATGGCATCTCGTGGGTATATTCAAGGCTTCAATCCTATCAATGAAACGGAAAAACAAGATGATACAAGAATTCATACTCGCTGATTTGACGGACGCTGAACGCGCCAAGATTCTTAAGCGTTCAGAAAAAGACATCAGCGATTTGCTTCCGTTAGCACAGGAAGTGACACAACGCATCCGACATGAGGGAGATCAAGCCGTAGTGGAATATGCGCGTCAATTTGATGCGCCACAATTTGAAGCCCACTTCTTAAAAGTTACACAAGCCGATTTCAACTATGCTCGCGCTCAACTAGAGCCAAGCCTAATTTTGGCAATTGAACAAGCGCACGACAACATTCAAAAATTTCATCAACAGCAAATGCCAGAACCCATGTGGTTCACAGAGGTACAACCTGGCATTATGGCGGGTGAGAAAGTGACACCTATCACCAGCGTGGGATTATATGTGCCACGCGGAAAGGGTGCGTTTCCCTCGGTCATGTTGATGCTGGCAACCCCTGCTATTGTGGCGGGTGTGGAGAAAATAGTTGTTGTCACCCCACCTGCACCCAACGGAAAACCAGATGATGCCGCTTTGGTTGCAGCAGAAATTTGTGGCGTTAAAGATGTGTATGCCGTTGGTGGGATGCAAGCGATTGCCGCGCTGGCGTATGGTACAGAAACAATCCCCAAAGTTGATAAAGTCATCGGTCCAGGTAGTAGTTACGTCTCTGCAGCAAAACGATTGCTGTTTGGGACGATAGATGTTGGGTTGCCTGCCGGCCCCAGTGAGGCAATCATATTGTCTGATGGAAGTGGTGATCCGCGCTTTGCTGCGCTTGATCTATTGGTAGAGGCAGAACATGGTCCAGATTCTGCAGCATTGCTGGTGACACACGATCGCCAATTTGCACAAGCTGTCCGTTCATGGCTACCCACCTACATTGCGGAGTTACCAGAATGGAGACGAAAGTTTGTTGAAAATGTTTTGGGAAACTATGGGGGAATCCTCATCACAGAAACGTTGCAAGAATCGGTTGCGTTTGTCAATGAATATGCGCCAGAACATCTCGAACTGCTCACCAACGAACCTTTCGTCACCCTAAATCAGATCAAAAACGCAGGTGAAATCCTACTAGGGAACATGACACCGATTCCAACCGCCAATTACTGTCTCGGATTGAATGCCATTTTGCCGACAGGAGGATTTGCGAAATCTTTCTCTTCAGTGAGTGTGTGGGATTTCTTGAAGCGTTCTGGTATCGGCTATCTTTCGCGTGAAGGGTATGAAAAGCTGGCAGGAATCACGGCGCTTCTGGCGGACTATGAAGATTTCCCAGCTCATGCAATGGCTATTCGCAAGCGAAATGAAATTGTGGGTTTGTAATG
>Ga0172372_10012766_pt1 | contig 10500 bp, 8 predicted proteins | sample LakKiv5m_2_FD_114544 | JGI IMG/M metagenome (GOLD analysis project Ga0172372, IMG submission 114544) | Freshwater microbial communities from Kabuno Bay, South-Kivu, Congo - kab_092012_9.5m | ecosystem: Environmental > Aquatic > Freshwater > Lake | place: Democratic Republic of the Congo... | reverse complement strand
TGGGCGTGAATTGGCTCGTCGATGGCAGCAATGCCGACAATGCCGTCGGCGGCTTTATCGAACCAGTGGGCGGCGTGAGCATCGTCGATCTCGCGCGGGCCGCAACGGACCCCACGACGCTCACCAGCGTGCCGCGCGGCACGACGGTCGGCGTCGGTCGTCTCGGTAGCGGCGGCGTCGACTTTGCCGCCGTGCTGCGCGCGCTGCGCGGCGACTCGACGACGAACATCATCGCCACCCCGTCCATCGTGACGATGGATAACCAGGAAGCCGAGATCAAGGTCGCGCAAGAAGTGCCGTTCGTGACCGGCCAATACACGAGCACGGGCGGCAACACCGGCAACAACTTGAACCCCTTCCAAACCATCCAGCGTCAGGAAGTGGGCACCATTCTCAAAATCACACCGCAGATCAACGAAGGTGATTCGGTGATGCTGAAGATCGAACAGGAAAGTTCGAGCATCGCCGCAACGAGCGCGGGCGCCGTCGATCTCGTGACCAACAAGCGCACCATCAGCACGCACGTGCTAATCGAAGACGGTGGCACAGTGGTGCTCAGTGGTCTGATCCAGGATTCGCAGACCGGCGGTGAGCAGCGCGTGCCCTTTTTGGGCCGAATCCCGGTGATCGGTGAAGCATTCAAGTCACGCAGCGCAAAAAAGACCAAGACCAATCTGATGGTCTTCATCCAACCGCGCATCCTGCGTGATGGGCTCGATGCCGCTTTCGAGACCAACCAAAAGTACAACTACATGCGCGATCAACAGCGCAAGCTCGGACCGCAGCGCGAAGTATTGCCGCTGTTGCCCGGCACGCCGCGCGCGATCCTGCCCGAGTTGCCGCCGGCACCTGAGAAGCCCGTCGCACCGGCGGACTCGGCGCCGGTGACTGAAACCCCTGCTGCGCCCTCGCCGTGACACCGACACTGCCTCTCGCCTTCGCTCGACGTCACGGGCTGCTGCTGACGGGCACTGTTGGTGAGTTCGCACAGATTGCCATCCGTCCGGATGTAGTCCCCTCGGCCATCGCCGAGGCACGCCGACACCTCGGCATGCCGCTACACCTGCGCAAGGTCGCAGCCGACGAGTTTGATGCACTGCTGCGTCTGGCCTACGAAGCGGACAGCGATGCCCTCACTGCTGCGGGTGGTCTCGATGACACGGCCGATCTGGCCTTTCTCGCGCAGGACCTACCTGAACAGTCCGACTTACTGGATAGCGAAGATGATGCGCCGATCATTCGCCTCATCAATGCACTGCTGACCCAGGCGATCAAAGAAAACGCATCCGACATCCATATCGAGCCTTTCGAAAATCGCTTGGTGGTTCGGTTACGAGTGGACGGTGTGCTGCGCGAAGTCCTACAAACCAAGCGCACCGTGGCAGCTGCCGTCGTCTCGCGCATCAAGGTGATGTCGAAACTCGACATCGCCGAAAAGCGACTCCCGCAAGATGGCCGTATTAGCCTTAAGGTCGCTGGACGCGCGGTCGATGTGCGCGTCTCGACGATTCCATCGGGCCACGGCGAGCGCGTGGTGCTGCGTCTGCTCGACAAGCAGGCCGGCCGACTCGATCTCGATCACCTCGGCATGGATCCGGCGATCACCCCACTACTCGATGCGCTGATTCACAAGCCCAATGGCATCCTGCTCGTCACCGGCCCAACCGGTTCGGGCAAGACGACGACGCTCTATGCGGCACTCTCGCGACTGAATGACGCCACGCGCAACATCATGACGGTCGAAGACCCGATCGAGTATTACTTGGATGGCGTCGGTCAGACTCAGGTCAACACCAAGGTCGACATGAGTTTCGCCCGCGGACTTCGCGCGATTCTGCGACAAGACCCGGATATCGTGATGGTCGGCGAAATTCGCGACCTCGAGACCGCGCAGATAGCCGTACAAGCCTCGCTCACCGGCCACCTCGTCCTCTCGACCCTGCATACCAACACCGCGGTCGGTGCAATCACTCGCTTGCGCGATATGGGCATCGAGCCTTTTTTGCTCGCCTCCAGCCTCATCGGCATCGTCGCGCAGCGACTCGTTCGCACGCTCGATCCCGAACATCGAGAAGCCTATGTCGCCTCCGACGTGGAACGTCGCATGCTGAACGTCGCAGCCGATTCACCTCCGGTGACATTGCAAAAACCCGGACGCGAGGGCGCCGGCTACAAAGGCCGCACCGGCATCTACGAGCTCGTGTTGATCGACGATGCGATGCGTACGCTGATTCACGATGGCGCGGCCGAGAGCGAACTCGAGCGCCACGCGCGCCTTGCCACGCCATCGATCCGCGACGATGGTCGTCGCAAGGTCCTCTCGGGTGAAACAACGCTCGAGGAAGTATTGCGCGTCACGCGCGAAGACTGACGGCGCAATCCGCATGGCCGCTTTCGAATACACCGCTTTGAATGCCGACGGCCGCGAGGTGCGCGGCGTTCAAGAGGGCGAGAGCCCGCGCCAGGTGCGACAACTATTGCGTGATCAACAACTGCTGCCGCTGCAAGTCGCGCTGGTGACGAGTGGTCATGCCACCAAAGACACCATCGGCAAGCGTGCCGCACGACCACGCAATCGCATCAGCAACGCTGACCTTGCCTTGCTCACGCGACAGCTCGCCACACTCGTCAAGGCCGCCCTACCGCTCGAGGATGCGCTGCGCGCTGTGTCGGAGCAATCGGAAAAGCCTGCCGTGCAAAAAATCGTCACGGCCGTACGCGCCCGAGTGACAGAAGGCCTCACGCTGGCCGCAGCCCTGGGCGAGTTTCCGCGCGTCTTTCCTGAGATCTATCGCGCCACGGTGGCCGCCGGCGAGCAATCAGGCCGGCTCGATGTAGTGCTCGAACGACTTGCCGATTACACCGAGAACCGGGACCAACTTCGGCAACGGATGATCGGCGCCCTGCTCTACCCCATCGTGCTGACGATCATGTGTATCGCCATCATCTCGGGTCTGTTGACTTACGTCGTCCCCAAAGTGGTCGAAGTATTCGAATCAAGTCAGAACGCGTTGCCGTGGATGACGCAAGTTCTGCTGTTCGTCAGTGACGGGCTACGCGATTACGGCTTGTGGTTGCTGCTCGCACTCGTCATCGCCGGCGTACTCTTCAAGCGGTGGCTGCGAGCACCCGAGGCACGCTATCGGTTCGACGGCTGGATGCTGTGCCTGCCGCTCGCAGGCAAGCTGATCCGCGGGTTCGATACCGCAAGGTTCACTCGCACCTTGAGCATCCTCACCGGCAGTGCCGTGCCCGTACTCGAGGGTCTACGAATTGCCGGCGCGGTCATGTCTAATCGACCGATGCGTGCTGCCGTTGAGGAAGCGGCCGAGCGCATCCGTGAAGGCGCCCCCATGGGGCGCTCCCTGGCCGCAAGCAAGCTCTTCCCCCCGATGACCGTGCACCTGATCTCGAGCGGCGAAGCCAGCGGTCGCCTTGAGGAGATGCTCGATCGCGCAGCGACCAATCAGGAACGGGAGCTGGACGGCCTATTGACCGCCTTGGTCGGCCTGCTCGGCCCCCTCATGATCGTCGGGATGGGGGTGTTCGTGCTCGCCATCGTCTTTGCCATGCTGATGCCCATCTTCGAAATGAACACTTTGGTGCGCTAGCGCCCGCCATCACCCCGTTGCAAGCCGAGCGTCGTCGCAATACATTTTGCGCGTCTGGGGGTTAGGTGGCAGTGGTGCCATGAACGAGAGACCGGAGCAAGACGACTACGAGGATGACGAGGCCCTCGAATCGGGCGAGGACTTCGATCAGGTCATTCGAGATTTCGAACAGGGGCGACGCCGCGGAGGGCCGAAGCCTTCAGGCGACCCTGCTTGGCGAAAACTCGAGCGCCTGCGTGAGGAGAAGCGGACCGCCGAACTCACCAGCGACTTCGACGATTACGACATCGGAATCGACGAGAAGCCTCGCAAAGCCAAGCGCTGAGTCGCAACGACCATCGTTAGCGAAAGTCTCGCGATCGAGTCACAAGGCGTCCAAGCCAGGCCGAGCGATCGTATAAGCGATCGACGATCACGTGCAGCACCGCCCCTTCGCGCTGCAGATAACCCTCTGCTTCGAGCAGACGCGAGTGCAGCAGTTCACGCCGGTATTGCACACCGATGCGCTTCCAGACGATGAGATTGACGTAGCCAGTGTCATCCTCGAGCGCGACGAAGGTCACGCCACTCGCGGTACCCGGCCGCTGTCGCATCGTCACCAAGCCCGCAACCGAGACGGGAGTCTCATGCGGCAAGCTCAACAATTGCGACGCAGTACACACTTCACGAGGCGAAAACAGCGAACGCAGCAAAGCCAGCGGATGTCGACCCAAGGTCAGACCAATCGAGCGATAGTCGGCCACCAGATTCTGCCCTTCCGTTGGCACCGGTAGCAGCGGTAAAGCAGATTCTTCGGCGCAAGGTGCCAGAGGAAGTTCGACTTCCGTTCCCGCTACGGACCAGAAGGCCTGGTGACGATTGCCCGTCAAGTTTGCACAAGCCCCCGCGGCAGCGAGCGCTTCGAGATCTCCTCGATCAAGACCGGCGTGTCGTACGAGATCCTGCAAGCTGCCGATACGTTCGCGTGCGGCGACCACCCTGTCGGCGCCGGCTCTCGTCAAAGAATGCACGAGTCGCAGACCGAGCCTAATCGCAGGCCTTCCCGTCATAGTCGACTCGAGCGTGCAATCCCAGTCGCTCACCAAAACATCAACGGGACGAATCTCGACACCATGTTCACGTGCATCGCGCACCAATTGCGATGGCGAATAAAAGCCCATGGGCTGACTATTGAGCAGCGCTGCCGTGAACGCCGCAGGCTCGTGACACTTGAGCCAAGCAGACACATACACCAGCAACGCAAAACTCGCCGCGTGCGATTCGGGAAAACCATACTCACCGAAACCCTGAATCTGCGCGAACACCCGCTGCGCGAAAGCGTCCGTATAGCCGCGCTCACGCATACCTTGAATCAAACGTTCTTCGAAGTGACCAAGTCCGCCGCGACGCTTACAGGCCGCCATGGCACGCCGCAGTTGATCTGCCTCGCCAGGCGAGAAGCCAGCAGCAGCGATCGCAATCTGCATCACCTGTTCTTGGAAGATCGGTACACCAAGTGTGCGCTGCAAAACGCCTTTGACCGCCTCACTCGGATAATCGATGATTTCTTCACCGCGCCGCCGTCGCAGGTACGGATGCACCATGTCGCCCTGAATGGGTCCGGGACGTACGATCGCCACTTCGATCACGAGATCGTAGAAACAACGCGGTCGCAATCGTGGCAACATGTTCATCTGCGCACGCGACTCGATCTGGAATACGCCCACCGAGTCGGCTCGGCAAAGCATGTCGTAAACTTCAGGATCTTCCGCCGGGATCTTCGAGAGCGTCAGCGGCTCACCGCCGCGCTCGCAGCGCCAAGCTGAAATGAGATCGATTGCCCGACGGATCGCCGTCAACATGCCGAGCGCCAGTACATCGACCTTCAGCAGTCCTAGCGCATCGAGATCGTCTTTGTCCCATTGAATGACGGTGCGATCCGGCATGCTAGCGTTCTCGATCGGCACGAGCTCCTCGAGCGAGTCACGCGCAATCACGAAGCCACCGACATGCTGCGACAAATGGCGCGGGAAGCCGAGCAGCTCTTCGGCCAACTCGAACAACAAACGCAAACGCTGACGGTCGATATCGCCTGCCTGTGTCGGTAGTTCCAAGCATTCGATGTCGATGGATCGATCCCAGCGACTCGCCGATTTGGCGAGGCTATCGATCACGATCGGATCGAACCCAAGCGCTCGCCCGAGATCCCGCAAGGTGCTGCGAGGTCGATAACTGATGACCGTTGCGGCAAGTGCTGCGCGATGTCGGCCGTACTTCGAATAAAGGTATTGGATGACCTCCTCACGACGCTCGTGCTCGAAATCGACATCGATATCCGGTGGCTCGTTACGCTCGCGCGAGATGAATCGCTCGAATAATACCGACATGCGCGAGGGGTCGACCTCGGTGATACCCAAGCAATAACAGACGACTGAGTTGGCTGCCGAACCTCGCCCTTGGCAAAGAATGCCGCGCTGCTTGGCGAAATCGACGATGTCGTGCACGGTCAAGAAGTAAGGCTCGTAGCCAAGTTCGGCGATCAATGCGAGCTCATGTTCGATGAGTTTCTGCACAGACTCTGGTGTTTGATCCCATCGCCTTGATGCACCGCGTTCAACCAAGCTGCGCAGCCAAGAAGCTGGCGTGTGTGAATCAGGTACGAGTTCGCGCGGATACTCATAACACAACTCATCGAGCGAAAAACGGCAGCGCTCGGCGATCGCGATGGTTTCTTGCAGAAGTTCCGGTGGATAAAGCCGTGCCAGACGCGCTCTCTCGCGCAGATGTCGCTCGCCGCTCGGCAACAATGCAAGACCTGCTGCATCAACGGTGGTTCGCAACCGAATGGCTGTCAACGCGTCGTGCAAGCGACGTCGCTCACGACGGTGCATGCAAACACCGCCCGCTGCCACCAACGGCAAACCACTGCGCGCAGACAACGCGGTAGCGGCCTGCAGACATCGTCGCTCGCTGCCATCACGCAGCAACTCGACGGCGAGCCATGCCGAGCCAGCGTAGTGCTGTTGCAGATCACTGGCGAAAGTGTCGCTGCTCTCTTTTTGCGACTCGGATTGCAACTCCGACCACGTGGGCGCCCACAACAAAGAAACATGAGCAGGCTCGAGCAGTTCGAAGAGATCGGCGCTGCACAGCCGATATTCGCCTTTTGGTGCCTGCCGTCGCGCATGCGTGATCAGTCGACACAAACTGCCGTAGCCCTGTCGATCGTTCGCGAGAGCCATCACCAGAGGTCCCTCGCTCAAACGCAGCTCGCTGCCGACGATCAACCGTGTCGGCGTGTCGCGTAGCGCCGTGTGCGCCCGCACCACTCCGGCCATTGAACATTCATCGGTGATCGCCAAAGCCGCGTACCCGAGCTCCACCGCGCGCGCCGCCAGCTCTTGCGGCTGCGACGCACCACGCAGAAAACTGAAGCTGCTCAGGCAGTGCAATTCGGCGTAATCGGGCGATTTCATGGCTGGACTTCGTAATACTGTTTATTTATACAGTACTGAGTCATTACAGCCAAGCCTTTTGCAGCGATGACAAAAGGCACACATAAAATTAAGATGAATTAATGAAAGCCAAAGAAAATAAACTGAAACTCACATCGAGCGAGAAGCGAATCTTGGCGGCTTACAATCGAGATGAGTTCAAGTCTATCCAGAGTCCTGAACAGCTGGAGAATGTACGCTCGGCCGCGCGGGCGACCACGCTTAAAGACCAGCGAATCAATATTCGAATGTCTTCAGATGATCTGCACGACATACGCGAGATCGCTCGTGAAGAAGGCCTCCCGTACCAAAGCCTGATAGCCAGCATCCTGCACAAGTACGTGACAGGAAGATTGGTAGAGCGCAAACGAGATCGAAAAATCCATAAGCGCGCGCGTTAGCCAAACACTCCATGCCAGTACCACGCATGGTGCGCCAAACGCTCGCGATAGATCCAGAGACGACTGCCGTCGCGATGGCGAGCGACGTAGTAATCACGTGCGACGTCTGCACCATCCCACCAGCCGGTCTCGATACGTTCGGGACCTTCGAGTAACTGCAGTTGTGAGAGCGCATAAGGCAAAGCGCGCGGTTGCTGGAGCAACCACAACGGCCGTCGAGTAACACTGCTAGCCACGTTGCTGCCGGCCATATACGCAGGCGCACGTGGTTCTGCGACACGCCAAGCCCGCTCGGGTCGATGCTCGGGCACGAGACAAAGACCATAGACCGCCTCATCACCCAAGCGCGCCCGCAACCGCTCGACCAAGGCTGGCACTTCACCCGTGACACCAGCGCCCTGCTCACCGGCACGCCAGAGCGAGGCGCTGCAGGCGATGCGAGGTCGCAATGCTCCCGAGCGCAACTCGCACAACGTGACTGCCGCTGGTAAAGCACAACGCGACAACTGCAGAGACAACAACTCGCGACAGGCAGAGGCCTGCCACTGCGTCGAAGCAAATCGCAGCGTCACTCGCGTAGTCGGCACGGGCGGTCGATGATGCAAGCGCAATTGCAGCGACTCGATGCCCGCTTGCCGCAAGCAGAGAAATCGCTCGAGATCGGCAAGCAACGGCTCGAGATAGGCCAATACGGCCGCCTGAGACCGTAATTCGAAATCGGGTTCACCACGAGAATGAAAACGCTCGCGCACTCGATGCGGTTTGCGTAGATCAGCCGTGGCGCCGGTCAGGCGATCGAGCATCTGCAAGGTAGGTTGTCCAAAACGGCGGGCGAAACCCGCTCGCGGCAAACGTAACAATGCGCCTATCGTTCGCACACCGATCGACTCAAGGCGCTCAACTTGCGCACATGGCCAGCGCAATACAGCGATCGGCAATGACGACAATAGACCCACCAATCGCTCCCGACTCGAGACGAGCAGGTTTTGCTTGGCCCTAGCCAACGCCAGGGCTGCTAACGGTGTCGGTGCCAGCGCCCAATCAACAGATATGGATGCGGCCTGCGCTCGCGCCACGATTTGTTGACACAAGGCACGCGCACCACCGAAGAGACGAAAGCTGCCACGCACTTCGAGAATCACCGCATCGGGCGCCTCGATGCTGACGCGTGGCGTGTAGTCCATGGCCAAAGCCGATAGTCGCTCGAGCGCATCCGATTGAAGTGCACCCGCTTGGATATCGACACACTGCAACGCCAACCAAGATTCCGAAGGTGTGTTTTCGAACGGCAAATCGGCAACAGGCGACTCGACGAAAAGCGACTCCGCCAAATGCGCTGGCACTGCGGATGTCGTCGTCGCTCGCCCAGTTGGCACCGCAGTGCCTCTTGAACGCGAGGCAGAAGCGGCATGCCGTGGCAGGGCAAACGCCCGTCGCGTCGACGAGACTCGCTCACGCCTGGCCATGATTCCAATACACCGTGAAGGCATGCCGCCGCCCACCACGACTCTTCAGCAGTTGCAGACGCGCACCGGGCTTAGGTTCATCCGCCGGCAAAGACTCGCACGCAATGCGCAACTCGGCTGCAGACGAACGCGTAGCCTCACTCAACGGGCGGAACAAAAACGCCGGCGCCCCACCCCGTTGCGTCGCCAACTGCAGGCGACGCAAGGCGCTGCCTGAAGGTATGGCACCGGGCCAACCGAGTACGAGCGCACATCCCCCTGAGACCAAGGTTTGCTCCAGCGCCCACAGCGCTTGGCTCGTGCGGATGATGAGTTGCTGTGCAAGCGGCACCCCGGCTGCCACGAGTGCGGGTGCATAGGGCTCAAAGGGCGGCGCGATCCAGGCAGTCCAACGAGGCGGTGTCATTTGACCGACCCGTACGAGCAAAGGTACAAGCAACTGCATTTCGCCGATGCCGTTTTGGGCGGTGAGGATTTCGATGAGTCCGGCAGCGGGCCAACCACCGCCGGGCAGCGCGGCGTCGAGCTCAGCGTAGCCCGTGCTGAGCGTAGCGACGCGTGCAGCGTTGCGACCGGACCAGATGGCCGGATGTTCGAGCAGCGACTCGAGCGCGAGACTCGGGACGCTGTCTGGAGTCGAGGGAGCCATGGAAACAACGCGCTCGCAGATGGAAACGAGAAGAATGACTCACGATGCAGAATCGGCTGCCGACGTCACTGCCGGTGTGCTACGCAAGGATCGCGGCTGCGAAAACCAGCTGCGCCGCTCACATCCGCAAGGACACTGGAATCGCTGCAGACTCGCGCGTGGTGTCGCAACGGCAGGCTTCACCGTCACCTTGTGATGACGTTTCGATTTCTTTGGCGCGAGCGCATCCGCTGCGCCCGGCGAAGGGAGCAGTTCGAAGACAGACATGGAAACCTCCGGACGAGCCGGTGAGAGTGCGAGTTACATGAGGGCGGCGGGCGTCGCCTTACCGGCGGTGGCACCGCGGCGCAGTACACCCACGACCACCCCTTCGATGATCAACGGCTCTTCACGCAGGTTGACGCGGATGGGCTCGAAGTCGGCGTTCTCTGGCAGCAGCCACACCGTCGGACCTTCCTGCTTGTAGCGCTTGACCGTGACCTCGTTCTCGAGACGCGCAACGATGATCTGACGATTACGCACCTCGGGGGTGCGGTGCACCGCCACCAAGTCGCCGTCGAGGATGCCGGCGTCTTTCATGGACATGCCGGTGACCTTGAGCAGGTAATGGGGACGGGGCGAGAAAATGTCGGGATCGATGTTGAAGCGCGCTTCGATGTTCTCTTCTGCGAGAATGAGCTTACCCGCGGCGACGCGGCCGATGAGCGGCAAACCGAGCTGCTCGCGCAGGATGTCCTTCAGTTGGATGCCACGCGAGGTGCCCGGCACGAGCGCAATCACCCCTTTGCGGGCGAGTGCGCGCAGATGCTCCTCTGCGGCGTTGGCGGACTTGAACCCGAGCTCTTGCGCGATTTCTGCCCGCGTGGGCGGCATGCCGGTTTCGGCAATAGCTCTTTGGAT
>Ga0172372_10012765_pt1 | contig 10500 bp, 10 predicted proteins | sample LakKiv5m_2_FD_114544 | JGI IMG/M metagenome (GOLD analysis project Ga0172372, IMG submission 114544) | Freshwater microbial communities from Kabuno Bay, South-Kivu, Congo - kab_092012_9.5m | ecosystem: Environmental > Aquatic > Freshwater > Lake | place: Democratic Republic of the Congo... | reverse complement strand
TTTTACAACAAGAAAATAGATACCTGCAGATAATGCACTTGCATCTAATTTATAAGTATTTGCATTCATATACTGAGTGGGTATAAAAATTTGTTTGCCGTTTAAATCTAAAATATACGGCTCATCTTCTTTTTTAAATGTGAGTTGTGAGCTTTGCACGTATAATTCATTATTTGTAGGATTTGGATAAATACTTATCACATTATTTATTTCTAAATCTTTTATGCCAATAGGATTATTCCATTTAGCTATATAATTTGCTAAGTTACCACCAGCTTGCGTAAACGTACCCCCAACATACAAATCGCCATTATAGGCTGTCATTGCATAAACACTTGTGTCTGTTCCTGTTCCTAAAGCCGACCAATTAGAGCCATCCCATTTAGCTATATGATTTGCCAGATTGCCTCCAGCTTGCGTAAAACGGCCACCCGCATATAATTCACCATTGTAAACTGCTAATGCGTACACGTGGTCATTTGTTCCACTTCCAACAGATGACCAGTTTGTACCATTCCATTTAGCTATATAATTGACAAGGCTACCGTCAGCCTCTGTAAAAATCCCACCTACATATAATTCATTATTATAAACAACAGCGCAAGATGAAAAATCATTTAAACCTCCGCTAACAGCTGACCAGTTTATGCCATCCCATTTAGCAATATTATTACTATCCGAAATTCCGCCAGTAGCGAATAGTTCATTATTGTATACGGTTAGGGATGATAAACCTGAAGTCATTAATCCACCGCCTACTGCCAACCAATTAGATCCGTTCCATCTTGCAATATTAGCAATCCAATTTCCGTCGGCTGTTGAGAAAGAACCACCAGCATATAACTCCGAATTGTACATTGATAATCCATAAACTATTCCTGTTCCTGGCGACGGCATAACATGCTGCATCCCTGCCCCCAAATTTAGCCAATTAGTTTCGTTCCATGCAGCAATACCATTGGCTGGAATGCCTCCTGCAGTACTAAATGAGCCGCCAACACATAATTCACTATTGTAGGTTGTTAATGAAAAAACAATGCCATTGAGCCCTGAGCTTAAAGTTGACCAACTAGTTCCATTCCATTTAATAATATTATTAGCAGTATTTCCTCCTGCTATAGTAAAGCGCCCAGCTACAATAAGATTGGAATTGTACACTGTTAATGCGTGCACATAATTATTAACCCCACTTCCTAAAGATGACCAGTTTTGTGCACAAGTGTTAAATACACAAAACAGGAAGATTAATTTAAAAAAACAATTTAAGGCTATTTTCATTAGTATAAATTTATTAACATAAAATAACTAAACCTATAATTTTTTACCATTAAAACCGTAATAGGATGCCATGCCATGGGTTATCCCAAAATATAAACTGTCACCTCCATAAAATCGCTGCCTAATGAATCCCAAATTAATCCATCCCAACTAGCAATATTATTTAATGATATGTTCCCAGCAGTTGAAAAACTACCTCCAATGTATAATTTATTATTGTGTTTTTCTAAAGCACGTATATTGCCGTTAGTACCATTACCAACCGGAGACCACGTTTGAGAATAACTAGTTAAACTAAATATCACGAATACTTTTAATAGAATTTTTTGTGCGCTCATTTTTTATAGTATCAAATTGTTAAATCTTTGTTTATTATTTCTCAATCACCAATTTTTTCCTTACAACACCTTTCTCGGTTTTTACAACAAGAAAATAGATACCTGCAGTTAATGCACTTGCATCTAATTTATAAGTATTCATATTTATATACTGGGTAGGTATAAAAATTTGTTTGCCGTTTAAATCTAAAATATACGGCTCATCTTCTTTTTTAAATGTGAGTTGTGAGCTTTGTATGTATATATCTTCACTTGCAGGTTGTGGGCTTATGAGTAATTCGTTTTCGGGTTTGTTTAAATCATCAATACTAATAGTGCTGTAAAGTTTAAAGCCATTAAAAGTTCTATGACACCCAGTACTCCCGAATAAAAATACTATTAAATGAATGCTATCATTACTATATAAACGACCCGTTGCACCTGGGCCATTATAAGAGGCTAAAGTACTATCTGCAAAAACTTGAATCTCCCAGGGCTCCCCAAACATTCCTAATCCACTTGAATCATCTTCTCTAACTGTAAAACTATAATTAGTACTTGTTAATAAATATAATGAGCCAGGACTTGAAGCAACATTTGGGCATCCATCCCTAGAAATAGATCCTATGTATTTACCTAAAACATAATTAATATAGCTTTGTTGACTGAATAAACAGCTCCCAAAAAATGTAAGTAGAAAAAAGATATAAAATGTTTTTTTCATTTGATGTATTTTAAATTTTACTTTTATTGAATCACCAATTTTTTCCTTACAACACCTTTCTCGGTTTTTACAACAAGAAAATAGATACCTGCCGTTAATGCACTTACATCTAATTTATAAGTATTCGTATTTATATACTGCGTGGGTATAGAAATTTGTTTGCCGTTTAAATCTAAAATATACGGCTCATCTTCTTTTTTAAATGTGAGTTGTGAATTTTTTAAATAAATGAAATCACTTCCTGGATTAGGTAATAGATTTAAATCATTAAAATTTGTAATCGAATTTAATTGACTTGGATACTTGTTTAAAGCATATGAATGTACTTTTAACCCATAATAATTCATATTGTTTAATTGATAATTTGAAAAAATTGATAAGCGTAACCAACCATAAATAGTATCATTAGGGTAAAGTATTCTAAACCCAAAAAAGTTTTCACCACTTGTGAAATAGCCATCAGATGATGATACTGGACCTGTTTGTGAAATGGAATTGGAATAACTTTTAAAAATAAAATAGTTTGAGTTATTGATCCAGTTATAAGTTGAATCAATTCGGGAAGATGAAGTAATTTTTTTTACCCATTGGATGTGTGCGCTGTCTTTTATTAACTCGATTGAACTATTCAGTAAAGATACACAATGACTTTGATATGAGCCACCTGGTGAAGCAGCATTTCCGTAACGAAATTTTAAATCTGGATTCCCATCCAGATCAACATCAATGGAGGTATATACAGTAGTATTTGCATGCCATTGCAGCATGATTGTAGAATCTACCCGTTGATAAAAAACATTGGATGATAAACTGTCTGAACAAAAAAATTGTGCATGCGTATTCAATGTGCTTAGAAATAAAAGTATAAGCGTAAGTTTTTTCATAATTTGATTTTAATCATTTTTCAATCACTAATTTTTTCCTAACAACACCTTTCTCGGTTTTTACGACAAGAAAATAGATACCTGCAGATAATGCACTTGCATCTAATTTATAAGTATTTGCATTCATATACTTCGTGGGTATAGAAATTTGTTTGCCGTTTAAATCTAAAATATACGGCTCATCTTCTTTTTTAAATGTGAGTTGCGTACTTTGTATATATATCAAATCATTTGCAGGTTGTGGGCTTATGATTAATTCGTTTTCGGTTTTGTTTAAATCATCAATACTAATAGTGCTGTATAGTTTAAAGCCATAAAAAATTCGATGGCAAAATGGAGCCCCAAATACTGTCACATATAAATATATACTATCGTTTGGAAAAAGTTGACCATATACAACGGAATCTTGACCTTCTTGCCCTCCAACATAACGACGCAATGTGCTATCTGAATTCACGATTATTTCCCATGGTTCTGCCCAAGAACCTAAGCTACTTGAGTCATTCTCGTAAATAGTAAATGAATAATTAGTACTGGGCTCAATATATAAAGCACCAGGTCCAATAAACTGATTTGAGCAAGCGTTTCGATAAACAATACCTACATATTTACCCGTTACATAATTAATATAGCTTTGTTGGCTGAATAAACTGCAACCCAAAAATGGAAGTAGTAAAAAGAAATAAAATGATTTTTTCATTTGCTTTGTTTTAAATTTTACTTTTTATTCAATCACCAATTTTTTCCTTACAAAACATGTCTCTTTATACTACAAATTACGTTTTATTAATTGAATTAAAAAATAAGTAGTACTACTCGATTTTGAGGGAAAATTGAGTCTCACCTCCTTACTGCTCTCCGAGGGAGAGGAGCGATAAATTTCGATTAAATTTTAGTTAACGGCAAATTATTTTAAAGTATTCCTAAAGCACGGAAAGTAATACCGCGCTGAAGATTACTGTCAGTTCGAGCGAAGTCGAGAACTGTTTAAATATTTTATTGCTAATGCACGGAAAACATTTCTGCGCTAACGGGGATTGGAAACTTGTTTTTAGTTTTTTACTTTGCGATAGCCAAAAGTGTTTTATTAAAACACAAATTTTAACGCTAATGGTGTATATAGGGTGGGGAAAATGTAAATGGATTTGCAGCCAACTAAACTCTTTGCCATTGAAACTAAGGCTGCAAATTGGTTTACATTTTGTGCGTGAGCCTGCACACAGTTAGGCATACAAGTTATGGTCTTGCTACAATAGTCTAGGCGGCTAGGTTGAGTAGGTAAAATTAAAACACACGTGGTTTTATTACGATTGGGTTAATTTGTTTTAATTATTTTCTTGGTGAAAACGTTATCATTTATTTGAAGTCTCAATATATACATACCGACATTCAGAGATGAAGTGTTTAATTCTTCCCTTTCCCCCTTTATTATTCCTCGTTCTATAAGCACTCCTAAATCACTAATAATTGTATACCTTATCTCTTGTTTTAGATAATTAGAAATTATAATTTGATTTATAAATGGGTTTGGATAAATTTGTACACCTTCTTTAAATAAATTTTCTTCGATTGAAACTGGAAGATCCTTTACACAACGGCATGACAAAGCGTAATTGTCACTAATTCCGTTGAATGTTGCAGTTGTATATATTGGCGCACTAGTCCCTATAAACCTTATATATCCTCCGCCACTACCTCCTGCCCAAAAATATGTATATGAATTTAAAAGAACAAATCCATTGATATTGTCCCAATAGCCAGCAGGTAAAGCCGAAAAGCCGCTCGAATTATCAGCAGTATTAGGTAACTGCCACAATATTGTATCTTTAATATGTTTTCCCGCCAAGGATGATCCACCAAGATTATATTCTAAAATAGACCAATCATAATCACTTGCGACCCTATAACCAGTAGGGCAAGCTCCTTGACTTGGACCAGCGGGCTGGTTTCTTGTGACTACGCTGTATTTATATAGTTTACCATAAATACTTCCTGTTCCCGAGTCATTATTATAATCAAAAACTCCACCTGAATTCATCAATGTTCCATCCGAATAATGAATAGATTTTAGATTTTGCTTTAACCAAATTTGATTCACTATAGTAACAGTATCATAAATATTCCCGTCAAAATCTACTACTTGAGAATAAAGCGTGAATTTTGAAATAAAAATAAAGACTATTAAGCTGAATCTCTTCTTAATTCTTTTCACCTCTGTATAAAAATGCATTTGGTCCATTTGATGGAATGAAGTTAAGAATTGAACTATCAGAATCAAAGAAATTTCCATAAAATCTTTGTAGGCGCATTACTAATAACTTCTGAATTAGCTAAATTGCCTGTTGATAATTACGGGGTTGTATTTATTTATATACTTGAATCAATACTTCTGTGGGTATTTTTAAGCTGTTATGAATAAGTCTAATCATTTCAAGTGTTAATTTTCTTTTCTTGTTTAATAGTTCGCTTGCACGACTTTTAAGTCCAACAACTTTTGCTAAATCGGTTTGATTATAACCTAATTGTTCCATTCTAAATTTAATAGCTTCGATAGGGTCGGGGAAACCAATAGGAAATTGCTCGTCTTCATATTTTTCAATAAGAATGCTTAATATTTCAAGTTCGTCACCTTCCGAAGTGTTTTTCTTAGCGTCAAATATATGTTCAAGTCTTTCTAGAGCTTGCTGATAATCTTTTTTAGTTTTAATTGGTTTTAAAGTCATGGTCTTATATTTTAGTTGCGTCGATTTTATCGTATTCAGCGTGAGTTCCTATAAACCGAACCCAAACCATTTTGTAGTCATAATTTATTTTAACTATAAGTCTATACTTGTTTCCTTTAACGTTAAAAACAACTCTATTATCAGCTAAGAAACTTGCGTTTGGATATTCCTTTTTTATTTGTTTCGGGTTTTTCCATTCAACAACATTAGTCTCTTGATACCAGGATTTTAATTGTTGTTCACATTCAGAATGTTTTGCCCAAAATTCGCGCAATATTTTCTTTGAAATTATTCTCAAATTAAAATTGTTTTAACAAATATATTAAAAAGTTCCCGAATTGGGAAATATGTTTTATAAAAAAATTTAAATTGCATGTGTGGTTTTCGTTTTTAGGGGGAGCTTACAACATCCGCCTGATTATTTTTTTACAAACCTATATACATAATCGTCTTGGCAACCATTTCGGTCGATGTTGAGCGAGTCTGAATTAAATTTTAATATTGTCCTGCCGTCAAATTCGCCATGTTTTTTATTACTTTCGAAAGTAACGAGATTGTTTTTTATTAGAAGTCTTCCATGGTCTATTGTTTTGCTGTCACTACAGACCTTATACTTTCCTTTTTCCATTAAGGTCAATGTCCAATTCGGGTTCATTGGTTGTCCGGGTATAATACTGCAATTCGCTAACGTCGAAGTTGAAGTCCAAGTGCCAGTCAGAAATTTATTGTCACCCGTTAATTTGTCCTTTTTGCAACTTAATACCAAGAAGATTAAAGTCGTCAGTGTCAAAAGATGTTTTATTTTTTTCATTGTCGATGTTTTATGTTGTGTTCGCAAATTAATCTATGGATTTCGTCCCGCTATTGATAGTAACGGTTTGCGTGCTTGCGCTCGGCGGCCCTCTAATAATTAATTCAAATATAATAAATAGCGGGCTGATCGCTAAGCCTTTTTTGCAATGCAATACTCGTAAAAAAAGTCAGCTTATGTTGATTCTAATTATCTGTTACAATCAATTTGAATACCGGAAAAACTTTATCACTTTGCGTAATATGCAGGAAATAAATTCCACTTGATAAATTTTCTCGGTTGAAAATATATTTTTGCCCTGAAATATTTTTTATTTCTTTTACTTTTTGTCCGCCTACACTATATGCAGTTAAGGTTCCATTTGTGAAAAAATCGTCAGCTTTCAAAATTGTTTCTGTAGAAAATGGATTTGGAAAAATTGAAACTTTGTATTCACCAGCTAGGTTCGAAATCGAGGTCGGATTAGTGCCAACTTTGTATATACTCTGTATTATAATTTGGCAAGCAGTGTCATAAATATCATAATTAAATAATCCCAAATTGATATCATCGTATCCATCATAAAGTTTGTCTTCAATAATAGTGGAGTCTGAAGTGCAAAAGCAGTTTTGAGTGATGTCTTTATTAAAATTATTGTCATTCTTTATGTTATAAGTAATATTGTTACAAATCTTATTTTTCCTGATTGGTATATAATATTCAATACTATCATAAACGTATGAGCTATGTTGGGTTATAATTCCAATTACGTTATTACTGATGTTAGAGTTTGTAATTGTACCTCCGGTAATTCGTACCCCTAAGTTGTTATTTATAATTATACAACTATCAATAGTGGCATAAGTAGTATTGGCTAGTTCCCAATTGATAGCACCATTGTTGTTTTGAAAAACACTTTTCCTTACCTCATATCTTGAGCAATGAATTCCAATATTATTATTAATGAAAGTAGAATTTGTTACTTTTTTGTCCCCCTGATCCACTGCAATAATGTTATTTGTAAAAAGACAGCTATCAATAGGTAGCGCCCATCCAGCATAGCTTGATGATGCTACGTTATTATTGTCAAACCAACTTCTTTTAATATATGTTGAGCTATTTCCCCAGCAACATTCTACTCCTACTCCAAAAGTGGAGTGCTTAACAACACAATATTCAAAACTACCTACTGCATTCTGGCTAGAATTAAGAATTTTAATGCCTCCCCATGATCCCTGTGTTGAGCTGGTGTTAGAAATAAAATAGATACTATCGGTAATAGTTCCTTTTGCAATTAAGGCACCTCTAATCTCAATGTTATAATCTGTATTAAATTTTACGGTTACTCCTGGTTCAACAGTAAGTGTTTTGCCTGGAAATAAGACAATATTTCCAGTAACTATATAAGGTGAATTTATTTTCGTCCATATAGTATTTGAATATATTCCACCACTAATGTTTGTCTGACCTTTAGCGACATGTAAGCTTAGAACAATTGTTAGGATAATTAAAAGTTTTTTCATGGTGTTTAGTTTGTAGTTAATTTAATAAAAGTTTGCAATAAAAGTTTTATAAACGAGTGATTTTTTAACTATTAAGTGGTAGAAAGGGCACAATATTATGCCCAGTATTAAATTGATTTACTGTATAATTCTTTCCAACGAAGATCGGTTTGCTGGTCAACCCATTGTTTTGATTTATAGCCACCACTCCTTACACTTTGGTTAATAAATCGGCCAAGTCCAGGAGTATATTGAATTGAATTGTTTGTATTTATTTTTGCATATACACCATCAGAAAGTTTAAAAACACCATTTAATCCCTTGAATGAGAAACCATCGATATTACCTGATGGAACTTTACCATATTCAAGAAAAGATACACCACCATTTTCGCCGATTATATAAACTGGTAAATTGCATTGATTTTTAATTAACCGACCTCCCTTTGCAATATCAATTAATTGTAGTGCTCCGGCTATCATTGTCCCAATACCGATGAATCGATGGATATTATTGGGGCTGAGTGCTAAGGTAAACCCTAAAATTGACCCGATAGCTGAGCGTGTATAAGGATCCACGCTTGATTCATTTAACTTTAACATCGAATAAGCTGTCCCAGCTGAAATTGCTGTTATTGTTTTATTATTCATTTTTTCTTTTTATTAAAGATTTACATATTTTGCCAAATATTATATCTAACAATTTGTCTTAATATTGGGCATAACTTATTTCTTTTCGCTACTTATTAATTCAAAAACACATCTTAATCTTATAAAATAACATATAACAAAACACCATTACTGCTTAATCACCTTTATGGTTTGTTGCTGATTGGCAGTACTTACTTTAATAAAATAAATTCCGGGTGCAAATTTACTTATATCAACTTTATGCTTAGTTGTTCTCATATTATCTGCTAAAAGTGTTTTACCCAATACATCTTTTATCTCAATTTGTGCTAAATCATTCGTTTGTTTTTCAATTGTAAAAAAATCATGTGTAGGATTTGGGTATGCTTTTATAAATGAAATAGCATTTTTAATACTTGTTACGTTAACCGTATTGTTATCAGTACAAGTTGTGTATTGATTGTTTTTATACCATTGTCTAATTCGCTTAACATCTAGTTCGCTTTTTATAACATTGTGATTAATATCTCCTGTAACTGCGCTGTCTATAGTAAATACCATGGCGTAAACTATTTTAGCAGTATCTTTTGGTGCAATGCGGAATGGCCCAGAGCCAATTAAAAATCGTCTGTCTCCCGCCCAATTTCCACCACTTGTTTCTGTCCATGGGCTTTGTGGAATCGGGTTATTATTTGATCCACCTAATCCAAATCCATTTGGGTCAGAATCTCCGGGATACAAAAAGGTTGTAGATTGTGTTCCGGAAAAACCATTTGTTCCGTATTTTAGTGTGCTTCCGTCTCTCCATTTTCCTTTAAGGTAATTAAAGAATTGATTAGCACTTGAAGGATTGCCACTTGTAGCATTTGAATTGTTGTAAAACAATAAGAAAGATGACATCCCTACTTCTTCATCTGTTTCATCAATTGTTCCGTTGTGGTTATTGTCTTTTCCATCGTTTTGAATAGCAGGTGGTGATGTTAGTATTGCCGTACTGAAACAAGGCAGGTATTCATGATACCCAACTATACTTCCGTCGTCATCATAATTATCACCATTATAAACGTAACCATAATTTTCTTTTACATTGCATCCCAAATAATCATCCATATAATTTCCAAGATCAGTTTCGTTTAAAAAACCAATATAAGTACTGTCAATCAAAGTATCGCTTCTGTTAATGAGTTCAAACTCATAAAAAGTGGTATAATTTAAAGCTTTCAGGCTATCGGCAATGTTGGAGCAGGAATAAGCAAACGAACTTTGGTGAATTTCTAAACCCATCATTCCAGGTGAATTGGAATGAGTATGCACTCCACCTCCATCATTAAAAATATGATACAACATTTGGTCACCTTTAATTTTTGGGTAATCTCCTCCGATTAATGGGTCATAAATACCATTTTGATTAACATCAACAAACGGAGCGGTATTTCGTGAAAAATTACCGGTATCATTTGCAGGCCAATACTTTATACCTGATGATGGAGCAAAGGTTCCATTCTGAACATTTCCATTATTAAATTGGTATATAAATTCATTAATATCCGATTGGTTTACTTTATGTATGTTTCCTAAAAGATTTGCCGTAGGACACATGGCATTTGTTGTATCCAAAGGCCCTGACCAAAAATCATGACCTGTTTGTCTGTA
>Ga0172372_10012764_pt1 | contig 10500 bp, 8 predicted proteins | sample LakKiv5m_2_FD_114544 | JGI IMG/M metagenome (GOLD analysis project Ga0172372, IMG submission 114544) | Freshwater microbial communities from Kabuno Bay, South-Kivu, Congo - kab_092012_9.5m | ecosystem: Environmental > Aquatic > Freshwater > Lake | place: Democratic Republic of the Congo... | reverse complement strand
GGCAGCACCAGGGGGGATGGCAGCACACCTGGCATTCATGTGGTGCATATCCAAGGCCGGAATTGAACCCAACCCAGACGAAAGACGCGACCGTAACACAGCGGTTTGATGGTAATAAAACATGGGGGACTCCTTATGGCTAGCTTTGAAACTGGTGCGATGGTACCCGTGTTTTGTCATAAGAGGTAATGAAGTTTTTGAATCGATGGGCCATCCATGGGGATGGGGGTGGTTTTTGATGTGGGGCGGGGCCCCACACCCCCCGTGGTTAAATTTTATATGAGGGCGTTCCCCCCTCATAACTCCCCCCTGATTTAAATGATTCTGGGGATCTTCGATCCCCAGACCCCAGAAAAGGGGTTTCACCCCTTTAAATCCCCAAGACATGGGGGTGGTTTTTGATGTGGGGCGGGGCCCCACACCCCGTGGTTAAATTTTAACCCCACCCTGACCCTCCCCAAAGGGGAGGGAAAATACAGTTTATTTCGGGGACCTGCGGTCCCCGAGCCCCAGCAAAGGGGTTTCACCCCTTTAAATCCCCAAGACATGGGAATGTTGATCTGGGGACCTGCGGTCCCCGAGCCCCAGAAAAGGGGTTTTACCCCTTTAAATCCCCAAGATATGGGGTGGTTTTTTTAGATGTGGGGCGTTCCCCCCCACGCCCCCCCTGAGCCAATTTGTTAGCGGGCACTGCGTGCCCGCGCCCGCCTTAAGGGGCTTCGCCCCTTAAGAATCCCCGACTGGGGGGGTGCAATTGAAATTGGGGTCCAGGGGCGTCGCCCCTGGTATGGGATCCTAAGGGCGAAGCCCTTAGTCAGGGGCTTGGGGACCGAAGGTCCCCATCTAAAAAACCACCCCTTGGTTTGATTTTTAAGTCAGGGTTTTGTAAACTCAACATTCAAAATAGCCAGTGCCCAAGCAAGGAGCCCCCCATGTCACCACTCACCCCCACCACCCCATTTATCGACCGACATGTGGGACCATCCAACGCTGACATTCAAGCCATGGCACCCATCATCGGATGCCACTCCCCCCAAGAATTGGTAGACCGTGCCGTACCCCCCACCATTCGCCGTACCCCCCTCCCCCATTTCGACGCCATATCCGAACCCGCCATTCATCACACCCTTGCCGAATGGGCCCGTCATAACCGAATCGCCACCCCCTATTTGGGCATGGGCTTTTACCCCTGCCATACCCCCGCTGTCATTCAACGGCATTGTTTTGAAAACCCCAGTTGGTATACCGCCTATACCCCCTATCAAGCCGAAATTTCACAAGGACGCCTTGAAACACTCTTTCACTTTCAAACCATCATCACCGAACTCACCCAATTGCCCGTTGCCAATGCCTCGTTGTTAGACGATGCCACCGCCACCGCCGAAGCCATGACCCTGCTGTATCGTACCCGACCCAATACCGAACGACATGTGTTTTTTATCCCCAGTCGGCTGTTTCCCCATGTGCGTGCCGTACTGGCCGTTCGTGCCGCCCCCTTGGGTATTCAGCTGGTGTCTTATGACACCGACCAGCCCGACCCCACATTGCTGACCCAAGCCTTTGGGGCCCTGATCCAAACCCCCGATGGCTGGGGTCAATGGACCAATCCACGTCACCTGGCACAACGGTTTATTGACTCTGGCAGTCGGGTGGTGGCCTATGTCGATCCCCTGGCCCTTACCCTCTTTACGCCACCCGGAGAATGGGGGGCCTGTATCGCCGTGGGATCCGCCCAACGATTGGGGATTCCTTTGGGGTATGGGGGACCCAGTGCCGCGTTTTTTGCCACCACCCAAGAATGGGTGCGACAAATGCCCGGCCGCATCATCGGACAATCAAAAGATCGGCTGGGGCAACCCGCCTATCGCATGGCCTTGCAAACCCGTGAACAACACATTCGACGTGAAAAAGCCACCTCTAATATCTGCACCGCCCAAGCCTTGTTGGCCATGATGGCCACATTTTATTGCCTGTATCATGGACCGGACGGATTGACCCGCATCGCCCGTCGCATTCATGAAATGGCCATGGTGGTGGCAACCCATGGCACCGCTGTGGGGCTAACACTCCAAACCCCCGTGTTTTTTGATACCCTGGCCTTTCAGGCCCCCCCTCAGCAAGTGGCCGCCATGATGGCACGGGCCGATGAAGCAGGGATTTTAATCCGACGCATTCAAGAAGACGTGGTGGGCATATCCCTCGACGAAACCACCACCCCCGATGACCTATCCGTCATCTGCCAGGTATTGGGTACTGGCCCCCCCCCACACCCCGTATCGTGGTCAGATGGCCCCATTCCCCATGCGGTGCGACGTCCCGCTTCATTTTTGTTGCAACCCGTGTTTCAAGCCTATCGCTCCGAAACCGAACTCATGCGCTACATGCACCGCTTGGCAGGGGCTGATTTGGCGTTAAACACCGCCATGATTCCCCTGGGGTCTTGCACCATGAAATTAAACCCTGCGGCCACCTTGACACCGTTGGCGTGGCCACACTTTGCCCACTTACACCCCTTTGCCCCACTGTCTCACTGCAACGGGTATCACACCCTATTCGAGGCCTTAACCCAGCAATTGCTCGCCGTCACCGAATTAGATGGGGTGTCGTTGCAACCCAATTCAGGCTCTCAGGGCGAATATGCTGGCCTCATGGTCATTCGAGCCTATCAAGCCGCCATCGGACAGGGGCAGCGTCGGGTGGCCCTCATTCCCGCATCCGCACATGGCACCAATCCCGCCAGTGCCGCCATGGCCGGGCTGGATATTGTCGTGGTGGCATGTGACGCCTCGGGAGATATTGACCACGATGATTTAAAAAAGAAAGTCACAACGTATCGCGATACCTTGAGTGTGTTAATGGTAACCTACCCATCAACCCATGGGGTATTTGACCCCACCATTCGGGCGTGTTGCGACCTCATTCACGACGCCGGGGGCCAAGTGTATATGGATGGGGCCAACATGAATGCCCAAGTGGGCCTCACCTCACCCGGTACACTGGGGGCCGATGTCTGCCACATCAACTTACACAAAACCTTTGCGATTCCCCATGGGGGCGGGGGGCCTGGCATGGGCCCCATTATGGTCCGTTCACATTTGGTGCCCTATTTACCCAGTCACCCCCATCTGGACACCCCCCCCACCACCACCCCCATGGGCCCCGTATCGGCAGCCCCATGGGGGTCCGCCAGTATCCTGTTGGTGTCGTATGCCTACATTCGATTGTTGGGTAGCGAGGGCCTCACCCACGCCACCCGCATGGCATTATGGAATGCCAATTACATGAAGGCCCGGTTATCCGGCGCCTATGAGGTGTTATACACCGGCGAAGGCGGATGGGTGGCACACGAGTTTATTTTAAACATGGCCCCGTTTAAAAAATCAGCGGGCATTGAAGTCGACGACATTGCCAAACGCTTGATGGACTATGGATTCCATGCCCCCACTGTGTCATTTCCCGTGCCAGGCACCATCATGATTGAACCCACCGAAAGCGAGTCTAAGGTAGAGTTGGATCGGTTTTGCGATGCCCTGTTAAGCATTCGAGAAGAAATCAGGCGCATCGAAACCGGTGAATGGTCCCCCCACCATAACCCCTTAAAAAATGCCCCCCATCCCCTCCTTGAATGCACCGCCGATACATGGCCCCATCCCTATTCACGTGACGTGGCGGCCTTTCCGGGCACGCGCACCCACCCCAAATATTGGCCAACCGTGGCCCGCGTGGATGGGGCCTATGGCGATCGGAACCTGGTGTGTGCATGTGCCCCCGTTAGTGAATGGGCCACCGCATCATGATGACCAAAAAAGCAAAATATGCCTTGATGGCATTGGGAATTTTAGCCCAATCACCCCATACCCCCATGGTCATTGCCGATATCGCCGTGGCAGCCCACATTCCCAAAAAATTTTTGGAATTGATTTTGTTGGAATTAAAAAAAAGCGACGTGTTAGATAGCAAAAAAGGACAAGGGGGGGGCTATATTTTAAATCGATCCCCCAATCAAATTCGAATTATGGATATTATCAAAGCCCTGTCCGGCTCCACCGCCCCCGTCGTCTGCTTGGATAGTGGTCGCCTTTGCGATGAATGCACGGGTCAATTGCCCTGCGCCATTCGATCCCTGATGGCCGATGTACACCGCGAAACCACCCGGATTTTATACGATGAAACCCTCCAATCTTTGATGGATCGCAAAACACAATTGGCGGGCAGTGATATGTTTTATATTTAACCCATCCTCACACATTGACAGCCCATACCCATCGCAGTATATTTGGCACTCGATTGTATAGAGTGCCAAAATTAACCCAGCCAGGGAGCACATGAGCAAAAAGAAAGTCACCCCTTTAAGCCAGCGAAAACACGAGGTTTTAACCAAAACCATCGAGTCGTTTATTGAAACCGCCGAACCAGTGGGCTCCAAATGGTTGCGCGACCAAGGGGGGGTTGAGGCCAGTCCGGCCACCATTCGAAATGAATTAAGCGAGTTAGAATCAGATGGGTATTTATCGCATCGGCATCAATCGTCGGGACGTGTCCCCACCGACAAGGGATACCGATTGTATGTTGACCACCTCATGGCGGGGTCAATGAACGACCCGTTATCACCCTTAGACAGTCCGTCAGAGACCGCCACCGTCACCGGATTATCCGAACGACCCCTTCACATTCCCCATATTGGGCAATCGGTGGCCAGTCTTTTAAAAGATGTGACCCAGCTGGTGGTCACGTTGTTTGATTACACCGCCCTGGTGATCCCCCCCACCATTCACCACGCCACGTTAGAGGTGGCCCATTTGGTGTTGCTGGATATTGACCGGGTCTTGGTCGTGGTCATGAACTCGATTGGATCAAACAATGAATTTATCGTGCCCATTCAAGAACAAATTTCTCAAGACGATTTAAATGCCATCTCGCAATGGTTAACCCGAAAACTCAAAGGTCATTCCGTGGCCCATATCGATTCTGACCAATTGGCCGATGTGTTGCAACAATTCCCCTCTCACCAAGCCATTGTCCGCACCCTGATTTTAGAATTGCAACGCTTAAAAAACAGTTTACCCGCACCGGATACCCTCCCCATGAAGGGCGTATCCAAAATGGTTCGACTGCCAGAATTTAAAGACCCCGATTTGGCCCATAAAGTGTTGGCAACCCTTGAAGAAACCCGGTTGATGATGGGGGTGCTCGAACAAATCGCCTCCCACCCACACCCATCGGTCATCATCGGGTCAGAAAACCAACCCGATGGGTTAAAAGATTGCAGCATGGTGGTCGCCCCACTGGGCACCCAAGAAATCAACCTGGGCACATTGGCCATTGTAGGACCCACCCGAATGCGGTACAAAAAGTTATTGCCAACGGTTCAGGGTATCGTTGGGCACATTCACCGGTTGTTGTCGGTTCAGTCCACTACCCCCCTATCCCAGTCAAAGGAGTCATCTCATGAGCCCATTTAACCAAGACCCCGTCACCCCTGTGCCACCCACCGATGCCACAGAACCCACCATCGATGCCACCATCATCGCGTCCGATCAGGGTGAGGCGTCATCAGCCCCCGATGCCTTGCCGTCATTAGAGGCCCAGTTGGCCCAAGAACTGGCCCAAGAAAAAGACAAGGCGTTGCGCGCCTGGGCTGAGCTAGAAAATTACAAACGCCGCAAAGAGGCTGAGTTTGATACCGCCAAACGGTATGCCATTGAGCAGTTTATCGTGTCATTATTGCCCCTGATGGATAACTTTGACCGCGCCATCGAAAGTGTGGGGGGCGGCAACGATGAAGGGGTCGTCAATGGCATTCAGATGATTCGAAAACAGTTGTCAGATATTTTAGAAAAATCAGGGGTCACCCCATTTGAATCGATGGGGTGTCCGTTTGAACCCAATTTTCACATGGCAGTATCCACCGAATCACGAGAGGGCGTCGCACCCAACCAGGTGGTTCAAGTGTTTCAAAATGGGTACACCATGCATGGCAAAGTCATTCGTCCGGCCATGGTGGTGGTGTCCAGTTAGGGCAAGTGGCGGGCCTGCCAAGATGGTGAGGTCGAAATCTGATGAGGTCGAAATGTGTTGGGTTCAAAATGTGTTGGGTGAAAAAACAGTCGGATTAGTATAAAGGAGCAGGATTATGTCATCAAAAATTATCGGAATTGATTTGGGTACCACCAATTCTTGTGTGGCGGTCATCGAAGGGGGCGAGCCCTCGGTGATTAGCAATGCCGAAGGCAACCGAACCACCCCATCGGTGGTAGCGTTTACCAAAGATGGGGAGCGATTGGTCGGACAACCCGCCAAAAGGCAAGGCATTACCAACCCCAAATTTACCTTTTATTCAGTTAAATCCTTGATTGGGCGTCGGTTATCTGAAATTAAGAAGGCATTGTCATATGACATCAGTGAGCGGGCCGATGGGGGCATTGTGATCAAAGGCAAAGACCAAACCTTCGCCCCCCCTGAAATTTCGGCCATTGTATTGCAAAAAATCAAACGGGATGCCGAAGCCTATCTGGGACACGAGGTCACCAAAGCCGTCATTACCGTACCGGCTTATTTTAATGACGACCAACGCAAAGCCACCAAAGATGCCGGAGAAATTGCGGGGCTAGACGTGTTGCGCATTATCAACGAGCCCACGGCTGCCGCCTTGGCCTATGGCTTGGATAAAAAATCAGACCAAAAAATTGCCGTATACGATTTTGGCGGGGGCACCTTTGATATTTCAATTTTAGAAATTGGGGATGGCTTATTTGAAGTCAAGAGCACCAATGGGGACACTGAACTGGGTGGGGATGACATCGATGAACTCATCATTCAATGGTTGATTTCAGAATTCAAAAAAGACCAAGGCATTGACTTGAGTCAAGATCAAATGGCCCTGCAACGATTAAAAGAAGCGGCTGAAAAAGCAAAAATTGAGTTGTCATCGACCATGTCAACCGAAATCAATTTGCCCTTTATCACCGCCGATGCGTCAGGACCCAAGCATTTGTTGTTAACACTCAGCCGTTCTAAATTTGAGCAAATGATCGACCCCATTGTGCAGCGGTCAATGGCACCCGTTAAAGCGGCATTGTCTGATTCAGGGTTCTCGGTATCCGAAATTGACGAAGTCATTTTGGTGGGTGGCACCACCCGAATTCCCGCCATTCAAGAAGCGGTCAAAGCCTTTTTCGGAAAAGAACCGCACAAAGGGGTGAACCCCGATGAAGTCGTGGCCATTGGGGCCGCCATTCAAGGGGCAGTGTTGTCAGGTGACGTCAAAGACGTGGTATTGTTGGATGTCACCCCCCTATCCTTTGGGATCGAAACCTTGGGCGGGGTGTTCACCAAGTTAATCGAACGCAACACCACCATCCCCACTTCAAAAAGCCAGGTGTTTTCAACCGCAGCCGATGGGCAAACCTCGGTAGAGGTGCATATTTTGCAAGGTGAGCGGGCCATGGCAACCGATAACCGCTCCCTGGGCCGGTTTGTATTAGAAGGCATCCCATCTTCTCCTCGCGGGGTACCTCAAATCGAGGTGTCATTGGATATTGATGCCAATGGCATTTTGAATGTGGCGGCCTTAGACAAAGCCACTGGCAAGTCACAAAAAATCACCATCACGGCGTCTTCTGGGTTAAGCAAAGATGACATCGAACGGATGAAACAAGATGCAGACGCCCATGCGGCCGAAGACAAACAAAAACAAGAAGAAGCCGAAGTTCGCAACACCGCCGATTCGTTGGTATACAGCACCGAAAAAACACTCAAAGAAAATGGTGAAAAATTATCTGAAGGCAACAAAACCGCCATTCAAACCAACTTAGACGCACTCAAAACACAGTTGGCCGGCTCGGATGTCGGGGGCATTAAAACCGCGACCGACACCTTGCAAAAATCGGTGTTTGACGCGTCAGAAGAATTGTATAAAGCGGCCGAAACGTCCGAAGAAGACACCGCCAAAGTCACCACCCCCGATGATTCAGTCGTGGATGCTGATTTTAAAGAGGTAAAAGACGGCGAATCAGGTCAACCCAATGGCTGATGATTTGTATGGTATTTTAGAGCTACAACGCGGGGCGACGGAAGCCGACATCAAAAAAGCCTACCGTCGCTTGGCCCGGCAATACCACCCCGATGTTAACAAAGACCCGGGTGCCGAAGCCAAATTCAAATCCATCCAGCGAGCCTATGCGGTGTTATCTGATGCCCAAAAAAAAGCCCAATACGACCAGTTTGGGGTAGCCGATGATGGGCCGTCACAAGAATATGGGGGTGGATTTGAAGGGTTTTCGGGGGGATTAGACGATATTTTTGATGCGTTTTTTGGTGGGGGTGGGGGCGGTCGTCGCCGGCCACAAGCACCCCGTCAAGGTGAAGATTTGCGGTATGATTTGGAGATTACATTAGAGGAAGCCGCATCCGGCATCAGCAAGGACATTACCATTTTTCATTTGGAATCGTGTGAGGGATGCAAAGGATCCGGACGAGAAGCCGGAACCCCCAAGGTATCGTGCCCCCATTGCCATGGGTCAGGGCAAATTAAAACCGTGCAACGAACCGTCTTGGGTAGTTTTTCACAAGTAATGACCTGCCACCATTGTGGGGGACAAGGCGAAATCATTAAAAACCCGTGTAAAAAATGCAATGGGGCGGGCCGAGAAAAGCGAAGCAAAACCATTAAACTCGACATTCCCAAAGGGGTCGCATCGGGTAATAAGTTACGGGTAACCGGAGAAGGAAACGCCGGAGAACCGGGGAGCCAGCCCGGTGATTTATATGTGTTTTTATCAGTAAAAGAACATGCCTTTTTCCGCCGGGATCAAAGTGATTTGTACATGGAAGCCAGTATCGGGGTGCCCCAGGCCATATTGGGAATGGAGTTAGAAGTACCCACACTAGAAGGCAAGGCCATGTTAAAAATTCCGGCTGGTACCCAACCCGGGTCATCCTTTCGATTGCGTGGCAAAGGCATGCCCTCGTTGCGCGGGGGGAGCATGGGTGATTTACACGTGCGGATTCAAGTGAGTATTCCAACGCAACTATCCAGCAAAGAAACCGAATTGGTGGCAGAATGGGCCGCCCTACAAGGCAGTGACACAGGGGCTTCTTCTTTTGTGGACCATATCAAACGGTGGTTTTAGTGCCCCCTAACCCCCGCCTCATCCACTAATGGTAATACCATTGCCATGGTTGGGAGTCGCATGGGGGGGGCATTTTTTGGCGGGTTTATGCGATGCGGTGGCAGGCGGGGGTGGCATGATTGGATTGCCTGCGTTGTTAGCGACGGGGTTGCCACCCCACGTGGCATTGGGCACCAATAAACTGAGCAGCACGGTGGGCACACTGGTGAGTACATGGCGGTTAGCACGTGCCGTTCCTGTTAATCCGAGGGTACTGTGGGTGGGGATTCCACTGGCAATGGGGGGGGCGTGGGTGGGGTCACACCTGGTGTTGTCGTTGTCACCTGACAAGGTGACCTGGCTCTTGATGGGGGTATTGCCCTTGGCGTTGGGGATGATGTGGCTGGCGATGCGACACCCTGAGGGCCACGGGTCATCCCACCCCACCCCACCCACGACCCGCCCGCTCACCACCCAGCACGCCACCATCAGCACAGTGGCCGGACTGTATGATGGGGCGATTGGGCCGGGGGTGGGCACTTTTTTATTGGTGGGATTGAATCGATGGGGTGGGTTGTCATTGTTACAAGCGTCCTTACATACCAAATGCATCAACTTAAGTACCAATGTCATGGCATTGTGTGTGATGCTAAGCGCCGGAAAAATACTGTGGGGGATTGGCATCGGATGCGCCATGGCCAATGCGTGTGGGGCGTGGGTGGGCACACAGGTCACCCTGCGATGGGGAGACACCATCATTCGTCGGGTATTACCATGGGTGATGGGCGGAATTGTGATCACATTGGGCATCCGCATGGTGGGGTAACCACGAGGGGGGTAGATCGCGTCAGGAGGGGGCGTCGCCCAGCCAACAGGCATGGGATGGATGGCATAAAATCGATATAATCGTGGGGATTGTATCACCCTGTTATAAAGGACCCCGGTATGCCAGTATCCATTTCGACCATGCGTCACAAAAACACACCACCCGCTGCCTCATGTATAGGCACACTGGTGATGACACTCAGCCGTGCCCTCGCCTACGTGTTGCCATGTCTGGTGGCAGTACCCCAAGACACCCCCACCCCCCACACGGCTCGCCACCATGCTCGCCACCATCGGACAAGACCCCCCATCCCTGCCCATCCGCTTTCAAGGCCATCATCACACCCCCCCAAACGTGGCCGCAATCCAAAACCCCGACGTGTCACCCATGGGCATCTCAATCCGCTCGATCACAACGCATGGCCCCCCACCCACGGCCATACCCAAGCCCCCCGATCCCCCATGATGGCACTCACCCCCCTGAATCTATCACCCCCTAGCGAACCACCCCCGTCCCTCCATTCATGGCCGCCCCCGTCCCAACGCGCGGCTTCATCGACAATGC
>Ga0172372_10012763_pt1 | contig 10500 bp, 13 predicted proteins | sample LakKiv5m_2_FD_114544 | JGI IMG/M metagenome (GOLD analysis project Ga0172372, IMG submission 114544) | Freshwater microbial communities from Kabuno Bay, South-Kivu, Congo - kab_092012_9.5m | ecosystem: Environmental > Aquatic > Freshwater > Lake | place: Democratic Republic of the Congo... | reverse complement strand
CACTAATTTTAGTAGTCATTTTGGGGACCTGGATCCATTTTATTATGCCATTACTCGTGATCAAGCGTTGATGGAGTTGGATCATTTTATTGATTGGATTTTACCCCACTTTGGAGATTACCAAGATGCTATGCTTAAGGGTGATGCGTATCTTTATCATTCTCTTTTATCTTCATATATTAATATTGGTCTCTTACTGCCCCTTGAAATATGTCAAAAAGCTGAAGCAGCGTATAGAAGAGGTAAAGTGTCTCTCAATTCCGCTGAAGGTTTGATCCGTCAAATTCTTGGATGGAGAGAATTTATAAGGGGGATTTATTGGCTTAAAATGCCTGAGTACGCTGATCTCAACACTCTTGATGCCAAAAATTCTCTCCCAAATTTTTACTGGGGAGAAAAAACCCATATGGCTTGTGTGTCAGAGGCTGTCTCGCATACAAAAATCCATGCCTACTCTCATCATATTCAACGCCTGATGGTTACAGGAAATTTTGCCCTTCTTGCTGGATTAGATGTCAAAGAGGTGCAAGAGTGGTATTTGGCGGTCTATAGTGATGCATATGAGTGGGTTGAAATGCCTAATACTCTTGGTATGACCCTTTTTGGTGATGGAGGAATTGTTGCTAGTAAGCCTTATGCCGCAAGTGGTCAATACATCAATAAAATGAGTAACTTTTGTAAACATTGCGCTTATGATGTAAAAGAGATGACGAGTCCTAAAGCCTGCCCATTTAATGCGCTGTATTGGAATTTTTTACAACGCCATCGCGCGTCATTTGCAAAAAATCCACGCCTTTCTTTTATGTATAGTACCTGGGATAAATTTGAGATTTCTAAAAAAAATGCGATTATCTACAGGGCTGCTGATGTGTTAAAAAAAATGGAAGATGGAAATCTCTGATGCCCCAAAACATTAAAAAACAAAATCTTCCTCAAAAAGTATGTATCGTGTGCAAGCGTCCCTTTACCTGGAGAAAAAAATGGGAAAACATTTGGGATGACGTTAAATATTGCTCCTACAAATGTCAAAAGAATAAAAAATTTTTGGTATTAGCTCAGGAAAAAACATGAAGAAAATTGGGATTATCGGAGCAGGTTTATTAGCTTTTACGTTGAAAGAAAAGCTTTCCCAAAAGTTAGGGACTATGTATTTAAAAGCTGCTGATTTTGGTGTTTCAAAAAATTCGAGTTACGTCTTATGAAAATCAAAAATATCCCCTACTTCTCTTTAATCATTTGGATTGTATCACTCATCGCAGCTGGAGGACTGATTGGCTCTGTAACGAAGCCGCAGATCAGTACTTGGTATGGAACTTTACATCGTGCTCCACTAACACCACCAAATTACATATTTTCTGTGGCTTGGACTTTTTTATACGCAATGATTGCTACTTGTGGTTGGCTCATTTGGCGTAATGATTCATGTCCTCGGCTAAAAGTTATAAAAACCATATTCGTGACTCAGCTTATTCTAAACTGGACCTGGACGCCCGTATTTTTCTATTATCATTTACCCTACGTTTCTCTGCTGGTTTTAACTGCTATGGATATTCTGGTTGGTATAATAATTTACCAAGCCTATTCAACCATAAGACGCGTAGCGCTTTTGATGATTCCTTATTTGTTATGGATTCTATTTGCTACGTACTTAAACTTTTATATTTGGTGGTTTAACTAATATGTCTGCTGTAGATAGGCCCAGAGGGAACGAACGTGTAAATTAGGCCATACGAAGTTCTGAATTTTAAATCATGTAGTGAATTTTTTCGAGTTCTTCACATATATCTTTATCTAAATTTTCCAGATAACGTGCCAATTATTAGTTGTACAAAAGTTAGTAAAGTACCGACACGTCCGATTAGCAGAACTTAGTAATATGGAATATTAAACTTCGATGCGCTTTTCTCCCTTTTCCAAATAGAGGTGATAACCGCAAGCCTCGGCAATGGTCAGAAAATTTGAGATTTTTAAATCTTGCTGTTCACCAGATCGAACTTTTTGGATAATTGTTGGTGATAATCCAGCTTCTTCTGCTAATCCTCTAACAGTTTTCTTGCTTTCTTTCATTAGTTCTATCAATAATTCCGATAATATGAATTCCTTATACTCTTTTTCAAAAGATTCCTTGAATGCTGTATCCTGCATTTCACGCTCAAATGTAGACATAATTTTCTTACTCATAATAACACCTCATTTCCACTCTTTTTTCGTAGCTTTCCTTATAAGCCAATGCTCTTTCTTTTTCTTTCTTTGGTAATTTTTGTTGTTTTTTACAAAAAGCATTGGTGATAATTATTTTTCCTTGCTTTTCAAAGAAGCATAAAAATCTATCTGGTTTAGGCTTAAATGCAAATATGTGGTTACCTTCGTTATTAAATTTTGTTGTGTCATTAATTCTACCAAAATCACCTATTCTTTTAATAAGATACAGCAGCTTAATACGCTGACTTTGCTCAAGATTATTATAATATTCCAAAGCAGGACTGGTAGCTCTCTCAGTAAAATACCACTCAACCCTATATTTCTGACCTTCGTAGGCAATATATTCTTTTTCGTGCATATCCTAATGTATCACTAAAGTGATACATTTTCAAGTAATATTTTACTACATTCTCATTGTGGCCACTTTTACACGTTCGTTCCTTTACCCCCAGATAGGGAAGACACCCCCTCAAAAGGCCAGATCTATAATCTGGATAAATTAATTTTACGCCTAGTTTGTTAATAATTTTTTTACCATTAACTTTTTTGTTATCCATAAAAAACATTTTTAAATTCTCTGACATTTCTGCCTTTTCTTCCACTAATTCTTTTAATTTATCCCTCTTTAAAATTGCAGCTCCAAACTGTTGAACTAGGTGAAGCTGTGCAGGCTCATTATCGCTGGTATTATAAATTTCTCCTGGTGTCGGGTGGTTTATCGACCTGAGAACTAATTGGCATATATCGTCGACGTGTATCCTGGAAAAATAATGATTTTTCTTAACGATAGTAAAGTTTTTACCCATGAGAATGTCTTCCAAACAGTTTCTACCCGGACCATAAATTCCTGATAATCGAAAAACATGGACTGGTGACTTAACTGTTTCATAAAGGCTTAACCATTGCATTTCTACATCCAATCTCCCTCGTGCTTTTTCATTGCTCGGATGACATGGTGTTGTTTCGTCAATCCAAGCGCCTCCATGATCTCCATAGACATTTGTTGAGGAAAGGTATCCTACCCACTGTAATGACGATTGTTTGGCTGCAATGATATTGCCATATTCTTGCAAGACCGGATCCAGATTTTTCTCATCTGGCGGAATGGTACTCACAATTACACTAGAATCTTCAAAGATTGCTGGAAGAGTTGGATCAAAAAAATTGATGAATTTGAGATTTTCCTCTTCAATTGGCGCCCCAATCCCAATTTCTCTCGAGGTGCATACAACGGTCCAACCAAGATGATTAAAGATTTTAATCAAAAACTTCGACACATAACCGTGACCAAAAATTATTACTTTACTCATTATTAGCTCTCAAGCATTTTTTTATGCTGATAAATCAATAATTAAGAACATGTTGAATCATACTTTAAGAGGAAGAATGTGATAATGACTTTTTAAAAGAAATGTTGAAATTCTTATAAATGATGCATGATAAGTGAAGAAATCATTACAATTTTTTATTCCATGGATTTGATTACGCAAGGATTATTAGGGGCAGTGGTAGGGCAAGCTGGTTTTAAAAAAACATTAGGCCGTAAGGCAATTGCATATGGAGCAATCATTGGTATGGTGCCAGATGCAGACGTTTTCTTTAAGCTTTTCTCAGCAGATATATGTGCTGAAATGTTGTATCATCGCGGTTTTACTCATTCACTTTTCTTTGCGCCGCTACTCGCTCCCCTAGCAGGGTGGCTCTGCAATTATTTTTATAAACACCAACAGCAGACGTCCTGGATTGGCTTGTGGTTTTGGGGGCTTATTACGCATCCCCTACTAGATATTTTTACCGTGTATGGTACGCAACTGTTGGCGCCATTTTCAACGCATCGATTTAGTTTTTCAGCAGTTCCTATTCTTGACCCTTTTTATTCATTGCCTTTGCTCTTAAGTATTATCACCGGGTGGTTTTTAAAAAAGCGCGTTACGCTTTCGCGAATATTGGCATCTGGAGTGCTTTTGGTAACGACAATGTATTTATTTTTAGGGGTGACCGTGCATGACCAAACCCTAAAATTTGTGCGTGAGCACGAGAAAAAACCTCTAGTAAGAATGGAAGCTTTCACGACCATGTTCAGCATTTTTTATAGGCGTGTTGTAATTGAGGAGCCGCATCAGTTTCGCGTTGGTTATATAAATATGTTGCGTCTCACACCCATAAAATGGCATGAACTCTCAAAAGCGAATGTGGCCTCGCGTATACAATTAATACGGGAAATCAAGATTTTTTATTGGTTTGCTGATGATTGGGTATTGCCTATGCATGAAGGGGAGACTCTAACGTTTTATGATTTACGTTTTGGTATCAGCGAAGATTGTCTCAAAGGGTATTGGGGAATGAGTATGGCACAGGATGAGAAAGTTTACTGGGAGTATTTTCCTCTTGCTATTAGCTTTACAAAAGTAAGAGATTTCTGGGGTCTAATATTTAAATAAAAGAAACCAAGAAATAAAACCTCCAGACTTAAAAAGCTTTGTCGGTAATTAGATAAACTTCCATGCTTTTTATAAAATAGGCCTATCTTTAAGGGACTGAAAATAGATGATATGAGAGATTAACGGGACTTTGGTAAAGATTGTTAGCAGGTGACATGGCTGTTTGCTTACCATAAAAATGCTTTTGGAAGAAATATACAAGATCCTTAATAGGAGATCATGCAATCGGAGGATAGCCATATTTTTTAAAAAAATCATTCAAGGCTTCTCTAACCACTTCTTTAATCGAACTCTTACGTAAATCCAGTTTCATCTGCTCAACTTGAATATGAGCTTCAATCGGGAGCTCTACGATAAGCTTTTTAGTTTCTCTTTCCTTTATCAAATAACCTCGAGTAGGAGCTCTTTTGTTAATCGGGCCATGAAGGGTAACAGATGTGTTCTTATAACTCATATTTATTAATTTTTATAATTGTACATTGTTATTATCCTATACTAATATACTTATACAATTATGGGAATAGACGTTAAAAATTAAAACAACTCAAGGTAAGACAGCGTTTTTGACGATGCATGCCTTGTGGTAAGCAATGCGATTATCCAGCTGATGAATAGTCAGGAGAAGATGAATGAGGGCGTGATAATTGATACCAGAAAAGATGCTTGAGCTGTTGTAAATCCCTTAGTCACTGCGGAAGAGTTGTATAAGGATTAGCAAAAGAAACAACTGATAGAGATCACTAACAAAAAGAAGGTGCTGATTCAAATGCAAATTCTTAAAGCATCACCACTGGTAGTCCTAGGAGAGACGATCCTGATTCTAAAGTTAATTTTAAAGAATAATTCTCAGAAAATGATATGTACGAACTTGGAATGTACTACAAGATTTTAACCCAGCATTCTTTGGCAATGATTTTGTCCAGTGGAAACGTCCAACGGACAATATCGCGTTTTTCTAAAGTCCAATCCCGATGTGTTAGCATCCATTCACAGGCTTCTTGATGCGTTTCAAAATGCATCTCCAGGTTTGAATGCTTATCTTTGGCTCTAAAAAGAGCAAGGGCGGCAGAGGTTGAAGAGCAGGGCATATCCATGGCGTATCTCCTATGGGATTTTAAATCTGTTGATTGTTAAAGGCGAGCTTTGCGAATTTCATGAGTCTTCATCATTTGAACACCTCGTTGCTTGAAGCCATCAAGGATTCCAGTATTGGCTTCAAACAAATGAGGTTGCTCAAGAAGCTTTTCGTTAAGATGTACGAGCATTCCCAGTAAAGTGGCTGCCTTATCATGATTGAGTGGATCTGTTTGCAGATCATCCCCTTCATGAATACCACAAAGCTGGGGCAGGCCAATCATGTTCAGTAAACCACCCATTTGAATCAAGGTGCGTGTACGTGCGCGACGATCCATCACACTCAAGGTTTTTTGGTGGTTTTCCAGTTGGGCTTTGCGGGCCTGTAGGCGGTTAAGCTTAGTCATGAGATTTCTCCATTGCTGTTGGTAGTTCTGAAACTGCAGGGCTATTTTTGGAAGAGGGGATGGTGGATAGTTGTTTATTTCGTTGGTGCAGAAATTTCCCGCCGGAAACATTCCAGACCTCCGCTTGGTGAGAGTTGGTTTTAGCTTGTTCCATGATGTCGATCAGTCCACCCATAAGGGTGGGAAAGGGGAGAGAAAACCCCTGGTGACTTTTTAAAGCACGGTGGAGCTGCTGCACCATTTTGGTTTCAAGAGTAAGTTGTTTATCTTTGAGCTTTTGGATTTTATTGCTGAGAGATTGAGATGTCTTTATATCTTTTTTAGAGGAAGAAGCCATGCACGATATTTTCATAAATTAATTAACGAATGTATCCCCTTAAATCGAACAAAAAATGTGTTAAAGGAAGAAAGAAAGGGGACACTAACCTTCAACCCCTAAAACATTTTTGTTCACCTATACTAAACCATAAGACAAAAGTCTTTTCAAGAGTTATTTTGCTATTTTGCTAAATGCGCACTTATGCGCTCTTGCGCTTTAATGTCTAACGACGTTATGATAAAAGATATATGGAGTTTGCTCGTACTGTTCGAGCACATTTTTTAAAAGTGAGAATTTTAAGATGAGTAAAGGAGTCCGTTTAGACCCTTCCCAGGTTCTAGCAATTTGCCAAACATTTCGATCAACTTTTTTAGCAAACGATCATCTGTGGTTATTTGGATCACGTGCAAATCTATCTAAACGTGGTGGAGATATTGATCTTTATATAGAAACAACGATTCAGCCTCTACAAAAAGCCATGGAAGCTAAAAATAAATTTTATATCCAGCTTATCAAGCAATTAGGAGACCAAAAAATTGATATAGTGATTAACGATCAGAGAAGCTCGAATAAATTAATTTATGACATCGCTAAAACAGAAGGGATACAGCTGACATGAAGTTCGATGAAAGCAAATTAAAGATACTAAATTCATATGTAAAAGTATGCGAAAATTACGCAAAAAAACTAGAGCATGCTCTTTCAGAAACACAACATCATGTTCCTTTCACGCCACAATCTCTTGAAAAAATAAATGCTGTTGATTCGGCTTTTTTAGAAGTGGTCACAAGTCGTTTTGCGAAATTACAAGATACCTGTGGACAAAAAATATTTCCCCTCATTCTTAGTTGTTCTGGAGAAGATGTAAGTGATAAGACATTTATTGATATTTTAAATGCATTTGAAAAATTTGGATTTATAAAAGACGGAAGTTTTTGGATTGAACTAAGACGTATTCGTAATGCTGTTGCCCATGAATACCCTGATAACAACGAGAAACTTGCTCTTGATCTTAATGACGTTTTTAGAAAGTCAAAAGAACTATTGAAATATTGGGAATTTTTAAAAGATAAAATCAATCAATTATTTCTTAAAAAAATTGATGACTAAATATTCATGGCTCTCTTAAAAAATAAGGAATTCCATTATGAAAAATCAAGAAGTTCGTTTAAAGCCTTCCCAAATCTCTATGATTTGTGAAGCATTCCAATCAAGCTTTCTCGAAAATGATCATCTGTGGTTATTTGGATCGCGTGCAAACCTATCTAAGCGTGGGGGAGATATTGATCTTTATGTAGAAACATCTTTGGGGGTTGATAAAGTTTTGGAAGCAAAATTGTCCTTTGCACGTCAACTTTTTAAAGATTTTGATGACCAAAAAATTGATATTGTGATTCGCCACCAAGATGCTAAAAACCTGCCTATCTATAAACATGCTAAAGAAACAGGAGTACAAATTTTATGACACCTTATCAACTTTTATTAAGTACTGTAGAAATAGCCAAAATTCATGAAGCAAGGTTATGTGAGGCTTTATCTTACCTAAAAAAAATATTACCTATTGATGAGAAGAAACTTCAGGCGTTAACTTCCGACGACTATGCTTATCTAGATGCTATGGCTGTTAGGTATGCAAAGCTTCAAGATCTCATTGGTTCAAAAATCTTTTATCATCTTCTAGTCGTTATGGCAGAACCTATAGAAAACAATCGCTTTTTAGATGTTTTAGCGCACCTAGAAAAAATTGGTATTTTAGATTCTGTTGATTTTTGGATAGATCTACGCAATGTGCGTAATTTTATCGCGCACGAATACCCTCAAGAACCTGTTCTTTTGATTAAAAATATTAATACGTTGCATAATTGTTCATTAAAATTATTAGGATTTTGGGAAAGATTACAGGCAGAAATAAAAAAACTGCCTCAACACTAAATGGCTCTCTACCATCTCTCTGTTGGATTTGTATCAAGAAGTACTGGACGAAGTTCGGTGCAAAGTGCTGCCTATATTACGGGGGAGCAACTGCACGAAAGTAGAAGAGACTTAAACATCAATTACCGAAATCGTCATAGTGATGTCGCCTTTACCGCTACCTTAGCGCCTGAAGATGCTCCAAAAGAATTCCATCAAACCACCGTGTGGGATCTCTTTGAAAATTTCGAAGATACCTATGCGTATCAGCGCTATAAAACCGATCAAACACGCGAACAGTATCTCAACTCGGCACAAACTGCGCAAACGATTGTCGTTGCTCTGCCGAGAGAATTAGCTGTAGATATTTGTCATGAACTGGTAACACAGTTTGCTAAAGATCGCTTTGTCAGCCGAGGCTTAGTCGTCACCTTAGCCATCCATGATGATGAGGGGAATCCACATGCTCACTTACAAATCAGTCGTCGTTCCATTAATAAAAACGGCGATATCTCTTGGACCAAAGATCGTGGGATTTGTTCTAAAAAAGAACTGCTTACCACTCGAAAACTCTGGGCGGATTTAACCAATCATTACCTAGAGAGAGAGGGGTATGAAGCCCGCATTACCGAGAAAAGTTTTGCTGATCTTGGCATCAATCTTGACCCCACCAAGCATCGTGGCTGGGTTGCCGATAAACTAGAATCAATGGGTGTTGATTCTCGTATAGTAACGGAGAATGCGGAAATCTTTGCTGGCAACCGAGAGATCCTTTTAGAAACTCCAGAGGTGATTTTACCTGAACTCACCAAAAACAATGCAACGTTTACGCAATTACACTTACTTAAAGCGATCCAAAAGCGTGTTGGGGATGATGCTCCATTGGTAGCGCAAATCTTTGAACAAGCTCTACAAGAATCCATCGTGGTGGGAGAGGGGATGGATGGCCAAGTACGGTATACGTCGCCTACCTATTATGCACTAGAAGAGCAAGCGGTCAGATTGAGTAAAGATCTTATTACAACGGCCTTCCAGCAAGAAAAAATAACGAAGCCTACCGTTGAATCTTATCTACATACTCACTTTTCTCACCTCTCATCAGCTCAACATGACGCCGTTAACGGCCTTACTCAACAGCAATCCTTTGCGGTGTTAATAGGAAGAGCAGGGGCTGGAAAAACCACCACGCTTAAAGCCGTAAGTGATATCTATAAAGAGGCGGGCTACACCGTGATAGGGGCCTCCTTAGCTGCGACTGCTGCCGATAATTTAAGTAAAGAAGCAGGAATTGAGGCTGCAACGTTGCATCGCTGGATCTACCAATGGGGACGATACCACGCCGCACAGGAGAAATTTCTTTCTTTCGATAGTGTGATGGGAGAGAGGGTCTTTAAACAACTGGATTGGTATCAAGACTTGAAACATTTTGAAGGATCAGCTTTAACCGAAAAAACTGTCTTGATTGTTGATGAAGCCGGGATGGTTGGCACACGCTTGTGGAATGAATTGCTTGTGCATGTTAAAGAATCGGGAGCAAAATTGATTGCGGTGGGTGATGATCATCAATTTAAAGCGATTGAAGCGGGTGATTTCTTTAGAGAGCTTAAAACTCAAGCTTCAGGAGCGAATGCACTTTTTGAACTTAATACCATTTATCGTCAACGCTCTGGGTGGATGCAAGAGGCAAGTGTGCAATTTGCTAACCTTGAGGTGCAAGAAGCCTTGCGATCTTATGAACATCATGGGCATGTACATCAGACCTCAAAAAATGATCTCACTCAAGACATTGCCAAAGCGTATGTTGAAAATTTTCAGGAGTATCCTGATGCTTCTCGTCTTGTCCTAGCGTTTACCAACCTCCAAGTGCAGGAAATCAATCAAGCAATTCGACAAGAATTAAAGAAAAAAGGACTTCTCCCTCAGGAAGATAGTATCTTTCTTAACGGCCAATCATTTGCTATTGGTGATCGAATTGTCTTTTGTGAAAATGATAGAGCCCATGCGGATCGCGCACGGTTGACGGTCATGGATAAAGACGGCATGGTACAGCCTGGTTACTCCATTAAAAATGGAACCAACGGGACTATCAAAGGTATTGATCAAAAAGGAAGTATCCAGGTTAAGCTTTCAGAAACCCTGTATACTT
>Ga0172372_10012761_pt1 | contig 10501 bp, 7 predicted proteins | sample LakKiv5m_2_FD_114544 | JGI IMG/M metagenome (GOLD analysis project Ga0172372, IMG submission 114544) | Freshwater microbial communities from Kabuno Bay, South-Kivu, Congo - kab_092012_9.5m | ecosystem: Environmental > Aquatic > Freshwater > Lake | place: Democratic Republic of the Congo... | reverse complement strand
TCCGATTCAAACTGTTTGTATTCGCCGGACTTCTTAAGCAGAAACGCATCAGGATCCTTACCATAAGAAGTAAGAACCAACTCAAATAGTTTATTTAAACTTTCTGTCCTCATTACTTCTTGATGTATTTGTCCACACAAGAGTGAAGAATATGATTTAACAAACGACCGACTTCAATATTCAAACTCTCGTTGTTCTCGAGATCAGTCAACGAAGGAAGATGACGTGCGAAAAAATGCTGACGCCCTGCTTCTTCAATAAGTATTCCTGCTAAAGAATGCGCGTATGGATACTTCGGAGCCACTACTGAAATTTCCTCGGCCAGCCGCAAAACGAAACTTTTGTAGTGAACGTAAAATCCTTCTTTGTTTTGCTTATCAACTTGTTTGGTCAGATAGAATTTCCCGGCTTCATTCACCACAATTCTGCGCAAAGCGCCTTCATCGAGCAACGGATTGATAATAGAGCTCACCGTTTCCTTACCTGTAATTACTCCCAGAAGTAAATTCACTCTCTGAATAGGTTCCGTCACATTAGCAATACGCATAGAAGAAACGTGATTCATCCACTGCCAATGCCATGAAACCAGATAAAGCAGCAGCTTCTGCTTATTCTCAAAATATCTGTACACTGAAGCTTCCGGCGAGCCAATGTTCTGCGCCAATTTCATAAACGTAAAATCTTCAAAACCGAGTTTGTCGATCATGATTACTCCGGATTGCAGAATGCGTCGCCCTAATTCCGTGTCCTGAGGATCACGCAGATATAATTGCTCATTCAGATTCAGCCGAATCATCGGCGCTTCAGCTATAGCACCTGACGGAACTGCGTTGGATTTCTTCTTTGTCATTATAAATCATAGTATTTGTCACAAATTTAATAGCTTTACTATTATTCATTATTGTTTTTATGTCTTTTTTAATAGTGTTTAACTTTATTTGACTTTTTTACATCTTAACATTTGACACGTGAAATACACTTATTGTTAACAGGCGATTAACATACCGGCAATATGCGAGGGATAATTTCGGAATCTGAATTTACCCCGTGAGCCAGAAAGAAGAACACCGTATTTTACTTATAGATGATGACGAAAAACTTCTGTCGTCACTTCAAAGCATGTTTGAGTCAGAAGGATTTAACGTTGTTTGCGCTACGTCCGGACGTGAAGGCATTGAGATTGCACGCAGATTCCAGCCTCATCTTATATTATTGGACGTGATAATGCCGGGAATGGATGGTGTGGAAACCTGTCAGGAACTGCGCCAACTGCCGACGTTACAAAAATCTTTAATCGCGTTTTATACTGCAAGGAACGAAGACTACTCGCAAATAGCAGGATTCTCTGCCGGGGCAGACGATTACATGATCAAACCTGTTAAGCCTAACGTTTTGCTCTTGCGCATCAAGGCTTTACTCAAGCGTAACAAAGCACGTCAGCTTTCAACGGTAATTCAATCCGGTAACATTCGCATTGACCGTGAACGTTATATCGTATTTAAAGGCAATGAAGAAATTATTTTGCCGCGCAAAGAATTCGAACTGCTGGCTCTGCTGCTTACTGCGCCGAGAAAAGTATTTACGCGTCAGGACATTTATCGTGAAATCTGGGGTGCTGAATTCGGAGATAAGAACCGGACAATAGATGTTCACGTTCGCAAACTCCGTGAGAAAATCGGTGATCAATTCATCAAAACAATCAAAGGCGTTGGTTATAGTTTTGAATCAGCTAACTAACCTCAGGTAACTTTAATAATATTAAAACCCGTCGAACTTCCGACGGGTTTTTTATTTCCTGATCGCTGATGTATGCAATAAAAAAACCGCCCTGATTTCTCAGAGCGGTTTTCATGGATTTGTTGAATCCTTATCGTGCGATAATCACACGTACCGTGTTCGATACACCGTTCTCTGTCACACGGAAGAAGTAAACGCCGTTTGACCATTCAGTAGTGTTGTATTGAACATTTGTAGTTCCTGAAGCGAGATCCTGGTTCTCATTCACCAGAACTTTGCCTGTCATATCGTAAGCGAAGATGTTCACATCAGCACCCGCGTTCATGTTGAAAGAGATGTTCACCATGTCGTTTGCAGGATTCGGATACAATGTCATTCCTGCCAATGCAGCTTCTTCTTCCACACCTACAAAGAACTGTACGGTTGAAGTGATGGTGTCGTTACATCCCAAGCTGTTGGTTACAATCAGTGTTACAGTATAAGTACCGTTGGTGATGTACACGTGGGCCGGGTTCTGTGCTGATGAACTGGACTGGTCGCCGAAATCCCAGCTGTAAATAGTTCCGCCGATTGAAGTGTTGTTAAACACTACGGTGGTGTTGTTCCAGCTGTAGGTGAAGGCCGCAGTCGGAGCAGCATTTACAGTGATTACCGTTGCAGCTGACGTGCCGGTGCCGTTGCACGGATCGGAGTTGGTTACGTCAACCGCATATGAACCGGCAGCAGTAGCGCTGTACGACTGGCTGGTAGCACCGTTGATCGGGTTGCTGTTGAGGTACCACTGGTAAGTTGCACCTACGGAAGAAGTAAGTACAGTTGTTTCACCCGGGCACAGTGCAGTTGATCCGGTGATCGAAACGGTCGGAGCCGGTGAGTTGCTAACAGATACGGTAGTTGCAGCTGATGTTGACGAACATCCGTTTCCATCGGTGTAAGTTACAGTGTAAGAACCTGACTGACTTACGTAGATACCCTGTGTTGTAGCGCCAGTGCTCCACATGTTACCTGAGGTCTGGTTTGAAGAAAGCATTACGCTATCACCAGTACAGAACGAAGTTGATCCGTTTGCAGTAACTACCGGAGCAGAAGGATTCGCGTTAACAGTAACTGCTGTTGCGGCAGAAGTAACCGAACATCCGTTTCCATCCGTATAAGTTACAGTATAAGCACCTGAAGAAACAACATTGATTGAAGCAGAAGTTGCGTTGTTGCTCCATACAATTCCTGAAGTCTGAGATGAAGTAAGAGTTACTGTATCTCCGTTACAGAATGTAGTTGGACCGTTTGCGTTGATAGTTGGTGCAGTTGGAGTTGCGTTTACAGTTACTGTAATTGCATTAGTAGTAGCTGTACATCCGTTCGTTTTTGTAACGACACATGAATAAGTACCGCTTGTTGTAACCGTGATCTGTGCAGTTGTTCCGCCATTGCTCCAAGCATATGTTGCAGCACCTGCAGTTGTAGCATCAAGAACTACAGATCCGCCTGCGCAGAAGGTTGTTGCTCCTTGTGCAGTTGCAGTTCCAGTGAATGCGTTGTTGATAGCCGCGTTGTATGCCTGGTTTTGCGGATCCCATTCAGCCCAGCAATCAGTCCAGTCGTTAGAACCGTCGAATGCACCACGGTAAGTTGTAGGTGTAAAGAAAGAATTGTTGAGGTATGAATCGTTGAAAGAAGCGCCCGACAGCAAAGGAGAACCGGCCATCAATGTAAGTTCAGGTGCAGAAAGACTAAGATTATTAGTCATCAAAGCCGATACAGAATTAATAGTAGTGTCTGAGAAACCAGCAGTATAGTACCAGCCTGTTGAAGTGGATGGATTACCGATATTGAAAGATCCGTTAACATTATTCGGATTTGCAGCACTCGTAGCAGCCAATGTATCAGTCATCTGAACAAGAGCTGAGTTTCTGAAGCGAAGATCAGCGTTTGTAGCATTAGTTTGCGTTGTTGCAGATTCAATCAATAGTCCTGTAGGGTATCCTGCAAAAACTGAATTGAATACGCTGGTACGCGTGTTACGACGCAAGTGCAAAGCTCTTCTATAAAGACTGTTGATCGTAGAGTTAAAGCAAAGTGGTCCGAATACAGAGATATTAGAGAATACCGGTTGAGTTATTGGAGTGTTCGTTGTTCCGGTTGCATCGTTGTCCGATTCAAATCCGTTTGAACCGGATTGGTCGGCAATGTTCGGGTCGCGCATGGCAACTCCAAACTGAATTTTCCCGCTAAAACCATTATCAGTATCAAAATCATCGTCCCAACCGCGGTAAGCGATGAGGTGTTTAGCGTTCACAGTTCCGCCAAACCATTCGAAAGAATCGTCTCCGCAATAGGAAACCTGAACGTAATCAACTACAGTTTTACGTCCAACACCACATAATGTCAAACCGTTGATCTCTGAGTTTGGCTGGAATGCCACACCAGGATACTCTATGCGTACATAACGCAGAACACCCGAACTGTCGTCGTCATTCGGAGTAGCACCGCCACCATAAAACGACCCTACACCACCCTCAACTACGCCTTCGCCAGCAGCCGTACCAAGCGAACCGTTTGCAGGCAGGTTTACCGAAGCGCGTCCGCAAAGAATTACACCGCCCCAATCTCCATAAGAACGCTGCCCAACTGATTTTTGTGAAGTAAATACGATAGGCTGGTCAACCGTACCGTTTGCAATCAATTTTGCGTCACGCTCGATAATAAGTGTACCCTTGGAAGTGAAATCACCTTTAATAATCGTTCCCGGCTGAATTGTAACGGTAACACCTGCCTTAACATAAACCCACCCGTTAAGCAGGTAAATATTGTTGCTGGTCCATGTTTCGTTTGCCGTAATATTGCCCGACTTGATGATCTGCGCGTCAAGCGCCAGCATTGACGATGCAATCAAACCGCAAATAAGTAATAGCTTTTTCATGTTGTTGTTTTTGTGTCTTTATTATCGAGAGCAAAACTACCTCTGCTTAATAATGAGATCATGAATACAGATTTATGTAATTGTTATCCATTGTTGCCTATTGTTAACAAGGCATAAAAAAAGGGGCCGAAGCCCCTCACATTAACTTAACAACAATCAATTTACTTTCGGCTCAAGTAATCTTACATTTACTCCAAGTGTAAAATATGTACCTCTCTTATAATACTGCATACGCTGATCGGTATCCCTGTTCAGTTTTCCATCACCGCTGGCATCTTGCAACAACAAGGTTTCCTGATTTAACAGATCTGTAATATTAAGACGAACATCTATGTTCTTTTGTTTGCCGAAAGTTTTTGTAACGGAAAGATCTATCTGGTGTCGTGGCATTTCCCAAACCTCAGGGATTCCGGGAATACCAACGATTACAACGCGCGGACCGATTACGTTATACATAGCGCTGATCTGAATTCCGGCAGAATCATTCTGATAATACAAACCTGCGTTGGCAATCCATGGCGACTGCCCCATCATTGGACGCTGAGAAGTGGCAACACCAATGCTGTCTCTATTAAGATCAATCGTACTCTTGATCCACGATGCGTTTGCAACCACAGCCAGATTGCGGATAACAGGAACATTAACACTATCCAGTTTCTTTCTGATTTCGAACTCAAGTCCGTAGTTCACTGCTTGTGCGGCGTTACCCCATGTAAAGCTACGCGTTCCTCCCGATCCTACTCCAGGTACAAAATACACCTCAATCGGATTAACAAACTTCTTGTAAAATCCACCTATTGTAATGTTCTCTCCAGGTCTTGGGTAAAACTCCCAACGAGCGTCAAAATTGTCGATAGATGGAACCTGCAAAGCGCTGTTACCGGAGTTAATGGCGTTAAAAATAAAATCGTAAAAATACAGAGGGGCAATTTCCCGGAACTCAGGACGGTTAAGCGTTTTTCCGTAAGCAACACGGCCGAGCATGCGATCTGTGAAGTTGTAAGCAATATTCACGGATGGCAATGGACGTCTAATGTCGTTCACAACAATAACAGTGTCGCCCGGAATCGTATTGCTGTTTAGTTTCTGAATGCTTCTTTCATAGCGCAATCCTCCGCTGATACGTACGCGTTCGTGAGATTCGCCGTCGGTCTTTCCTTTAAATTTTCCTAAAGGAATAATGGCCATTAAGTAACCAGCCTGAATTTCATTCGAAGCAATATACTGATCCGCTCCTTTTGTGTCTTCGTCAATCGCCAAGCCATTGGTCATATTGATGTTTTCAGGAACGAAGATTTGATCTATAGGAGTTTCGAATAAATCGAAATTTCCGAAAGTTGCAAACGAAGCTGCTTTATAACCAAGGTTGCGAACGGAATAGGTACGTTCCTTAAGCTCATAATATCCCCCGGTTTTTACCGTAAACGTAAATCCTTTCTTACCGGAAGCTGAATCTGCTCCTAAAGTAATGTCTTGCTCTGCGTTTACAGTACCTGCCAATGTATTTTCATCCATATCTACAAACAAACTACCGAGGAAGAACGGCTGTGCACTGAATGGGAGATAAAAAACATACGGATCGTCTGCTGCTCCGCCGAATGCTTTGGAATATCGGGCGCGTTTCCAATCGGGATCATTTCTTCGTGCAACTGAATAACCCAAGGTCCAATCAAGTCTCGTTTTCTTTCCGTTCAGATCGTGTTCGCCTCCAAATTGACCGGTATATATTGTACGCTGAGTGTATCTATAAGAATATTCCTGACGATACTCCCCCGTTTCAATGTTTCGTCCTCCACGGAAAGTGCTTTCATTGTCACCCATCTGATTCAAAAGGTTTTTGAAGGTTAAGCGGTGCTGACCGGCTTTACCGAAACGTAAAGCATTGTTTTGCACTAGCGCTAATCGGACGCTTTGAGTGTAGATATCATCTTCGTAGAAAAACACAGTATCACTAAGTCCGGAAGTTGGGTCGTATGTGTTGTAGTCCAAACGACTTGAACGGTAATAGGCATACGTGTTAGAATAGTTTACCGATGTTATATTTCCAAACTGGAAACGCTTTTTCGAAACACGTAGCGAATAAGTCGCATTGAATCTGGAATCAACCGGTGCATTAAATGTTGAGTAACCCCAATTACTATTGAGAGAACGACCCACGTCTTGAATCGCTTGCGGATCTGTAACGTCCCGAACATTGGTCGGAAAGCCTGAAGGCAACAATCGTGATTTCATTCCGAATCCTAAAAGATCAGAAGAGGTCCCTTTGTTGAGTCGGAACGGATTGAAAGTTGTTCCAGATCGGTAGCCTGTAGAAAATCCAACCTGCAAACTGTTTTTGTCCGGAATATCTGTTGTCGTAATACGAACTACACCACCTGCAAATTCTCCTGGCAAATCAGGAGATGGTGATTTGTAAACCATGAAACGATCGATCATGGCCGCTGGAACAAGATTGAATGAAAACGCTTTCACGTCTGACTCCACCGATGGAGCAAGAACGTTGTTCAGCAATACAGAATTATAACGCTCAGAAAGTCCGCGAATGACGATAAAACGGTTGTCCACAAGGGTCACACCAGGGATTCTTCTTGCCACTTGACCTGCGTCTGTTGCAACCGTTTTTTTAATCTCCTGCTGTCCTTGTCCGTCTGCTGCTACGTTCCCCTCTTGAATGTCCTTCAATACTGTTGCTGTTGAAGCAGTCGGCTTCACACCAATAATGGTTACAAAACCCGATGAATCTCCTACAAGTTGCGAAGCGCGTTCCAACGGAAAATCAAGAACAGTTGTCTTGCCTGATGTTACAACAACACCTTTCACAACAACAGGCGCATAACCAGTATACTTACAAGAAACATTGTATGTTCCGGGCGGAACACTGATCTTATACTTACCATCAAAGTCTGCAGGAGCGCCGTAACTTGTGCTATCAACGCGAATGATAGCCCCCAAAGCAGGTGCGTCCGCATTGTCTTTCTCCGTTACCGTACCTGAAATGAATCCTTTCTGTGCAAACAGAAGCGATGTAATAAGTATTGCCGTAAGTGTCGCTAAAAACCTCATTTTTGTATTAGAATTTCAAGTGCAAAGAAACCCACGCTACATCAAGCATGAATTAAGGGCAGATGAATTAGATGTTAAGAGAATTGCAGGAATTCGCAGTTTGCGACAGATTAACTTAATTTTATTTTAACATTGAAGGCTCCTTATCACAATACCTTTGTATCATAATAATCAAGCATTGAATGAATACAAGTGATTTTAAAATACTGCTGGTAGATGATGAGCCGGACATTATTGAATTTCTGAGTTATAATCTCAAGAAAGAAGGCTATCAGGTTTTTACGGCGCTGACCGGTGAAGAAGGTATTGACGTTGCACGCAAAGAAACTCCGCATCTGATTCTGCTTGACGTGATGATGCCCGGAATTGACGGAATAGAAGTGTGTAAAGAATTGCGCGGTATTCCCGGAATGGATGCTGTGATCATAGCTTTTCTCACAGCACGTAGCGAAGATTATTCGCACATCGCAGGATTTGAAGCCGGCGCAGATGATTATATCAGTAAACCGATCAAACCGCGTGTCTTACTCAGCAGAATAAAAGCATTGTTACGCAGATCAAATGCGGGAACGGAAAGTACTTCTGTTGATGTTGGCAAACTGCGAATTGATCGTGAAAGTTATCTTGTGCATAAGGAAGGTGAAGAAATCAATCTTCCACGCAAGGAATTCGAACTGCTTTCTCTTCTGGCTTCTAAGCCCGGAAAAGTTTTTGCACGGGAAGAAATTCTCAATAAAGTGTGGGGTGATGATGTTGTTGTCGGCGATCGCACAATTGACGTTCACATCCGCAAACTGCGTGAAAAACTCGGAGAAGAATTCATCCGCACTGTTAAAGGGGTAGGATACAAATTCGAATTCTGATTCTGACCCTAATGCTTCAGTAATGGCCAAATCAATGCGGTTCATTACATTTGCTCAGTCTTCATGAAGCAATTCACATTACGAACTATGGCTTTTATTGCTGCACTCGTTGTAGGGGCGGTAACTATTATCATATCCGTAGTAGCTGAGTATCTCATTTCTCACGATGTGGAATGGCTCGTATTGGCTGTTGCAGGCAGCGTGAGTATGATCCTCACTTGGATCCTTTTCACGTATTTCACCAAGCGATTCATCAGTAACCGTATTCGCGCGTTGTACAAGACTATTTACAACGTAAAGCTTCGCGACAATGAAGAACTTGCTCTTCCCGGATCAGGTGACGAACTGATTAACAAGATTCAATCTGAAGTTGTGGAATGGGCTAAGAACCGTTCAAGCGAAATTGAAGATTTGAAGAAGCTCGAAATCTATCGCAAGGAATTTCTAGGCAACGTTTCCCACGAATTAAAAACTCCCATTTTCAATATTCAGGGATATGTAAGCACTTTGCTGGAAGGCGGAATCGAAGACCCTGAAATCAACAGAAAATATCTTGAGCGTACAGAGAAAAGCGTAGAGCGAATGATTGCGATTATTCAGGATCTGGAATCCATCTCCAGAATTGAATCCGGAGAAATGGCGCTCGACTTCGAATCTTTCGATCTTGGAGATCTTGCGAAAGATGTTCTCGAAGCTCAGGATATGAATGCAGCGAAGCGAAAAATTAAACTTCGCTTTTTCGAAAATCAAAATATAATTCGTGTTTACGCAGATAAAGAACGAATTCGTCAGGTGTTGACGAACCTTATCGTTAACTCAATCAAATACGGTAAAGAAGGCGGCGAATCTATAATCAAACTTGCCGACATGGAAGATCACGTGCTCGTGGAAGTTTCTGATAACGGAATCGGAATTGCAAAGGAACATCTGCCGCGACTTTTTGAACGTTTCTATCGGGTGGATAAAGGCCGTTCACGCGAACAAGGCGGAACCGGTCTCGGTTTGGCCATTGTTAAACACATTCTCGAAGCACACGGACAAACCATTAACGTGCGCAGCAGCGAAGGTGTGGGATCCACTTTTTCATTTACACTTCGTAAAGGGAAATAATTCCAATCTGATTTCGGTTTTTCTTTCAGGAATGGTTTTTACAACGCATCATTTTATCTTGTTGTCATAATTCAAACACAATGAAAAAATTATTTACGATACTTTCCATCGCGTACATCGCTTTCAATAGCAATGCGCAGCAACAACAACAATGCGCCACAATGTCCGTTCTTCAGCAACAGTTGCAGAATGCTCAATATGCTGAACGCTATCAGCAAACAAACGCCGCAGCTGCACAATGGAGAGCAAACCATCCGGAAGCGATAAGAAGTTCTGCACCGGTAGTTACAATTCCTGTTGTTGTGCACGTGCTGTACAAGAATGCAACGCAGAATATCAGCGATCAACAGATCTATTCACAAATTGCAATTCTGAATCAGGATTACCGCCGCTTGAATGCGGATACAGTTAACACACCTTCCGTGTTTGACACAATTGCCGCTGATATCAATGTGGAATTCTGTCTCGCAACATTGGATCCGCAGGGAAATCCCACAAACGGAATCACACGCACGTCAACTACAGGCGGTCTTGCCTTCGGTTTCTTCAGCCCTTTCGGTGAAGACGCTAAATTTGATTCTACCGGAGGAAAAAACGCATGGCCGGCTGATCGCTACCTGAACATTTGGGTGTGCGAATTATTTCCCGGACTTCTCGGTTACGCGCAATTTCCCGGTGGAAATCCCGCAACAGATGGCGTTGTAATCACATACACTGCATTCGGGAATATCGGAACAGTAACTGCTCCTTCTCTGCTAGGACGCACAACAACTCATGAAGTCGGACATTGGATGGGGCTTTATCACAT
>Ga0172372_10012760_pt1 | contig 10501 bp, 18 predicted proteins | sample LakKiv5m_2_FD_114544 | JGI IMG/M metagenome (GOLD analysis project Ga0172372, IMG submission 114544) | Freshwater microbial communities from Kabuno Bay, South-Kivu, Congo - kab_092012_9.5m | ecosystem: Environmental > Aquatic > Freshwater > Lake | place: Democratic Republic of the Congo... | reverse complement strand
GCGGTTTCGGTTGGAACCGTACCACCCGTGGCCACCACAGCCACTTCATTCCTCTGGGTCAGAGTAGGGAGCGGTCAGTCTCCCGTGATAGTTATCGAGCGGGTTGGGTCAAGCCCCGCCATTGATTTATGATCACAGGTTGGTCACCCTGTTTCCACAGCAATCCATCCCAATGGGCCCGCAGTGCGAAAGGCCATGCGCCAATGATCACTTCATATTCTCCCTCTCGCACGGGATCCTGGCTGGCCGGCCACCACCGCGTGAGAGCGATGCCTTCCCAGGTTTCTTGTGCGCTGTCGATCGCTTCCTGCGCCCACATCTCCTCACCTTCTACTACCGGAATGTCGATCCGTTCCAGTTCTGCCCGCGGGTCCCGGTCTTGGTCGCTGGTTTCTTCGTTGCGATGCACCCGGAACTCCGAGCTCTTGCCCGTGGTCGAATAACCGTCCGTGCCTTCCACATCTTCACCGTCATAGGTCACGCTGTTGCCGATCAACCAACCTTCGTAATCACCGTAGGTCAGGCCCAGCAAGGTGGGATCAAATGGCCTGGTGATCCGTACGGTGCCATCAAAAAAGGTACCTTTCTCCACGCTCTGTCCCATGAAAAAGCATTGGCCTGCGCCGTGATCTCGGATGTACACCTCTTCAAATTCGTTCACCTCAACACCTTTTGAATCCAAGGTGGCAGGATCCAGGCTGCTCTCCCACAGGGTCTCGCCGGTCAGCTGGTCAGTGACCGTGATGCCGCAGGCGTCATGGAACTCCACGCCTGACTCATGAGCCAGATCATCCACATCATACCAGGAACCGTCTGTGCAGAACCTGGCATCTGCGGGCACAGGATCCATGTCACCAGACCAATCATACACGAACTCATCCAGATCATCCGGGTGTTGGCTCCAGTAGTCATAGGCCGCTTCTGAAATGCGACCGATCGCGATCTCTCCACCATAGCCCCACAGGTTTATCGTGATATCTCTGGGCGTGAATTTCAAGGCCTCCACTAAATCTTGTTTTTGCTTACGAGTTGCCATACTTTTGCTCCGCTGATATCTGGTCAAACACCCAGGCAGTCCAACCACTAAAGGCCACCGCCCACGCCACGGCCGCTGGTGTGCCCCAGTAGATGATGATGTTGGCCAGGCTGGCGCCGGCGATGATGGTCGCTAGTATGCGTGTCATATCGTCTCCATTTGGATAATTTTACTGCAAAGAGATTTATTGGTCAACCACCCGGCGCCAGCCTATAGCGCGGAGATCTTGGGCGATCTCTTGGCTCACAGTGCCTTCTGCGCAGAAACCTTTCTGGATCTTGTAGTCCGCTGTGCCCAGATCATCATTAGGATGGCCGGTCATCATGCCCGAGCAGTACCAGTCCATGTAGTCGCCTTCGCCCAGGATATCGGCCACTATCCTACCGGCCCCGCGCCAGCTGCATGACCAAGTTTTATCGCGCAGAACCTCCCATGCATCCTGTTCCTGCCACAGATTATTGCACAGGGCGGCGTAGAGATTCTGGGCGTAGATCCTGTTGTCTCGCACCTTGGCCACGATCCAGTCAGCCTGCGCGAGATCAAAGTCCAGGCTGTGGGTGGGCTGGATTATCTTTTCTGGGCAGGCCGCGGCAGCTGCGGCAAGCTCTTCCAGTGTTCGATCCATCTCGTGTGCTCTTCCAACACTCGTTCTTGTGCTTCGTTCATCCTGCGGATCTCGTTCATGTGATCTCTCTGCTCGGCTTGGCGCTGGGCCATGGTGTCTATCTTGTGATCCATGTAGTTGATCCTCTGCTCCATCAGCCCCAGGCGGGTCTTGAAGTAGTCCACGTCCTGGCCACGGCTGGCCGCTATGGCATACAGCACGATGATGGTCATGGTGGCCGCGATAGCGAATATCAGTAATATACTGATGCGATCTTCTGATGGTAAATCGTTCCAGGCCCGGATGGGATTCATAATCAGTATTTACGTCCTGGGACGATGTTCGCACCAGACCAGGAAAGCACTGCCCGATTGACGACTGGCGGCGTTATATATGCGCACTTTATCTTCGCACTCCAGCCTGGTGGCGAACGAATCAACATCGATCTTCCAACCGTTCATGAACATCACGAAGATCCAGGTCATGTTATATTATATTGGTTATCGGCTGACATGTCAGTCAGAACTGCCAGTCCAGACCAAGTTCTTCGATCTGGCGGTCCGGAATATGGTTGATCATGAGCCGGCGCGCGGTATCGAACCGTTCCTGTTTGGTCCTGCTGCCCAAGACCACCACGATGTAGACTTGGCGATCCTTTTCTACCACCATGCCCACGCACCAGCCCGCTGCTGACGTGAATCCGGTCTTGCTCACAATGATCGAATCGAACTGTAGCAACAATGGCTGGTTGGTGTTGGGCAGCTCGATCATCCGGATCTTCTGCTGATGATAGGTCTCGAATGATGCTTGTTTTGCCACCGATGCCTCGCGTATGATGGGATAGCGCACGGCAGCGGTCAGCATCTCCACCAGATCGCCTGCTGTGGATTGGTTGCCAGAACTCAGGCCCGAAGGATCCACGAAGCGTGTGCTGTTCATACGCAGCGCACGGGCTTTGGTATTCATGGCACGTATGAAGGCGTCCCTACCTCCGAGATAGTCGGCTGCCAGGGTCTCGGCGGCGGCATTGTCCGATCGTACCAGCATGGCTGCCAAAAGATCACGGCGGCTGTACATCTGCCTGGGCAGATTGCTCCGTACAGGTGTGATCAGCCGGATCTTGCTGTCCAGCTGCTTGTGGTAGTCAAGATACACCATGGCTGTCATGATCTTGGTTATGCTGGCCACAGATCGTTGTTGCGTGATATTGTTGCCCATGACCACTTCGTCACTGCTCTTGTTATAAACGATCACGGTACCTGGGTTGGCCCAGACCGTGGTTGAACACAGCAGTAATGTGATCAGTAAACACCGCATGTTTTACTTATGGAATTTTGGTGGGATCCCGCTAGGGCGGTGTACCGTGTTTCAACTGCCAGAATGTGGCAAGATCATCGGCCAACCAGATCTGCGGCGTCACAGGGTCTATCCACCAGGTACTAGGAAAGCAAGATTGACCAAACTGTTGCTCACACCAGGCCGCAGTTTCTAGGCATTCGGCAGTGGTCTCGTGTGTGATCCTGAACAAATACTGTGTGCAGAATGACTGATCCTGATCACTCCATGTCATCTTTTTCACACGCACCATGCGAGCAGGTTCATAGTCAGTGACTTCTACAGCGTCCTGCTGATCCAGCGTCATTTGTTTTTCACAGACACGAACCACATGATGTAGACCAAGGCCAGGAATACTGACAGGCTGGCGAATCCTGTGGCTCGCAGGATCACCATGGTGATCACTGCCAGAGTGAACAACACAGCGGCATCGGCCCTGGCAAAGAAATCAACCACAGTGTGGAAAAACATCAGGAACTTGTTGACGAACTCTTTCATAGGGGTATCCTCAAGTAAATGGCGGCCGCAGCCGCGGATTGACCAACGCTGGGTATTATCATGCCGCACACCCAGGACCAACACAGTTCGGGTAGGATCACCGGTGCCACTGTACGCCGGCTGTAACCCGTTACCGCACCCAGTTGCCAACGCACAGCCCAGGGTGCTTGATCGATCCAGTGATACTTGACCATGGTCACTACGCCTTGCCGATCTTCACTGTTCTGGAAAGTGCCCGCAGCCCAGGACCATGCAGGTGCGAACGTTGCTCTATACCCACACCGGTGTTGATCTCACGATAACCGGCCTGGTCATGCCATGATCGGCCGTACACATGGATCCAAGTTTCGGCAGCCACAGGTTGAGCCAGGGTCAATAGCAGTGCCAGGACGAATGATCTCATAACATATTGTAGCATAAGTCAGCATCAAATCCTAGGCAGTTTGGCTATACACTGCCATCAGATACTTTTGAGAGCTGTCATGATCTCAGATTTGTTGACTTTTTGCGACATCCAAACAGTGTTGATTAGGTTCCAACAATTTGTGTATGTCTCTGGCATTGGAAGGAAACTTGCTGAGTTGCCAGGTTTTGATGTTAAGTCCATGCTGATATATCAAACAGTGCTGTATGATGGCTTCTTCCTTCAAAGACAGCAAAGGCAGTTCATAATCATGATCATTCAAAATCGCAGACATGATCCTGGGCAATGCTCGAGGAAATTTGAGTTGATCATTGTGCATTTGCTGCCACTGTGCTATTATGGGCAGCCATTGTTCTCTACGAGATCGATCAACTCTAAATCCCAACCATGACATGATGTCTTGTACCACACGACCTGTATCGAACCAAAGATCCTGGCAATTTACCCAGTGACTACCAGGCGGATGAAAGTCATCAAAACAGCTGGAATCAAATGGCCGCATGTTCAATGCCCAACGTTCTCGCTTGTCCCAAATTTCTGTCAAGCCCATTGATTGCCATGCTTGCAATGATGCAGGAAAAAACAATTCTTCCTGTTCATCGTCAATATCTTGATGAGAAGATGGTTTTTTTTGTGAAGTCAACATACGATCAAAAGATCTCGATTTCCATCGATATCCTAAAATAGCAGGATCGAACGCAACAAAAACACAAGGTATGTGCATTTCTTGTGCAAGCCAGGAGCACATGTCTGCATAATCTTGTTTTTGATATTGTTGTACTTGCTGCCATTTTTCTGGTTGAGAAATATCTCGGAACTCCATTCCAAGATCATGACAACAGTGGTCGATATGCAAAGGCACGGGATAAAGAGAATAAAAATTTTGTGTGTCGTTGAATGGAAACAGAGCAATTAACTTTTTAGTGTTATCCCATCCACTAGGATGATTTTTTGGATGATTATGTGCATTTCCTATTGCACCTGTGTGTATTATTGGATTCTTACAGATATCGGTCCATTGGTTTGTTTTCGAAGACCAAAATTTGTCCTGTCCGGACAACCAGTGTATGCTCCAATCTAAAAAAGTGCAACCTAAGGAATCCACACTGGTCACACAAAAAATCTTACTCTGTTTCATGTGTTTGTATGTCCGATAGGCCCATGCTTCAACATCCACAAGGTCTGTGATTCTGGTGAGTTGAAAATGATTTCAAAGCCATTTCGATCTGGCGAAATTTCAACCTTGTAATCGCCAGGGAATTGGATCTGCAAACGCCGTTGCATCAGAGCCCTGGTGACTTCGTCTATGGGCTCAAAGGCGAAGAATTCCATCACATCCCTAGGCGTCATTGGTCCACCTCAAGCGGAACAAGGTAGCGTCTCGGGGATCTTCGAACCGGAAAGCAAATCCGTCAACGCCGACAACTCCGATGCCGTGTGAGTGGAACCGTATGAAGTCCTCCCAACCATGCAGGTGATATCGACCACCGGGTATGGCATTGACCCATTCAATGATGGCGTTGGGCGTATAATCGGCATTGTCCAACATGGTCCGCCAAGAAATCACGATTTCAATCCAGTCTCGCGGAGGCGGCCACGATTCATACTTGGTCAATGCCGAGTCTCACCGGGCTTCGTGATCGCAGCAGAGATCATGGCTTGCTCTTCCTCTGACAGAGCCAACCAGGCTTGATCTGAATTCAGGCTCACTGATTGTTCTTCTAACTCTCCCGATTCGGCCATCCTGTGCAGTTCTGCGATGAACGCATCTAGTTCTTCCTGGGTGCCTTCGAATGAATCAAACGCACCGGGTGCAAACTCAATCTTCATTGGCTTTTTCTTGGTCATTGTATGCCTCCAGGTATTGTATGTAGGTGTGTATGGCGTCAATCTTGTGTTTGAGCATGCGGCGTGCCACTGGCTGATCTTGCTAGGCCAGATATATGGCCACGGCTTCAGCCTGCCGTTGGACTCGATCAATTTCATAGGCAACATCGTCGGGCAGGATCATCTCCGTGGAATCTCCTCGCACACGAACTGGGCACTATGAGGCCAGTTGCTCTGTAGCAGGAAACTCATGCGGATCTTGGCAGCGTGTTCGCAGTGTTCTCGATGCCGCAGTTGATAGGTCTGCCCAGGTCCATAGATCACTTGCCGTTGCGTAGGAGCATCGGGAGCAGTCCACCACAGCATGACCAATATCCATTCCATCGTTGCAGTCCTTGTTGAGTATTTACATGGTGGGCCCACCTGGACTCGAACCAGGGACCAAGCGATTCCGGTTTGTGTGAGTTTCCCCACTCTCTGGACTTTGCCTTCACCATAGCGGATGCGTTAGGTGGGTGCCGTCAAGTCTCTACACCTTCCCTCTCGGGCCTGGCAGGACTCATATTTATACAGCAGATATCGGAATAAAGCAAGACCTCATCTTACCAAATTCTCCATGGCCTGCACCAACGGGTCGTACCAATGGCGTTGGTTCAGCATGAGCGAGCGGTTGTGGTCCAGCCGAGGTTGGATTTGTTTGATCAACCTCAGTTTTTCACCGTCGGATCGGCTGTCAAATGTTCTAACGCTATCGACCACTGCAAGGGCCCGATCACGCAGATCCTCTATCAGATCGTAGCTCTCATCGATCCACGGCGCGAAAGTCTGGAACCCCAGATCTCTCATGCGTGCCAGGAATCCGGAGCAGGCGAATGCCACCCAAGGCTGTCCGGCCAGCAAGGACTTGCCGATTTTTTCGGTGGGCAGGAAACTGTCATGGCAGGTCTCGGCCACGATGTTCAACCATGACTGATCGTAGATCTGCCAGGGTATGATCTGGCTGATAAAAGTTGAATCTTGTTTTTCAAACGTGATGGGTCGCATGGTATTGATCCCGCCCTGTTCGTAAGCAGCAGCCTGGAAACGTGGATCATCGAGGTCCACAATCGAGGGCGACTGGTAGTCCTCATACAATTCCGCGTGCTCGGATGCTGCGTTTGAGATATTGCGCCTGCGCCAGTTCACAAGGCATCGGTCCAGCAGACCCTGGCGCTTGATGGCATGATAAAGATGCAGGCGCTCCAAGCCCCAACCGCCAAGCAAGGCGCTGGCGAGATAGGGTTTGGGTGTGGGCAACCATTGTGCGGGGTTGGGGTTGGCCCGCAAGGTTAAGCAGAGATGGCTGGCAAAGAAGATTGACCGCGGCACCTGCCACTCGCAGCCGGCTTTTAGATGATTGACGGCCCAGAGTGAATTGGGCCGACGATCCAGTAATGGCCGGAACAGCCGGTGCGCTTGTTCGGCATTGGGTTCGGTGCACACCACCACAGTGGGCCGATCGCTGGCATCCACCATCGTGTCATATGTGGTCAGCACATCTATGTCCGCCATGCCGATTGGAACCCGCGCCATGTGGTCATAATGGTCAAACAGTTCCATCAGGATGTTGTGCTCGTCGCTTACCCTAATCATGACCCCACCTCAAGCGGAACATGACAGCATCGCGAGTGTCTTCGAACCGGAAAGCGAAACCTTCCGTGGCCTGATAACCATGCAAGTGCCAGCGGCCCTGGATGTTATGGACACACCAGTCTTCTATGGCGTTGGGCGCGTAGTCAGCGTTGTCTAACATGGTCGACCAGGTGATGACCACTTCGGACCAACCGTTGGGTGGAGGCCAGGCTTCAAAACGCATCAGTGCCGGGTGCGGGGTTTGGCATCCGTCTCTTGATCGCGCATGAGTTCCTGCTTGGTCTCTTCGGGCAGTAAGTCCCAGTGCTCCACTGCCAAGGGCTCGCTCATGGCCTCCAGCTCGCCGGTCTCGGCCATGCGCTGGATCTCGCGCACGAACTCGTCCAGCTCTTCCTGCGTGCCCGACCAGTCGTCAAAACAACCGGGCACGAATTCTACCTTGATCTTATCTTGGCCCATGGGCGAATACCTTTACCTGTACGCACTGTGCTGCGGTGTCTGAGCGGCTCCTTGTATATACCTTGCGCGCCAGTTCACAGTCGTCTTGGGTGGCGAAAGGCGGATAGGTGGGTTGATAGAGAGCGGCCGAACCCACTAGCAGCCATGCGGTGATCCACATGTGATGTCCTTTTTTTTGTATGGTAGGCCGGGTGGGATTCTAACCCACGATCAACGCTTTATGAGAACGCTGCTTTTGGACACTAAGCTACCGGCCCGTGCGTTAATTATACAGCATCAGTTGAGGGCAGTCAACTTCAACCATTTTCTTATCGGTCACATTATCGTAATATGACAGAGCCTAAATATTGTGCCGCACACAAAAGGAGATGTCATGATCAAACGAACTATCGCAGCGATATTGACGGCCCTGGCCATACCGGTCTGGGCAGCAGACATAACAGGGGCGGGCGCAACCTTCCCCTATCCCATCTACGCCAAGTGGGCCGAAGGATACAAAAAGCACTCAGGCGTGGGCCTGAACTACCAATCGATCGGTTCATCCGGTGGCGTGCGGCAGATCAACGCACGCACCGTGACCTTTGGTGCCACAGACGCACCAGTCTCGGGCGCTGATCTGGATCGGAATGGCCAGGTGCAGTTTCCAGCCGTGCTGGGTGGTGTGGTACCAGTGTTCAATCTGGAAGGTTTCCAGCCCGGCGAGCTGCGCTTGACAGGTACCGTGCTGGCCGACGTCTTCATGGGCCGCATCACAAAGTGGAATGATCCCAAAATTGTGGCCCTGAATCCTGGCAAGCGACTGCCGGACCAGACCATCACCGTGGTGCATCGTGCAGACGGATCAGGCACTACCTTTATCTTTACCGACTATCTCAATGAAGTCAGCCCGGACTGGCGCGCCACAGTGGGCAAGGGTGCCTCGGTCAAATGGCCGGCTGCGAGTTCCGTGGGCGGTAAAGGCAACGAAGGTGTGGCTGCCAATGTGCAGCGGGTGCGAGGATCGATCGGCTATGTGGAATATGCCTACGCCAAGAAGAACCGCATCCCGCACACCCAGCTGGAGAATGGTAATGGACTGTATGTCAATCCGGATGACTCTACATTCGCTGTGGCCGCTGCCAATGCTGACTGGTGGTCGGTGCCGGGCATGGGCATCAGTCTCGTGAACCAGCGCGGTGGTCAGGCCTGGCCCATCACTGGTGCTTCATTCATCATCATGTATCGAGAGCCAGCTGACCGTCGACTCAGCCAGGAAGTGTTGAAGTTTTTCGACTGGTCATGGAAGAACGGCAAACGAGATGCCTTGGATCTGGATTATGTGCCCCTGCCTGATTCGCTGACCAATCAGATCCGCCAGCGGATCTGGACGCAGATCAAGCACTAAACAAAACCGCCCGGGGGAGCGGTTTTTCAACAGTGATACTCCCAGTCGCCACAAGATTCGGGTTCCGACTCCCAGCACGCATCGCCGGCCTGGTGCTCAAAGGTCAACAGGCCCGACCGTGGGGCATCAGGGTTGGCACACACGCCCCAGTCGCCATCGGGACCACGATGGTCGTCATCCCAGAGCGGTCGCCACCACCGGCATCCCGAGGAGCAGTCGGCATAGGCCCGTCGCTCATCCTGCCAACGCAGGACCTGGCCACCATAGTCCGAGTAGTCGGTGGGCAGCACACGCACCACCTGCCATAATGGGTGGGCGGTATCGTTCATTCCTGCTCCTCATCCTCACACAGCCGCGCCACAGTGAGGAACTGTTCATAGGCCGCCCGCACGGCGGGATGGCGCATGCGGCGATGGGCTTCTGCTTCCAACACCCGGAGTCCGGCCACCGCGGCATCTGAAGCACTGGCACGCAACCATCTCACGTCCGATCGGTTCATGCTCCGGGTGAGTTCTGCCATCAGCTGCTGTTGTCGCGCGGTCATCTTCGCCGGTTGGGGTCGCAGTTCCATGGCATCGTATATCGCCTGGCCCATGGCATCCTCCACATAGAGTCCAGCCGCGATCATGGGCGCGAAGGCAGCGTCCACACGATATCGGCGGCTCTCCCGTCCGGGCCGCACGCTGACCAGGTGCTCACCCTGGGGGAACGATTCCATCAGTTCCGGATCATACTGCTTCACGGGCCGATAGCGCCGGCCTACCTTCTGATAAAATGTGGTCATGCGAACCTCAATAGGAAAGCGGTGTGATCCGCGTCGTTGGCAAACTCGATCCAGCTGTGGAACTGGCCATCGATCCGTTGCGTGCGATGCTCCAATCCATGTTCTTCCCGGAACAGCTGGCCGACCATCCTTGGTGACACATATCCATGTCTCTCGAATAGATCAGCAGTGGCTCGATTATAAATTGAGCCCAATTGTCCAGACGTGGTCTTTACCATGCTCCGGGCCAGGCCGCGTATCTGTTGATGCTTCGGTAAGCCGAGCACATCTTCCGGGCCACCTCGCTCGAATCCTGCCGGCGCCAGTACTGATCGGCCAACAGTGTCACATGCTCCAGGTCCTCCCGACTGCCGGTCCAGCGGGTACGGGCTATCTGCAAAGGGCGGCCGCGGCCGGCGGCGAATCCCAGGTCCCACATCCTCTCGATCGTGGCTTGCCTGTTGGTCAAGCGCCGGCCGGTCTCGGCGTCATACACGCCCTGGTGCTCGGGCAGGATCAGGCACGCCCGGTAGGTATAG
>Ga0172372_10012758_pt1 | contig 10502 bp, 2 predicted proteins | sample LakKiv5m_2_FD_114544 | JGI IMG/M metagenome (GOLD analysis project Ga0172372, IMG submission 114544) | Freshwater microbial communities from Kabuno Bay, South-Kivu, Congo - kab_092012_9.5m | ecosystem: Environmental > Aquatic > Freshwater > Lake | place: Democratic Republic of the Congo... | reverse complement strand
AGCATCCAAATATGGATACGGTCTATTTACTTGAGGAATGGATTGACTGTGGTCTGTGGTCCGTCAACTGTTGACTAAATGCTGTCAACGGTTTACAGTCCACTGTCGACAGCCGTTAGGTGGTGCCACATCGTTTAGCATCCAAATATGGATACGGCCTATTTACTTGAGGAATGGATTGACTGTGGTCTGTGGTCCGTCAACTGTTGACTAAAAATGCTGTCAACGGTCCGAAGTCCACTGTCGACAGCCGAGTCGTTGCGAGACTGGGTTTGGAATCAAAATTTTATACGTTCTTTATAAATAGACCACAATCGACTGTGGTCCGTCGACCGTCAACCGTTGACAAAAAAACGTTAGAACTTATAGTCAAAGCACTTCAAAGCGCGATCCCGCTGTCCTCTTCGTTTTTGATTGCCAGCAAGAAACTGGTACCGAAGGGAAAATTCATGGGAACCATTGGTATTTGCACCAATCTGAGAGATCATCCAATCGTAAGAATAGCCTAAAATGAGCCCATTTTCAAGTGAAACTCCTAAAATACCAATGACTGATTCGTAGTTTTTTAGTTCTGTTTGAGAGACTAGACCACGAAATCCAACGCCAAAAATAAAGGAATCGTATTTGGTTTGCGCACTTAGGTCCAACTGTGAAAATACACCTTGCTTTTTATAGTTAGCCAATAACGAAAAATACCGTTCTCGATTATTGCTCCAATAGCCCGCGGAGCCTAATTCTTTTTCCCAGCCAGCCTGCACCCCATATTTAATGGGTAAAAATTCAAATTCGCTGTAAGTTGAATTCAGCATTTTTGGGCTATTCAAATGGTGTCCACTCACACCAATCCAAAAACTTGGACTTGCAAACATGAATCCAAGCCCTAGATCTAAATAGCCAAAGGGTTCCAATTGGTCGAGGTTGTCTATAGAATTGGGATTGACCGCTCGGTTAAACACGTCGATTTGATCTCCATAGATTAGGTTCTCTAGGTTACCGCTTCTTCTAGCATAGGTAACTTGGGTGCCCATGCGCACACTACTAAAGTCTGAAACTTTCAAGTTGTAGGAATAGAGTAGACCCAATTCGCTTGTGTTCAAACTCATGTTTTGTTCATTGTAGGAATTGGCTACTAATCCAATTCCACTTTGCATGTCAAAGCTGTAGTGATCAATAAAAGCAGAATAGCCATTGAAATCAAAATCGAGCCCAGGCCATTGTTTGCGGTAATTTATTCCTACGCGGGTCAATTCGCTCGACCCAGTTAAAGCTGGATTAAGGTTAAGAGGGCCAGCAAAAAACTGCGAAAAGTGAAAGTCTTGTGACTTTAGCACAGGGGTAAGCAGTAGGCTCAGTAGTAGGACTATAACTTTTTTCATGCTTATCTACCTAAATAAAATACGGAGGACTGTTCAATGACACGGCCATCAAGAGTGGTGTGTCTTACTTTACAAATATAACTTCCAATAGGCGCCTGTTCCCCTTTGTAGAGACCATCCCAGCCTTTGGCTTCTAGGTCTTTCGATTCATAGAGTAATTCACCAAACTTATTCAAAATGAATACTTCAACAGCACTGATGTGTAACACTTTAGGATAGTAATGATCGTTTATTCCATCTTTGTTGGGTGTAAACACAGTTGGAAATTTAATGTAATAATCGGTAATGACAATTGATTTGGAGAAGCTTACAATGCAACCATCCAGGTCTTTTAATTTCAGTACAACAGTGTAGGTTCCTTCTTTGACGTATTTGTGTGTTGGGTCCTTCTCTGTACTTGTTCCAGTATCTCCAAAATCCCAAGATAGGGACTTGTAGTTACCAGTGCTTAAATTTTTAAACTTGACCTCAAAGTTCACCAAGTTTTCATTAGTCTCGTCTAAAGATTCAGATTTATACTCAAATCCTGGAACTGGCGGGTCGACTTCAATGACCTCCATTCGCTTGGTTTGAATGCATCCACGCGCATCTTTTACCGTAACTATAAATTCTCCCAATTCTTGGGTATCCATAACTAATCCTGCATTTGTCGCTGTCCCCCTACTCCAAGTGACCGTGTAAGGAGGAACTCCGCCTTTCACGTTTACTTTAAAGTTGGATTTCAATGCTCTTGGCTCACAAACCCGAACAGTTGTTTGGACTACAGATGCTTCAAGTGGGAGAGGGCGAATCACAGTGAATTGCTTCAGCACGCGGCAGCCATTTGCATCCACCAATTCCAAGCTGTAGGAGCCTGGGCCAATGGCAGCAAGATTTTGTGTTTTGCTTCCGTTGCTCCAGGTATAGGTGTAAGGAGGAGTGCCTCCTAGGGGATTGATAGAAATGGCACCAGAATTTTGTACCTCGCAATCTAGGGCATCCGTTACTGAAGAAGAAAGGTCTAGCGCCTGCGGCTCGTTAATTACGAATTCCTTATCAACCATACAACCCCCTGCATCGGTGATAACTACCTTGTAAACCCCTTTTTCAAGGTTATTTAAGGTAGCTCCTTGGGGTCCATGTGCCCATTTGATAGTATATGGAGTCGTACCACCAGTGACAGTTAGTGAGATAGATCCGTCCTTCTTACCAAAGCAAGTGATATTTTTGGAGGTGTCATCGGTGATTTTCAATGGGGCAGTGGGTTGCGTCAAGGTGATAGGCGTGGTACTTTGCTGGCATCCTGTCTGGTCTGTTAGGGTAAGGACATATTGTCCTGCCTTAAGTGTGGAGAAGGAAAAAACGTCTAGGTCTATAGGCCCTGAAGTTAGGGATATTGCTGATCCTGTATAGTCCGTTCCTGTGATGGTAAAGGTATATTTCTTGATTCCTTCCGATCCTCGAACAGTGATATTACCTGTAGCGTCTCCAAAGCAGAGGACATTTTTTCTGCTGGTGTCGACCTCAGTTAATGTGACTGCTACTACTTCAATTTTCGCTGGGTCAGAAGTAACCGTAGTACAGCCTCCCGTAGCGAAAGAGAGTTGCACATAGTAATAGAGCGTACCGACTGCAGTGGTAGGAGGAGTAAATGTTGCTGCAGTTTTGCCAGCGAGAGCTGTTCCACCCGTGTTTAAGTTAGTCGTATTGCTAAACCACTGGTAGGTAGGTGTTCCAGTGCCTCCTAAATGGGCGACAGTTAAATCTGGCGTAGTTCCATTTTGACAAACGGTAGCATCTGCTGGCTGGGTTGTCACTACAGGTTGAGCGACTATTTGAATCGTAGCCGTATTGCTTGAGATCTTACAACCTGATGGAGACTGCGTTACTTCCACGTAGTAGTAGAGGGGACCGATTGTAATTGTAGGAGGAGTGAATGTTGGGCTAGTCTTTCCTGCGATTGCTGTTCCTCCAGTGTTGGCGTTTGTGGTATTGCTAAACCACTGGTAGCTTAAGGTTCCAGTACTACCGGTAACAGCGACCGACAGGTCTGGGGTGGTTCCACCTTGGCAGGCAACTCCATTTAAGGGCTGGGTTGAAATGGTAGGAGGCGCAACGACTTGAACCGTGGCGGTAGCGCTAATGGCTTTACAATCGGAGGCGCTTTGTGAAATCTCTACATAATAGTACGTAGTACCAATTGTCGTTGTTGGCGGGGTGTAGGTAGCAGATGTGCCATTGGTTGTGATTTGTGTCCCCCCGGTGTTGGAATTCGTGGTATTTCTAAACCACTGGTAAGTAGCCGTAGTGCCTATTCCGCCAGAAATTGTTGCGGTTAAGTTCGTTGGAGTCGCGTTCTGACAAAGAATTTGACTTGTGATTGGTTGGGAGGTAATAACAGGATCTGCAACCACTCGAACTTGAGACACAGTGCTGGAAATAGAAGAACCGCAGATAGGACCAGTAAAGGTGATGACGGAATAGTAATAGTAGTCTCCTGCTGAGGTAAATACAGGAGGAGTAAACGAAGCGGCCGTAGCACCTGCGATAGCCGTTCCTCTTGAGTTTGAGTTGGTGGGGGTGGAGTACCACTGGTAAGCAGCTGTGCCAGTGCCTCCAGCGAAGGCTACCGTCAAGGGGTTGGTAGTTCCTCCAACACAGATACTTTGAAGGGCTTCGGGTTGGGTCGTAATTGTAGCAACTGACACTACCTCAATTTTAGCTGGGTTAGAAGAGACCGTAGTGCAGGTTCCAGTAGTGCCAAAAGTGAGTTGGGCGTAGTAATAGGTGATACCTATAGTAGTTGTAGGAGGAGCATAAGTTGCTGTAGTAGCACTTGTGATTGCAGTTCCCCCGGTGTTGGAGTTGGTGGCATTGCTATACCACTGGTAGGTAGGAGTACCTGTACCTCCAGTATAGGCCACAGACAATGCTGGGGTAGTTCCATTTTGGCATGCGGAAGCACCCAAAGGCTGTGTCGTAATGGAAGCTCTTGGGTTGACCTGTACAGAGACTTGGAAAGTTGGACCTCTACAAGTCCCATCCGTGCCATACCGAGGAGTCACCGTGTAGATGACCGTTGATGACAGGTTGGTGGTGTTGGTGAGTGTTTGGCTTATGGATGCTTCAGGAGTAGTGACTGCAGATTCTCCAGTGACACTGGCGTTTGCCGCTACCGTCCAGGTATACTTCATGTTCGCAGGGACGATGTCGCCTCCACCTGTAGTAGGGGTTACCGTGAATGTTTCTCCGGAGCAGATGGCGGGAGCTGTTTTATTTCCAATAATTACAGTAACGGGTGGTTCTACAATTACGGTTAGTGTGAAAGGAGTTCCTGGGCAGATTCCGCTCCTAGGAGTTACATTGTATACTACTGTTTGTTGTACGTTGCTTGTATTGATTAAGCCAGAAGAACTTGTTGTGCCGCCGAAGAATTGCTGATAAATATTCTGCGCATTTTCATTGGTTACATTATTATTAGATCCATTAGGAGCGACGTTCCAAATGTATTCTGTTGAGGATGGGACGATGTCATCATTTACACCACCGGCAGGTACTTTGTACTGAAAAGGCGAACCGGAACAAACATAGATCGTATGCGCTGCTATGACCGGTGTCGGACAGAAGACGTTGTTGGTGAAGGCTTCCGATGGGTCCAGGTTGGCCGGGTCACTTTCGGTAGAGCTGGGGGTGCTGGTACCGGATGATGGGATTTTGATAGCAGTTCGATTGGTATCAAACAGCGCAGCCACTGGGTTGGTATTTAGGAGGGCTTCAAAACCTACTCCTGATTCAAAAGAAGATGAAGTAGCAATTGAAGCTAGAAAAAGAACTATGGACCCTACTATTTTCCTTGAGCGCTTCATTGGTTGACTTAATTCTAATTTAGAATCTGTTTTTTAGCTAGTTAAGTAGCTGCAATTTTGCCGAGTGACTGGAATTGAAGGCTGAAGGTGGCGGACAAGTGTCAATAGCCATACTTCCATCATCTGCGCTATATTTTTATGAAATTAAACCTTATTTTCTTTGGGTGCTCGTAACAAAGGGTAATAGTATATTTGGTTAGTTATAGACTGATTTGGGCGAACTAGAACTAGTAATTAAAGTAGCTATACACTTTTTGTTTTATTCCATTTCAGTCAATTTTTAGTTAACTAAATGGAAAGTACTTCACACTAAAGAGATTAAAAGTAGGCTAAAAATTTGGTATTCAAAACTTTTGAGGTCATTTAGTCAACGGTCCACAGTTGACTGTCGACAGCTGTTCGGTTGTGCCACATCGTTTAGCATCCATACTTCTTACTTGCCTGCCTGCCGCGTTGGGTACTTGGTTACAATTTAGTCAACGGTCCACAGTTGACTGTCCACAGCTGTGACGTTGTGTGATTAGGTTTAGCATCCATACTTTGTTCATGGTACTTGGTACAATTTTGTCAACGGTCCACAGTTGACTGTCGACAGCCGAGTCGTTATTCGACCGGATTTAGTATCCATATTTCGTACTTGGTACCTGGTACTTGGTACAATTTACTGTGGTCTGTCGACTGTCAGCCGTTGACAAACTATCTCCCCAAATAAAATACTGCGGACTGATCAATTTTACGACCATCAAGGGTGGTGTGTCTTACTCGACAAATATAATTTCCAATAGGCGCCCTTTCCCCATTGTGTAGACCATCCCAGCCTAAGGCATCTAGGTCTTTCGATTCATAGACTAATTCTCCCCATTTGTTGATAATCGTGACATGAATATCTTGAATGAAGATGAATTTAGGGTAGAAATAATCATTGATACTGTCGTCATTTGGGGTAAAGACATTTGGAAATTGGAGGTAATAATCGGTGATGACGATTTCTTTGGAATAGGTTACCACGCAGCCATCCAGGTCTTTCAGTTTCAATTGAACGATATAGGTGCCCGCTTTGGCATACTTCTTCTTTGGATCTTTATCTAAACTACTTCCACCATCTCCAAAATCCCAAGATGCCTCCTTGTATTTTCCAACGCTTAAATTCTTAAACTGCACCTCAAAATTGACTAGGTTTTCATAGGAAAATTCATATGAATCGGATAGGTAATCAAATTCCGGAATCAATGGATCGGTTTCAATGATCTCCATTCGCTTGGTTAGAATACATCCACGTGCGTCTTTTACGGTAACAATAAATACCCCCACCTCCTGGGTATCCATCACCAAACCTCCATTTGTCGCTGTACCTCTATTCCAAGTGACGGTGTAAGGAGCAATTCCCCCCTTCACGGTGACTTTAAAGTTGGATTTCAACCCTCTTGGATCACAAACCCGTTCAGTAGTTTGGGCAACGCTTACTTCGAGTGGGAGAGGACGAATTACAGTGAATTGTTTGAGGATGCGGCAGCCATTCTTATCTAACAATTCCAAGCTGTAGGAGCCTGGGCTAATTGCAGAAAGGTTTTGCGTTTTACTTCCATTGCTCCAATTGTAGGTGTAAGGAGGAGTGCCTCCAAAAGGGGTGATGTTTATGGAACCTGAATTCGGATCTACGCAATCCAAGGCATCCGTTACCGTAGCGGAAAGATCAAGAGGTTGCGGCTCGTTGATGACGAATTGCCGTTCAATTTTACATCCTCCTGCATCGGTAATGACTACGCTGTAGACCCCTTTATCTAGGTTGTTTAAGGTAGGCTCTTGAGGACCATGCGCCCATTCGATTTTTAGAGGGGCCTTTCCACCGATGATGTTGAGTTGGATCGAACCGTCTTTTTTGCCGAAGCAAGAGATATTTTTGACAGTTTCCGTTAAGTCATAAATCGGAGCCTCTTTTATTTCTGTGCTGATCGCTATCGAACAACCTTTTGCATCGGTTAGGGTGGCAGTATAGGTACCAGGAGCTAAATTTTGTTGGGTGAATGCTTGAGAAAGATTGCTCCATAGAATGGTGTAAGGAGCAGTACCTCCTGTTGGGGTGATGCGAATCGTTCCATTATTTGCCCGGTAACACAAATTGTCTGTTTTCAAAATGGTAAAGCCCAGAGCAGCGCTAGGTTGAGTGACCAACAGTCCACTCAATTCACTCAAGGCACAACCATTGGCATCTGAGACGCGCAAGGTATAGCTTCCTGCACGGAGACCCGTAAATGAGTAGCTCAGGTTATTGGAAAGTGTCGATTCTAAAACGGGGAATCCTGTCACGCTAGTACCACTCAGCTCGTAGCGGTATGGACCTACAGAAGCCTTCTTGATGGTGACAGAGAGTGTTCCATCTCGTCCATCAAAGCAAGAGACGTCTGTAATTTTGACATCGTCTTTAGTAATTAAGAGTTCCTCTGGCGCATCGAGGGTATAGGTAGCCTTGGAAATACAATTTTTGCTGTCCACTACAGTGACATCGTAGGTACCAGCAACCAAGCCTACGATTTTGGCGAGGTTGGATCGGAATCCATTTGGACCTTCCCAGAAGATTTTGTAGCCCCCATTTCCACCTGTAATCCTCAAGTCAATCACCCCATCACTTCCATTTTTACAGCTAATTTCAAACCCATTGAAATTAGAGATAGTCGGTGTGAGTACAATTGGTTCTGGATCAGTAATCTCGAAGGTTCGCGTGATTTTACATCCGATTCCATCTGTAATCACTAGATCGTAGTTCCCAGCTGCCAAACTGCTAAGATCCCTTGTAGTAGATCTGAATCCGTTAGGACCTGCCCAAGCATAGACATAGGGAGGAATTCCACCGCTTACCGTCATGGAAATAGCCCCATCTTTTCCATCCGGACAGCTTACCATGGTGAGGGTAGGCGTAACGATGATCTCTGTAGGCTGTGTGATCGTAACCGATAAGGTGCTGGTACAAAGTAGCGCATCTGTGACGGCCACTTCATAGGTACCCGATAGGAGACCTGTCAGATCCTTATTGGTAGAAGTATATCCTCCTGGTCCAGTCCATGCATACCGGTAGGGAGCAGTGCCTCCGGCAACATTGATTTGAATACTTCCTTTAGACTCTCCAAAGCACAAGTTATTCTCTTTTTTCACCAAGGTAGTGACCAAAGGAACGGGTTCAGTGACATCAAATATCTGGATGTATTCGCAGGAGTTCTGATCTGTAATTAGCAAGATATAACGTCCTGGACCAATATTTCTCAAGTCTTCCGGTACGAGTGATCGCTTGATTTCACCTACGCCATCCTTAAGCCAGAGGAATTCATAGGTGCCGGTTCCACCGGTTACATTTCGGATAAAGATATTTCCGCTCAATTCACCTCCGCAGAGCACGTTTTGCTTGACCGCATCCACTGCAATCGGATCTGGACCACGCATTTCATACGTTTTCACTAGCTTACAGTTGACCGCATCGGTAATGGTCAGCGTATAGCTACCTACAGCTAGGTTGGTAAGGTTAAGGCTTGTGGAAGAATAGCCATTCGGTCCAGCCCAGGCATAGCGATAAGGTGCTGTACCACCGCTTACTTGATGGGAGATTGAACCATTTGTATCCCCAAAACAAGCGATGTTGAAGCCATTGTAATTGGATAGTACCTCGTTGGAAATTTGTAAGGGAGCAAGAGGTTGAGTTAGGGTGATCGGTGCGACGCTCTTCTGGCAACCGTTCAAGTCTGTCAAAGTGAGCACGTAGGTACCTGCCTTTAGTGCAGAGAAGGAGAATAGGTTGAGGTTGGTAGGCCCTGAAGTAAGAGACACTGCTGTTCCTGTATAGTCCGTTCCTGTTACGGTAAAGGTATACTGTTTTATTCCGCCCGAACCGAGCACGGTGATGTTACCTGTTGCCTCTCCATAGCAGAGGATATTCCGTCTATTTGGTACCACTTCACTTATTGCCACTGGGGCAGGCTGTCTCAATTCGTAAGTTTCAATTTTCTCGCAACCGTTGGAGTCGAGTACCTTGACACTGTAGGTACCGGCACGAACCCCCGTCAAGTTCGCAGCAGTTTCCATGCCTGCTGGAACAAGCCCACCAAGGGTGGCAGTCCAGAGGTAGGTATAGGTACTGGTGCCTCCTGTGACCGAAAGGTTGATGTTACCATCTGATGCTCCAAAACAGGAGATTTCAAAGCCATTGTAATTGGAAATGGTTTCGGTAATGACTACTGGCTGTGGTTCGGTTACGACAAAGGTTTTGGTTTGGGTACAAATTCCAGATCCTTCGTTGACAATAACCGTATAGGTTCCTGGTACCAAATTTTCAATGTCTTGGGCAGTAGAGGTAAATCCATTAGGACCTGTCCATGAGTAGGTATATCCTGCAGGATCTGTAGTCAATTTTCCTCCTGTAGGATTGATATCGATTTTACCATCGTTGGCACCAAAGCAAGAAATCCCAAAACCATTGTAGCTAAAAGGCTCTCCGTTGATGACAATTGGAGGCTTGACGGTAACTGTAACTGTGAATGGATTTCCTTGGCAACCGGCTGCAGATACAGGTACTAAAGTATAAATAACATCAACTGGGGCGGTGGTAGTGTTGGTGAATACATCATCTGCAAGTGCAGAAACATTAAGTCCATTAGCCACAGCAGCTCCTCCAGCAGATACAATTAGGCCATTCAGATTTAGGGCAGTGATATTGTAGGTTGCTGCAGCTACGGAGGTACTGGAATTGAAGTTTACCCCTATCGGGGCATCGCTACAGACTGTTCGGATTTGGTTAGCGACAACGGGTTCAGGGTTTACAGTAACCGTAACTGTAAATGAGTTTCCTTGGCAACCGGCTGCAGATACAGGGACAACGGTGTAGATTACATTTTTAGCAGTGCTGGTGGTGTTGGTGAATGCATCATCGGCAAGAGCAGTAGCAGTAAGGCCATTAGCAATTGAAGCACCACCAGCAGAAACGGTGAGTCCATTTAGATCAAGAGCGGTGACATTGTAGGTAGTCGCAGCTACAGATGTACTAGAATTGAAGTTTACTCCCATCGGAGCATCGCTACAGATTGTTCTGATTTGGTTAGCGACAACTGGTTCAGGGTTGATGGTGGCGGTGACCGTAAATGGATTTCCAAGACAGCCATTGTCTCCGACAGGGACGATGGTGTAGATTACATCTTTAGCTGCGCTGGTGGTATTGGTAAACGCATCATCAGCTAGAACATTAGCTAAAAGTCCGGTGCCTGTGGTAGGACTTCCAGCAGAAGCTACAAGTCCGTTT
>Ga0172372_10012756_pt1 | contig 10503 bp, 7 predicted proteins | sample LakKiv5m_2_FD_114544 | JGI IMG/M metagenome (GOLD analysis project Ga0172372, IMG submission 114544) | Freshwater microbial communities from Kabuno Bay, South-Kivu, Congo - kab_092012_9.5m | ecosystem: Environmental > Aquatic > Freshwater > Lake | place: Democratic Republic of the Congo... | reverse complement strand
GCCGACCAGGTCTACGACCGGTTCGTCGCGAAGTTCGCCGAGCGGACCAAGGCCATGCGGCTCGAGCCGGGCCTGGGCTGGGGCAGCGACATGGGCTCGCTGATCTCCCAGGACCAGCTCGACACCGTGCAGCGCCACGTCGACGACGCGGTGTCCCGCGGCGCCCGGGTGCTGGCCGGCGGTCGCGCCCGCCCCGACCTCGGCCCGTACTTCTTCGAGCCGACCATCCTCGAGGGCGTCACGCCGGCGATGACGTGCTTCGGCGAGGAGACCTTCGGCCCGGTCGTCTCGATCTACCGCTTCCACGACGAGGCGGAGGCCGTCGCCCGTGCGAACGACGGCGAGTACGGCCTCAACGCCTCGATCTACAGCCATGACGGGCGTCGCGCCCGCGCCATCGCGCGCCAGATCAAGTGCGGCACGGTCAACATCAACGAGGCCTTCGGTGCCACCTTCGCCAGCATCGACGCCCCGATGGGCGGCATGCGCGAGTCCGGAATGGGCCGCCGCCAGGGCGCCGAGGGCATCCACCGCTACACCGAGACGCAGGCCGTCGGCACCCAGCGCCTGATCCGGTTCGCCCCGCAGTACGGCCTCTCCGACGAGGCCTTCGCCAAGGTCTTCACCCTCAACCTGCGCCTGATGAAGAAGGTGGGTCGCCCGTGAGCAAGCACGCCCGGAAGGTCGAGCTGGACGTCGACGTCGACGTCCTCGTCATCGGGTCGGGGTTCGGCGGGTCGGTGACCGCGCTGCGCCTCACCGAGAAGGGCTACTCGGTCGCGGTCGTCGAGGCGGGCGCACGCTTCGAGGACAAGGACTTCCCGGCGACGTCCTTCGACATCACCAAGTACCTCTTCCGCCCCGAGGCGGGTTGCTACGGCATCCAGCGCATCGACGCGCTCAAGGACTGCCTGATCCTGTCCGGCGCGGGCGTGGGCGGCGGCTCGCTCGTCTACGCCAACACCCTCTACGAGCCCCCGAAGCCGTTCTTCGAGGACCCGAGCTGGCGCCACATCACCGACTGGCAGACCGAGCTGTCGCCGTACTACGACCAGGCCAAGCGCATGCTCGGCGTGGTCGAGAACCCGCTCCGGACGCCCGCCGACGACATCATGGAGAAGGTCGCCCAGGACATGGGCGTGGGCCAGACCTTCCGCATGACCCCGGTCGGCGTCTACTTCGGCGGCCCCGACGCCGAGTCGGCCGACCCGCACACCCCGGTCGCCGACCCGTTCTTCGGGGGCGCCGGCCCCGACCGCAACCCGTGCCGGGCCTGCGGTGAGTGCATGACCGGCTGTCGCCACAACGCGAAGAACACCCTGGTCAAGAACTACCTCTACCTCGCCGAGCAGCAGGGCGCGAAGGTGCTGCCGCTCACCACCGTCACCCGCGTACGCCCGCGCGAGGGCGGCGGCTACGAGGTCGAGGTCCGCTACACCAAGGCGAAGACCCGCCGACGCAGCGCGCGGCGCACCATCACCGCCGAGCACGTCGTCTTCGCCGCCTCGGCGCTCGGGACGCAGAAGCTGCTGCACCGGATGAAGGCCGAGGGCCACCTGCCGAAGCTCTCCGACCGGCTCGGGCACCTCTCGCGCACCAACTCCGAGTCGATCCTCGGCGCGATCGCGCCCGACCTGAGCGTCGACTACAGCACGGGTGTGGCCATCACCTCGTCCTTCCACCCCGACGCCGACACCCACGTCGAGCCGGTGCGCTACGGCAAGGGCTCCAACGCGATGGCGATGCTGCAGACCGTCCTCACCGACGGCGACGGCCCGGAGCCGCGCTGGCGGGTGTGGCTGCGGGAGCTGTGGAGCCAGCGTCGCAACGTGCGCTCGCTCTACGACCTGCGCCACTGGTCCGAGCGCACCGTCATCGCGCTGGTGATGCAGACGATCGACAACTCGATCACGGTCTTCCCGAAGCGGAACCCCGTCACCGGCGGCTGGTACCTCTCCTCCCGCCAGGGCCACGGCATCCCCAACCCCACGTGGATCCCTGCCGGCAACGACGTCGTCCGCCGCATCGCGGGGCTGCTCGGCGGCACCGCGGGCGGCACCATCGGCGAGCCGTTCAACCGCCCGCTCACCGCGCACTTCATCGGTGGCTGCACGATCGGCGACAGCCCCGAGACCGGCGTGATCGACGGCTTCCAGCGGGTCTACGGCCACCCCGGGCTGCACGTCGCCGACGGGTCGGCGATCTCGGCCAACCTGGGCGTGAACCCGTCGCTCACGATCACCGCCCAGGCGGAGCGCGCGATGGCGTACTGGCCCAACAAGGGGGAGGCCGACCCGCGGCCGCCGCTCGGCGCGGAGTACCAGCGGATCGAGCCGGTCGCGCCGACCTCCCCGGCGGTGCCGACCGCGGCCCCCGGAGCCCTGCGGCTGCCGATCGTCGCGGTCTCCTGACCACTGTCCCGTCCGCGGTCGAGGGCCGGCCGCCAGGGGGGAGTAAAGAGTCCAGAATTTCTGTCACACCGGCGTAACCCCCCTCGGGGGACCTCGTTGAATCGGGCAGAGAGTCGGTGGCTTTGCTCCCTCCCAGGCCGACTCTCGAGTCCGTGCGCTGGTCCGCAGTGGCTGGACTTATCAGGGCCCGACCACCCTCCCTCCCCGGTCGGGCCCTGAGTCCTTTTCCGGGGACGACGGGCCCTAGGATCGCCGGGTGAGCACAGACCACGACCTCGTCCTCGTCGTCGACTTCGGCGCGCAGTACGCCCAGCTCATCGCCCGGCGGGTGCGCGAGGCGCGGGTCTACTCCGAGATCGTCCCGCACACCACGCCGGTGGCCGAGATCCTGGCGCGCGGCCCGAAGGCGGTCATCCTGTCCGGCGGCCCGTCCTCGGTCTACGCCGAGGGCGCGCCCGGGATCGACGCCGACCTCTTCACGGCGGGGGTCCCCGTCTTCGGCATGTGCTACGGCTTCCAGCTGATGGCGGCAGGGCTCGGCGGCGAGGTGGCGGCGACCGGGGCGCGGGAGTACGGGCGTACGCCGGTCACGGTCACCGAGCCCGGCACCCTGCTGGCCGACCTGCCCGCCGCGCACCGCGTCTGGATGTCGCACGGCGACTCGGTCGTCGCCGCACCCGAGGGCTTCACGGTGCTGGCCTCGACCACGGTCACCCCGGTCGCGGCGTTCGAGAACGTCGCCCAGGGGCTGGCCGGCGTGCAGTGGCACCCGGAGGTGCTGCACTCCGAGCACGGGCAGCAGGTCCTCGAGCACTTCCTCCTCGACATCGCCGGCTGCCGCCAGACGTGGACGATGGTCAACATCGTCGAGGAGCAGATCGAGAGCATCCGCGCGCAGATCGGTGATCGTGGGCAGGCGATCTGCGGACTGTCGGGCGGCGTCGACTCCGCCGTGGCCGCCGCGATCGTGCAGCGCGCGATCGGTGACCGCCTCACCTGCGTCTACGTCGACCACGGCCTCATGCGCCAGGGCGAGACCGAGCAGGTCGAGCGCGACTTCGTCGCCGCGACCGGGGTCGACCTCAAGGTGGTCGACGCCGAGAAGCAGTTCCTCGACGCGCTCGCCGGGGTCACCGACCCCGAGGAGAAGCGCAAGATCATCGGGCGGGAGTTCATCCGCGTCTTCGAGGCCGCCGAGCGCGAGATCCTCGCCGATGCGGTGACCGGTGAGGACGCCGACACGGTGGCCTTCCTCGTCCAGGGCACGCTCTACCCCGACGTCGTCGAGTCGGGTGGTGGCGCCGGCACGTCGACCATCAAGTCCCACCACAACGTCGGCGGGCTGCCCGACGACCTGCAGTTCGAGCTCGTCGAGCCGCTGCGGGCGCTGTTCAAGGACGAGGTCCGGCTCGTGGGCGAGCAGCTCGGGCTGCCGGCCGAGATCGTGTGGCGCCACCCGTTCCCCGGGCCCGGACTCGGCATCCGCATCATCGGAGAGGTCACCCGCGAGCGGCTCGACCTGCTGCGCGCCGCCGACGCCATCGCCCGCGAGGAGCTGACGAAGGCCGGCCTCGACCGCGACATCTGGCAGTTCCCCGTCGTGCTGCTGGCCGACGTCCGCTCGGTGGGCGTCCAGGGCGACGGACGGACGTACGGCCACCCCGTCGTCCTGCGACCGGTCACCTCCGAGGACGCGATGACCGCCGACTGGGCGCGGCTGCCCTACGACGTCCTCGAGGCGATCTCCACCCGCATCACCAACGAGGTGCCCGAGGTCAACCGGGTCACCGTCGACATCACCTCGAAGCCCCCGGGCACCATCGAGTGGGAGTGAGTCCGCGCCGGCTCACCGCGCCAGCTCGGTCCAGCGCTCCACGAGCCGGCGCCGGTGACCGGCCTCGGCCTCGTTGAGCGGACCGGCCAGCGAGGCCGTCATCGCGGCGATCGCCTCGGGGTACCGGCCGTCGCGGGCCAGGAGCTCGGCCCGGACGGCGAGCCAGCGGTGGTCGCGGTCGGCGTCGGGTGCGGCGTCGAGCGCGGCGAGCCCGGCGGGGGTCCCGGACGCCTCGGCGACAGCCACGGCCCGGGCGAGCCGCCCGGCCGAGGACGGGCGGACCTGCTCGAGGTAGTCGTACAGGCGGAGGACCTCGGCCCAGTCGGTCTCCGCGTACGACGCCGCGCGGGCGTGCTCGGCGGCGATCGCCGCCTGGAGCTGGTACGGGTCCGCGACGCCGCCGGTGCGGCGCAATGACATCGCGAGGAGCCGGGTCCCCTCGTCGACGGCGGCGGCGTCCCATCGCGTGCGGTCCTGGTCGGCCAGCACCACGGGACGTCCGTCGGGGTCGGTGCGGGCCGGGCGGCGTGCCTCGGTGAGGAGCAGGAGGGCGAGGACCGCCATCGGTGCGGCCTCGTCGGGCATCAGCCGCGTGACGAGCCGCGCGAGCCGGAGGGCCTCGTGACACCCGTCGACGTCCGACGGCGCGGACCCGGTGTCGACGGTGTGGGCCGCGGTGTAGACGGCGTGGACGACGGCGCAGACCGTGGCGAGGCGCCCCGGGAGCTCCTCGGCGGACGGCACCTCGTACGGGATGGCGGCGCGGGCGATCTTGCTGCGGGTCCGGGTCAGCCGCTTGGCGACGGCCGACTCGCTCGTGAGCAGGACCGCCGCGATGCGGTCGGTCGACAGCCCGCACAGCACGCGGAGGGCGAGCGTCACCTGGGCCTCCCGCGAGAGGGCCGGGTGGGCGCAGGTGAAGAGCAGCCGCAGGCGGTCGTCGACGCCGTCGAGGTCGCCCGACAGGTCGACGCGGTCCGCGGCGAGCTCCTCGACCGGGGCGGCGACCTGGTCGGCGACGAGGTCGAGGGCCGCCCGCTCCTTCGCGGGCCGGACGGTCTCGCGGCGCAGCACGTCGATGGCGGCGCGGCGGGCGGTGGTGATCAGCCACGCGCGCGGGTCACGGGGGACGCCGTGCGTCCGCCACTGGGTCAGCGCGCGCGCCGAGGCCTCCTGCACGGCGTCCTCGGCGACCTGGAGGTCGCCGACGACCCGGACGAGGGTCGCGAGGATGCGCGTTCCCTCCGTCCGGATCGTGTCGTCGAGCCGCTGCTCGGTCTCGTTCACCCGGGCTCGCTCACCCGGTCATGGGGATGACGGGTCGCACCTCGACAGCACCGTTCCAGGCGGCCGGGATCTCGGCGGCGATGCGGACGGCCTCGTCCAGGTCCGCGGCCTCGAGGAGGAAGAAGCCGGTCAGGGCCTCCTTGGTCTCGGCGTACGGGCCGTCGCTGAGGACGACGTCGCCGCCGCGGGCCCCGGTGACGCGCACGGTGGTGGCCGTCGAGGTCGGGTGGAGCGCGGCACCTCCCCGGATGGCGGCACCGTGGTCGGTGCTGAAGCGGCCGTACTCGGCCATCTCGGCAGCGTTCTCGGGCGCCGACCAGTCGAGGTCGGTGGTGTAGATGATGGCGGCGTACTGGGGCATCGCTGTTCTCCTTCGTGGACGGGACGACCCCGATCTCGGGATCACACCATGAAGACGAACGCCGTGCGCCCGGAAGGACACCTCCCGGAGATGAACTTCTCCGGGGCCGCACGGCACCGCCGCGCGGGTCACCGGACCGCGATGCGACCCGCCGCGTGTTCGGGATCGTTCGGACTCGGCCGGACGGCCCCTGCGGCGTTGAACGTCGCGGCGGCCGGGCGTACAACTGACCGCGGGTGAGCGCCGGCGGCCGGACGGTCTCCGGGAGCACGGGGGTCTCGCGGTCGCCATCGGGCGGCCGGCGGCGCCACCCTCTCGGGACCGGCGTGGCGGTCCACGTGCAGGGGCGCCTGTGCCGATTCGTCCGCGGACGTCGGTCCCGCTGGCTACCCTCGCCGCGTGACCCAGGCCTCGGAGCATCTCGACGCGCTCGCGGCCGACCTGCGCGAGCTGCGTCACGACGCCGGGAGCCCGTCGTTCGCGGAGATCGTCGTCCGGGTCGCTCGGTTGCGCACCGAGCGTGGGGTCGCGCCCGCGGCGGCCCGGCCGGGGCGGACCACGGTGTACGACGCCTTCCGCGACGGCCGTCGGCGCCTCGACACCGAGCTGGTCCTCGACATCGTGCGGGCGCTCGGCGGCGACGACGACGCGGTCGCCGCGTGGGAGGTGCGGTGCCGCCGCGCGGCCGCCGCCGATCCGCGGCCCGCCCCGGTCGACACCCTGCCCGATGCCCCGCTCGATGCCCCGACCGATGCCCCGTCGCCGGGGGAGACCCCGGTCTACGGGTCCGAGGGCGAGGGGCGGGCTCCGGACCCGCCGCGGCGCCCCCGGTCCGGGTCGGACCTCCTCCTGGTCGTGCTCGGCGCGATCGGACTCAACCTGCTCGGCCGGCTGGTGGTCGACGCGCTCGGGCTGCCGCTCCACCTCGACATGACCGGCACCGCCACGGCGGCCGTGCTGCTCGGGCCGTGGTGGGGTGCGCTCGTCGGCGCGCTGACCAACGGCCTCGGCTCGGTCCTGGCCGGTGGTCTCTCGTGGGCCTTCGCGCCGGTCAACGTCGCCGGTGCGCTGGTCTGGGGCTACGGCGTCCACCGGTTCGGCATGGCGCGCACCATCCCGCGGTACTTCGGGCTGTCGCTCCTCGCCGGGGTCGCGTGCACCCTGGTGGCGGTGCCGATCGTGCTGTCGGTCGACGCGGTCACGGGTCACGGGACCGACGACGTCATCTCGTCGGCCGCCGACGTGCTCGGCCTGTTCGTCGTCGCCGTGGTGTCGATCAACCTGCTGATCTCGCTGGCCGACAAGGTGCTGGCGGGCGCGGTCGCGCTCACGGTGGTGGAGTGCCTGCCGCGCGAGCGGCGGCCCGACGTGCCGTGGCTCGGGGAGATCAGCTCGCGTCGGTGATCGACACGACCTCGGCGAGGGGGCCCTCGTCGGTCGCCTCGTCGCCCTCGTCGGGGGCGTCGGCCGGACCCTCGGGGTGACGGCGGCGGCGGCGGATGAGCGCCCAGCGACCCCGGGCACCGCGGTCGCTCCCGTCGACCTGGGTGCCGTCCACCTCGGTGCCGGGCGTGCGGGCGGCGGCGACGGCGGCGTACGAGATCGGGAGCACGCCCTCGCCGCGGATCGCGGCCGGCTCGGCCTCCTCCTCGGCGATGACGCCGAGCGCGGCGAGGACCGACGGCAGCAGCACGGCGACCAGGTGGGAGTAGCCCGCGGCGGAGGGGTGGAACTGGTCGGGCCCGAAGAGGATCGCGGGCGCGGCGGCGAACTCCGGCCCGAGGATCGACCCCACCGAGACCGTACGCCCGCCGGCCTCGACCACCGTGATGGTCTGGGCGGCGGCGAGCCGCCGCGACCAGGCCCGCGCCAGCTGCTTGAGGGGCGGCGCGATGGGCTCGATGGTGCCGAGGTCGGGGCAGGTCCCGACGACGACCTCGATGCCGGCCGCTCGCAGTCGGCGGACGCCGAGGTCGAGGTAGCGGACCGACTGGGCCGGCAGCACCGTGTGGGTGACGTCGTTGGCGCCGATGAGGATCACGGCGACGTCGGGCTCGATCGCCAGCGCCTGGTCGATCTGGGCGGCGAGGTCGGAGGACTGCGCCCCGACGACGGCGAACGAGCGCAGGTAGACCCGGCGGTCGGCGCGCTCGGCCACGCCGGAGGCGAGCACCGCGCCGGGCGTCTCCTCCACGCGGTCGACGCCGTAGCCGGCGGCACTGGAGTCACCCAGCAGGGCGATCTTGACCGCCGGGCCGGGCCGGCCCTTGCCGTACCAGCCGCTGGCGTCGGGGACCGGGTCGTCCAGCGGGCCGCCGATGGTGCGGCGCGCGAGGTGCGCCTCGAGCTTGAACAGGGCGAAGGCGGAGGCGCCCAGCACGGAGGCACCGCCCCCGCCGAACGCGGCGGCGGCGGCGAGTCGACGCGCAGCGGACACCTTCCCCATAGGGCCCAAACTACCCAGCCCACGTAGAGTCCACGCGTGCGCTACGTGAACTCCATGGTGGACCTGGTCGGCAACACCCCGCTCCTGCGCCTGGGTCGGACGACCGACGGCGCCCCGGGGACGGTGCTGGCCAAGATCGAGTACCTCAACCCCGGCGGGTCGGTGAAGGACCGCATCGCGACGCGCATGATCGAGGCCGCGGAGGCCTCCGGCGCGCTCCAGCCGGGCGGGACGATCGTCGAGCCGACGTCGGGCAACACCGGGGTCGGGTTGGCGATGGTCGCCCAGGCCAAGGGCTACCGCTGCGTGTTCGTGTGCCCCGACAAGGTCAGCGAGGACAAGCGCAACGTCCTCAAGGCGTACGGCGCCGAGGTGGTCGTGTGCCCGACCGCGGTCGCGCCCGAGCACCCGGACTCCTACTACAACGTCTCGGACCGGCTGGCCTCCCAGCCGGGCGCGTGGAAGCCGGACCAGTACTCCAACCCCCACAACCCGCGCTCCCACTACGAGACGACCGGCCCCGAGGTCTGGGAGCAGACCGAGGGTCGGATCACCCACTTCGTGGCCGGCGTCGGCACCGGCGGCACCATCTCCGGCATCGGGCGCTACCTCAAGGAGCAGAACCCCGACGTGCAGATCGTCGGCGCCGACCCCCACGGGTCGGTCTACTCCGGCGGCACGGGTCGCCCCTACCTCGTCGAGGGCGTCGGCGAGGACTTCTGGCCCACCACGTACGACCGCGACATCGCCGACCGGATCATCGAGGTCTCCGACGCCGACTCCTTCGCCTTCACCCGGCGGCTCGCGCGCGAGGAGGCGCTCCTGGTCGGGGGCTCCTCCGGGATGGCCGCCTTCGCCGCGGTGCAGCTGGCCCGCGAGCTCGACGACCCCGACGCCGTCATCGTCGTGCTGCTGCCGGACTCCGGCCGGGGCTACCTCACGAAGGTCTTCAACGACGAGTGGCTCGGCCAGTACGGCTTCCTGCCCGCGCCCGGCGGCGCCGAGCAGTCGGTGGGGGAGGTGCTGCGGGCCAAGCAGGGCGACATCCCGGCGCTGGTCCACACCCACCCCAACGAGACCGTCGCGGAGGCCGTCCCCATCCTCCAGGAGTACGGCGTCTCGCAGATGCCGGTCGTCCGTGCCGAGCCGCCGGTGATGGCCGCCGAGGTCGCCGGCTCGGTCTCCGAGCGCGCTCTCCTCGACGCGTTGTACGCCGGCCACGCCAGGCTGGCGGACCCGGTCGAGCAGCACATGAGCGACGCGCTGCCGACCGTCGGCGCGACCGAGCCGATCGCCGAGGCCATGTCGGCGCTCCAGAGCGCCGACGCGCTGCTGGTGCAGGAGGACGGCCGACCGGTCGGCGTGCTGACCCGCCAGGACCTGCTGGGCTTCCTCGCGCGCGCCTGACCGACCCCCGGATCGAGGGCGCGCCCGCTCAGGGGTGCAGGAAGCCCGCGAGCTCCTCCACGCCGTCGACGAGGCGCGGGCCCGGGCGGGCGTAGCAGCCGTTGGCGTCGACGGGGTGCACGCGGACGCCGTCCGGCAGCAACCCGGCGTCGAGCAGGGCGTCGGCCTGGGCGCGGGCGCCGGCGAGGTCGTACCCGCACGGGGCGACGACCACCACGTCGGGGCGCGCGGCGTGCACGTCGTCCCAGCGCACGCGCACCGACTTCTCACCGGCGGCGCCGAGGACGCACGACCCGCCGGCGGCCTCCACCATCTCGGGGATCCAGTGCCCGGGGGCGTACGGCGGGTCCGTCCACTCCAGAACCGCGACCCGGGGGCGGTCCCGGTCCGCGACGCGCGCCCGGACGGCGGCCAGGCGGGCCTCCAGGTCGGCGACCAGGGTCGCGGCGGCCGCGTCCCGTCCGGTCGCGGCGCCGAGGGCGCGGACCGAGTCCCAGACCTCGGCGAGGGTGTGCGGGTCGAAGCTCGCCACGCGGGCGGTGCACCCGAGGTGTGCCAGCGCGTCGTCGACCGTCGAGACGTCGACGGCGCAGACCGCGCACAGGTCCTGCGTGACGACGAGCTCCGCGTCGAGGTCGGCCAGCGCGCCGGCGTCGAGGCGGTAGAGGTCCTCGCCGCGCGCGAGCGCGCCGGAGACGAAGGCGTCGATCTCGGCGGGCGCCAGACCCTCGGGCAGGGAGGTCGAGGAGACGATGCG
>Ga0172372_10012755_pt1 | contig 10503 bp, 10 predicted proteins | sample LakKiv5m_2_FD_114544 | JGI IMG/M metagenome (GOLD analysis project Ga0172372, IMG submission 114544) | Freshwater microbial communities from Kabuno Bay, South-Kivu, Congo - kab_092012_9.5m | ecosystem: Environmental > Aquatic > Freshwater > Lake | place: Democratic Republic of the Congo... | reverse complement strand
CGGCGGCGAGGCGGGTCACGAGCGCCACGAGGTCGGCGTCCGACCGGTACGGCACCCGTTCGGCCTCGTCGAAGTGCACCGTCGCGTAGGCCTCGAATCCCGCAGGACCCTGCGTCGCCACGACCTGGTGCGGCGTGTCGGACCCGACGATCCACGCCGCGGCGGAGACGTCCGGTTCGTGGGTCAGTGGCACACGAGAACCCTAGGCCTCAGGGTTCGCGCGGGGCCCGTCAGCCCCAGGACGAGCGGCGCCACTGGTCGGGGCCCGGGCGGTGCGTGCCGCGGACGGCGCGCGCCGGATGACCCCACTCCGAGCGCGTCGGACGGACGGCGGTCGACGCTGCGGCCGCAGCGGCGGAGCGGGCCGCCACGACCGCGACGAGTGCCGCGAGCTCCTCCGGCGTCGGGTCGCCCTTGACGACCCGGAGCGCCGGGGCCTGCGGCTCCGAGCTCACAGTGCTCGACTCGTTCGCTTCGCTAACAGGGGAATGTTCCCGTGCTTCTTGGGCGGCAGCGACTCGCGCTTGGTCTTGAGCAGACGCAGCGCCTTCGTGATCTCGGCGCGCGTCGCCGACGGCTCGATGACCGCGTCGATGTAGCCGCGCTCGGCCGCGATGTACGGGTTGCACAGCTCGTCCTCGTACGCCGTCATGAGCTCCTGACGGGTCGCCTCGGGATCGTCGGCGGCCGCGACCTGCTTGCGGTACAGGATGTTGACCGCACCCGACGCGCCGACCACGGCGATCTGACCCGTCGGCCACGACAGGTTGATGTCGGCGCCCAGGTGCTTGGAGCCCATGACGTCGTACGCGCCGCCGTAGGCCTTGCGGGTGATGATCGTGACGAGCGGCACGGTGGCCTCGGCGTACGCGTAGATGAGCTTCGCGCCGCGGCGGATGATGCCGTTCCACTCCTGCTCGGTGCCCGGCAGGAAGCCCGGCACGTCGACGAACGTCAGCACCGGGATGTTGAAGGCGTCGCACGTGCGCACGAAGCGCGCGGCCTTCTCCGAGGCGTCGATGTCGAGGCAGCCCGCGAACTGCATCGGCTGGTTGCCGACGACGCCGACGCTGCGACCCTCCACACGGCCGTAGCCGATCACGATGTTGGGCGCGAACAGGGGCTGGACCTCGAGGAAGTCCTGGTCGTCCAGCACGGTCTCGATGACGGTGCGGATGTCGTAGGGCACGTTGGCCGAGTCTGGGATCAGCGTGTCGAGCGCGAGGTCGCCCTCGTTGGGCTCGAGGTCGGCCACCTCCGCGTAGACCTCGGGCTCCTCGAGGTTGTTCTGCGGCAGGTACGACAGCAGCGCCTTGACGTACTCGATCGCGTCGTGCTCGTCGGAGGCCAGGTAGTGCGCGTTGCCGCTCTTGGTGTTGTGCGTGCGACCGCCGCCGAGCTCCTCCATCGTGACGTCCTCACCGGTGACCGTCTTGATGACGTCGGGACCGGTGATGAACATGCCGGAGGTCTGGTCGACCATGATCGTGAAGTCGGTGACGGCGGGGGAGTAGACGTGGCCGCCGGCGCAGTTGCCCATGATCATGCTGATCTGCGGGATGACGCCCGAGGCGTGCACGTTGCGCTTGAAGATCTCGCCGTACAGGCCGAGCGAGACGACGCCCTCCTGGATGCGGGCGCCGGCGCCCTCGTTGATGCCGATGATCGGGATGCCGGACTTGATCGCGAGGTCCATGACCTTCGTGATCTTCTCGCCGTACACCTCGCCGAGGCTGCCGCCGAAGACGCTGAAGTCCTGGCTGAAGACCGCGACCTGGCGACCCTCGACGGTGCCGTAGCCCGTGATGACGCCGTCGCCGAGCGGACGACGGTCCTGCAGGGCGGCGGAGTGGCTGCGGTGACGTGCGAGGGCGTCGAGCTCGACGAACGAGCCCTCGTCGAAGAGCAGCTCGATGCGCTCGCGGGCGCTCTTGCGGCCGCGGCCGTGCTGCTTCTCGGCAGCGTTCTCGGCGACCACGACGGTCGCCTCGTGGTGGCGGTCACGGAAGTCTGCGAGCTTGCCGGCCGTCGTGTGGAGCTCGGGCCGGATCTCGAGGTCGTCAGCGGGCTGCCCCGCCCCTGTCTGCGCTGTGGTCACGGGGCTCAGACTAACCACCGTCAGCGGTGACCGTGCTGTCGCCCCGGGTGCGTAGGGTGAGCCCGTGGACGACCGACCTGCTCGTGGCCCGCTCGACGCCGACGCCCTCGCTGCCGCGCTCGTGGGCCGGTACGCGGACGTGCGGGTCCTGGACGAGACCGACAGCACCAACGCCGACGCCGCGCGGTGGGCCCGGCAGGGCGCCGCTGACGGGTCCGTCGTGACGGCCGACCACCAGCGGGCCGGCCGGGGGCGCCTCGACCGCACCTTCACGATGCCCGAGCGCAGCGGCATCGCGGTCTCGGTCGTGTGGCGTCCGGACGTGCCGCTGCGGCACTGGGTCTGGCTGCCGCTCGCGGTGGGTCTCGCGCTCGACGCGACCCTGGTCGACCTGGGCGTGCGCGGACGGCTCAAGTGGCCCAACGACGTCCTGGTCGACGGGCGCAAGATCTCCGGCATCCTGCTGGAACGCGTCGAGACGCCGGAGGTCGGCGGCGCCGCCGCGGTCGTGGGCGTGGGCCTCAACGTCGACCTCCGCCCCGAGGACCTCCCGGTGCCGCACGCGACCTCCCTGCGGATCGCCGGCGCCTCCGACCTCGACCGCACGCGCGTGCTGACCCGCCTGCTCCGGCACCTGGACGAGGCCCGCGCCCGGTGGGCCACGGGCGATCCGGCCGCCCTGCGGGCCGACTACGTCGCCCGGTGCGACACGGTGGGCCGGGTCGTCGACGTGGACCTGCCCGACGGTTCCGTCCTGCACGGGCCCGCCGAGGACGTCGACGCCGACGGTCGCCTCGTCGTGGCCGGCGTCGCCGTCAGCGCGGGCGACGTCACGCACGTCCGCGCCCGCGGCTGAGGGCGACGTCGTCTCCTGCGAGGGGCTCCCCGTGGCGGTCGCCTTCTGACAAGATCGGGCGCATGGCCCTGTCCGAGAAGATGCTCATGACCGGCGAGCACAACATCCAGACGACGCGCACCCACGTCAAGGCACTGTTCCTGCCGTTCGTCGTGCTGCTCGTCGTCGCGTTCGCCGGGTCGTTCGGCGCGGCTCAGGTCGGCGACGCCGGTGACGGTTACGTCCGCTGGGCGATCGCCGTCGTGGCGGTCGGGCTGGCGCTGTGGTTCTCGATCATCCCGTTCCTGCGCTGGTACCTGTGGACCTACACCTTGACCAACCGGCGCATCGTCGAGCAGAAGGGGATCCTGACGCGCACGGGCCGGATCATCCCGCTCAACCGCATCAACGACGTCTCCTACGAGAAGAACCTCAACGACCGTCTGCTGCGCTCGGGCACCCTGGTGTTCCACAACGCGGCCGACGAGGAGGGGCTCAAGCTCGACGACATCCCCCGGGTGGAGCGGTTCCACCGCGCGATCAGCGACCTGGTCTTCGAGGTGCAGAACACCCACGATGACTGATCCTGCAACCGCGGCGCATGAGCCCGAGCGCGTCAACCTCCGGTCGAGACTGCTGGGGCTGCTGCTGCGCGAGGAGCTCAACCGCGACCTGGCCTCGGCGGCGGAGGCGGCCGAGGTCGACGTCGACCTGGCCCGACGGCTCTGGCGCGCCCTCGGCTTCCCCGAGCCCGCCGACCGGCTGGCTTTCGGTGACAACGACATCGCGTCGTTCGCCCTGGTGCAGGCAGCGGTCGACTCCGACCTCCTGACCGAGGAGACGGTCCTGCGGCTCGCGCGGGCGATGGGCACCACGATGGCGCGCCTGGCCGACTGGGAGGTCGCGACGCTCGTCGACGAGATGGAGCGCGACGTCGAGCACGGCCGGGCCGACAGCAGGCTGGGCGTCGCGCTGACCCTCGCCGAGCAGGTCGCCCCGCGGTTCGAGGACGTCCTGGTGCAGGTGTGGCGGCGCCACCTCACCGCGGCGGCGGCCCGGATGGAGGCGCTGGGAGCCAAGGACGCCGAGCTGCGCACGACGACCATGACGGTCGGGTTCGCCGACCTCAGCCGCTTCACGACCCTGTCGAACCAGCTCGACGACGCGGCGCTCGGCGTGCTCGTCGAGAAGTTCGAGGAGCGGGGCGCCGACGTCATCACGCTGGGCGGCGGACGCGTCATCAAGACGCTCGGCGACGCGATGCTCTACGTCACGGTCGACCCCGTGGTCGCGACGCGGATCGCCCTCGAGCTCGTGAGCGGCGTGGGGTCGCGCGACGACGTGCCGGCGATCCGGGTCGGGCTCGCGACCGGCTCGGTCGTCAGCCGGCTCGGCGACGTGTTCGGCCCGCCCGTCAACCTCGCGGCCCGGCTGTCGCACGTCGCCCGCAGCAACCGCGTGCTGGTCGACGAGGAGACAGCGCGTGCCCTGGGCCCGGACTTCGCGACCCGCTCGCTCCCGCCGCGTCCGCTGCGCGGGTTCGGCAACGTCTCGCCGATCACGGTCACGCAGCGCCGCAGCTTCCGCACCCGCTGATGCGCGCGGCTCCTGCGTCGCCGCACCACCGGCTCGTCCCTCGCTGGTGCCGGACTGCCGTCCGGGCGCCTGCCTCGCCTGCGGCTCGGCCCGTCCGACCGCCGGTGGTGCCACTCGTGGTCGTCCTCGCTGGCATCGTGGATAGGGTCGTCCCATGACCCGTGCGCCTCATCTGGCAGTGATCGGCGGAGGCCAGCTGGCCCGGATGATGCAGCCGCCGGCGATCGCGCTGGGGCTCCGCATCCGCCTGCTCGCCGAGGGCCCGGACGTCTCGGCCGCCCAGGTCGTCCACGACGTCGTGGTCGGCGACCACACGGTGCTGGCCGATCTGGAGGGCGTCGCGGAGGGCGTGACGGTCGTGACGTTCGACCACGAGCACGTGCCGCCGGAGCACCTGCGCGCCCTCGAGGCGTCCGGTCACGCGCCCCGCCCCGGCCCGCACGCGCTGCTGTACGCGCAGGACAAGGGCGACATGCGGGAGCGACTGACCGCACTGGGGGCGCCGTGCCCGCGGTGGGCCTTCGTCGACTCGGCGGACGACGTCGCGGCGTTCGGCTTCCCGGCCGTGCTCAAGACGACGCGCGGCGGCTACGACGGCAAGGGCGTCTGGGTCGTGCGGGAGCCGGCCGACGCGCAGGACGCCCTGGCATCGGGCGCGCGACTCATCGCCGAGGAGCTCGTCGACTTCCGGCGCGAGCTGTCGGCGCAGGTCGCCCGGCGTCCGTCGGGCGAGGTCGTGCGGTACCCGGTGGTCGAGTCGCGGCAGGCCGACGGCGTGTGCGCCGAGGTCGTCGCACCGGCACCCGACCTCGACCCGGCGCTCGCCCGGGCGGCTGCCGACCTGGCCGAGCGGGTCGCGACCGAGCTCGACGTCGTCGGCATGCTGGCGGTCGAGCTCTTCGAGACCGCCGACGGACGCATCCTCGTGAACGAGCTCGCGATGCGCCCGCACAACACGGGCCACTGGAGTATCGACGGCGCGGTCACGAGCCAGTTCGAGAACCATCTGCGCGCCGTCATGGACCTGCCGCTCGGGCCGGCGACCCCGCTGGCCGCCTGGAGCGTCATGGTCAACGTGCTGGGCGGGGCCGTGACCGACCTGGAGGGGCAGCTGCCGCACGTGCTGGCCGCGGTGCCGCACGCCAAGGTCCACCTGTACGGCAAGGGCGTCAAGCCGGGTCGCAAGGTCGGTCACGTCACGGTCGTGGGTGACGACCTCGACCAGGTCCTGGCCGACGCGCGCCGCGCGGCCGCCCTCCTGACCGACGGCTGAGCCCGTCACCGCCCCGCGCGGCTGACTAGGATCGCGGGCATGAGCAAGCACGCAGCACCCCGGGTCGGCATCGTCATGGGATCGGACTCCGACTGGCCCACGATGCAGGCCGCGGCGGAGGCGCTCGCCGAGTTCGACATCGCCTACGAGGCCGACGTCGTCTCGGCGCACCGGATGCCCGACGAGATGCTCGCCTACGGCCGTGAGGCCCACGGGCGCGGGCTCGAGGTCGTCATCGCCGGTGCCGGGGGAGCGGCCCACCTGCCCGGGATGCTCGCGGCGGTCACCCCGCTGCCGGTCATCGGCGTGCCGGTGCCGCTGAAGTACCTCGACGGGATGGACTCGCTGCTCTCGATCGTGCAGATGCCGGCTGGCGTGCCGGTCGCGACGGTCTCGATCGGCAACGCCCGCAACGCAGGTCTGCTCGCCGCACGCATCCTGGCGGTCGGCGATGCCGCGCTCACGCAGCGGATGCTCGACTTCCAGGAGAGCCTGGCCGACGCCGCCCGCGCCAAGGGCGCCGCCGTCCGCGGTCACTGACGGCACGCGGGCTCACTCACCGCCCCGGGGTGGGGTCAGGTGCGGACGAGGCCCAGGGAGGCGTCGGTCCACTCGCGCATCTCGGTCAGCAGGCCGGGGTTCTCGGCCAGCGAGGTGCCGAACGACGGGACGATGTCCTTGAGCTGCGTGCGCCAGCCGTCGAAACGGGCCGGGAAGCACCGCTCCAGCACGTCGAGCATCGCCGCGACGGCCGTCGAGGCGCCCGGCGAGGCCCCCAGCAGGCCCGCGATCGAACCGTCGGCCGAGTTGACGACCGTCGTGCCGAACTCCAGCGAGCCGCCGACGCGGCCTTTCTTGCGCACGACCTGCACGCGCTGGCCGGCCGTGATGAGCTCCCAGTCGCGGTCCTCGGCCTCGGGGGCGAAGACGCGCAGGGCGTCGACCTTGCCACCGCGGGTCTTGGCCAGCTCGAGCACGAGGTACTTGATGAGCGACCACGAGGTCACGCCGATCGCGGCCATCGGCGCGAGGTTGTGTGCCCGGATCGAGCCCGGCAGGTCGGTGAACGAGCCCTGCTTGAGGAACTTCGGCGTCCAGCCGGCGAACGGGCCGAACATCAGCGAGCGGTGGCCCTCGACGATGCGGGTGTCGAGGTGCGGGACCGACATCGGCGGCGCACCGACCGCGGCCATGCCGTAGACCTTGGCCTGGTGCTGGGCCGCGACGTCCTCGTCGAGGCAGCGCAGGAACTGGCCGCTGACGGGGAAGCCCGCGAAGCCCTTGATCTCCTCGATGCCGGAGCGCTGCAGGAGCGAGATCGCGCCGCCGCCTGCGCCGACGAAGACGAACTTGGCGCGGATCACGACGGTCTTGCCGGCCTGGCGGTCCTTGACCGCGACGCGCCAGGTGCCGTCGCTCTCGCGCGTCAGGTTCTTGACGTGGTGGTCGAAGCGGATGTCGGCGCCGGTGCGCGCCAGGTGGCCGACGAGCTGCTGCGTCAGGGCACCGAAGTCGACGTCGGTGCCGGCCTCGGTCCAGCTGACGGCGACGTCCTCGGACTCGTCGCGGCCCTGCGCCATGAGCGGCAGACGGCGGGCGAACTCGTCGCGGTCGGTCACGAGCTCGAGCTCGGAGAACAGCGGGTTGGCCGAGAGCTTGTCGTAGCGCTTCCGCAGGTACTCGACGTTCTCGGCTCCCTGCACGAAGCTGACGTGGGGGACGGGGTTGATGAAGCTGGCCGGGTCGGTCAGCACGCCGTGGTCGACACTGTGCGCCCAGAACTGCCGCGAGAGCTGGAACTGCTCGTTGACGACGGGCGCCTTCGAGATGTCGACGTCGCCGCCGGCGACCTTGGGCGTGTAGTTGAGCTCGCACAGCGCCGCGTGACCCGTGCCGGCGTTGTTCCACGGCCCCGAGCTCTCCAGCGACGGGGCCGCGAGACGCTCCAGCACCGTGATCGACCAGTCGGGCTCGAGCGCGCGGAGCAGGGAGCCCAGCGTCGCGCTCATGACGCCCGCCCCGACGAGCAGCACGTCGGTCGTGACCTGGTCGGGCAGCGGCGAGCTCGCCGGGGCGGGAAGATTCGCGTGCTCGGTCAACGCAGACAGCTCCTCGGGGGCAGACAGGGCGGACACAGCGGCGGCCCACCCTTCAACTCTGCCGGAGCATTACCGCAATCGCCGTGCCGACGGGGTGTGAGATTGTCGATACGGCGTGTGATCTAGGTCGCCTCGAGGTCAGCGGGTCGTCGCGTCGTCGCGGATGAACGAGGTGACGCGCGTCGTCATGGGCGTGCGCGGGGCCGAGCCGAACCCGAACCGCACGGGTGGTGCGACCTCGGCGAGGGTGCCGAGGTGCTGGCCCTCCCACGACGCGTCGGCAGACGTCACGAGCCAGGCGTCGGACGCGGCGTACCACTCGACCCGTCCGCCGCCGGCGCTGCCGTGGGTGCGGACGCCTGGCATGACGCGGTGCGCGACCGGGTCGCACAGGCGGGCCCAGGACTCGCTCCGGCCGATCGGCCGCGGGACCGCGCGAAGCGCCCAGCCCACGGCGGCGCGACGCCCGAGCCGCCAGTCGACACGCAGCGGACCCGCGTCGAGCCCCCACCTGCGGGCCGTGACGGGGACGACCAGGACGTCGTCGAACGCGTAGGTCGACGACACGAGGTCGGCGACCCACGCGTCCGGCGCCAGCAGGGTCCGCCACCCGTCGACACGCTCGACCATGGCGTCGGCGAAGGGTCCGTGCGGGCTCTGCTCCCAGAGGCCGACCACGACCCGGGTGCCGCTCGTCGTCCCGAGGCCGGTGATGTGTCCGTCGAACCGTTGGGTCACTCCGTCAGTCTGCGTGAGGCGGCGCCACCCGGCAGCCCGACCGCACCGGCGCCGCGTATCATTACTAGGCCTTCCGACTAATGAGGCGCCGACCACCGAGAACGGGAGTGGACCCGAAGATGACTGACATGTTCGTGCTGTCCGAGGAGCACCAGGCGATCCGCGAGGCCGTGCGCGCCGTGGCCGAGGCCAAGATCGCGCCCTTCGCGGCGGAGGTCGACGAGCAGGCCCGCTACCCGCAGGAGGCGCACGACGCGCTCCTGGCGGCGGACTTCCACGCTCCGCACGTGCCCGAGCAGTACGGGGGCGCCGGCGCCGACGCCCTCGCGACGGTCCTCGTCATCGAGGAGGTCGCGCGGGTGTGCGTCTCGAGCTCGCTGATCCCCGCCGTCAACAAGCTCGGCTCCCTGCCCGTGCAGATCGGTGGCGGCGAGGAGATCAAGGCGACGTACCTCGGCAAGCTCGCCGCGGGCGAGGGCGGCTTCTCGTACTGCCTGTCCGAGCCCGACGCGGGCTCCGATGCCGCGAACCAGAAGACCAGGGCCACGCGTGACGGAGACGACTGGGTCCTGTCGGGCACCAAGCGCTGGATCACGAACGCCGGTGAGTCCGAGTACTACACCGTCCTGGCGCAGACCGATCCCGAGAAGCGCAGCAAGGGCATCACGGCGTTCGTCGTCGAGAAGTCCGACGAGGGCGTGTCGTTCGGTGCGCCGGAGAAGAAGCTCGGCATCAAGGGCTCGCCGACCCGCGAGGTGTACCTCGACAACGTCCGTATCCCGGGCGACCGCATCATCGGTGAGGTCGGCGAGGGCTTCAGCATCGCGATGCGCACGCTCGACCACACGCGCGTCACGATCGCGGCCCAGGCCGTCGGCGTCGCGCAGGGAGCGCTCGACTACGCGCTCGGCTACGTCCAGGAGCGCAAGCAGTTCGGCAAGGCCATCGCCGAGTTCCAGGGCATCGAGTTCATGCTCGCCGACATGGGCATGAAGATCGAGGCCGCCCGCCAGCTCACGTACGCGGCCGCCGGCCGCTCCGAGCGCGGCGACAGCGACCTGACATTCTTCGGTGCCGCCGCGAAGGCGTTCGCCTCCGACGTCGCGATGCAGGTCACGACGGACGCCGTGCAGCTGCTCGGCGGCTACGGGTTCACGCGCGACTACCCCGTCGAGCGGATGATGCGCGACGCCAAGATCACCCAGATCTACGAGGGCACCAACCAGGTCCAGCGCATCGTCATGGGTCGTCAGCTTCTCGCCGGGGTCCAGTCGAAGCTCTGACCTCGTCGGACCACCGCGGCGTCGGGTGGCAGGCTCGTGACGTGACCCTGCCCTCCGACGCCGTCCCGGCGACGTTCCTGGCGTTCGCGGACCGCGACGAGCAGTGGGCCGACTGGGTGGCCTCGGTGCCGGGACGGCTCGCCTCGGCCCTGGAGGACTTCGAGGTCGAGGTCGACGGTCCGTCGACGCACGGCTACACGGCCCTCGTCGTGCCGGTCCGCACGGCCGACGGGGCGCCGGCGGTCCTGAAGGTCGGCTGGCCGTTCGAGGAGCCCCGGCAGGAGTGGCTCGCCCTGCGCCGCTGGGGCGGTCGCGGCGCGGTCCGCCTGCTGCGGGCCGACCCCGGCCAGAACGTCCTGCTGCTGGAACGACTGCACCCGCGGGACCTGCGCGCCGTCGACGACCTCACGGCCTGCGAGGTCGTGGCGAGCCTCTACGCCGACCTCCACGTGCCGGCGCCGCCCCGTCTCGACCGGCTCTCGGAGACGATCGCGTCGCGCACGGACGAGCTCGCCGCCCTCCCGCGCACCGCGCCGCTGCCGCGTCGGCTCGTCGAGCAGGCGGTGCACCTCGGACGGGCT